>JAABUU010000138.1_pt1 | contig 177438 bp, 193 predicted proteins | sample 5559301 | NCBI WGS metagenome assembly JAABUU01 (sample SAMN10711884, study PRJNA513360) | rock metagenome | isolation source: Antarctica rocks | place: Antarctica: Victoria Land, Richard Nunatak white
CGCGCGCGAGAATATATTTAGTTTGACATTTCTATCTGGCAAGGTCTTCTCTACATAGGTATGTGGACGTTCTTTCTAACTTGCGGGATCCTTTGCTGTTGGACGAGCTGCTCATGCTATTTATTATGGATAGGGTGCTTTCCCGGCTGGAGGTTTTTTTTTTGACTCGGAGTCCCGCTAAGTCCTGCCGTTTTGGAGAGTGCTTCCAATTGGAGTGTTTCAGTTGATCTCTTCATCAAGGGTGCCTTCCGTGAGATCATTCGTGAAAATTGTACTACAGTACTCGGCCGGTGCCGAGCAATTATCGTCGGCTGTGTGGCAACCACCAAGATGGTCCCATCAGTGGGCTACGGACTGATCAAATACCACCCCTTCTATCATCTCTCCCTTAAAATCCCCTCCCCACCCTCGGCGTCAACGGTCTCTTGACTGCCCCCTGCGTAGCGATTCGCTTGATGGCGCTTGTCGTCGGTCTCCTCACCTCCCCCTTCTTCACATCCTCCGCCTTTGCAATCCTCTGCGCTTCTCTCTCCTTGTCCTCAGCCATCTGCGCCTCGATTTCCATTTTGCGGTTGAATTCGTGTTCGGTGACGCGTTTTTCGCGTGCCGAGTAGCCTTTTTCTTTGATGGAGTAGAAGACGCCGCCGAGGGTGGCGAGCCACTGTACGCAACCTGAATAAGTAATTCTCATGGTGGGAGGAGGTAAGGTGATGACTTACGTGTGGGTCGACAGCGGTAACAGTGGACATGTATTCTTTCGACGTGAGGATGAGTTCGTGGTAGACGACGTAGTCTGGTAGGTACCCGAGGCCATACAGAGCACTTGTCGGATGTAGTTGCACCGTCACGCTGGTGCGGAGGTTGATGTACTCGCCTATGCCCTTTACTTTAGCAGCTTGGTGGTAATAGCCTGAACAGATGCATTTGCGAATCACATCCCAGTCTGTGCCACAGCTTGTCAGAATCATCTTCTGCACTTTCATGATGTCGTACAGCTGCTCTCGAATTTCCTTCGCTCGTCTTAAGGCTTTTGGGTGCAAGAAATGCCGGATGCACCAGCCATCAGAGTGGCCGTTGGATTTCCATTGGGTGTATACGTGGAGAAGAGTGAGATGATCGGATTCGGGGACGAAGAATTTTTCACGTGCGGCATCAGATTCTTCTTGGCGTTCTTTGGGGCGGTAAAAGACGCTTGGAACAGAGAGCATGGAGACGATGGTAAGCATTTCTTCGCTGCAGCCATAGTCTTCAGAGGTTATGATCAATTTAGCCAGGGAAGGGTCCATCGGGAAAGCGGTCATCTTCTTGCCCATTGGGGTGAGGTCGCCGATGTTGTCTAGCGCACCAAGAGCCCAAAGGTCAAAGAGGGAGGTGGTGATTGTATCTTGGGGGGGAGGATCCATGAAGTCGAAGTCGAGCAGGTCCCTTACGCCCAACGATTTCAAGAGAAGAACGGTATTTGCTAGATTAGTCCTTTGGATCTCAGGTATCGTCTGAATATAGAAATCATTCTTAAATGCCGCCTCTGTATAGAGATGGTATGACTTCCCGGGGCCGGTTCTCCCTGCGCGTCCCGCACGTTGAGAGGCGTTGGCCTGAGAGATCGGGGTGATTTGCAAAGCATCCATACCCATACGCGGGTTGTAGACTTTAAGCTTGGAGTAGCCTGCATCAACCACGTACATAATGCCGTCCACTGTCAAACTTGTCTCGGCGATGTTGGTGGCCACAATAACCTTCCGGACACCTGGAGCTGCCTTCTCGAAGATTTTTGCTTGGAGATCCGCGGGCATTTGACTATAAATTGGTAAAATACTTATCTTTGGCGGATCGTTCAGCATCTTAAGTCGTTCTGCTATGAGCTCGCATGTGACTTCAATATCCTCTTGACCTGTCATGAAAACAAGAATATCTCCAGTCGGCTGAGAGACGTGTATGGCAAGAACCTGCTTGACTGCACTGTCGACATAATCCTCGCAAGGAGATCGAGAGTACTGTATATCTACTGGAAATGTTCTTCCGGGTATAAAGAATTCTGGGGCTCCTCCGTAGAATCTTGAGAATCGATCTGAGTTCATCGTTGCTGACGTGACTATAAGCTTCAAATCTCGACGTCGAGTAAGAACCTTTTTGATCAGGCCCATCAGAACATCAGTGTTGAGAGCGCGTTCATGAGCCTCATCCATGATGATGCAAGAATACCTATCTAAATCGGGCTCATTGAGTGATTCTCGTAAGAGCACGCCATCTGTCATATACTTTATAGCTGTTTCTTTGCTGGTGCAGTCTTCAAATCGAATGGCGTACCCAACTAAGCCACCCAGCTTGACTTCCATTTCCTCACTGACTCGTTTGGCAACGCTCATTGCTGCAACCCGACGAGGTTGCGTACAACCTATCGTCCCAACCTTTGCGTAGCCATCCTCGTACAAAAACTGAGTTAGCTGCGTAGTCTTTCCAGAGCCGGTCTGCCCTACTACAATAGTGACTTGGTTATCTCGTATGACTCGAAGAAGCTCTTCACGCACGGCAAATGCGGGAAGATACTCTCTTTGCTCTCGAAGAGTTTTACTCTTACTGAAAGCACTTTGCCCATCGTTCTTCTTGAGATGCTCTGCAAACTTAGTACCCGACTTGACATTTTCTTCACCCGGGGCAGGCGCGGCGCTATCTCCTTCATCCTCTTTGACACCCATCAAATTCCCTAGAGCTGTCCCGGCCATGTTCGTAGCCTCTTGAGCTTGCTTCTGCCTTTCTTTTTGCTGCCTCTTCTCCTTTACGACCCTACTTCCTTTACGACTAAAGACTGCCATATCACTCTGTGGATCGCGTACAGCAGGTACTGGGTCCAGTTGCTTAGTGAATATTTTCCTTCCGTCCAAGAACGGCGGCTTGATATCATGTACAAGCAAATGCACCCTTGTAGCCTCTTCATCGTCCTCAAAGTCATCCTCGTAGTCCCGTCTTTGCGCAACACCCGACGTGAGCATACGATTCACCTCCCAGGCATCCACATCCCGCTGTTTCTGCACAGCTCTTGCGCTGACCCGCTTGCCATTTTTTTTCTCAACTAGGGCGGCTTCCCTTTGCTGATCTGCCCAAGAACTATCTGCAGACCCAAAGGGGTTGTGAGACTCATCACCCAAGCTGTGTCCAAACTCATCACCCGTGTACCAATCTCGGTCCAAGGCATTCGAATCTTCTTCGTCTATCATCGGCTCAGGGCCATCGAACTCTTGTTGACGTGGTGTAGCCGAATAGCGTGATGTCCGTGGGGTTGACGTGGTATTAGGGCGTCCGAAGCCATTTTGAGCTATAATTGGGGTCTGATATGTCGTATTGCTTTTGCTGTGTTGTGGGGTTTGGGCGCCGCGAAATGCCCTGGTGCTGGTTGTGGAAGGCCTCGAAGGTACCGAGAAGCGATCCGAGTCAAGCTTCCTTCTCTTGGGACTATCTTCGCGCGCCATCAGTGAGAAAGACCCCCGAAGGCTGAGATACAGGATTCCAATCTTGGTAATTATATTTACTTACCCTCGCCTCAGTATCTATTTAACAGTCAACAATTTGCCGACCCCTCGGACATACCAAAAAGTTTGCCCGACTCGTCCACGCTAGCATCATATTTCGATTTCGCACAGTGCGTATTGACTTCCATGATCTCCTGAGCTCAGACCAAGAGGTGCAACGATTCGGTCATGTCTATGATCACAGCATCAGCATGGGTACCGCGAGGGTCGGCTGCTGCGTATCCCACAAAGTACGACGTTGACGAACATGAGCTTGCACGAATATCAAAGCTTGCGAAACTCCAGCTTGAGGATGCGAAAGACGACTTGGATGATGTAAATAAAGGGCACAAGAGCGAAGAGGCCACGGAGGAATCATCAGGTGCAGAAGGCGATGGTGTGGTACTTCCAAGATCTCACGGGTAAGCTTTTCGACACGGAATTTTGGGTTTGCTCTGACTTTGCGCCTAGCGATATTGACGATGACCTCAAGGAATATGACCTTGAACATTATGACAGCGACGTAGTTAATGAGGATGGAGAGACTATGGCAATGTTTGGTAATGCTCAATCGTTAGCATACCATCAATCGAACTCCGACGATCCATATATCACGTTTGAAGATAACGAGGATGAGAATGAAGAGAGGGAAGAGCTACAGGTCCTGGCGACAGACAATATGGTAGTAGCTGCAAAGGTTGAAGATGAAGTTGCCCATTTGGAAGTCTATGTATATGAGGACGAGGCAGATAATCTATATGTTCACCACGATGTCATGCTTCCAGCAATACCGCTTTGTGTCGAGTGGCTGGACGTTCCAGTCGGTAGAGCTATTACAGATCCGAGTGTGAAGGGCAATTATGTGGCGGTCGGAACAATGGACCCAGATATCGAAGTATGGGACTTAGACACGATTGACTGCATGTACCCAAATGCTATCCTAGGCCAAGGAAATGATGAAGGTAAGGAGGAGCCTGGCCAGGAAAAGAAAAGGAAGAAGAGGAAAAGGTCTAAAAAGACCAACGATGATTACCATGTTGATGCCGTGCTCTCCTTGGCTGCAAACAGACACCACCGGAATCTACTGGCCTCTGCATCGGCAGACAAAACAGTAAAACTTTGGGATTTGAATATCACAAAATGTGCGAAGTCTTACTCATACCACACAGATAAGGTATGCTCGATCGCATGGCATCCGAGTGAGACAACCATATTACTGAGTGGAAGCTACGACCGGACCATAGTCGCTGCAGACATGCGTGCACCAGATGATGCCAAAGTACCAAGGTGGGCCGTGGAGAGCGACGTTGAGACTGTGACATGGGATCCGCATGATTCGAACTTCTTCTACGTTACCACCGAGAATGGAGTAATCCATTACCACGATGTTAGGAGCGTTCCCGCTACCCCGGAATATTCACGCCCCGTTTGGACACTGCAAGCCCATGATGAGTCTATCGCATCTTTTGATGTCAATCCTACAATCCCTGGTTTCTTAGCCACTGGATCCATGGACAAGGAGGTCAAGCTGTGGAATGTTCAGCCCAGTGGACCCAGTATGGTTGTTTCACGCAATCTCGGCGTTGGCAAGGTCTTCACCACCAAGTTTGCACCGGATCTAGAGGTGGCTTTTCGATTAGCGGTTGCAGGCAGCAAGGGCGCCATGCAGATCTGGGATACCTCTACGAACCCAGCCATACGTGGAGCTTTTGCGAATCGTATGGCCCCTATACGGGGAGAGTCGAAAGAAGAAAGGATTGTGGGTGTGGACGCAGATAGCAGTGATTCGGAAGAAGAGGGAGGCATTGAACCTGGTAGTGAAGCGACGGCAGAGAACGGATGGGAGTCAATGGAGGATGAGTGAACTTACTGGCTAAGATGATAGTTGAGTTCAAGACATCTATCTCATGTGATTTGCTAGATATAAGACCAGCGCTCGAGCATGGACGGCAGTTCTCCAGGACGTTCAGCAACCCTACCCCGGCAATTGTTCGTCACACAACAGTAGCGCCTTCCACGGCCCTAAGCTTGGCCAAAGATGGGGACGGCATGTGGCTCGGGTTTCCCGCTGAAGTTACTCAACAGTGTATGATAGAGAGGGCAATCCATTCGCCGGATTACGAAACGCAGCTGGCTCGAGAATTTGACCCACAATCTCTTACACCTAACTCCGGTTTCTAGCACATGCTTGACGGCAAGGAAATACTTCGGATTATACGTTCGATTGTCTCAGACTGGCCTTTCGAAACACAGACAGCCGAAGGGAGGTTTAGAAACTTTGATGTGAAGAATGAATCACAGCATCCCAAACAGCTTCAATTGTGCGAACAAAACCGGAAAGCAGTTCTTATTCACCGCAGTAAGGGCACACCACACCGCCTTTGAAACGCTTCTTGTGGCTAGAATCATCTTTGCGATTGCCATGCACCCTGCCGTAACATGTCAACATGCACCTCAGGATCCTTTAGGATTCTCCACAGCATCTTTTGCAACCTCCATTTACGAACAATGTCATTGATGAGCTGCTACGCCCAAAATCCTGGATTATATCACCTGTTATTAGATTTGTAGATATGAATATAGATGGCTTCTTCTGGACGCTGTTTCTAACGAGTTAGCCTTTCGCCGGCGTCAATCGATAAAGCCTGAGAACTTGGACTGTGCACGAACGAGACGTGACTTGGACCAATCAAAACTGCCTGGATGGAACGACGACGTAGTCGGCTTAGTGAAACAATCTTGGCCCTGACGCCAAACCCGAAATAGGCTGATGGGAGGAAAAGCAGCCGAGGCACGGCAGGTGATTGGCTGGGAACGACGACCCCTCCACTAATCGTACGTACCTACTTGTACCTTAGTCCTAGGTAGTTCTGGTTATAGCGGGAAAATCTCACATCCTTGCAACACCTCCCCCTACAGGAGTCAAACTCGTTTCTCGTTTCTTCTGTTGTCGTTCCTTCCACTCCCTTAACCCACTCTCTTTCGCCGCCGGTCGAGCTCCTCAAAATTCATTCTTCGCCCTTCGCCATCTGTGTGCTACTGTAACATTCTTTTTACAGTACCCACAGCCTCATTCTTTACAAGTCTTTGTTTGGACAGTGTCCACAGGATCAAGTTCGACATTTATCTGGTTCGCTGCTACGCATCGCAGAACACTTTCTTTCAAAACACCTCAGTCACGCTAGCTTTCATCAGACGACCACAACCACCCACTACTGTGATCAACTTAACCGCTGACGCACCCCACTGCTTCACGTCAGAGGATTTTATCTGTCTGCGAATCTATTCGTAAAGGATCTTGAAGCCAGGTCAACTTAGGATCTGCAATTACATCCTCTCAACACGAGCAACTTAATCCGTAATGGATCTCGCAAGAGCTTTCACAAAGCGTAATAAGCGTCCTGATGCCGCTCTTCTCACTCCTGCTCGAGCAGCCAGCATGAGAAATCACTCCGGACCCATCAAGCGCAGCGCAATCTCGCACCCTCTCGAGCTGTTGTCCACCACCAACATCTTAGCATACAACGCTCCCGATCTTCACAGCGCCATTTCCTCAGCAAACAGTTCCGCCGATGACTCCGACAGCTCTATCAACTTCTCTTCGTCGCGTGGCACTTCCCCCGACACTTCTTCCATCGAGTCTGCACCAAGCCCGGTCGAACCGAACCATTTGACGGATTATTTCCGAGCACCTGGCCGGTCTCAGTCATCTGCTGGCAAAGTCCGTCGCTCAAACGACTCGAGTGATGTCGATGTTCCTTCGGTTCCGTCGCGAGCATTGTCCCACACCAAGAAATCGCACCAAGAAATCGCCCGCCAGCGTTCAATCTCCAAGTCGATCCTACCTCCTACGGCCATCCATAGCCCGTCAAACGCACGGGGCAGTATCGACATGTTCTCAAGCAAACCTGATGTCAACCACCCGTTCGGTGCTGAACTCGAGCAAGTAAATGAGCTTGCTGAGGAAATTGGCGCTAGGGATGTCATGATATTGGACGACGAAGAGCTATTCTTGATGAGCCATGGCCTACAGAAATTTGGCGCCGAGGAGTATCTGGATGAGATCGAAGGCTTATTTGGAGCAGGCCACGGGAACCCCTTCAGCCCCTTTGGTGCAGGATGGATCTAGTTCACCAGATCACTTTCATGTCCATATTCACACTTCTACTACATCATGGTTGGCTGTATTCTTGTACTACGCAGGTCGAAGATCTAGAGGAACTGGAGGCATGGCGTCTGGCTTGATCAGATCCCAGGGGTGTATTTAAGGGTTGGAATGGGGAGTTGGCCATTTTGGTTGCAGTACCCGGACACTCGTTTTCCAACTATCTACGCTCATTGACTGCAATGATTTCTTACGGATAATGAAGAGGCGCGCGGCGAACGGTTTACATAGCTCGAATACACATTTTAGGCTGTTTATGTCGCTCCCAACTAAACAGGATCAATGAAATTTGTTGTGCATTTGCTCACAACCGTAAATAACTCTTGTGGATGAAATGTCAATGCCCTTCATCAGCACCTTAACCTTGTCAGTAGTATTGGTTCAGTCAGATTAGGACGTCTGCTGTGCTCTGCATAACCGACGAAGTCCTCAGCAGCACCGGACACCCATTCCTTGTACCGAACCAATTCAAGCTCGCTTCTTCACTTGTTGTCCTCCTTAATTTGGGGACGCAAATACATCGTAGTTGGTGATCTGCCTCGGAAAATGAAATGAGGAAAGGACGTGCTTCGAATTGACCGAACTACGCTAGAGAGATTCCGGTGGCCGACCAAAACCGCCATGGAGGAGCTTCGTTCTCCAATATTATATGCCTTAGACAACAGCATATATGGGGTATGTTGTAGTTTGCCATGAACAAGCCTTGTCATTCGTCTCCTCGAGTTTCAACGATCCCCATACCTCGCGCTTTGCAGCAGCAGTCGAGCCAGATGGGCGTGCTCTTACAGTATAATAATGCCCTTCAATGAACCGGCTCTAGCGAACAGCAAGGCCCATGCTCAATCGCCCCTGGATGCTGCAACAACAGGGAAAGAGAATGAACACAGGCCAGATGCAGCTTCGCATGCCGAAATGAACGAGCAGGAGCCTATAATTGATGAGTTTGGTTTACCTGTGAAGCGGCCAAATAGGCGTATAGCCGAAAACGGTATGGGGGCGGGGGACAACGCGGGAAAAGCAGCAGAGAAGCAGTCAAGCGAACGTGATCCGAAGGAGACCCTATCAAATGGACAAGACAACCGTGACCATAACCATGAAGTCGGTATACGGCCGGCTGAACGGTTAGGCCCGTCCGGATCACCAGAACCCAACCAGCCTGGTCGATCGTTACCTGCGAATTCCAAGGGTTTGGAAGCTGAAAACTGCGTCACTGGAGAAATTCCGCACAATGGTACAAAGGAGGCAGCTCAAGCTGGACCAGTTATTGTTGCAGGCGGAGTGTCGGAATGGTCACATCAGGCACTTGCGCCTCAGCGAGTTGAACAAGAGCACACGAAGGAGGAAGAATGGCAAGATATGCCTGCATTTGCGCCTTATGATCTCTACGATGACCACGGAAAGCTCGTAGCAAGGGAAATCCGTGAATCTGATGATGAAGCAAACGCATATTTGGGGCTTGGCGGCGCAGGGAGAGGATATACCCGAATTCAGATTGACGAGGATGCGCAGTCTGCAACAAGCATGGACGATAATACAGAGTACCTGTTCAAGAAGAAGGGTACCAATTTCATTGATGAGGACGACGATCAGCGGGATCCCTTAGCGCAGATGCAGGCTACCAAAGATTTGCTGACGGAAGGGCAAAGAATAGCCTACGTAGGTGTTACGAGACTGGCGATGGCGGAGATGGTCAAAGAGCTGGAAGACGTGGAGGGAACTAAAGCAACGAAGAAAGAACTGCGAATCGCGTTTGAGTCGACGACGATGTGGAGCCAGAAAATGATGGTAAGATTGTATGCACACATGGAGATTGATTCGTCAGGTAACTCCAAGGGCTCTATGAATTAAGAAATCAGTACTGAGATTCTACAGAGCAAGTCATGATTGAGCAATTGGCCGAACATGGTGTTCAGCCAGGCGATCTGACAACGGCCTTGATGCAGAACTCTCGCGTTAAGAATCCCATGGCAGAAGACGGTGTCCCTGATAACCACTCAGTTTCATCTCCCACCATGAAGAGCGAGAAGCGGGCATCAGTGAACTCTCCGGCTCCATCCACGACAGAAGAATTTACAGAGATATCCTCACCACCTCCTTATGTGGAACACGAGGGTGTTGACATGCCTGAAGTCCGCACTCCGTCTCAGCTGCCGACCACCAAGAACATTGATATCGACCTTCGATGGACCGTTCTTTGTGATCTGTTCCTAGTCTTGATTGCGGATTCCATATATGACTCTCGATCAAGGGTTCTTCTCGAACGTGTAGGCGCCTCAATGGAGGTCTCATGGTTAGAGATATGTCGCTTCGAGAAGCGTGTTACAGATTCTTTAGAGATGCAGGAAGCTGCAAACAAGGAGACATGGGATGAAGCTGAGCACATGGAGAATCGGAGAAAGCTAGCTTTGAAGCGAAAATATATGATGATGGGACTTGCCACTGTTGGTGGGAGTCTTGTAATTGGGCTTTCTGCCGGCCTTTTGGCCCCAGTTATTGGTGCTGGTTTGGCTGCGGGTTTCACGACCATAGGCGTTGCTGGCACAAGCGGCTTTCTAGCTGGTGCTGGAGGTACGGCACTTATCACATCTGGTGCTGTTGTCACAGGCGGTACCATCGCCGTGAGGGCGTCTAATAAAAGAACGGGTGCTGTACAGACTTTTGAGTACCGCCCACTGCACAATAACAAGCGGGTGAATCTGATTGTCACAATTTCCGGATGGATGAACGGAAAGGTTGATGATGTGCGGCTGCCATACAGTACAGTAGATCCGATCATGGGAGACATGTACTCTGTTTTATGGGAACCGGAGATGTTACAAAGCATGGGCCAGACAATCAACATTTTGGCTACTGAGGTATGCTTGGCATCGTATCTCGTGTATGGAGTGTACCAGACCAGCTAACACAAGCTAGGCTCTCACCCAAGGTCTGCAACAAGTCCTTGGTAGTACAATCTTGGTGGCGCTCATGGCTTCACTGCAACTTCCTATAGTTCTAACAAAGCTTTCCTATCTCATCGATAATCCATGGACAGTATCTTTGGGCCGAGCGAACGCCGCCGGCTTAATTCTTGCAGACTCATTGATTGATAGGAATCTTGGTGTGAGACCTATCACACTAGTTGGATTCTCACTGGGTTGCCGGGTCATCTTTTCTTGCTTAAAAGAGCTGGCGGCCAAAGGTGCGTATGGATTGATTCAGAACGTGTACCTATTTGGATCGCCCATTGTAGCGAACAAAGATGAATATCTTCGTGCCAGGACAGTCATATCAGGACGCTTCGTCAATGGTTACGCATCTAATGACTGGATCCTGGGTGAGTACTTGCTTGCAGCTTTGGTTTTCAATGCCCTAATCGATCTTTGTAGGATACCTCTTCCGAGCCACTAGTGGTGGTATTATGCGGATAGCTGGCCTTGCTCCTGTGATGGAGATTCCCGGCCTTGAAAACATTGATGTTACTCAGCTGGTCAACGGTCACATGGCGTACCGTTCGGCGATGCCTAGGTTACTCCGAGAAGTGGGTTGGGAAGTTGAGAGCGATGAATTCACTGAAATCGAAGACCCAGACCCAGAAAACCATGAGAAGCGTCAACGCGAGCTCATCCATGAACTCGACGAGGCGCGAAAGGACGCAGAAACGAAGCCAGAGAAGAGGAGATTTGGGTTCTTCAAACGCGGCAAACTTGCTGAGAAGAAGCGATGGGAGACGTACGATGATAGTATGCGAGAAGGCGACCACAACGGTGAAGGCAATGTCGATGGTGGCGCAGGCAATATTCTTTTTGATATTGATGCTATTAAAGCGGAGCTCGCCAGCGAGCAGATCGAGGTAAAGCAGCTGGAGTCGACATTACCCCCAATGAAAATAAACCTCAACAGAGCGACTCCTTCCATAGACAAGCCAGAACAGAGCCCGTATTCAAATTTGCGGGAGACAAGAAGTTATGAAGGAAGCCCTCCATATCGGCCAAACTCAAATGCACTTTCATCGCAAGCATCATTATCGAACGGCCAGGCCTCGAATCCGTTCAACAAGGACTACGATAGCTATGATGAAAACGGCAGCCCTGAGAACGTTGTGGCGCAACGGAAGAAGCTGGCTACCGAGTCTCACCAGTCTCCCTCGCCTGGCCAGTCATTCCACTCTGCTGCCAAGTCCCCTGGGTTAGTCCACACCCCGGAGTTGCAGGAATTCACACCGCATCCACCGAGGCCAGAGCTGACTCACTCGATGACGATGCCTGCTGCTGCAAGCGGCGCAAGTCTTGAGCATAATGCATGGCTGGACGAGGAAGACGAGGGTTTTGGGAAAGAGAAGGAGATCAAGATGACTTTCGCCTAGTAATTGTACTTACAGCCTTCGATTTAGCGCGGCGTCCCGAATAGGCTCTTTTCTTCTTGGCTACCGGGGCGGCATTTTGCGGTACGCTGAGGTCTTTCGTCCGGAGTTTATTTTACCCATACACTATGAGGATGCATTGGTGATGGAGTTCTATTAGTAGGCCAGGTCATCTTCATAGGAGGGGGTTAATGCGGGCTGTGAAACGCTTCATTGAGCATATCTGGTTTATTATTGGTAGAGTGGTGGTTTACCTACACTGCCTACACTGCTCGACCTCGTCGAATTATCTGAGAACCAACTGTAGTTCGACGTTCGATACAACGATTTTGTGTAATACTCCTTTTCTGAAGAAATGATTGATATCGCAATGGCGTAGCGTAAGTGGTTACACGTCGCGTAGTCCAGTCGCGCTTAAGGAGCGGAGCATGTTCAGATCCGCCTCGTGAGGAAAACATTTCCATGGCTTCGTCCTATCAAGCGCCGCAGTCTAGAAGGGTGGGGATGAGAACAGAGAAGTTAGGCTACAGCCTGCTTCCAACCGGGCCCCAAGTCAAGGCTACACCTCGAGAGCAGAAGCAGCGATCGCCTAGCATAGACATCGACGCCCCACCGAGGGATTCAAGCGATGACGCTTCGACAGTGCATGATTTTGAGCTCTCCGATGCCGACTCGCTACCATCAAAGAGAAGGAAAATTGGCAAGTATGAGCTAGCTTTCGACAGCACTGGCTCAAAAACCCCCCATGGCGGAAGTAATGATGCTGCTTCGGAGCTTACCAACGAGCCATCAAACATACGTTCCACGAGCTTTGCATCTTCCAATGCGCGGTCTAGACGTCTCAATGACCCGCAAACAAGCTTCAAATGTCCCGGTCCAGCCGTGAGGGCGATCGCCGCGGAGGATCTCATCGATACGTGGACTGCGAAGCCCAAAAAGACCAAAGCTATGTATGGTACCAACTCGAAAAATATACATATAGCTGCTCTGCCGAAGGAGAAAAAGAAGGATATAGAGGGGGAAAGTATATCGCCCTTCAAGAAGAGCAAAACGGGATTTCGTACATTCAACAATAAGGCAGTGGAGCCTTTACGTTAGTAGTCGGGACAATTCGTTACGTTTTGTAGGTTGACATATTGACAGTCGATAAAATCAAAGATCCAACCGCAGAAGCTGCCTTTAAAGCCCCGCCTTCCCAAGAAACCACACCGCGTTCGAAAAGAGCCTCGAATCGCCTGTCGAGGACAAACCAAGCGTCCCCGCAAGAAGGTCAACCAAATGTTTTTAAACAACCAAACCTACCATTCTTTAGGGACGCCACCCCTACGAAGGGTTCTACACCTCAAGGTTTCGTCGTACCGCTAGTATTACCAGACAGCGTCAATACTTCCAAAGCTACGAGGTCAAGCGAGTCTGAGAGAAAGCCTGAAACGATGGAAGTGATAAAGAAGACGGGAGTGGGAGATCTAAAGAATCTAGTCGATCTTCCCAAGGATAAGCTCCAGATACCAGACCTACAGTACAGAGAGCCTACTTCCTCCGTCACAGTATCTTCAATACCATCAACATCATTCGACGACGACAGCTCCCTCTCCTCTATCAGCTCGGCGCCCGTTTCTCCTGAACTCGAGGCATTAAGGGAGCAATTTTCGTTCCCCGAGCTCGGCATCGCCAAATACTATGACCACCCGTCAGCAAAATGCCCAATCTGTCAAGAACCTGTCGAGCGAAGCTTTCTGCAAGAATTCGATTCCGGCAAACGGCTTAATGTTCGGCAGCAAGTGCGGTTCTGCAAAGCACACAAGATGAAATCCGCTGAGAACGAGTGGCAAGCGAAGAGATACCCGAGGATTGATTGGACACGTCTTAGTGAGCGACTGGGGAGATTCCATCCGATAGTAGATGATATCTTGAAGGGCGACAAACCCTCTTTTTACCGCAACGCCTTTGAAGATCAAGTCAAGGGCGGGCAGAATAAGACGCTGCAGCAGATTATGCTGAGTGGTCATGGATTTGAGGGTCTGGCTCCCGGATACTATGGATCCAAGGGCTCTAGGCTGATGTACGTCTCCTCTCCCCCCTACCATCCACAAATTTCATAGCATCCCCAGAGTACTAATAATAAATAGTACGGAGAATATAATGACCTCCTTCGCTCCCAAAGTTCGTCGTCTCGCCGCCACGGACAAGCTCATCGCCTCCGCTGGGGTCGCAGGCTACGTACAAGCAGTGTTGGCGCCTGAGCTCGCGGTCATGCTTGTCATGGAGGACATGCGGGTGGATGAGGATGAAGCGAGGGCGATTTTGAGGAATAGCAAGGAGATTGGGGATTTGTTGAACGAGGAGGAGGATGAGATGATTAGAGATGAGGATGGAGAAGGGGGTGAGGATGGGGAGGATACTTGATGCTCGCAAAACAAAAACGGGGCTTGCGATTTTATACATAAAAGGTGTTGACGTCACGTTTGGAGTTTACGACTCAGCGGTCCAGCGTATCTTCCTTCATAGCTCTCCGAATATACGTCCCTTGTAATAAAGACCAGATCCAGGCCAGACCAGCCCCATAAAACCTTCTCAACCCCCCCCCCCCCCCTCCCAGATCCCAAGTCCAATCACACCTCCATCCCACCCCCCCCCCAACACTCACCTCCCCATCCCCATCCCCCTCCCCCTCCCCCCCCACCACAACATCCCAAACCTCACCAACCCCCCCACAGCAACCACGCTCAACCCCACCGGCAACGCCTTCCCGCTCCGCACCGCCCGCGGCACGCTACTCCCCGCCAGCACCGCGCTCGCCAGCACCGCCAGCTCCACGCCGTAGGCTTGGCTGTTGCGCAGCCGCAGCGCCGAGAGCGCGTACTGCGTGCGTTAGCTTTTCGTGGTTTGGGGGGGAAGGGAAAGGGGTTTGGGGGGGAAAGGGAAAGGGGTTTGATATAAGGGAAAGGGTTTTGATATGGTAGGGAGAGGGGGGGGGGGGTTGGTTTACAAGAGCACCGACGGTCATGCCTGCAACGATGGAGGGGATGGAGCCCGTGCGGATGAAGCCGGTTAGGCCGCCGCCGGCGGTTAGGAGGGCGAGGGCGAGGGCGGTGGTGGGGGGGTCCTGGGGTGGGGTTAGAGGGGGTGGTTGGAGGGGGGGTGACAGACCATTTTTTTGGGTGGGGGGGGGTTGAATTGTTTGTTTGTTTTTTGGTTTGTTTGTTAGGGGATGAGGAGGAGTGGATGAGTTGGATATGGGAGTTGGACAGATTGAAAGGGTTTTTGATGTTGGGACTGGAGTGAGCTGGAGCTTATCATAAGCTCTCACCAGCGTGTGTCAGCAGCGAATTGCCGAGAGCCTTAGCTTTAAATAGATAGTGCAATATTCGTAGTAACAGTCCATTAACGGTTAATTCCACTGTCACATCCAGTATTATTGAAGCTGTACCCACTTCAAGGCTAACCCTGCTAATAAATCGCAGAGGGCTTAATAATGCCAAATACTCTGACAACGTATATCTTGGTCGCACTAGTCCGAACCCGATTCTAATCTGTTTCTACTCTTTGCATACATGGACAGGTCCATTTAAAGCAGAACCGCTCCTACAAGCACAACAAACACCCCAGCAACTGATCCACCTAACCTGGGCGCTGCGCCGGTAAAGCCGGGGCTTAACGGCGCAGTGGTAGACTCAGCGGAGGGTCCGATAATGCCGCTGGAAGCAGTATTGATAGGAACCGAGCCTGGGAAGCTAGACCCAGCTGGAGCTGTATAGAGTGGGGAAGTCATGCTTGCGCTTGGAGCAATGGGTGTAGCCGAGGGTGACGAAGCGATGCTTGAAGTAATAGCCTTCGAAGCCGAAGAGTAGAAGTCGTTGGTGAGACTCGTGGCTGACGAAGCGATACTTGAAGTAACAGCATCCGTCGCGGAAGAATAAAAGATGTTGGTGAGACTCGCGCCGCCTGTCACGCCAAGTCCAGCGCAAAGAAATGCCAGAGAATTGAAGTCCTCCAAAGCCAGACAGTCACCGCTGTTGTAGTGACCGGGTTGACGATCGATACTGATAATCGGGCCGAAACCGTAACCGTCATTCTTACAGTCAGTGTTGCTATAGAAGGCAGAGACGGCGAGGACACCGTTGCCGCAGGCTGGGCGCTGATAGATCCTAAAACTGCGGTAAGTGACGCCAGGAATGCCGCAAACGTCGACGCTGAGGGTGTAGTTGAGAGCTACGGGGTCTCTTTCGCCATGATTCTTGGTTGCGCCGCTGCCGCATGAGGAGTCGCTCCAAAGGCTGACTACGCCTTGTTCTGAGGCGGCATAGACGAGAGGGACAAGCAGGGAAAGGAGCAGAGAAATGAGCGATAGCATGATCGATGATGTTTGGAGACTGGTAACGAACGGGTTGCAAAGCAGTAGAAATCGAAAGTTCAACAAGAGGAGAAAGTGGACAAAACACGAGACGGAGACGGAGATGGAGAGCAGGTGGGCTTCAGATACTTGATGAACGTCCAGGCTCCAGGGCCTCTAGGGGGCTAGGGGCCCGTCTGAGGGCGTCCATAAGCTATGCTGATGCAGGGGATTACCTCTTATTGACGGGCCCAGTCTGCTCCTGCTGGGGATACTCTGTATTGTGGCGGCCTGCAGGCGATTGGAAGAAGAAGAAGAAGCTGCGCCGCGGTCATGCGTTTGGCTCAGACCTGTTGATAATGGTAAGTTGTCACATTGTATGCGGCACAATGGGGACGGTCGAGGGCGTGTCCTGTTGGAACCACTTTGCCTGGGGCCTCTAGAAGCCATCACCGTTACCTCGTAGGCGAATATCAAGTACTCAAGTTTTGGCCAGCATGCGGAGGGTACCCGGATCATGGAACGTGTAAAGCGAGATACAGTGTGCGGGCTTTCGGAGCTACATTTATCTGTTTATTAAATTAATGTATGTGGGTTCCTGGAGCTATAGCTCTAGCGCCCGCCCCTCCCCGCCCAAGCTACTCACTAGCGCGACTCAAACAAACCCGCAACGTTTCCTTCACTCACCAACCCCTTCCTCCTCCCCCTCCATAACCCACCCCCTTCATTCACCACTTCAACAATGCCGCCCAAACGCCCCGCCACCGCCTCCACATCCTCAACTCCCCGCACCCCATCGACCCCCTCCCAATCCTCCACCCAAACCACCTCCCTAAGCAAACCTAGCTCGTCGAAGCAGCAATCGCAGTCGGCGCAAGATATACTGGCCAAGACATGGGATAATTACTGGAGCAAGACGGCGCAGCGGACGAAGCTGACGGATGCGTTCATGGCGTTTTTGGTTGTGGTGGGAGGTGTGCAGTTTTTGTATTGTTTGGTTGTGGGGAATTATGTGAGTCTTGTTTCTTTGGTTCGCTTGAGTTGGCTTGGGTTTGGAATGGCGTGCATGAGGGAGGGAAAGGGGCGGGGGGGGAGGGGGAGTAGAAGGGGCGTATGGGGAATTGGATGGGAGGGGACCGGGGGGTGTGAGGGTATCGTTTTGATCGAGCAGAAGAGGAATCGTTCCCGCCGCCGCTATCACTTTCGATTTTCCTCTTCGCAACAGAAGATCTACAACGCTGACTCTAACCACGCTCCCAGCCCTTCAACGCCTTCCTCTCCGGCTTCAGCGCCACCGTCGGCCAATTCGTCCTTACGGCGTCGTTGCGCATCCAGACCAACCCGGAGAATAAGAATGAGTTTAAGAGTGTTAGCCATGAGCGGTATGTATCGTTTCATTTCCCCCCCCTTGCTGTGATGATATGGGGGGAGTAAGTTGCGAAGGGGAAGGGGGAAATTGTTGGCGGTGGTCGTGGTAGCCAGGAGGGAGAGCGTTATGGAAGGAAGTTTGCTGACGTGCGGTGTTGGATATAGGGCGTTTGCGGACTTTGTGCTCGGGAGTCTGATACTGCACTTTTTCTGTGTGAATTTTATAAATTAGAGGGCGGGATGGGGTGTTAGGTGGGACTTCGGGAGGTTCGGGAGTAGCTATGTGCTATGATGGTTGGGATTAGGAAACTACTTCGAGCCACCCTCTATGTTGTTCTTCCAAAAACCGCATGGCAAACCCCCAATATTCCGCCGCAAATCCAACCCATCCACCCAAAGCCTCCCCTCAGCCCCTTCCCCAAACCCCCGCTCACAACCCCCCCTCTCACCAAACCCCCCTCACACCACCCCAAAAACCCCCCTCAGCCCCTCCCCAAATCTCCTGATCGCCTCCTGCACCTGCTCCGCCCCCGCCGCCGCAAACGTCATCCGAAAAAACATCTCGTCGCCCCCATCCGCCTCTGCCCGGAACCAACTCCCCTTGCTCGACAACACGCCCCTCTCAATCCCCGCCTGGAAAATCTCCTCCTCAATGTCCAGCATCGATGTCGTCTCGGCGCGCGGGTGCCGCCGCCACTCGATCCGAATCCAATGAAACATGCCCGCCGCCGGCGCGTTCCAACTCGCAATCTCAGTAGGCAGAAACTTCTCGCAGGCGTCGCAGATGTTGTCTCTGCGCTTGCTGTACTCGCCGCGCAGACTGATGAGCCAGTCGAGATAGCCGGCGTGGCCCCAGGCGTCCTCGAGCAGCTTGTACAGCACGAGCTGGCTGACGCCACTGGGGTTCTGGGTAGAGACTTCCTGGTGGCGGACGAAGCGTTCGACGATCTGCTCAGCAGCGGTGATCCAGCCGACGCGAGTGCCGGGCGCGAGGACTTTGGAAAAGGAGTCGAGGCGCATGACGCGGCCGTCAGTGTCGAGGCTGAGGAGGGAGGGGGCGAGGGTGGAGAGGAAGTCGGCGTGAGAAGAGGGAGGCGTGGTGGTGATGGTGGTGGGGGTGTAGGGGTCCATTTGGAGGAAATAGTAGGGTTCGTCTTCGAGGATGTAGACGTCGTGTTTCTGCGCAATGCGGTAAATTTCTTTTCGCCTCTGCCCACCCTGTGTCGCGCCCGTTGGGTTTTGGCCAGAGGGAACGGTGTAGAGAAGCCAGGGTCTCTCGGCGCCTTCGTGCGCTGCGGGGTCCCAGGTGCTGAGAATGTGGTCCATGCTTGAGGGGAGGAGGCCTTCGGAGTCCATTTTAATGCCAATGCATTTGACGCCCATGGGCATGGCAGTTTCGACGGCGCTTACGAAAGTGTATTCTTCGGACATGATGTAAGAGCCGCGAGTCGTGAACATGCGGAGGGCCATATCCAGGGCGGAGGTACTGCCGACGGTCATGGTGCATTGCCAGTCTTGGTAAGGGGGGTGATGGACGATCTAAGCTGTTTAGAGTGGTATGAGGGATGCAGGTGAGGGTGTTACCTCTGTGTGTTCGGTTACGAAGCGTAGGAGCTGGGCGGAACCTGTTGCTTGGCAGTAGTTGAAAGCAACGTGGATATCTGTGCGGCAGCCGCCATCAGCATGCCGTCAAATACCACCATAGCGGGTTGTCAACCTACCATATAGGCTCTTCCCTTCGGCAATATCATGTTTCCCTGCCCTTTGGACTATTCCCATTTTTTTGGTCTCCTCTTCCGAGAAGTGTCCAGGAGTGGGAACCTTGATATCGATATGCTCGAATGGGAAATATTCGCTGGAGGGTAAACCACCGCCCAGCGAGATGAGACCTGCGTATTCGTATCAGAGCTGACGGCGACGATTCTTCTAGTTTTCCCGTGCGCCGGGCGTACCTGGATTCAAGAGGTATTTTGCAGTGCCTTTTAGCTTCGTCGGCTACGATTCCTATCAGCTAAAGCCCCAGAACTTCAGTTACGAATGGCTCTTCTGACCATCCTCGATTTGGTCTCCTCAGTCAATCGATCTGTCTTGGATCAGCTACATGTTCTCTTGCCCCACGCCCAATTTTTCTTGACTAACGTACGATCCCACCTCTTCGCCTTCGGCTTGCCGTAACCCTACCAATATATCAGAACCCTAGTCCCATACACCATCTTGAAGGACTTGCTCATACCGGGCTCTTGAACATATCACTACTCGCATGCGCCGCAATGCTACCGCTCATCTTCGGCGCCTTCGAGCGCCGCGCTGGTACACCATTGACACTCAGTCGATCGGCGAACGTGGCGGCCTGAGTATCGAAGACGGCTTGAACGTCCGGAACGTCTATGGCTGACGGGGGAGCCATTGGTAGAACGCGAAAGGAGATCGGACGGTAGATAGATGTTGATGAGCTGGGAGATGGCACGGGAAGGAAAGCCGCCTAATATAATTTCCAGCGATAGTGAACAAAGCGCAGTCTACTCGTAATCGCCGAAGACGTATGGGACGATCACGGAGTTTAAAGCAACCTAAGTACTCTCTAACGGTCAGGCGTTAGTAAAGTAAGACATTCTATGCCGATGCTAACCGTTCAATGGAAGTAAGAAATCCTGGTACGGATTACTATTTCCATCTTGACAGCTTCATAACCTGAGGCAACATAACCTGACGGCCTGACGGTCGTGAGATACGCACACTTTAGCCTCTGATGATAATAAACAGATGATGGGATTCAAGAGAATTCAACGGGACATCTGCCAACCTTTGTTGATTGGTCGGTCAACAAGCGGCCGTTGGGGCTTGAGATTAGGGCTTGGGCTTGTTTGCCGAGAATAGGATGTCATTCTCCAAATCATCTTCATATTGATAGGTTACCCTGAAGAACCGGATAGCGATGTCAAATAAAGGGTTACGTTGGGTGTGAATCCCGTAGAAGTCGGAAGCCGTAGCTGTCGATATCTCACTGGATCAGATCGTTGCTGCAATGCTTTGTAAATTCCACCCAGAAGCTATGCCCTCGCTATACAAAACAGACTGTCCAAAATTTTGATTATAAGCCCTTCCTACACAGAACACCCCTACGAGACCTTGGTATCCTTGCGAACGAGAGATTTGCCCCAAACCCCTTCTTGAAAACCCCTTGATGTGCTGGAGCCCATAACCCGTTGACTCCGCGCTCGAAGCCCTTGAACCCTCTCTGTACTTTTCTGCGCCGACGTCAAGCTCGTCATGTTCAGAAGCTCATGTCAGAGTTAGCCTGTACATACGCGACGGCTTTACCCATTCCAGATTTTGTCCAGCTATCCACCAAATGCCCTCCGCCGAAATTAAAAGCCTAGTAAAAACAGAGAAGGTGAAATGTAATAGTACGTTCCGAGGGGTGACCCAATATGTATCTAGGAATGATTGTGGGAGCGAGCGACGTTACTGTGACCGTCATCGGAGCTGTCGATGAACGTAAGATCCATAAGGCTAGTATGGCTCGCCGCCGACGCCGTTGTTGCCACTGCCTGACGGATACACGTTGCCATAGGGGCTGGTATCCTGTTCTGTCGATTCGAGACCATGTGACGGACCTAGGATGTTGTTGACACCCTCTCCGCCCTGTGGGTGATAGGCTGTCGATGATGAAGCAGTATTAGGACCACTACCAATGCTGCCGCTCGGGCCTGGCTGGGCCTGTGCTGATCCATATGAACTACCTGGCCGTTGCTGGTTCTCTCCTCGGGCGGACTGGGTCTTGAAAGGTGTCAATATCAATCCCTAGACATGAGACATTCACTAGGAGAGAGCTGCGGGAGACGCAAGCGCCAGGGTTCGCAAGGAGATCCGGTCAACTCACTTCTCGGTATTTCGACAGGTAAATTTTTAGTGCTTCAGCATAGTTCTCAAAACCCAGTGATGTCATAGCGAAGAGTATGTCTTCGCCGTTAACGGTTTTCCGTTTCTCCTGCTGACACTTCTCCGATGCTGGATGGATCAAGTACCAGGATTAGGGATACGTCCGCAGCTAAAGTGGGCAGGAAGGTCATCGTAAAACAGGTACGCACCTTCGCTTGTGATGAAAGAGATGAACTCGCTCACGCATTCTTGCATGCACTCTTTGGCTTCTTTGGCAATCTTCGCATTTTCTGGCAGCGCCGTCTTCATAATCCGAGCAACTGGAGCGAAATTACGAATGTTAGCATCAGATACAAGGCTATTATGTCTCGAACCACGTTGTGGTGAAATCGATTGCGGGGAATTGCGGGACATTGTGGGCTCTGACTGGCTGCTGAAAATGTGACCATAGAGAGTGAAGATGAGGATGCCGGCGCAGATCGTGGGCATGATAATGAGACCAGTGATTTCGCGCGTGCCAATGTCAGAAGCGACCAGCTCCGGCCCTCGATCATCGTGCATCGTCGGAAGACAGATACGCGTAAATCATAGGACGAGTTATGCATGAGTAATACGGAATAACCAACCATTTGCAATTGGCAGCCACCTGTCCTGCTCCTTCACTTCAAACTCGTAAGCAAGTTCTCGCGCTTGTGCTTCAGGGTCGCCTCTATCCATATGCTCCGAGTTATCAGGCGACGGGCCTCCGTGTTCCACGTCCTCCCTCGGTGGGGAAACCGACATGATGTATAGGACGCCTGCAGGCTTCTGCTCTCGAAGATTGTTGGCTGGTCCGCCGACAGATAGTGCGGGTGACCACGTCACAGTTGGCTCGGATCTTTCTGACTGCAGCCTCTGCAGCTCTGCGTTCGACGTGCGTCACCGTTGGGAGCGTTTGCTTCACAACCGCCTAGGATTTTATTCTGCGCGAAAATGAATGAAGCTTCTTGCTAGAGCCAGGCTACAGACGCGCGAAATGCCTAGGGCACTAACAACGAATCGGAGGTCTTGCAAATTTATTCGAAGGACCCAGGGCGCGCGACCAATGTGGTGTCACCAATCCCACCGTCACAACCCCAATTGCCTTATTTTCTCCACCGCGAATAGGATGCAAGTAATGAGCGGATACGAGCAGTCGCCAGAGCCTTCGTTGCGACTGTTGTAGCTCGACAGCGTGGGGTGGTACGAGGGCAATTAGGCCTCAACTGATTGCTGGAAACCTAATTCAGGCCTTAGCTTCTCCGAGAGGGTGGAACCAAAAACAGATGCATGAGCTTGTCTTCTGCTAACCTTGGTCGCGCTACCGTCTATTTTCTATAGTTAACATAGGGCGAACAATTGGGCCCGGCGCATGAGGAGGAAGTAAGTGGGAATGCCAAAGTGGTGAAGTCCCAGGGGGAGTAAGATGTGTCTCGCTGGGGTCGTCGGGTATGTTTCAAGAAAACGACGGTAGCCACCGTACAAATCGAGTCACAAGCCGGCGCAGATTGAATGTACCAATACGGACTCGCGGCAAACGCGTGTAAAAACGCCTTGATCAGATTGTTTCGTTTCTGGTCTTCTTCTCGCACTCATTATACTGTTTTGGGAAGAAGAGAAGAGGACCACGATGAAGGATGGAAGACAGCCAGGACAGGGCGCCTTCTGAAGGACAAGATGATCTCACTGTGCGGTTCACAACACGCGACCTGTGCGGGAATCCCGTCGAGATGGGTTGTTCTTCCAATAACGGCCCAGAGAGTAGTTTGCCTTGTGCTGGAAGACTCGACATGACTAAGGCTTTCCATGGGTTCCTACTGTTACGTTGTATGGGGGCGATGTTTTGGCAGGCCCGGCTTGCATGAAACTAGGGACTTGAACAGCCAACCACGGCTTCCGATGGGGCACAGTTCTCCCTTCCCTTATCTCAATCATTTTCAGCCTCTCAGGTATCACCGCTTCAATATGGCTCTCTACGTATATCGATGTTGAGGCTGAATCACCGCTGGGTTGACGAATTCGCCGACGCACTCAGGTCATCGAGAGTACTTTATGATTCGCGGGTAACAACGTCGAATCTCCAACACACCCATCGCATCTAGAGCCTAAAGCTTCTCTCTAAGATGGAGAAACATCCGAAATTGGGAGCGCGCATGTATCACGCATTTGCGGATCGCTTGTATGGTGTCATCAGGCGGTGTTGTACAAGAAATCCCAATAAATTTCCATTGGGTAGTATTGTATATTCTACTTTATTCTGAAGCTCTGATTGGTCACCTGCCAAAAAAAGCCTTGAGGACAAGGGAAGGGTGGGGGGAGATATGACAGCCTGATGGATCGGAGTGAAATGCCTTGCGCACAGGCTCCTTTACGTGCAGATTGGGTTGAGATACAGAGTGAATCACCTATGACCCAATTCGGCAGAAACATCTGGAAGAATTGTTTTTGCTGATATCTAAGATTGGTAATTCAGAGCAGCCTTATCTGGTCTCAGTAGATTCAGACGACGTTGTAATATCCACTCAGATTTTCTCCTTCGCCGGTACCTTACCTGAATGCCGCATGAAGTCACCCTATGATTGAGCTGCCCACACCGATGGGGCAGAAACCCTGCATGGCGGACATGTTAGGCGTGGTGCAAGTGCATAACATGCTCTAAAGCCCGGCCAAGCAATGCCAGCTCAGCAGAGCCACACGTTTCGAAGCCTCGTCTGAACCTGCATTACTAAGAATCTTTTCCAAAGCTATCGAATGGCCGTTCTGATGAAACCTCCGCATGCTCGATATCTAGAGGCTTTGTGTGGCTTTAAGAATCGCGAGTAGCCTCGGAATCATAGAATATTGCTGGCTTTCTCAAGTCCAAGGCTTTCGGGCAGGGTTGCAGTCAGCCAGATGCTGGATAACGAAGATACTGTGGAGATCTGACGACGTAGCGCAACCTCTTGATGAGCAAATATTGATTTGGCGTTAATAAACTTTCGTTGCTGTGCACTCGAAAAGGATCCTAAATCTTGGATACGTTCTCAAGCTCACGTCCTCCCTAGTTCGGGCTCACGCAAGGTCATCCCCCACGATGTCAGTTTTCGGTCAACCAGTGTAAAAGATGGAGGTCCGAGCTGTTAGGCGATAACTATTGTTGTACAACTTGTATATTGTTTTTCTTCTACAAAAAGGAATTAGCGAATATTCCCGCCTGAACAGTATCGGTATTCCGGCATTGGCCCAAGGGAGTAATCAAGCGGGTCCGGCTGGGTCTAACACTGACCTTCCACTTCTCCATATCCTCCTGCTGCCGCTTATATTGCTTCACCAGCTCCTCCAGGACCTTTTTCAGTCCTTCCGAATTCGTCTCGAGTGCAGGCTTGACATCTTTCACCGTTCTTTCCACCAGGACGCCATTTATCATCCGGAAACACTTCCGGTCTTCAGGTAGCGGGTTGAGAGTGTCTAGCACAAGCCTAGTAAGATAGACATAAGCGGTCAGCAAATGTTAATGTGCCGGTGTGGGCCTGGGGCAGAGGAAGGATATGGATTGGAGTTCCCTAGGCATAGAGGGATGCGGAGGGGTTTACTTGTGTTCTTCAGTCTCTTGCTCGACATCGCCAATCCTTTGGGCTAGTTGCTGGAGGCTGTTCTTGTAGTTTGTGTACTGATTCTGTAGCTCTAGGCTGGATGTCAGTAACGCGGTCAGCTACGAATGTGCGATAGATGATTAACCTTGCTGCTTTTTCGCAGATATCTGGTTTTGAGCCATCGCGTATACAGCAGCTATGTGGCTGATGGCTCGAAGAAAGTGATTTTACTACAGTATTTCATGTGAACTGCGAAACGGAGCACAGCAGAACCGGCGTCCGTAGCGGAGTTCTTCAGCTAGCAAAAAGTGTTGAACGCGCAGATCTACGAACATCTAGCGCTGAAGTCAAGAAATCCAGTGCCTCCGCGATCCCCTCGCCAATTGACCGTAAGATAGTAAGATAACAAAACTATCATGCACCCCCACCTTCACACAAAAGACAACAGAGGTACCTCTCCATTCCACCCTTCCCTGCCCTCCATTGAAATCAATTACACCAGCTAACCCCCCACCCTCCCCCCTACAGGGTGCCAAACCCTAATGGCCGCCCTCGACGCCTGCCACGCGCAAGGATTCCTGCACAAGATGACCGGCGGCTGCAACGTGGCTAAGCGAGACGTCAACAAATGCCTCAGAGCGGAAAGAATGGAGAGGACGGCAAGGAATCGAGAGGAGGCGAAGGCTAAGAGGGAAAGAATGAGGGGGATTTGGAGGGAGATTGATGAGGAGAGTTAGGGTGGGGGGAAGAGGAGGATAGGAGCTGGGGAGTGGTGGTATGAATACTTGGGAAGAGGAAGGGATGGTGGGCTGGGAATGGGTTTGCTTTAGGGCGGGCATAGCGTGGCGTTCTTTGGGGTAGGGTAGGGCTCGGGCATGACTTGTGGGGAGGAGCGCTTTGGATCACTCGTGTGGTTGGGGTGAAACTGGTTCTTCACTCCATTGAGCCACAAAGGCATATTGCTTTTATCACAAAGTGCTGAAGGGCGGGTATCTGAACACTTGTTAACCGCTTCCTGCGGAATCGTCAAGTCCTGGAGCCTCAAGCTCTTCCACAAGCTCTTTAATCTTGTCAGCTTTATGCTTTCTTTTCCTTTTTCGCTTGGTTAGTGGGTTTTGCGCGTCGTCTAGTGGTTCCTCGATTATATTCGAGCCGTCCGCTTCTGTGTCGTGCCTATCTCTAGGGCCTGCAGACTTAATGTTCGACAATCCGTGATCCTCATCTCTCTGCCCGTCGTCTGCCTTCTCTTTCTTCGACTTCTTCATACTCAACGGATTCGGCCCCTTTGGACCTCGTACCCTTTTCTTCTTGAAAGCCCTCTCTTCGCCCTGATCACCGTCTTTCACTATCTTCGCCCTGTTCCCTTCTGTATCGCTCTCTCCCTCTTCCATTTTCCTTTTAGCACCTGCGCCCAGCCCCCTTCCTCTAAGACCAGTCCTGAACTTTCCTCGCTCCATGCCTTCTCTAACATTCATGCTACTCTCCGCCATTGGTTCCATGATCATAACGCTCCTCTTCACATACACTAACGGCACCCCTCGAACCCCCCTACACCATCTTCGGACTTCTTCTTCCTGACTTGCAACAACCACATGGGCTTTGTTTATGCTTGCCTTCTTCGGATCTATGACGCTGGTAATAATCAGAAACTTGTATTATTGAGTCTAGGGAATCTTTAATTGATAACAAGTAAAACTTACCTGGAGAGGCATTCGAGAGTCGGAAGGGGGTTATCCAGCGTGTGGTGGTTGCAGCGACGGCGTTCCATGCTCTTGGCGAGCGCTATTAGGGAGTCTTTCTGAACTTGAGGGACTGAGGGTAGGGTGTAAAGTTGGCGTATAGAACATTGTGTGATCACTACCCCATAAGCGTACAATCAGACAACTATTTCCTCCCGGCATTCGTTCAAGGGCATATACTTGGCTTCACCTTGCCGTTGAGGGTACGCTCGAGGCCGCTGACGAGATCCATCTTGAAGCGTTCGGCATCTTGGATCATTTGCGCATCCACTGGGAAAGCCGGCATCAGCGTTGGCGCAAAGGTGGGGGTTGGAACCTGGACCTACCTAAGACCATGTAGGGTTCGCGGAGACCAAATGTCATGGCATATTGCTGCATCAACTTGCGGTACTGCCGTGAGCGTTTTCCCCTCATCCTGACAGCATGTGGGCTTAATTAAACCAAAAATATCATGGCGTGAAGTGATAAGATGCTGCAGCTTCGAATATTTAGTTAAGCGAAAATATCGATACCTGCGCTACTGTAAACACGATATGACAGCTATGATATATCAACATGAGTTGGCGAAGATGAATATCAGGAAGATCAGAGGCTTGAATTAGAAATGGGCGCCATGCCTCGAGTCTCACGACTGTTCGCCGTATGTACTATCTACAAGTCCCTCTTGTGTCACCCCTCATGTGTCAACTTTATACACCTCCGTCCATTTGATTTATGGTATGATATGAGAAAGAACATTGCCTTATAACAAGCTGGCATGAATGGGGTACCTCGTTCCCTCTTGGGATCTCTATAAATCTTAATGTCCTTTGTAACAACAACCTTCTTCACCTCGCCGTCCTGATCGATCGACACAGGGCTCTGCGAGCTTCACATCAATGCTGTCGATAGCGGTCTTTGCAGCCTTCCTCTCAATGTCCACGGCATCCTAGGATCCGTACGCCTTACTTAGAACGCTCTGTAGATCGTTAGTTACTAAAATTTTGCAGGATTATGAGGAAGACCAACGGTTTCATAGAATGCATGCAAATGATCTCAAGTCATTACACAGACCTTAAGACATTTGTTTAACGGCTCGTTCTGTCTATTACAGAGCTGAGGGTTAAGTAGATGTAACGGCATGTTACTACCTTTGGGGCGTCGGCCTCGACAATCCACCAGTCAGAATTGTCTAAGTGAGTGAACGGTATCTTCAACGGTTGGGCCCGCGCTTCGTAGCTAGCCGCTGGTGCTTTTGGCTTATTACCCTCCTGTCGAATTGTGGTGCTTTTGTGAGAATCTGCGGAGAAAGATTAGGGGCGAAGGCCAGGCAATTTTATCCCTTTCGTCTTCTGCACAATCCAGCCACGACGCTAATATCATCCATCTTGCCTGGACGTGATATTAGTGAAAATTATTTGGGCCCCACAGAATTGATGATACTGACCTCCTTCCATCGCCAGACCTTCCTCAATTGCTCTTTCCATAAAAGGGCTTTCCGCGAATGGATCTTGGGCGATAGCTCTAGCAGCCTTCATCAGTTCCTCAGCCACATAGAGCATACCACCCTCCGCTCCACCAGTGCGATCTCCTGTTGCTTCACCAACCTCTCCAGACTCCCATTTGCGGATACTGTCGGCAACGTTCTGAACCACTTCGTGTTCCCAAAGATTGTCCACTACTCCATCTGACAAAGCCAGTAGTACATCGTTTTCTTCAATATCCACCTTGTCCATGACTGCGCTCACATTTGGAGTATCTGGGCTGTTTGTGCCCAGTTGCCGTGGGCAGTCAAACCAATGCCATTGTTCAGAAGTCTTGTAGACAAGTTCTTGATCCCTTGGGCGCATTACCATGACTTGTGAATCACCTAGATTTGTCACGTATAACCTTGGCTGCACGGCTGACTGTATCATTTTATAGTGAAGTAACGCAGCACAAGCTGTTGTGGTGCCATGCCACTCGTTTGGAGACGTAGTGGCAGCCAAAGTCTGCTCGTACGCTTTCTGCAGGTATTCGACAGGCTTTGGCTCCGGGGAAGATGAATCAATCATATGAACCGATGCATCTCTTTCGATCTCTAGAGCCCAGAAGTGCAATATCAGTCTTGACCAGAGCCTACGCTGGTCAGCCCTCTCAATTCTAGCGTGGCCTGATTAGTCTTACGCAGCATGGCCCTTGGGCCTCGTAGCCCATGCTCCAACCCCGTCATCTACCCCTATAAAATTCTCGCTAACCAGAATAGCATCATCCCCATTAGTTATACCCCTTATCATCTCTCCATTGACGTACGATCGTCGATCTCTGCTGCGATTGTGCGTGCTTAAAGGGTCCGAAAACGAGCCAGATGGCAGGGAAAGAAATGGAGGTGGGAACGGGCGAGAAGGTCGCTTGGCAAATAGCGCATAACCGGTATCGAAGTAAAACGGTGATTTAGACGTTGGAGGTGCCTCAACTGGCAGAGGAGTCTTCGTACCGGTGCTGAATTGAGATGCGGAAGACCTCCATCGCGTTTGTATTAGAAAAAGATGGAGTTGCAAACTTCGCGAAGTATCTAAAGGTAGAGGTAGTGATCTGGAGAGGCGCATCCCAGCTTTCAACGAGTGGCAAAGAGAATGTTGGGAGGAGGTCGAAACGTGTCAACAACGAGAATATCCTTCTACCATGTTCAATTAATTGCAAAACAATGCAAGCAATGTCTCAGCTCCTTAGGAGTTCTCGATTTTTTTTGAAGGTACGCGCTTCTCTGTTCGGATATTTCTGTAAAGCAATGGAAGGAACGGATGTATGGCAGCTCGCATCTGGATACTTGTCGGAGATAAGCGTTATGGTAACCTCCGTAATCCGCATTTTGTACAGACCCTAAAAAGTATTGATACGACCGCGTTGATTCATTCAAGTCACTCTTTATACATGGTCTTGTTCAAAGCTATAAGGGGGGAAATGGGAAGAGCACTGGCTCAGACGCAGGCTGGGTCTTCAATGCTTTAACAGTCACTGAATCCGCGCATTGAAACCATGGATCTTCTTGCTTCTCTGGAATCAGCCTCAAGGCTTGTCTAACCAACCGAAACATGAAATATGTCCAATTGAACATCCCCACAAGGTTGGCTGGGATCTACGGGTGGAACTTTACATCAGATTTGGGGAAGGGGTACTATGTATCATGGTTTGTCTGTCAACGAAATCTCGTTCCCCAAGAATCATCATGAGCAGCAGGAACAGATGTGGTTATGATGGTATTCAGATGGATACCTGCTTTATTTCGGAACTTTCATTAGATAGCCCCCTGGCGGGTCTATAGGCGGTAGCAGAAGAGGACACAAGTAGGCTTGAAACGCAAAAGAAGTCATTACTCATGAAAGCAGTCAATGTATTCATGATTCGGTCTGCAAGAACTTTGTATGCATGTTCAACCTGCAGCGTAACAGCATGTACGGAGTATTGGCGGCGAACAGCGGCGGAGATTACTGAAAGGGCTTCTGGCAAGCTGTTGAAACGAAGAACAATACTGTGCAGAGGTAGATGCCCGTTGGTATTGCCGGTGCTAATTGGAAGGACTGTCGAAACATGACGCTTCGTCTCCTGTCCTAATAGAATAGTCCCTTCTAAGTGGTGTGTCAGGCCGCTGAGTTGCGTCGTCAGCTCCGGAAATGTGGAATTTTCTACGGCAGGTCATAGCCTCATGGGGTAAACGAAACATATTTGTGTCAAAGCGAGTGGCTCTTCTGGTGTTGGAAGTCCAGCCTGGCAGCCACTCCACACTCTACAGCGTGGGTGTTGATAGCTCACAGATGTTGATAGGTCTGTCAAATAAGAGAAAGTGCAGGTGAGGAGGTGAAGTGGTGAGTTGGTGGACAGCTGGAGAGTTGCTAACACTTTTGAATGGGGAAAGCGCTAAGCAGGTGGATGACGCCGGTGGTGGTCGGCGGATTATTCCTCTTCGACTAGTTAAATTTCTCCGGACCTGGCACGCCTGGTTCCTTGGTCTTCGTAGAAAATGCTGCCAAGAGTATAAAATCACTTCATTCTCATGGATTTCTAGTTCATCGTGTGTTTTCTGTCTGCATCACTAGTTCAGCTGACCGAGAACCTTACGTGTGTAGAAATAGAACGGCTAAATCCTACTGAAAAAGCCTCAATGCAACTCACTTGTACATCCGAGAATCCCGCCGCTATATACCACTTGCTTTACTCATTGACCTGGTCTATATCATCACTTCCTTCTCTTTTGGAATATAGTTGGAAGCTTTGAGATCCTTCAGAATGGGTCGTTCTCGAGGTACTATCCACACGTGCTACGTATTTTTTTGATATGCACTGCTAATCCCTTGCATAGTCATGTCGTTCATGTCGGCGTTTGGAGCTCCCCGGTCTCCAACTTCAGCCTCAACGCCCTCCAATCCACCACCTACACAACAAGACGTTCATTACTCATCTTCTCCACATCATCTCGAAGGACCAGCCCGCGATTCCCCAACACCAAGACCCAAGACCGAGCGCCCAGTCTCAAGGCCGATGTCAATGGTCCAAACATACCAACCCCCTTTGATGGAGATCGCTGAGGATACGATCCCCGAGCTCCTTCCCATCTTCACATTTCTTAACAGCCATTCCAACAAACTATATCAGGAAGGCTATTTCTTGAAGCTGAACGATCTGGACTCGCGTAGGCTCTAAGACGGTTCATGCCACACTTCTCGCTAATGCCTTATACAGATGGTCGGCCAAACGCGGACAGATCATGGACTGAGTGCTTTGCTCAGCTTGTTGGTACTATACTCTCTTTATGGGATGCAGCTGCTCTTGATGCAGCGGGCCAAGATGGAGAGGTGGCGCCTCACTTCATCAATCTCGCAGATGCCTCGATTAAAATGGTCTGCAGTCATTTTGTTTTCCCAGAGAATTCTTGTCATTAGCTGACTATTAGCCTTAGATCGAGACGTTACCTACTCGTTCACAAGATGTGCAGCCACTGCAGAATGTCCTCAGCATATCAACTGCTGGCAAGAATCGATACCTCTTCCATTTCAACTCTCTACACTCTCTTACGCAGTGGACAGCGGGTATTAGGCTAGCGATGTTCGAGCACGCCACATTACAAGAAGCCTACACAGGCTCTTTGATAGCAGGAAAGGGAAAAACTTTGAACAATATCAGAACTATCTTAGATAGGACAAAACTGAAGACTGAAGATTGGACCAGGGTACGGTTTGGAGCAGGGACTCCCTGGAGGCGTTGCTGGTGTGTAATATCGCCCCCGGACGAAAAGGATATTCAAAAACAGAATAAATCTCTCAAGAAAAAGTCCGCGTATGATCGTCCAGCGCCAGCTCTCAAAGGAGACATCAAGTTTTACGACACGAAGAAGACCAAAAAAACGATGCCTATCGCAACAATTAATGACGCATATTCTGCCTATGCCATTTATCCTCAATCAAAGCCCCTTATCGATCAGTCCACGTTGGTCAAGGTGGAAGGAAATATCACGATACATTCCACGCCCGAGACAACTACTGAAGGCTTCGTCTTCGTCATGCCAGAGGTTCACCCTGGAGTAAACGGGTTTGAGATAATGCTCCGATGGCTTTTCCCACTTTACGATGTTTTCACGCTCTACGGACGGCCGAACCGTCTTGTTGCGGATACGCTGGACGTACGGAGTCTGATGTTTGCTCTGCCTCAGGAAAGGAGATATGGGTACCTCGAAATACTTGATGTGGCACAGCTGATTCACGAACCTGGCAGTCAGACCTGGAAAGAGATGGAATGGAGAAGAAGGCTGAAGGAGCTGACTTCCTCCAGGATTGCAAAGTTACAATCTAGTGGGAGCCGGCCACGAAGCAGAGCGAGCACCAACCGCGGACATAGAAACAGTCTTCCTTCACGCGCCGGAACTCTGCGCTATGAGGATGGCGCTTCCATAAAATCAACGCCCTCCATAAGGAACGAAAGCAGTCCGTTTCCTCCACCCCATCATACAGGATCCGCACCACCAGCAGAAAGCCCATTCCTGCCGCCACGAGACAATCTCAGGCATCAAAGGTCTGTTTCGGAAGTAACACCCTTCTCTATGCCTCCAAATCAACGGTCTCAACGGTACCAGGAAAGCCAGCAAAATTATGCACCTTCGAGGTTGTCGTACGAGGCCACACCAACTGACATGCCTTACGAAGAACCACCACCCGTACCCCCTGTTCATGGTGTCTCCATTGGCGCAGTAGCTCGCAATCCTCAAATGCAGAGATACGCTGCCGAGCTGGAAGGTCCAAACGATCGCAGTAGCTCAGAAAGCGAGAGACGGTTCCGAGCAGATGTCGGACCCGAAGCCCAGGAAATCCGCCACGACCTCCGGCCAGCTTCACCGCCGACGCCCGTCGTTGCACCGCCTGTATTTGCCCATGAGCCGGGAGCCAGGCCGCAAAGAAGGCCGGAACTCTCCCCTGAATTGCGTCGCGCTACTAGTCGAATGTCTATTACTACACTCGCTCAGCTGGCTGACGCGGGACAGCTTTCTAATGGCGAAACTGTAGCAGCTACAGGGGCAGCTGCAGCTTGGAGAAACAATGGCCAGCAGAGGAATGAAGGATATTCGGAGGATCATGGGCAACGTGGGGTAATTGACGACACTGGCAAGAGTGGGACATCTGCTGATTTGTCTTTTGCTGGTGAAGGGATGGTAGTAGGCAACGCTGGCCAATATACCACGAATGATTCACGATCGCAATTTTCTAGTTCCTTCGAACCCCAAGGAGATTTCCGGGACCAATCCATTAACCCAGCCAGTGGTTTGGTACCACCGCCCAGTTCGACTCCAAGGAACATTTCACCTTTATCACAGTCTCCCAGTTATCCCGAGTCTCCTATATCACATTTAGAGTCTGGAATATTGAGAAATAATCTGCCGAATAATATATCTCAACCTTATGATATACCCACAGAAGCATCTATCCAACAAACAACATCGACAGGTTTTCGGCCACCGCCCATTCCGGTAGACAACGATCGTCCTGACATGCGGCGCTTAAGCACCAGCCACAGCATTACGCGGAAGCCGGTTCCTCCAACTATGCAGCAACCTACATCTAAACATGTACCTACATCAAGATCAAGCTTAGAGAGCCCGCGTCAACAATTTGTCGATGAAGAAGCTTTAAATCAGGTCATTGCCCGCGAGCCAGCCCCCTCTGACACAGATAGCCTTAATTATTACCAGACACACGATGCCGGCAGTATATACGATGGTGACTCAACAGCCTCTCCAGACTATGCGAGCACTCGTCAATCTACAGAGACCAAGCGGTCCAAACCCTCGATGGATAAACCTCGCAGAGGCGTACTAAAGACCGTTGGCACGATCGAACCCGAACAGAAGCAAGTCATGGTTGGGGACATGCATTACCAATCAGGCGTGCCGAAGCCGCAAATCCAACCCGCTATTCCTAGTGTCGACTTTGGACCCACACATGCGTACACACCAGGAACTACATCTCGCCCAGGTACCAGTGGGACGTTAACCCACCTAACGCACGAGAGACCCAAATCACGTGATAGATTAACGCCTAGTCCGCAACTGACCTCCAGCCCACGAAATGAGACTCCAGATGTTTCGCGCCGCAGTAGTAAAGCCTTCAACTTAGATACCTGTAATCCTTCAGGAAGTCGCAATTTCGGCACTCCTGAACATCACACTCGGACCCCTTCTGGTGGCTCCGAGCAAGACAATCGAAGGAGTGTTGCATGGCAACCAGGTGCAACTATAGGTAGTGGAAGTCCGGGTAATCGTCAATCCATAACGCCTGAACAATTCGTACAACAACGTGCAGCACAAAGCGGTACAGGCCGAGTAATGACCCCAATATACGCCCATGGACGAAAGCAATCGAGCACGCCTCCAATGGTGTCGAGGAATCCTTCAGCTGAAATCCCTACGCAACAGCATGTTCGGCAGCCTTCGTACTCGAAGGACCTACCGCCTCGACCACACTCCCGTGGAGCCTCGAATGTCATGAATACCTCTGCCGATTACTCCGCGCATCTCTCGGCTCGGGAACAGGAGCATGTGGCCCGTGTAACGGGCTCACCACTGATCAATGTGGCCAGTAATCCTAAGAGACAGCAACCACAAGGAGGTGGGCTAATAGGTGCCATTGAAGCCCGAGAGCAGGAGAAGAAGAACATGAAGGAAGGACTGAGTGGTCAATTAGTGCAGCAGGCTATCGCCCAACGCCAGCAACACAGTCAAGGATACCAAACAAGGCAACAATCCTTCCCTACCCCAAGTCCTCAGTTCTCGATGCCTGGTCAATACCCGGCAACTCCTGGCCAATACCCTCCAATGCCCGGGCAGTACCCTCAAACCCCTGGACAATTTGGTCAGGCGTACGATCAACCACAGTACCCTTTGCAGCAGCCACAACAGCAGTGGGGTCCACCAGGTACACAGGCTTACTGGGGCAATGCTCCGACTCCTCCGCAGTATCGACCACAGCTTCGTCAGGGAACTTATTCGCAAGAAGGACAGCCTCCGCAGGGGCAGAACTATCAAAACCCGCAACATAATTATGGACCGTATTTTGGCAACGGCCAAGGTGGTCGACAATGAACGATCATTCAGCATTGCATCTCCCTTTATTGCATAGCATGGCTCCAGTTCCTAGCATTGAGCTTGAGTGGAGTTAGGGATACTTCGGTTTTTCGGCATTTGTTGCAGGCTCTGGTCAAAGAAGCGTGTAGGGATATATGGGTCTTACTAGCTATCGTGGCATGGCTTGTAGCTGAAGCATTCATAGAAAATCATTTCCCATCTTGGTCTCTTCACAATTTTCCAGCCTTGCTCATTTCGGTTGACAAAAAGCTAGATCAAAGCCCGCGACATTTCTCGATATTCAGCTGGACATATCAATGATTCAAGAAAAAGGTAAGCGTCAAGATCACTTGGTTACCGTCGAATTTTTACGGTCTCACCTTTGCGGCACGACTTTGACCTCTAAATGAAAGTGTAATTGTGCTATCTATTGCACTGCAGAAATCTACCTAGCGTTGGTCATGAATCTACATTTGTCGTCCTCGCTTTCTTCCTTTGATTCCACTACTGGTAAATCCACTTTGCACACACGAACTCTCTTCCTCGTCCTCCTTCTCCTTCTCCTTCTCCTTCACGAGCGAGAAACCTCGGACTGGCATGCTTTAAACTACCCCAGTCCCTTGGACATCCTGCTATCTCTCCTCTGAGTAGGTCCTTAGCGTTCGTTGCTCTCCAACGAAAACCAATGGCCGCTGCTAGTCTCAAGAAGAAGAAAAGCCTCCCATTTTGATGCCGCAGGTAATTCTGTATCTGACCCAAAGATCACGGCTTATGGGGTATTGTACTCTGATTTGTTTTTTTGGATATTGGCATAGTAGCTAGAAAGTTCACGTATCGCCGTTCTCCCTCAAAGACCCGTTCCATCCCCCATCCCCCTTCCCCCTCACCCCTCCCTACCATCCCCACAAGCCACCCTCGCACTCAACGGATCCGCCCAAAGCTCCAACCTCTCAATCCTCTACCTCCCCATCCCCTCCCCCTCCCCGTCCACCCCATCCACCTCCCTCATTCCCAACACATACACAAACCTCTCCTTCCCCTCATCAACCACATACTCCCCCTCCACCGGCAGCGTATCCTCCTGCGGCACGAACCGGAGCGTTTGGGCCAGCAACTCGTAGTAGTCGTCCAAAGTATCCTTTTTGCTTGCGCCGCGGGGTTGGCAGGTCCGCCGGTCTTGGAACGTGGTGGCTAGGAAGGGGAGGCGCGAGCGGGCCCAGGGGGGGGCGTGTTCGATTATGGATGCTGTGGGGGGGAAGTAGGTGTTTAGGATTTGGGTGGGGGGGGGTGTTGGCGATCAAGGAGGTGAGGAAGGAGGTGGGTGGATTTTGGGGAGGAAGGGGAGGGTATGGTCGGAGGGTGGGGTCGAGGGGAGGGCGGGGCGGAGGGATGGAGTGGTGAAGGATGGGTTAAGCGAAGGAGTTTCCGAGTGAAGAGATGTCGTGGTGGATATTTGACTTCATGCTTGTGACATCATGTCTTTGGTGGGTACGAAACGGAGTGATGAGAGGCTCGGTTTTTGATTCACATGAGTTGCTTTGCATACAGTAAGACTAGATCTTGCACTTTTATAGCTGTAGAGGAACTTGAGGAACTTGAACACTGAATACTACGTCTCAAACGCAAAACCAACATACGTCATGTCTATCTCCTTGTCTTGTTTGATTTGCACTATACATACCCTCGGTGAAAGGAGATGTGTGGGAACGTTCGCTGACTCGCGGGATAACTTAGTTGAATAAGGGCTCCAGGCTGTTTTCGAGTAACAAAGGCGTTCCAACGTCCGGAGATATGGACTATCTGTAGACTTGTATTAGTAACGGACTGTGAATGGTGTTGGCGAGGGATGCTTCTTGCGGGAAATGGATCAGGGCGTTCGGGATGTGGGCGTGTAGGATTTTTGCACGCTGGATGGGAGGAAATGATGGGCTTGATTTGATGCATGTTGCCTGGTGGTCTCGGTCGATGAGGAAGGGAAGAGGGAAATCGACTCGTCGCCGGCGGGTTTGATAGACGAGGATCCAAAGTGAATTTAGATCGAATTGATGCTCAATGTCTATGAGCTTGATGAAATGCCAATCTTTCAACTCGATGATTGCGTCTATAAGAAAAGAGTGCGGGAACCTGCTTTGACTTCCGCTCCGAAGATAACGTTGATATAAACACAACGAATCAACTTCTTAACGCTCCTAAAATGCGCTTGAGAGCATTAGGATTGCTGCTTTGTTTTGTCTGAATGGATTCAACCAAGTCAAAAAGCTGAGTATGACGTAAGTTAACATATGGAACTCTTATAAGAAAGATGTCCATTGAGCTAGACAGCACGATTGACTTTTGCTCAGTACGCGTGGGATCCAACGGCTTATTTTTGACAGGAAGATCCTCTATTCCCAAGGCCTTGAGGTTCTTTCTAGGTGTATAATGAGAGTTTATGAATAGTGTTGCTGAATGTTGGCTTCAAAAGCACTGGGTCCAGGCTGGCTAGGTTGATTGTCAGGAGGTGCAAAAGAGTGTACAACATGCGGTAATGGCCATATCTATGTGAACGTCAGTGTCTCAAGAGTAGCTCAGACATGACCAAATTGCACCGGCTTGCTGGATAGGTAGTTCGCCATGGAACGCCAACTGTATGACAGAAATCTCACATCTGACTAGCATTTCCTAGACTCAGGGGTAAAAGTCGGAAATTATAGTTGATGCTTGCGTTGATGCTTTAATACTGTCATCTGTTTTGGCTCACTGTTTAGCAGAGGACAATTATGAAAAGGTGCTTCTCCTGAAACTGGATCCGACTCGTTCTCCGGAACCATTGTAAAGTGTGTAGCAACAGAACCTCGCTTGGTGGCAGTATCATTGAGACAAAGGTTCCACCAAGGGAAGTTCTTTGGATGTTAAATAATATAAGGCTTTCATTTTTCGGTCTACTTCACGAGGTATCTCTAGAGTCGTTGTGTAGTATTAATTCCAATGTTGTTATATGTGGAAAAAAAGGTCCCGAAGGGATTCAGATAAATTTCAGAAGAGGTGTGGAAGGACAGCAAGGTGGAAGCCTTTATAGGTCAGTCACTCCTTTCAAGTCGGAGTTTGGGACGGTACTCTGGCTACTAGTATCCGTCCTATCGATACAGCACTATTCTTTTCAGTATCTTGGGACAATATCAGTAGAATTAAAATCTCTGATTCGGAGAGTTTGCAGACACGCCAAAGACTGTTTGTAGGGTCTATTCGTCAAGGCCCTATGTCGCAAGCTCACGGTATCACGGTTTGGGGATCGTAGAGTCGAAGTTCTGCGGCCGTAGCAGTTGCCTGATTTGATGCCCACTTTGGCACCTTTTGCACCTGGTTCCCTCATCCAGAGCTTTTGACCTTAGTCTCCTGCTTGAATTGATAGTTGTATAAGGTTGGAAATGGCAACCGCAGCCTGCGGTGATGTTTGAGCAAAAGAAAATATAGAGCTCATTGCCCCTGAACGTGAGGTGTGGCGCGATGGACTTGTAGTAACGAGCGAGAGGTTTGGATACAATATCACAACGAGAGATTCATCGGTATCGGCCGATTCGGCCGAGGTGTACCCAAGTTCGACACTGGCCGCTCTTCGACGATTAGCGTTTCAAGGAGGTTTAATGTTTAGAGCTGCTGATACGACAGTCAGGCGAACTCCTGCGCACGATCTTACCCTGATCTCGGAATCAGTATAGCAGGAACTGTATGGAGGTTTTAGAGCTGTATGCCAGTTTCTAATAAGACAAATTTCATTTTAGACCCTGGCATGCAGACAGAAAACGGGAATTCGAGGGCTTGTACTGTTGGGGTGATCGGAAGGATAGACGGCCCTTGAAGTCAGAGCTGCAGGTTGGTGCTTGAGCTTTCAAGAGTTCCCACATATTATTCAAGGTTGTTGTAAAAGAGGATGAGGTCCAACGTTGAAGGTGGTAGAGGGTATCAGTAGATAGTTTATGGTATGCACCACGTTTAGGTCCTACAAGAGAGCGCGGCATCATCTTCGTCAGGACTTAGGAAGTCTTGGCATAGGGATGAAGAGTGACAGATTCTAAATGTAGATGCCAATAGTTTGAGATGATAGCAGCATACAGACACGAAGTTCGAGCACTCTCAACCACAGTCTGTCTAATCCAGGTGCAAAAGCTCAGTGGGTTCAGAGGGTACTATGCCAAGTCCTAGGGGCTGTAACCAATCCGGTATATGCTTGACGGTTAAGCTAAACATCTTGATGATTGAAACCTCTACCTTTACTCTGGATCGAAATAGATATCTGGGCTATCGGAAAGCCGATCAGAGCGCATAGAACATTGCTCATTAGCTGACCGTGTATCTAATTGTTGAATGAAGCACTTGAATCATGGCCCGATCATTGGTGGTAAAGCTCAACAGAAACAGACATGTAAGGAGGCTGCAGGTCCTGTGACCTTTCCCATGCAAGCCACTATGGTAATATATTCAGTAGTGAGACTTGATCAACCCGTGACAGGAGATTAGTCTCGGCTTGTCCTATCGAAGAACCAGTAACGCTTATATTTGGTCCCGTAATATTGAGATCATATGCCGATCTACCCCAATCAGGCATTGATTCGCGCTCACATAAAGCTCTCGAGTGCTGGACCGCTATGCCTTTGCCAAATCCAAGACACTATGTTGTTTGCATTACCCTTGCCATGTGCATAGATGAGGCGTAACTCTTGTCGTCATGCTCTGCAGAAGTTCAAACCTCGCGGCTCCAAGTTATTCAGGAGCTTCAGCTGGTGTCCAGATAATATGCTTGCAGTTTGACAAGGCATCTAATTCATTGCTTGATGTGCGCGAGTTGATGCCACCAACAGTCAAATTTAAGCCTTATATTCCCTCTCTCAGCAGAGTAAGTAGAACAAACTGGCCATGAGTACACTGTAGCGGCGAGATTGAAATAATTCCGCTTGAGTATAGCGGGCTATGTCATCACGCCGAGTTGCAGCACACGTGGCTCAGTGCAGCAGCGTGGCATGAATATTGCGTGCATATCGCATGCAAGAATAGAGCTGAAGAGTAGTTTCAGAGTAGCGGAAAGAGCACAAACCCCAGATTCCGGATGTTATTTCGGGATAAGCAGCCAAGCTGCTTGGTCCAAGCATTCGACATTACCCTTAGCCGAGCGTCGGTTATTGCAGCGGATAAAGCCCCTCAACTGTTGCCTGGATCCTTCAACTGTTTCTGATGGGCGGTTGCTGCAGGTTCGCGGTAGGAACCATTTGTATGATGACTTGCATTCGCAATCAGGCGGTCTCGGGAAATTCTGCGAGCCAGAAGGATGATCGATGGCCCTTATCTGCATGGGACGTTTCGAAGATGAGGTCCAGTAGCGCTTGCGATCTGATTTCCCACTTGGTGTGTTCATTTTCAATAACGGCATTTCTGGTTGAAATGCATTTAATGTAATCCGGTCATTGGTCCATACATTCAACAGCTTTGATTTCCACAAGTGCAAAGACTTTGTTGCCAAGCAATACCAGGCAATAGGCCATGGATACTCCCTGACGGATTGCGGGCGGTTAGAGATGTGTACAAACAAAGAGCCACGAAACCGTTCGGAACCGTAAAACACCTAACAACCTTGAAGCAGTGCTACAAGTGATGAGAGTCTGTGCCACCTCCACGCAGCTGCTTTAACCCGTTCATATATCCACAGAACGGGCAAACAGCACGGAGCTTCCCATGATGGTAATTTGTCAGAGGGTATGACAAGGAGGCATTGATGGACTTCGGGCCATCATGCTTTCGTGATAAGACCTTGGATTTATGGCTTCCTTGTTCGGCAAACTCTTTCGATATGCTAGAAGACACTGTGAGGTCTAGATCACTCCACCTTGTGACATTCCGGCGCGATGTTTAAACCCCTTATGCATTAAACCCTATATGATACGGTCAATGAAAACCTGTGCAACCCTGTAGATTCCCAAATTGGGCAAGTTGCTTGTCGTTCAAAAATCATGTACAGCAGAGTCCATCCCGTACTCATGAACTCTGTACAGATCAGCATCACCCCACAGTTCGGAGTTACCCTTTATGATTGCTGCGCCAATGAACCGCAAAAACCGCCAGAAAGACATGGAGATCGAAATGGAACATACAATGATTGTACATAACAACCCTTCTTGTATGATCAAGTGAAACCACAATGCACCGGCATCTTCTCTAGTTTTCTGGGATAAAGCTTGTTGTGATAGAATCCTCCAATTGGCTTCATGGTTAATCTGGCCGTTACCGAAGGGGAACCCTACCCGTGAGCCCAATCTGTGCACGGACTACAATAGTATCTGATATCTATTATCCTAGCATGTACTTGCGGAGACGTCTGCAGGATTTGCAACTTGGCAAAGAGATCATGATAGCGATCTGCTTTGAGACGTGGCATGAATGAGCCGTCAATTGCTCATGTTTCATGGTGTATTTGAAAAGGTGCTGGCTGTATAAGTATACGCCTCCCCGCAACCGGTGAAAACCCCCCCTCTTTCTCTCTCATTCCCCGCCCAACCCATCTCCGTGCGAATATAGGTAATTCCTGAAGTGAAGGGAACAGCTCGGCCAGGCGGTCAACCTCAGTAACTTGCCTCGACGTTATTCTCGCCTGTTAGCATCTAGCAGCTACGACATGGCGTTGGTTATACTCCGTTTAACTCTTGCCTGAGTTTCACTGACTACCGTGTAGCCCAATTGATCCCTCAGGCAGGAAGAAAAAGATCTCCTCATCAACAGATCAAGCATTTCGCACCGTTGCTCACCGAGATCCTTCCGCGATAAAGAACTACCTCGAAGAAAAAGATAAATACCGAGCCTTCCTCGCAGGTCACCGCCAAAGAGAGGACGACAATGGGCAGGCAACGATCCGGGAACTGCTGAGTTGGAGCAAAGCTTGGAAGGATCACAGTGGAGATCGCAATTCAAAGCACGGTAAGCTACATTCCAGAAGCCTTCTCAATTTGTGGACAAGAGTGATGGCCCACAGGAAAGCCGAAAATCTAGGCGTGGTCGGTGCTCTTCGAAAACGTTGCCCTCGGCCAGTCATATTTTCTGCTTCTGTTGGCATTGTACACAGTTCTGTACCTAAGCTTCGCAAATGGAGTAGGATAATGAGATGCAGGGAATTTTGCGGTGGAGGAAGAGATAATGGATGAAGTTGCCATACATCTGCCAAGGACTGAAGCGTTGAGTAAATTCTAGGCCACTTCCTATGTTCCCTATTGGACCGAATCAGTATGGTTCAATAAAGAACCCCGAACGTAAACCCTTAGTCTCATAAGGACTATTTAAGATATCAGCCTTAAATCTCTGGGTATAATATAGAAGCAGGACTGGTGAACCTAATCTTGCATATCGCCCCACCGATCGCTATTCTTAGAGTACACTATACGAACTTGCGGTGTATGATGATGGAAACGTTGCAATGTCGCTAGACTAGACGTTTTGGGAGAAAACCTAGCTGTGTCTAACTCTTACGAGATTCCCATAGCCTAGGGACGCTGATTGTATTTGAAGGTCAATGTTTTGCCTGGTTGTACATCCGACTATTCAGTGCTTCTCCAATTAGTTCACCGGAGCAGCGAGTGAGAATTCTGTATGCTTTATCAACCCTCTGCAGGTTAAATCCCAATCTACGTGCGGAGCAGCATTTATAAAGCGTTTGGATTTCTTGACTCAACAATATATCCATATTAGCGGCGCTTTCAAATATCCAGCCATTGACAGAGGTCTCGCATCCAGTCGACCGATCAATGCCGTAGACTTAATCGTGTTCATCTATGCTTCTGCAAGAGGATCAGAATCCTGTTGGAGTGACTCGCATCAGTAAGTAGGAAGGCCGCTTGAAGGTCGCTTGAAGGCCGCCATGGTATCTGCAGTCGAATGCGGGCAGGACGATATTTATGTAGTACCTTAACCAAGGCACGCAAGGGTACTGTTGGCGGAAAGAGTGCTTCAAATAAGGTTTTTGGGCCAAGCGATCCTTTGGTTGCCGCCCGGCCGCTAATCTAGATTAGTAGGTGGTAGCGTGGCAGGATACTTGTACTGTACCATATACCTAAGGTATCTAGTCTACCTAGTAGGGCTAATCCCTCAAGATTCTCCAGGTCCGATCCGACATTCAACCACGAGGTTACTACTAAAGTCGTCATATTACACGTGAATCGCCTTGGTATCATGGTCTGCGTTGTTGAAACCTCTGTTAGGATCAATGATATTGTGCAGCTAGTTCTGTAGCCACTCAGCTTGGTAGCGGCTCCTAACGACGAAGAATGGCTGCCGAATTCCTCAGAGGTCATGGCGTTGACCTCCAGAAGGAAATGTCTAAGGTCCAATTCGGCCAGGCGTCAGAGGCTTCCAGTATCTCAAATCTGACAATACCACGTCCGCCACGTCAGCCAATTTCCAAAATTCAAGGCGTTCGATTACCATCTAAGCCTCCCAATAGCTTATGGGATGTAATCCTGAACGAAAAGAGGATCCATTCAATCTCACCGCACGCACCTTCGCTTGTCAGCCGTTTCTGCCCACCAGATGTCATAGATGGCAGGGAGCAGTTCCTCGCTCCCTCCCTGTGTCACCCTCACATTCACCTAGATAAATGTTTCCTACTTTCTGACCCCAAGTACTCTGACCTTGAGATCGTCAAAGGCGACTTTGTTGAAGCATTGGAGCTTACGGGAAAGGCGAAGTCGAGGTTTCAAGAAGACGATCTTTTGAGAAGGGGTCGATGGCTTGTAACCGAGAGCATAGCTGCTGGTGTAACTTCAATACGGGCCTTCGTAGAAGTGGATGCCACTGTACGCTTCAAATGCCTAGACGTTGGCTTAAAGCTCAAGAAAGAATTCAAGGACCGTTGCGAGATTCAAATTTGTGTCTTCGCACAAGATCCTGTCATGACTACGGGCAAGAACCCAGAGGGTCAAAAACTCATAGAAGAAGCATTGGGTAGAAAGGGTGTCGATGTGGTTGGAAGTACGCCCTATGTTGAAGGAGATGAATATAAGATGCGTGAAAACATCACGTGGGCGATATCAACTGCATTGAAGTATGGCAAACATTTAGACTTCCACCTCGACTACAACCTTGACCCTAATCAAAAAGCACTTACCGAATATGTAATCGAAAGACTAAAAGCACAACACTGGATAGCTTATACCAGCGACAAAACCATTGTCCTTGGACACTGCACTCGACTAACCATGTTTACCGCCGACCAATGGCGTCAACTCAGGACCAACCTCGCCGACCTACCAATTTCTTTCATCGGCCTCCCCACATCAGACATTTTCATGATGGATAAACCTTCACCCCAAGAAGGCGGCGGCCAACGCGTACGAGGAACGCTCCAAATCCCCTCCATGATCCAAAAATACAACCTCCAAGGCGCCATCAGTGTTAACAACGTCGGCAACGCTTTCACCCCACAAGGAAGCTGCGATCCGATGGCTATTGCTAGTATGGGTGTTGGGGTGTACCAAGCTGGAACGAAAAGAGATACAGAACTGTTATTCGAGTGCGTAAGTACCAGGGCTAAGGCAGCCATTGGCAATGCGAGGAGTGAATTGGGGTTGAAGGAGGGGGATTATGCGGATTTTGTGCTTTTTGGTGCGAAGAAGGTGGGGGATGAGACGTATCTGGGTAAGCCCAGAGGACGAAATACAATCCAAGAGATCATCTACGACCCTCCGCACGAGCGGAGGACGGTGTATAGGGGCTGCTTAATAGCATTCTAACCCAGATGAGTTCGGTGTCGGCTGCCAAAGTGTAATTCGCTGTATAAAGTCTCGTCCATATCACCGTTCCATCATGGACAGCGCGTTGGCTCAACAGTGATGGCCATAAAACGGAGAACAAACACGAACAAACGGCTGCTTCCGAACAGTATGCAGCTCCGCGCCAACAGACCAGGCTACCCAAGGACGCGGCCAGGTCGGGCGCTTATATCAGCTCATATTAGCCTGAAGCGGCTATCTCTGATAGAAATACCTCTGGCATCAAAGGCTCAAAGCTCAAAGACAATGACGGTGCTCACAAGCCAACGGGCCAACACCGCCCTAGTTCAACCGCACACTCGGTGTTTCACGAGTCTGGACTCACGACTACAAGGTAGTGCGAAAGCAGAGGCTGCTCAAAATCCATCATAAACAAGAGAAGACTGCTGCTAGAACCAATGAATTACTCATGTAATCTACATCTTGCCATTTTCTACCCCCCACCCCCCCCCCCCCAATGAGCCCCAAACCCGTATATCAGAGCACATACCCTCCAACAAAACCATCTCACAGTCCATACCCAGAACCTTTAAAAAAACCCTTTTGCTACGCCCCATACCCCCAACAAATCAACCATCGTACCAAAACCACCCAAGCGCTCCTCCCCACCCTAGAAGCCCTAACCACTATCGCGTGATCCCCTCGATACACCTATACCTACCTCACCTTACTGAAGACAACTCAAGAAACTAGCACGCTTTAACAACACGCGTGTTGCAGCTTTTGAAACACCCCCCAAACCCAAGCTATAAACCAAACACCGCCCCTCCGTCCCAAAGACAACCTCGTAGGGCAGTTGTGTTAGATATGTGTGCCATCGCATTTCGGTGCCCAGTGCTCTATTTCAATAGTCAACCGCTGGTGTTGGGTTTATGGTTGGTTTGGGGGGAAGGGGTTCGGCCGTGAGTGCTGCTGTAATTTTTTACAGATTTTTTTTAGGAACATTGTCTTGTTGATGTAGCGAAACGCTTGCTACAGTATGTAGGGGCGCTAAGTGGTGTGCATACTCGATATCGGCTGCTGAATGTCATGCTGAAAGTGCTTTTCGTGATTGTTACGAAAGAGGTATCTGGGAGTACTGCTTTTGGCTTTCATGCTCTGGCGTGCTGGTTGGGGCTGTAGCTACTTTAGGCCTCGCGCTTGCCGTTTGGTAGATGAAGGGGGATTTTGAGAGAGAGGTGTGCAGGTGGATGTAAAGAAAGGGGCCATTACTACGTTCAGTGCCAAACCTATCCCATAAAAATATTTACGGGGCACGAATGTTGTAGACATCTAAGTAAGACGCTCTTACCTTCTCCTCCGACCTTCAACTGCCTCATTTACCTTACTCAACAACCGTAAGAATACCCCTCTCATCAACACGGTTATTTGGGCTATAGGCATAGTAAGGGGCTTCCTCCGAAAATGTGAAAGTTGGTCGGAGGTTGAGTTTATTGTGTTAAAGAAGGAAATTGGGGGGGATGACGGAGATTGATGGAGTGGGGTGTTGAGATGGTGTGGTGGTGTGGGATGGAAAACATGGTGGGGAAAGCGGTGGGGTGGTTGGGCAAAGGGGTGGGGTTGTTTAGGAAATCGCGTACTGGGCATGGTGGTGGTGGAAGAAGAAAGATAGATTTTCGGGGAGTAACTAAGCGAATTCGAAATATCTTTAAAGAACACACCTTTCCAGAATCTGAGGTGGTTCTGGTGTTGATAGGGGGTTTGCTTCGGCTCACGTTTGAGCTGACTTTATTGCTTTTTGTAGTTGTTTCCGTTTTTGTTTTGCCCCTTTAGTTTTTGAGTCGTAAGAAAAGTAGAAAGCCGTAAAGATGTTGCGAGTATTTGGTCGAGTGATGGTGGTAAGCCCCTATATCACAAATTTTGATGTTCTGAATATTGAAATTAAATATCATAATAAGACCTTTTTTTCTTCATACAGAAACAAACCCAAGCCAAGACATGTCGCTGTTCTAGTCAGGGGGTCTTGCGGGGGCGTTTCTGTCAAAAAGTTAAAATCACGCCCATTGAGTTGGTCGGGTTTCCTCCAAGCCTATTGAATAACAAACCTTTCAGGACGCTGATTGGTGGATAACACCGCTTGTTTCTTTTTGCTTCGGGTTCGAGCCCTGTCAGCGCTGATTTTTGGGAGTTTTGCTTTTGACTTTGCTTCCTCCTCTTGAGCCGTAACACCGATACAAGATTGTTTAGAGGCAAGCGCCCCATCACTTCTGTGCGATAGAATCTGCAGGCGATGCCTATAAGGATGCCAAAATGGGTTTCCTTCATCGATTGACGATGGTGATGCTAAGCGAGTCTTTGGTGTTGGTCCCCTTCCCTTTCAGCGCGGGCCAGAACATAACTCCTACTATCGGCATCGTAGTATTACTTCGAGAGCCTGGTAGAGATACATTATTCCTTTTCAAAGTACCGCTTATCGATTGTCTTGCCTTGTGGCTATATTGCACTTGGCACATATCACAGTACCTCCTGGCTGCCTCTGATCTGCATCCAGCTTCCAAGGGCCATTTCCGAGAGTGCTAACCCACTCCGTTCTCTCATCATCTCCTGTTCGTGCGGAACCAAGACCATACACACGCAATCGCTCATCATGGACGTCTTATAAGTCAACACGAAAGCATCAATCCGTTGATCATGTTCTTATATCCCCTCTGATTGTTGCGCTCATAAATGGGTAGACGGACGTCGTTGGCTTATTCTGGCTCTTGGTCTTTCCACTGCTTCTTTACGGCCTCAACGTCAGTACCGCAAGCTTCAGCTCTGTTAACGATACTCTTCGCTTTTCCGACCACAGGCATATCGATCATCTTGCCGTCCAAGGTCCACGCTCCTCTTCCTTGCTGATCAGCTTTCTTATCTGCAGTCAAGACTCTTACAGCCCAAGCTACCTCCTCACTACTAGGGGCAAAAGCCTTCTGCGCAACCTCGACTTGACTAGGATGGATACACTGCTTTCCATTGAAGCCCAGCCCTTTTCCTCCGAGACACTCTTCTTCCAGCGTCTTCAGGCCTTGTTCGCCCTTGTACGAGGTGCAAACAAGATCAATGGTTGAAGGTAGACTGTGTGCACGACATGCTGTGGCTATGGCTGATCTAGCATATAGAAACTCCGTAAGGGATGGTGTTCTGGTCAACGACAAATCCAATGCAAAGTCTTCAGCAGCAAAGATGAGACCTTGGATATAAGGGGAAGCTTTGCAAATGCTTGATAGGTCAGAAAGAGCTTTGGCAGATTCAATGAGAGCAAGAATATTGAGAGGTGGCGAAGACGAAGTGGATGATGTAAAGGCCGAAGGGTGTCTCGAAGGTAGGGCATGTCGTATCACGTCTGTAACAAAGTGAAGATCAGAGGCAGAGTTGACCTTAGGGACGACTATGGTGTCGACAGTGCGGGCTTTCAGCTGCGCTTCGTCAGTAGGCAGAGGCAGATCCGTGAGCGGCAGGCAAGCGTACCACTTCTGTCAAGTCCTCTAGAGCTAAGCCAGTCTCTACGGCATTGATACGGACGGCATTTTCGTTTACACCTCCAGGGCGTGGCTCGTTCAGAATGGAACGAACGTTCGATCTCGCTTCGGCCTTCTTTCCCCGAGTCACAGAGTCCTCGAGATCGTAGGCTACACAGTCAACGGATAGTCCTCGAGATTTCTCGAGCATCTTCTGGGACGACCCCGGAACTCGACACTGTCAGCCGCGTTGAAGTCTGTGGGTCTAGCGGAAATTACCATAGAGCAGCGCTCGTCGTACAATTGATTGGGCAGTGCTCATCACGCCTTACTGCCGACGATTCATATGAAAGACTACTCAGAACCGACACTAATATTTCTTAGCTCTACAACATGACGGAAAACCGTGCAAGAGAAGCTGGAGATCTAAGGTATCTAGTAGCTGCACACAACGTCCGACGTTGAACATTCGAATAAGGCCTAGCTTGATATCCGTGACCCCTGCCGTTATGACGTAGCGAGCGGGAGCTCTCAGGTCTTTTGTCCTAAACATTTCCATACTCTACTCATTTACAATTCTCTCTTAATAAACCAAATCACCTACTGCTAGAGGAACTCACAAGAAGCTCGAAACAAAAAGCAAGCTTCATCCAAAATACCACAAGCAAAATGTCCTCCGACAAAAACCAGCAACAACAAGGCGGTCTCTTCTCAGGCGTCGGCTCCCTGGTCGGCGGTGTCGCGAATACCGCTGGTGGCGCCGTAGGCGGCCTTACAAACACGCTGGGTGATACTGTTGGCACTGTTGGCAAAGGGGTTGGTGATACGCTGGGTGGAGTGACCAAGGGACTTGGCGACACGACCAAGGCTGCTGGAGGGATGGTACAGGATACAACGAGTAAGGTTGGTGACGGCACGAAGCAGGGTGGGAAATAAGTTAGCAGGGTGGCCAAAGGTGGGAGCAAGAGGGGGTGGACGGGAGATGGTCATGTGTAGAACATCACACTTGACGGTATGAGAGGCTGAGGCGCTTTTTTGACTGTAGGTGTACAGAGCGGCTTAAGTTCTTCGCTACTCAGTTTTTCATTTAGTTTTTAATGCTCGCCATGGCAGAAGAGAGAGATCAATGTGGCAAGACAGCCACATTAAAGCAGAGGCGCCTCCAATCGGACAACTTGTTAAGCTGATTGATAAGGAGCAAAGCGAAAGATTGAACTGGCAGGCAGCCTACCAACCTTCCTGTTTACAATCCTGTATTTCACCTTGACGTGTCTAAATCGATCACCAATTTCTTAGCTTCTGGAAAGATTACACGTATCGACTTGGATCTAATGCTGAAGCATGTGCGTCAAGTTTATGTGGAAGAAGGATGGAGAATGCGGACGAAATCGCTACGTGTTCTGCTGGCCGGCCTGCTAGTCAAATACGGCAGTGTATCCATTGGTCATTGTCAAGGACATCCCTCAGCACAACTGTGGTTCGGCGCTGTTGAATGTGTTGCTAAAACGAGGCTAGACACCCAGAGCTTTGTTCAATGGTAGAATTCTGTTATCTTGCCAGCACCGTTGTATCCTTTGTGGTGGGAAGAAAGCAACCACTACTCGGTGTTTTCCTGATAAGCCAGCATCAAGACTCTCCAATGCTCTTCTAATCCATCAGTAGTTGGGATTGAATATCTACTTTAAATTGTGGGTGTACTCGGACAGCCACGTTTGCATGCAATCTGCAATTAATCAGCCTTTGTACAACCTATCCGCATAATCGAGTCTTTTTTCATGCCACAGCGAGGTTCTAATCCAAAGTGCTGCATGACGGGCGTAGGAGACTCTGGCCCGAAGATTCAATCAAACATGAACGCAATCGCCATGGCCGGGCTCGGGCCGTGGTGTGTGTGGGTAGAATAGAGCTTCATTGGAGTGGACAGCCCACTGATGATGTGTCGCATATTGCTATCCAATCTGTTGGCCGTTTCGGACGCGTGTTAGAGGTTCCCCCCTCCAAGCTATCATAGCAGCGCCGATAGGCTATTAGTCCAGGGTGAGAAACTCTGCGAAAGCAAAGGTAAGTGGTCTGCGTTCTGCAGTAAGCCTGATTAACTCTCCGCAACAACAGATGCTGGAATGCAGTCCAATGCAGTCCAATCACTTCGAACTGGAAAGCGGCATGCAACATGCAGAATTAGGGCTGCGACACCTGCAGGCTGCAGTCATGGGTACGGAACCCCCACGAGAAATTCCAGCTGTTTGTCGGCCATGTTTTCTTCGGAGCCCTACGTCGTCGCTACCCGTGATATTGTCAGTGGTCGAAGCTGTGCTCATCTTCGGCCTTTTTCGGTACCTTACAATAAAACCATATATTTTCCACGACTCTTCATATCTACCCAGCTCATTCATGGCTGCCAGACTGGTGGGTAAAGTATTCCATGTTTGCAGAGTCTATTTAGTCTGTGCCGCAGGGATGGGCTGCCCAAAACATAAAATGGAATCTTTACGACATCTCTCATGAAACCATAAGGAGGCTTTTGGAGTTACAATCATGATGAACCGTTTTTCATCACTATTGAATATACTACACATCTACCATTGGACGATCAAAAACTTCCTAAACATCTAATACCAATGTTGCATTGAGATTAATTCGCATTTATTGTTCAAGCGCGCCTGGTGGGGCGGCATGTGCAAATCTGCATGCGGAAATTAAACGAGATCTGAGGGATTTTCGGGTGGGGAATTCACCGATTGCCCGTGCACTCGTGCCTCTGCTCTTCACCTTCATTCGAGACTCAGCTTCTACCCATCCGTTCACTGCAGGCGACCTGAGGTGGACAGTATCATGGTTATCAGCACTAGGTAGAAAAGCGTCTCATGTGCATAAGCATGACGGAACCCTCCCTATCTGGCATGGTGGCGCCCCGAGGTAACCTTAGTGAAGGAATACTCGGTGTTGGTGTTGCCCTCCACAATGAATTGCACACCTTATATATCATATACCTGTCCCGCCCCGCTTTCCTTTGCTTTGTTAATTGCCTCATACAACTCACCTCCACTTCCTGCTGCTGCTGTACCCTCCATGTTCTCCTACCAATAAACATAAATTGACCCCGAGTCTGCGTTGTTTTCAACCATGTCTGACCCCGGAGATATTCAAGCGTTAGACGAGGGCGTTCACTCAATCTCTAAAGAAGGCAATGGTGTCTACTCCGTGCGCCAGAGGTCTCTACTGCCACACGACTCGGCTGAAAAGGGTGAAGAGCAGCTCGATGAAAGAGATGTCAGAAAGAAACAGGTACTACAGCACCCCTGAATCGTAACTGCTGTCAGTGCTGAAGGCTTTCAAGCTGTTCAGTGGTCGGGCGCTCTTGTGGTACACGATTGTTCTCCTCTCCAATATCGGGTTTCAGTGATTGATTTCTCTCTACAGGTTGGCGTACCAGTCCGTTGGGGTCATCTACGGCGACATCGGTACCAGTCCGCTATACGTCTACTCCAGTACCTTCTCGTCCGACCCCAGCTACAATGACTTGCTCGGTGCACTCTCCCTTATAATCTGGACACTCACGTTGATGGTTAGCATCAAATACGTTCTCATCGTCCTCAGAGCAGATGACGAGGGGGAGGGAGGGACATTTGCCATCTACTCTCTGCTTTCCCGATATGTATGGACTCCGCACCATCCGTGCCTGAGTGATTTTGCTAAGACCTGTCGCTTGCAGGCCAATATCGTGAGACGTGACCCGAGGGAAGAGCAAACGATTAAAATGGAACGAGTCAAGACTCAAGATCTAAAACGCGAAAACAAAGTGGCACGATCAATCATTGAACGCAGCGCCTTCATGAAGACGCTTCTAAAAGTCGTGGGGGTTCTCGGTGTATCGCTGGTTATGTCTGGTATACTTCCCGGAAACTCTATAAGACAGTCGAAGCGTAGGGCTAATCACGACGCTAGATGGCGTCCTCACGCCCGCTCAGTCTGTTCTCGGTGCCATTCAAGGGTAACTTCAGACACTTCTATGGTATCATCCATGTCTCTGACACCTTCTCTAGTCTTAATATCGTGGATGCGACCATCACCACTCCCACGATCGTCGGAGTATCTTGTGCCATCTTGGTTCTGCTTTTCTTGATACAGCCACTAGGGACCTCGAAGATTGGCAGCATGTTTGCTCCTATCGTTATCATCTGGCTTGTCTTTAATTTAGCATTTGGCATCTACGTACGAGGCCCTTTGCTCTGCGTGCATTTTCTTGTTAGCTAACACTAGACGCAGAATCTTGTTCATCATGATCATTCCGTCTTGAAAGCGTTTTCGCCATACTTCGCTGGGGCATACCTTGTCCGCAACAAAACAGATGGTTGGAGGTCCCTTGGTGGTATCCTACTTGCATTTACCGGAGTAGAAGCCTTATTCGCCGACCTTGGTGCTTTCAGTATGAGGTATGGTCCTCCGCCGTTGATACCCTGGACCATGATCTAACAGTGTCTTAGAGCCATCCAGCTTTCGTGGTTGTGCTTTGCATACCCTTGTCTGCTGCTCGCCGTAAGTCATCTGGAATCCATCATATTTACCAGGCTATAAAGACATCGGGTACTGATAAAAATACGCAGTATACCGGTCAAGCTGCGTTCATAAGTAACAATCCTAGCGCGTATTCGAATCCGTTCTTCAATGCTGTTCCACCGGGAATGTTCTATCCAAGCTTGGTTCTCGCCATCCTTGCTGCGATTGTGGCCAGTCAGACAATGATCACAGCTACGTTCCAATTGCTGGCACAGATCATCAAGCTATCATACTTCCCACAGATTCGATTGGTCCATACATCGAAGAAGTTCCATGGTCAAATCTACATACCGTGGGTGAATTGGCTTCTCATGATTGGCACAATTATTGTTACTGTGTCGTACAACAATACTACTAAGCTAGGCGAGGCATACGGTGTGTGTGTGATTCTCGTCACGTTCATTACGACCTCAATGGTCTCACTTGTTGCTGTCATTATCTGGCGTCTACCGATCGTCGTTGTGGCCTTCGGGTTCCTCGTCTTTGGATTACTCGACGGCGTCTACCTCTCGTCAGCACTCACAAAAGTGCCTGATGGCGCCTGGCTCACGTTGACTCTGGCTGTAATTCTATCTTGTATCTTCGTCCTCTGGCGCTTCGGCAAAGAGAGCCAATGGCGAGCTGAAGCGGAAGATCGCCTTTCGCCATCGAAGCTACTCATGTCATCTGAAGACTTCTCTCTAGCCAATGGAAACAAGAAAGGGGACCCTATTTACAAGCTACGACTGACACATCCTTTCGGTGGTGCCGTCGTCTCGCCAATCCAGGGAATGGGGATCTTCTTTGACAAGTCTGGTAGTCCTAATACTACTCCCACCGTCTTCATCCACTTCGTTCAAAAATTCCAGGCCGCCCCTGCTGTTGTTGTGTTCTTCCACATACGTACCTTGTCGTGCCCCACGGTGGAGCCGGGAGATAGATTCACTGTCACTCGCTGCGTTTCGGGTGCCCAAGGATCAAAACTATCAATGCAGAACTTCTTTCGCGTCATACTCCGCCACGGTTATAACGACGAAGTTGTCACCAGTGATCTTGGCATGGTGATTTACGAGCAGCTCCGAGCCTTCATCATCCGGGAACTCCGTACCCCTGAACCCCCGGTGCCCGTTATCGCGTCCTCTAGTTCTTCAACTGAGCAGTCTGAATCGACAACGCCGTCTTCGGCTCCACCCGTAGTTGCTGACGTGCAGCAGCCGCAAGACCTTGTCCGTCACCGTCTTGATATACTTGAGCAAGCGTATAATGATCAGGTCGTGTACATTGTGGGTAAAGAGCAAATGCGGGTCCGCCATGACCGTCATCTCAAGGGTTGGGCGAGGAGGATCGTGCTCGGGGCTTTCTTGTGGATGAGGGGAAATACGGGTAGTAAGGTTGCGAATATGAATATTGACGTGGAGAAGTTGGTGGAGGTTGGCTTCGTCAAGGTTGTATGACACAGGTTCTGGGCAGGGGTTGCCAAGACTTTCGTTCTGCTTGTTTCTCAAGCGTTTTATGGAGGAACATTTATGATGGACACGCGATAGAGAGCGGAACGAGTTGATTAGGCTATGATTGGACATAGAGAGATATGATAGTGAGCTATTACACGATTGATTACCCCCAAAGCCTGGCTGTACATTATTGAATCTGCCATCGTTCGAATGCTTGTGACACTGGTTCCCATGCTCCACAATTCACCATGCTCCGAAGACAGCAGCAGATGTAGCAGCTATTATCTTTGAATACCATAAGGTAAAGCCCATCATAGACGCTCAATGATAGACAACTAGCTATCCAAAAGCCCCCGGATCCTCCAAGCCGAAGGCGTAAGAGCCAATAGGATGGAGCGAACCTGTTCGAGTATTGAACACCTTTGATTTCCGTTGGAATTTTACCTATGTAGATGTCAGCAACCTGAACAAGAACCACGTCGGTCTCCATGCAGGCCAAAGCCATGCTTCCAGGGACTTCAAAAAGAGGCTTTCTGCATGCTCTGAACGATATTGCGCCCGGACAGACTTTCTGGCCGGATGCGACCGAAGCAAATAGACCAGTGGCATTTTCCCAATAGCACGTTGGTATACTGCAGGTCATCTTTGCAACTGCTTTACCGTGGTAATCCTCCACATCCAGGCCTCGGGTTCACGTATCTGCACATCTGCTCCCACCCAACTGATTAGGCGACCGTAGTGGGGGTGGCGCAAGCTGCCAAACGCCAACCCGTCGCGTTCCATGAGGCGACCTGGTCCGAGCGCCCTGGTCCGAGCGCCTGCAGGGGTGGAAACCTCACTTGGTGTCGATCGCCTTATGGTATGGGGATAACTTCATGTCCTTTCCCAAATTCCCAAATCTAATTGCTGCGATGGCAACCCACGAAACAGACTAGAATTTCGAGTCCTCGAGCTCGGTAGATTATGCAGATGACTTTGTAAAGAAAAAGATACACTGTATGGGGGTGGTGGTTGTTGGGGGGGAAGTGAGAGCTGTCAGTAGTTAGTATTGGACGTCAACAAACCCTAAGACTTGAAAGGAGGTGAGTACGCAGATGTAGAGCTCTTGCCTTTTTCTTCTTCCACCTTCAACCTCTTCTGTTTGCAACGCTCTTGCTTCTGCTCTACCACAAGAGAACACAATACAAGATGGCTCATCAGAACTCGGCTGATCCAGCAGATTCTTCCTTGCAGAATACTGTCTCTCAAGATCAGCCAACTCGCTCTGTACAAGGAGCTTCAACGACCTCGCGTAAGCGATATTGACCCAAACCGGTGATCTTCCGGGACAGTAGCCATGACTAACGTAACTAAAAGCAGAAACACCAGCACCAGCTCAGGATAGGGCTGCTGCCGCTTCTGGCCCGCTTACATCTGTAAGAACCAGTAGCTCTCGAGTGTTGATGGTGGTGGCTGATTTTCCCAGTGTCCTATCCCCGATCCTGCGGTTTCCTTGCCGCAAGTTGTTCCGTCTACTCCACCCCAAGGAAGGGGTCAAGTAACTTTACCTCGTGCAGCTTCTGCTGTACCACTCCCGTCTCCAAGAGCTCTCCCTCCTAGGGTCACACTTCCAAACCATCCACCCCCCCTTCCCCGGACACCGGTCCCATTCCGTACCCCTTTAGTAACTCGCTCGTCGGAGTCAAGCTCTATTAGGCTCGTAAGCTGGGAGGACCAGCGCTGTTCTCCACCTCGGCCCAGGCCTCGCCCTGGACCCAAGCCGTCTGGCCTTACTTCAACACCAACACATTATCGACCAGCAGTTCCAGCGAAGCCTCGTCGTCAATTAGGCACTAATCCGTCCGATAATCACTGGGTCCCACCCCCACCTCGTACACTGCCACCATTCTCGATCCCGCCCTGTCCAACTCGTGCACCACCACCACCTCCGCCACTTGAGGCACAGAATCCCTCATTGGTTCTGCCGCGTTCTGGAAACGACTGTTTTGCGATAGAAGATCTTGACACCACCACAAGTATGGCTTCTGATCGTCAATCTCATTTTCTTGACCCGGATTCTACTATGGGCAATGACCTCTTGAGGCACAAGGTCGCCGCTGTCAAGATTGCTAAAGAGCAGGAGCAAGCTATCCATGCAAAGCTCCGGCGAAATGGTGACCCAATTCCAGAGTATGATTTCCTCGAGTTGATCGGAAAAGGCGGGTATGGTAGAGTCTTCAAAGCGTAAGCCTATTCTTGATGCAAAATCCTACCTTGTCTTTCGATCTGCCCTATCATTATACTCTGCTTGTAGCCAGAATTCCGATATGTCCTGTTTGATGTTTTGCGTACTGAGGGGGCCAGTGGATTGGTCTTCCAATTCTGCTGTCTCTCCTCAATCCATTGATTATTGCGATCCTGTTATCTTGCCTTGGTTTCAGGGTTCTTTCGTGTCCACCCTCCCGGTTCTTTGCTTTGCTAATAAGTTCTCTGCAGACTCGATAAGAAATCCAAATCAATGGTTGCATTGAAGGTAATGGACGTTGATGAGCACGACTTTAAGGCACGTCCAGAAGACAGGGACGAGACTATAGAAGTGACTCTCCATGAGATCAAGGTACTCCAACAATTGAAGGATAGTAAGGCCCGCAATGTGAACGCCATACTTGATGCATTCCAGATGCACTCACAGCTCTGGATCGTCAGTGAATATTGTCCAGGAGGCAGTCTGCGAACTTTGGTAAGTCAGGCCTGGTCAATGACTCTTTCTCTTAGCTTCTCTGCGTTATGGAGTATTTGTATTTTCCTCTTGCGCTTCTTCATCTATCGATTCGTCTTGGCTTTATGACGGCATTCACTTCGATTTCTGCCAAGTGAGGCAATGAGGTCAGTCAATATATCTCAATAAAGCATTTGTCCGGAGTATCTTCTTATCTTGACTCTGTTATAAAGCATGTGCCAAGAGTGTGTTAGATATTGAGTCCTTCACAACGTCGTTCATGCCCTGGTTGGAATATGTATCTGAGTTGGAATTTGTTTTGGTATAGATCACAAAGTACATGCTGTTCAGAGAGGTAAATGAACATATATATATATGAATAGCAAAAAAGTGAACTCTAGTATTAGACGGTCTCAAGCATTTTCATTGAAGACTTCTGTCTCGGACCAAGGAACGTGCTGACTGTAATTAGATGCGTGGAACAGGTGGCAAGTTAGAGGACAGATTCATTGTCCCGATAGCTCGTGAATTAGCAGAAGCTCTGAAAGCGATCCATGAAGCTGGGATTATTCATCGAGATGTCAAAGGTAAATATAAATTCACGTGGCCTTCAAAGGGGTTAAGATGTGTCCCAAGTAACAGTAAAGAGAACAAGCTGACGAGATGTACGCCTTGTTTAGCCGCAAACGTGATGATTCACGAGAATGGCAGTCTCCAAGTGATCGATTTCGGTGTAGCTGGTGTTCTCCAAACGAAGCTTGACAAGAGAACGACTGTAATCGGCACGCCCCACTGGATGGCGCCAGAGCTGCACAAGGCAATAGGGCGCGAGGGCTTGAACTATGGCACCGAGGTCAGTTCTGTAGTCTTATATGCGTGCAGACTTTCTCGCGTGTCGATCACCATATTAACATTTATAGGTTGATGTCTGGGCGTATGGATGCACTTTGTATGAAATTGCGTCGGGATCTCCACCATACCCAAGGACCCAGCCAGGTCGTAAACTAGCTGTACAGCTTGGTCGGCAGCCTCCTAGACTAGGTGACAGCCCCGAGTATTCGGATGGTTTAAAGGACCTTGTAGCATGTGTTCTGGAGTCAAAGCCTGCTATTAGACCCTCTATGGAAGCTGTTTTGGAGCATGCATTCGTGAAAGATTCAGAAGTAACTCATCCAACAGAGTCGCTGGCGGAGCTGGTGAAGACTTTCTATCGCTGGGAATACTCTGGTGGCCAGAGGACATCTTTGTTCTTTGAGGGTGGTGCAGCGGCCGCGCAATTTCCAAATACCCTTGAAACTGAAGAGGATTGGAATTTTAGCACGACTGCGGGTTTTGACCAACAATTCACCAAGATCAACCCTGATCAAAAAACAACATCAGAGCTTGTGTCAACGCTCAGCCAGCACAACATTGCAGCTTCTGACATCGCAAACGCTACAGCAAATTCTTCTAATAGCTACTTGCTCCATCAAAAGGACTCTACTCCTCACTTATCTCCAGGTTTTGACTTTAACATGTCAGATCAAAACTTCAATCCTCATCCACCGACCGACGCCCCGGGTGTCAACACTGAACTCAAGGCTCACGAATCCACTGAAACAATGACTCCTCAAGAAAAAGCCAATGTGGAAGCACGCATCAAGCGAGGCGAATCGGCACTTCAGGGCCTTTTTGATGACGAGAAAGAACCATACCAGTATGGCCCAAAGACCAAACATGAGGAACCAAAACCTACACCTACACTCACTCGTGCTCGCTCCGACCTGCCTCTTCGTGACGATAGTAGCGAATCTTCAATCCATCATAAGGAATTGATCATCACTCACAAGTCTGACGGCACCATGGAGCTCCCGGATATTGACTTGGTAGACACCAACACTATCAAGCCAGGGGGTATATTGAAGTTTCTTGGAACGAACGATGACGAAGGTTACGATGATGCAGGTTCGCAATATGGACAGCAATCGAATGTGGACAAGCGTGCTACTATGGATTGGAAATTTCCTAGCCAGCCTGAGGTGACTGTCACCGCTGCCGATGATGTGGCTGGAGCTGCTGGAGCTGCTAGAGATGAGAGACGCGATACTGCGGCTTGGACCTTTCCGGCTGAAGCAATGGCCCCAGCTGAAGGTGCTCGAGATTATAAGCGCGATACTACGGCGTGGACCTTTCCGGCTGAAGCAATGGCACCGGAGATCAATAATGACGAGGCTGACGTTGACAACCCGACCCCTATGCAAACTCGTCCAAGCTTGCGTCACCTCGCTACCGCTCCAGCTGCTACTGATCTTCGCCAATCGGTTGGTGATGTACTCGACCTTGACGCTCTCTACGATAGTGAGCCTTATGACAGTGATCTCTATGCTACCGACGCCTTCCGTTCTATGCCCACCTCCGATGATGAAGTCTTCTTTCACCAGCCAGCTACTTCCGATGAAGAGGTATTTTCTCACCAGCAAACCACATCCCATGATGAAATCTTCCCTCAACAACCACCCACCTCCACTGATGAGGTCTTCTCTCACCAACCGACCACCTCCGATTATGGGGTCTTCTCTCACCAACAAATCACCTCGGATAATGAGGTCTTTTCTCACCAGCCAACCGCTGACCTGCAAACTCCAGTCATGTCTAACGATGAGAACGCTTTTCCTGACACTCTCGCACAGCCAGACACAGCTTCTTTAACCGACTCCGATACTACCGAGCAGCCAGACACAGCTTCCTTGGCCGATTCTGACGCTACCGTGCACCCAGACACCTTCACCGATTCCGATGACGAGTACTACAACCCTTTCAAGGGCAAACGTACATCTAACGACAAGCTCAAAGACGAAATCAACGCCTACCTCGACAAACAAGGCGTCACTGATGTGATGGAACGTGCCGCTCTCCGTGGTAACTACATGAAAGCCCGCAAGGGACTCGCTGGCTTTTTAGCCAAAGACCAAGAAGAAGAAGGCTTGGGAGCATTCAAGGCACGAGACTGGAGCCCACCTCTCGGCCAGTACGGCGGCCGCGTTTTGGGCAAGCACACCTGGGATCGATACAATCCCACGACCAATCCAGCTGGCGAACACGTCAGCTACCCAATGGGCGAGCCCGCACGACTTGGGGACGTGGACTTCCCGACTCCCGGCCCCCCCCACACCACCGTTGGCCCATATCGGGGCAACGGAGCGACGTCCCTCCCGGACGTCCAGCCGCCCAGTGCGGCCGCCATGCGTCAAGATGCGCCTCCCAACGTCGTCGAGGGGGAACTTCGTCGTCTACTTGTAGACTTCGATGGAACCCTCGGCGCGTTGGGGGACTTCTTCGACGGCCATGCGGCCAATCTGGGTGGTGGTGCTGGGGGGAATGGGGGTCGGAGGTCGGGCGGGGAGAGTGCTTAGGGGTGGGGGCGGGGCGGAGTGTCTAGGTGGCCGGGGGGTGGAAGGGGTGGAGGGGAGGGGTTTGGTTTATGCGGGGTAGCAGCGCGTTGTCGACGATAAGACTAAGTCGACCAGCATAATTATCATTGAAAAGCTTTGCAGATCTTGCCTGGGAATGCTGATTTAAACATGTGACTGATGAAGTGATTTGACTAACTACAGGACTGAACCTACACGATTTGTGAACTCGAGCCCCTGTATCTCCATTGTCTTTGAGCGTGGTTGGAGAGATTGGGCTGAGGTTCAAGGCTATTATGCTAGTAGCAGTTTCAAGGGTATCGCTGTCAAGGTTGGGAAGTCCATCGGCTCGATACCGAATCAAAGCTTGAACAATGAGGATCCCGATGTGAATATATGACGAACTGCTTGATTGGACAACCGAGAGTACACATTGGATAATTCAAGCGTCGTATCTCGACTGCCTATGAGAGTAGTTGGAGAAATTGGTTGAGGTTCAGGTTATGTCTGGTAGTAGGCCTTCAGGGTTACTGTCGAAGTACACAGTATGTTAGTAAGCCGACTGGCATAGTCATCACTCAAGAGTACAGCTGAACGTTTCCAAGTATAATAGAGATGTACTTTGTGAGGAATGGCTACTAGAGAATCGAGAGCGGTAAGTCAGGCTCAACTTTTCGACTGTCTGGAAGAGTCGTTGGGAATGTTAGTCTAGATCTCTGCTTAGATGATCTTGGATGTTTCGAATGAAGGTAGCAGTTAGCTAGCAGTCTTTGAAAGTTCAGGTTTGTTTTGAGATTACATGGTATGGTTGTTGTCGGCTAAAGCAGTATGTTGATCAGCAAGAGGTTGATTTGGGATTCAAGTTGAAGGTTATTAAGACTGTTGATTTGAGTATGTAATGAACTGGTGTACTGAGACTACAAACGCATCTTAACCTTCTTCTAGAACTGCGGATGTGATAATTGAAAGAAAGAAGTTACTCTAGGGTTCTATTTGTATTCCCTGACAGAATCCGCAGTATTATCGATTCCATCACTAAGTTAATCAGCAAAATTCATTCTCAAGATAGAGGGATGAAAGTGTGACAAGTCTACATACTAGAGAATCGAGGTCATGACTTTGAAGAATTAGACCATGTATTCCGTCCGGCTATTTTCAAAGATAATAGGCCATTTCATCATCAGCGTAGTACAAGCTTCAGAGGCGAATCTGATAGGGAAAAGCAGGAGGCAAGGAAGAGGGGGAGAGGGAGGTTGTGAAATGATGACTAGATATGAGGGCTGTGGTTCGATATAATGGCTAATTGAAATCTTGCGGAAACAGAGAGATGGTAGAATGTGACATCCAAAATAAACCAAAAAAGCCTTCGACCGATGCTCCATCCACCACCCCCCTTTATAACTCTCCACTTACAATCTCAATCCAAGATCCCACCCCTATCACACCTCAACCAAATTTTATCCTTGATTCGGGCTCCAGCCCACGTATTGGCGGCGGCGATGAGGTAGAATGGGTGGTGGGTAGGTAGAGTAGTTGGTTGATGAAGAAGAACGCGTGCGCGTTGTTATGAAATATTATGCGGCTGACCCTATTTTGATGACAGCTAGACCTAGTTGAGGGGGGTGAAGCTTCGGCTGAGCCTACCTTATATCAGAGCAACAACAGGGGGCTTCAAACGATGAAGGCTTCTATGAGGTGTTTCAAGTTTAATCAAATGTAAATTTGCTTCTAAGAAACATTCGTCCTCAGCGGTACTTGATTATTGGTGATGAGCTCAAAGAAATATAAGTACCTTTGAGGCCTGCAGCTGTTCAATAGCTGAACCCTATTTTGATGACCGCTAGACCTGATTATTCGCTGGACAGCTAGATCACGGTCGGGAGCTCAGGAATCGAAGTGTGTGACCCAGGGGACTCAGGACGGCTCAGGGCTTAGTGACTTGGCCAGCGAGACACAGATGAGGTAAGTGGATCTTCCCTCAAGAATATCGAGGGAATCAGGGCTAGCCCATAGGGTCACTCAAAAAAACTATCGATGAGTACATGCTGAATACGCTATTTACCCGAATACTCGCTATTTACTCGCTATCTACACGAACACTCGCTATTTACCCGAATACTCGCTGAGTACGCGAATGTACGCTGAGTTTGAGACCCACCAAGAGTCCATCAGTCCTTGCGCATATTGAGCGTAGCTTCCTTTTCATTTCCAAACTCTACTTTGCCGATAACCTCCAGTCAAGCTGGCCCTTGTAGTCTGTTACGTGTTACGGGTGTGTCGGGATTGGGTAGGGTTTCTAGCAAACCTACTCAGCCCTCTTTGTTTCGCCCTACTATAAATACAACTCGGATTTCCCTTTGCTTTCTTCTGTATTCTTAGTATTCTAGTCATAGCTACCTCTACGGAATATAGATCAAACATTCTACCCACGGTTCGCCCACTGGTTAGATTCTAGGCACGGTTTCAACATTATACTAAGAATCCGTCAACCATACGATATTGGTACCAAGACCCATTCAAGATACTCGGCTAGGACAGGACGAGTTTAAAGAAACCTGTTTACCTGGTGGTCGACGCAACCGAAAGACAGAACAACACCAGGGGGTCAATAGGATCAACGACGAAGTAAGGCCGTTGGATTGCTAGAGGACCTACCGCTCATTAAGTAGCATCGGTTCACCCGATTAATAGGATCAACGGTAAAGTAAGTCCGTTGGTTGCTAGAGAATCACCAACCAAACCCCCCCCCCCGAAACCCAGCTCGTGGATCAGTCGAGTCAAAATAATCTGTGCCACCAAATCCGGTCCGATCTATGTTCGGATCCAGGTCAATTTAGTGAGCCTGCTTCAATGGCACGATCAGAGTCGACCTCTTCGATGAGCAAACCGACTGGTGAGCCTGCTTCAATGACGCCCTCCGTCAATGCGATGACCTACCCCCATCGCCCTACCTACCAGTGGACCTTCCTACATCGCGTTCCACGTGCATTTAGTGAGCCTGCTTCAATGGCCATCACCCTACCACCCTACCCCCTCATAGTGAGCCTGCTACAATAGACATCGGCATGTGGATTGATTTGGGTCAATAGGAAGGTTGATAGGAAGGCTGGCATCGGGGCCCCACGTCGTTATCTATGAGCTACACTACAAGTCATAGGGACATGACTTTTAAAGAGAAGGAGGTAATGTTACGGGTGTGTTGGGATTGGGTAGAATTTCCTAGCCAATAGGCCCCAGGGATTTCGGTACGTGGCCAAGGAACAACGATGGTCCGAAACCTTCCGGCATCTGAGCAAACCTACTCAGCCCTCTTTGTTCGCCCTACTATAGATACAGCTCGAATTCCTCTTTGCTTTCTTCTGTATTCTTAGTATTCTAGTTATAGCTACCTCTATTGATCAAACATTCTACTTCCGGTTCCATCGATTAGATTCTAGGCACGGTTCCAACATAGTTCAGCTCCCCATACAGATGTATACATGTTTATCGTTCTAACGAAGTCGATGCTCGATAGGTTACGCTCAATATGCGCAAGAGACTGATGGATTTTTGGCGAGGGTGAGGCACGAGTAGAGGGAAAGCGGCTCACAAATTCAGCATTGTCTAGGGTAACACTTATTATTACCTGGCCGGGACTGCCAAGCTGGGGCTAACCAAGCAATGGCAAGGTTATGCCTAGGAACAATACATGTTCTGCCCACAGCAGCGTGTATTCAGCGAGTATTCGCGTAAATAGCGAGTATTCGTGTAGATAGCGAGTAAATAGCGAGTATTCGGGTAAATAGCGAGTAAATAGCGAGTAAATAGCGAGTATTCGGGTAAATAGCGAGTATTCAGCGTGTATTCGCGTATTCAGCGAGTATTCGCGTACTCAGCGTGTATTCAGCGAGTATTCGTGTATTCAGCGAGTATTCGGGTAAATAGCGAGTATTCGTGTAGATAGCGAGTATTCAGCGAGTATTCGGGTAAATAGCGAGTATTCGCGTAGATAGCGAGTAAATAGCGAGTAAATAGCGAGTATTCGTGTATTCAGCGAGTAATTAGCGTGTATTCGCGTACTCAGCGAGTATTTGCGTATTCAGCGAGTAATAACAGTTTTGTGAGTTGATCTCGAGAGCTCTGAGCTAACCCTGAGCATATTGATATTTTGATTGTTGCTGTTAGAAGGCTATCTCGAAGGTGGAAGGCGAAAACTCTACTAACGGGCCTCAGCCCTACCAGCTCTATGTGGCGGATGTTACCAGCTTTCCTAATTCCAACACGGACGTGAACCACCTAGCTGCTCTACTGCAGTAACCAGCCTAAAGGACCTAGTCGCCCGAACGATAAAACGCCCCAGCCAATAGCACTTAGTCAAGCCGACGATAAAACATCTAGCCACGAGCACTTAACCACAAGCAATCCAGCCACTTGTTGAATTTACATCAATCTCCCTACCTCCGCAACTTCCATACCCATCAAGCGCCCAATCACCAGGAGCGCAAATCAAGACATCAGAATTGTATAATCATTTAGCATGCCCTAGCAGAGGATTTTCAGGAATAGTGCGATGGTCGCGGGACCGTTGTGGTTAAGTCGGGACGGTTGCAGCGAGGAAGGGGATATTTGAGGGATAGGTGCTAGTCGGTAGGTGTGATAGGCGTGATGAGGGTTTCGATTTAGAAGGATGTGGGGTTGAGAAAGATTGAGAAGATACATTTCTCTGTGCACGCTGAGTACGCGAGTACACGCTGCTGTGGGCAGAACATGTATTGTTCCTAGGCATAACCTTGCCATTGCTTGGTTAGCCCCTCCTCCCCTCCAATAATCAGAAATTTAGGGGTATGGTAGAGGTATTTCATGTGGAAGTCTAGATAGTATAGTGCTGTGGTTTGCGGGATTTGGTGGTAGCATATCGTCGTTGACATGAGAGCGGGATGGGTGGTAGAGGAAGCGATATGAGACGTTAGTGTGGCCATTCTTCGCTCACCCTCTCGTCCCAATCCTACCCGCCAAACCTATACATTCACTGCTGACCATCTTCCGTCATATTCCAATGATAGCCATTTTTAGAGCCATCATGCAGCGCTCCTCCCCCGGCTAAGGTCATGAGAACGAGATATCGCTCTTTTCTTCTTGAAAAAGCTTGGTAGGGCGTAGATATTTTGATGGGGGATGGGAAGGGGAGGTGAGGAGGTGGGATGGGGTTTGGCGCGGGGTTGGGAGATTGGGAATTGTGGTAAAGGGGCGCGGAGGGATGAGCTGGGATGGGGAATGCGGTGCTAAGAGGGGTTTGGGTTTGTGACGTGAGATTGATAGGGGAGCAAGCAGAACGGATAGAAGTATATTGAACGACAACGGCAAAAGGGAAGGGGGGGCGGGGGGGGGGCCCAGGGGGGGGCACGAAGAGAAAGCAATTAGTAGCACAGTAGAACAACTGCATTCGTGCATTCCACTCCAAACCACAAAATCCAACAAACCCTCAATCCATCAACCCGTTCCCCCTTTTCCCGCCCAGCCCGCACCTACCATATCATCAGATACCATATACCACACACACCCATCCCCACCCAACACACGCTAAACCAAAACCAAAACCAAAACCAAAGCACACATACGTCGCTCCTCTTACTCCAGAAGCTAAGGGGTTAGGATCCGAACATATTTCAAGTCGAAACACAGACTCAACTCTTCGCTGAGCACAACAAACCTCCATGTCCCCCCCATATCACTTGATTTGAAACAGCTTTCTGATTGAACCAAGTCGAGAGTCCCCCATATCCACCTCACTCCTCTTCTTGCAGAAAACGACTGATTGCAGCCCCGCCTCACCATCTTACCGTATAGGTTCCGGAGCACAACCGTGTAGGGGATTTTAAACGAAAGCGCAAAGGCTGGAAGACTTGAGTGGACGGCTTTAAACCACCTAGCTTATTATCAAGCTGGAAAAGGGCACAAAAAGTCATCTGATAACCTTCTCAAACCCATTGATAGCCGAACCGCCCACCTGCTTCCCCGCCTTCCTCTCCCATACCTTCGACCCACTAGCCTGATACGTTCTAACTCATATCAGCATCGTTAGGGTTAGTGAAGTTGTGGGTGTTGATGTTGAAAGGTATTGGATGGCTGGGCTCGGGGTAGAGGGTTTTGGATCTGATTGTTGTGAGTTGAAGGTTGAGAAAAATCTGGCGCCATAAGGTGGAGCTGAGGTTTGAAGATTGGGGGTGGTGGTTTTGGTGGCTGATGAGCTGATGAGCTGATGGTGTTTTGGCGGTGGATGAGTTGGGATTTAGGGGATTCGATGCAGGGTGCTTCGGCGAGTTGAAAAGAAATTGGAGATAAGGAAAACAAAGAGAAGGCTTTGCACCTATGCTGGATGCTCTTTTAGTGCTCACTTCTAACATAACAGGGCTCTGGATCTCGGGCGCTCTAGTGCTTATCGACATGCTGTACAGACAATATATACATTTCCATACCTGAACGCCGCCTCTCCCCCTTTCTTTCCGCCCAACCTACTCTCCTTATCGATCAACCTCCCCAAACACAAGATCCATCGTGCCAATAATTGCCACCGCATCCGCCAACAAGTGCCCCCGGCTAATCTGATCAAAAGATCCCAGATGCGCAAAGCCCGGTGCGCGAATCTTGCACCGGTAGGGCCTCTCGCTGCCGTCGCTGACGACAAAGACTCCCATTTCGCCCTTAGGGGCTTCGATGGCACTGTAGGTTTCTCCTGGGGGGACGGTGTAGCCTTTTGTGAAGAGGAGGAAGTGGTGGATCAGGGCCTCCATATTCTCCTTCATCGCCGCTCTCGGTGGCGGGGAGATTTTGTAGTCCTCCACCCTGACGGGGCCCGGTGGCATCTTGTTCAAGCATTGATGAATAATTCTCAAGCTTTGCCTAAATTCCTCCATTCTGCAAAGATATCTATCATAACAATCCCCATTCACACCAACCGGCACATCAAATTCGACCTGATCATACGCATCATACGGCTGGCTCTTCCTTATATCCCAAGGTACCCCCGAGCCGCGCAGCATGACGCCACTGAAACTATAATTGAGAGCATCGGCGGCGGAGACAACGCCGACGTTTTGGGTCCTACCTTTCCAGATGCGGTTGTCAGTGAGGAGTTCTTCGGTTTCGTCGATGCGGTCGCCGAATTGGGTGGCCCATTGGTAGATGTCGTCGAGAAGGCCCAAGGGAAGGTCAGAGTGAACGCCGCCGGGGCGGACATATGCGGCGTGGAGACGGGCGCCGGAGACGCGCTCGTAGAACTCCTACGTCGGGGGATTAGATCTTTAAGTTGGGAGTCGTGGCGGCCGCAGAAGACATACCATAAGCTTTTCGCGCTCTTCAAACCCCCAGAGAAAGGGCGTTAAGGCTCCTACATCCATGGCGTGCGAAAGAACGGACATGAGGTGGTTCAGTACCCTAGTTATCTCTCCAAACAAGGTCCTTATCCATTTGGCCCGGTCAGGGATCTCGATGTTCAACAACTTCTCCACAGCCAGAGAGAAACATTGCTCGTTTGTCATCATCGACACGTAGTCCAGTCTATCAAAGTAGGGTAAAGCCTGCAGATAAGTCTTGTACTCGATCAATTTTTCTGTCCCCCGATGCAGTAGTCCAACATGTGGATCCGCTCGGACTATCTCCTCTCCATTGAGCTCAAGAATCAACCGCAGTACCCCGTGGGCGGCAGGATGTTGAGGTCCGAAGTTGACGGTGTAATGCCGTATCTTGCGGTTTTCAATAATATCCTCGTCAGGCGGAGTGGCTTGCTCAGCCTCGGCGGGACTCGTAGATTGTCCGAAGCGCTCATCAACGGGGATGAGCTTTGTACCTTCATACGGTTCGGCAAGATGGCGTGGGAGCGTGGTTGAGAGGCATCTTGCAACGGGGCGAGGGAGCAGTGAACGAGGGGTGGCGGGCCGAAGGCAAAGGCGTTTGGCGGAGTGTCCCGCGAGGCGGGCGAAGGGGGATGCCATTTTCACATCGGCTTTCGGTTGAGGAGATGAGGGAGTTAGGTGAGGTTGGAGGCCATCAGTTAATGCGGCATGAACAAGAGCAACATTGCTTACATTATATACCAATAGTGGTGACGCTTCGAGAGCTGCGCTTAGATTACCGAGCCGCGCTAAAGATTCGAGATCGGCACAACATTTTGATACGCCTACTTCAATGAAGAGAAGCATGAGAAATCCATGAAACTGAATCAAGAATGGCCCCAGAGGCTGTCTCTCAGGCCGAGGCGTATAGAAGGAAGGTCTGTTAGTTTATCATGTATTTTAGAACATCTAGAGCTAAATCTGCGCAGATCGTCGGAGTCAATGCAGAAACAGTAACAAACGTCACGTCCACCGACTTCCCTGGTCATTACCCCGGTGAAGACCACTCATGGAGCTTGGAAAAGTTCTCAGATGTGTGTCAAATATCTTTCCGCAAACAAAAACATGTGATTACATCGTAATCCATCAAAACTCATTCTTTCCCACCAACAGAACTTCCACGTCCGGTTCCACAACAATGCACCCTTCGACTCCTCTTTTTCGCTCATCGGCATCGACGCCTCCCTCGCCAACGCCTTCCGCCGTATCCTCCTCGCAGAAATCCCTACCCTTGCCATTGAATTCGTCTACGTCCACAACAACACCTCCATCATCCAAGACGAAGTCCTCGCCCACCGCCTCGGTCTCGTCCCACTAACCGGCAGCCTCACCGGGCTAAAATGGCTCAAACTCTTCAAGAGAGCCACTGACGAGGATCCCGACGGAAGTTCTACCGCAGATAACAACACTATTGTACTGAAGTTGCAGGCGGAATGTACGTTTGGGGATAACTACAAGGAGCTCCTGAAAGAGGGGGAGACGGATTCGGAGAAGCTTTACAAGGGCGCGCACGTTTATGCAAAGGATCTGGTGTGGAAGCCTGAGGGGCGACAAGGGAAGTTTTTCCCGGAACCGGATGGGGTGATCAGGCCGACGAATCCAGATATATTGCTTGTAAAAATGCGACCGGGGCAGGTTATTGATATGGAGATGCATTGCGTCAAAGGCATCGGTGCTGATCATGCGAAGTTTTCGCCTGTGGCGACGGCGAGTTATCGGTTGCTGCCGACGATTGATATTGTCAAGCCCATATTGGGACTTGAGGCTAGAAAATTTGCGAGATGTTTTCCCAAGGGGGTAATTGGACTCGAGCAGGTTTCGGAGGAGGAGGCAGGGATGGAAGGCAGTGGGTACGAGGGACATGCTGGGGAGCAGAAAGCTGTGGTGCGAAATACATTCAAGGACACGGTGTCGAGGGAGTGTCTGAGGCATGATGAATTTGCGGGCAAGGTGAAGCTGGGCAGGGTGAGGGATCATTTCATCTTCATGGTGGAAAGCACCGGGCAATTCGAGAGTGATTATCTCTTCTTAGAAAGTGTCAAAATATTAAAGGATAAATGTGCGAGACTGAAGAGAGGTCTGGCGAATGTTATGAGGTAAATGAGTATGAGACGAGATATCAAAAGCATTGCACGGTGTTCTGTACATAGACCTAGAACGTCACATGGCTGATACCTGGCGCATGGAGAGTGAAATGCAAAGATTCTTAAACCTTGATGTGGCCCTGTTTCGTCGATATCTCTGGCTGTCATCCTAACACCATTCGCTAATACGCAGATTGTTCATATCGTCTACGCGCCCTTCTGATAGCATCACCAACTACGAAAAGATGAGCTTATACTTGAAAGCGATCGTAAACGCAGGATCGGAAACTCCAATTTCCTCTCCATCCACTACCAGCTCCGAGATCTTCTTCGACAGATTTGGCCTCGTTTGCTCCTCAAGCGACGGCGGAAACTGCGAATACAGCGACGTTCGTTCTGTCCGCAGAGTCGGCTTCTTCAGCTGCGCCTCAGATCTCTCGGCCAAGCTGTCAATGAAGTCTTGCAACGTGGAGTTGGGATCTACAGAGAGGTTCCTCGCAAGATTCCCGCAAACGGGGCAGTCGGGCTTCTGTTCGTGTTCGAATGTGTACGTGTAGACGCCTTCGTCTCCGCTATACATCATGTAATTTACAAGGTACGGGTTGCAGCTGGTGGCGATTTTGAAAGCCTCGTTGCAACAGCTAGCCGCTATGATGGCGTTAGTGGACGCGATTGCGGGGATGATGTTTTTGACGACGCCTTGGGTCATCGAGTAGGTGACGCCTGAGATGTTGAATTCTTTTGCGCGGGCTGAAGCTTTCTGGTATAGCCAGGTGATATGCTCGGGGTCGTCAGTATCGAGGGTTTCGTCTTTTCGGTGTTCTTCCCAGGCTATGATGTGGGCCCACTCGATACAATGCTGCGGCTGTCTTGGTATTGTTGCTAATGTGCAGAGAGGAACAGCTGCGCGGGGAGCATGCATGTCAAGTTGACACTCAATGCAAGAAGTCAAGGTTGGCAGGATGACCCTGGCTTGCCCCTTGAAACCTAGATGAAGATGAGAGATCGTTAGCTTTGATACCAGGGTGAGGAGGGTCATCGATCATAACCTTCTGTCCCTCCATCTATCAGAGGCTTTAAACTCTCCATTTCTTCAGCATCAACCATACCTACCAGAGTAGCATTGATCCAGCGTCGAGCCTCGACGCTATCGAGACCACATATCACCATCTTAAATTGCATGTAATAATCTTCATCCTTGTCCTGAATTTTGCCGTTGAAGGGAGTGATCTTGACCCCTTTGACTCGCTTCTCAACGAACGCGGCTGCAACCTCAGCCTTGGACTTTCCCACATCGGCTTCGCGGAACAAGAACTGGCGATTCAGATTTGATACATCAATGGTATCTTTGTTCTGTCAGGTCTTCCATAGATACTTATGTTGCATTAGAACCTACCCATATCGATCACATGAATATCTTTAAACCCGGATAATGCTAAATTTTTAAGAATCTCGCATCCTAGGCCGCCAGCTCCACTAACAGCATTTAGTAATAGCCCGGAGATCGTAACGTAAAGATGTTGCGCACATGACTCTATTCGACGTTAGTAACGTAATGGAGCTATTATGCCCAAAACCTTACTGACAGAACCTTGGACGACTCAAGACCTGTTATAGTCTCTTCTCCTGGCACAAAGTCTGGATCTGTAAAAGGACCAGACTTTGTGAGAAAGGTGTCCAGATGTTTCCTAATAGTTTGTTATTACCATCAAGATTAAATATCTCCTGAGTACGCCTACCATCGCTCCCTCGAGCTGTCAACGCCACTCGCTGTATCCGGTTCGGGAGCCATATCCTATAGGAACGAAACCAACTTTAGCTATGTTTGAAGTAGTTCATCCTTCGACCTAGTTTATCAGGTCACAACCACATCGAGGGTCTCAATGATAGTGTAGAGACTTGAACCTGGCGACTGACATTGTCGGCCGCCCGTTAGGTGCGATGCTTAAAGTAGCTAGCGTTCCCGTGGTGCATTAGCGTTCCAAGATCGTATCTGGCCATCTAGCCCTACGAAGTACAGTACCTTGCCCAGTACGGAAAGTTATCAGATCCTCATGAGCGTTTGTCCTCTTGCGACCTGTGATGATCTTAAGAGTGTTTGCTATCACGTATGGTAAACCGCCAGAACAATGCATGCTTCTTGATGACCTAGCTTTATAGCCATCGACATTTCTATGATGAACGGACTTCTGACCCCTTTGAAGACAATAAAGACCGCTGATGTCCAGGTCACTGATGATCACTTGGTGCCCCTTGTTTCGGCACAGAAACTTCACGCTATTAGAGATCATACTCTGCAATCTCCGGAAGATGCCCTCGAGGCTCTCAAGTCGAAGCCTGATCTTGACCTCCTAGCAAGGGTTCTTCTATGGCTCGACCCTGCTCGTGAAAGGAACGATCATTTCACTATCAAAGTCCCAAGCCCAAAAGCCGCTCCGATAGTATTTGTCTTAGTTGAAGAAATTATTCCCAACTATTGGCGTGTCCTGAGAGAGGACCAGGACAAGCCGAGGAAACTACTAATACGATGCCTCAGTAGCGTCGCAGGGCTAGGTGCTATCAGTGCTCGTCTACGTGCTCTATTAAATCTGAAAGAAGATGCTCGAAATCGCAACAGGAGTCAAGAGTTTAGCAAGAACCTGTTGGTAGAAGATATACTTGATGTTCTTCAGAACATTCTAAAAAAAGATGCATTTGTTGCCAGGATGTGGAAAGAGATCAGCTCTCTGGTTCATAATATACCTCAGAGATCTCTAATATGGAAGGAACTCGTCTCTTTCGTCGCGGCAGGGAGAATACCTTCACTTGCAAGCGAAGCTGACCACATGCTCAACGAATCGAGTCCAAGCATCAAGGACCAAAGCTGGCTTGGAGATGGAAGTCAATATGCTACATGGCTTGGAAGGAACATTGCCTATATGACCGCTGCTCTAGAAGAAGAAGATGCTGAAGCCCAGAAAGCGCTTGTACGATTGGTGGGCCAAGCCTTGACGCTCGGTTATACTGGTGAGCGGACTGAGTTGGACGCTTTTATAGATATCTCTAATTTGTCTTAAACATATAGACAAAATTGTTGAAACAGCCTCCTTCACTTTGATCAATGGGGACAGCCATTTCTTGAACAGATACCATATCTTAATGCACAGCTTGGACCTCCGTGAGAAAAAGACATATCTGTATTCGCTGCTACGCGTCTTGTCTAGACGTCATCTACCATCTACTTCGAACGATGACACCGATAAGAAGGCATTTGAAAATAAGCCTTTGAATGGACTGGCAGCTCTCGTCGCGGGTTTTACGCAAGGAAATTCTCAGCTCGAAGATGCTCTGGTAGACTGGTTGGCTGGTACATCCGCTGACAGTGTCAGCCAAAGCCATGAGACGCATCAAGTTGTGCTTGCGGCTATTTCCAGCGATAGAGGTGTGTAGTCCACTATCTAGTGCAAAGTATTGATGCTTATGTGAATTAGAGAGGATGATTAGAGTGCTGCAGAAAACCCTACAGCTATTTGGGGACAAGCTTTACATTAAGCACACACCAATATTACATCAAGAGAGTATGATCTTTTGCCTAAATTAGTTTTATATGTGTCTTATTTATCGCTAACCTAATAGTCAATGCTCAGATTCTACTTATGGTCGGTGGCTATGTCCATCGTGCAGATGCTTCATACCTCTCTAATCTTGCTCGATCAAGTATATACATCAATGCAATATCGAACCGTCTCGCAGCTTCATCACAACGAGCGTCTTTTCTCGGAATGGTTGTCGGCACAGCCGTCTCTGATCTTGTTGATCCGAAGGGCAACCGCATGGCTTTCAGTTCTGAAAATATCAATAGCACCGATGGGCAATGGTATAGAAGCCTAACAGGTGTAAACGATGCCATTGGTTCAATAGAGGATCTACAACCCGCAGTTCTTGCTTTGAAGTCTTCATTGCATCCCACAAAGACCGCGGTCTCAAATCCCAAAATTGCAAAACAACCTACTAAACTATCCAGCACAACAAAGATCGTTTCAATTGAGGAAATAGTGGATAGTTCAGATTCAGAGGAAGAAGATCTCCCCACATATGAGAAGCCGGATTCTGATGAAGACGATGAAGACGAAGATCCTACTTTGGTGCAGCGTGATAAGCCAATCGCCCCTGTGTAAGTCTCTACTTGTCCTACTTCCCAAACCTAACATTCTTCGAATCCTACTGACGATGGTCAGTTACATCCGCGATCTCATCGCCGGCCTCCACGACACCGAGAATTTCGACCGCCACAAGTTTGCCTTATCAACAGCATCAGCCCTTATTCGCCGCAAATCAAATTTCGGCACAGAAGTCTCAGATTATATTGAAGAGCTAGCAACTCTTCTCGTTGGTTTGACTGACAAATACGAAATGAAAGAATTCCAAAAGATGCGCCTTCAAGGCATGATAGCCGTCTTAGTCGCACGGCCACTGAAAATGGGCCAATGGTTCTCGAGGACGTTCTTCAATGGCGACTACTCCATTGGCCAACGAGCATCCATCTTAACGACTCTCGGGCTGGGAGCCCGAGAATTGGCAGGCCTCCAGAAGGAAGACGCAGCGCTCACTGGTGCTGATGAGGTGCCGAAAGATTCATTTCCATCAAAGAAGCTACCGGACAAATTGCAGAAGTTGTGGGCGCTAGAAGCTGCACCAATGAACGCGCTGTCTAAGCAGTTAGAAAAGACCATGATTCAACCTATGGCCGTGGAAGCCGCAGACAAGTTCAGCGGCCCCAACGCCCTCAAAGTCCGCACATTCTCCTCGCGCATGGCCGTGGAGAAGAAGCGTCAGAAGCCCATTCCCAACGCTCTTGCTAAGATCGTTGCAGATGGATTTTTCTTCCCTCTTACTGGGTTGTGGCGAGCTCATCTGCAGGCATAGTGAGTTCACTGGAAAAGAATTCAACAACCCATTCGTCACCCTCTGACTGACTCCGCACCAGTGGCGACACAAAACCCCATACCGCGCCCCCCCTCCTCCCTCTCTATCTTAAGACCCTCTCCCTCCTCCTCCACGCGTCCGGCCCCTCCACGCTCTCCCTCCCCCAAATGACCTCCGAGTTCTGGTCCCTCCTCCTCTCCCTCCGCCCCCGCGCCACCGACGTTTCCGTTCTCGAAGCCCTCCTCTTCTCTTTCCTGACACTCTTAAACGTCAACGAGAACAACAAACGAGGGTTAGCGGAAGAGCATAGCAAAGAGTTACTGGAGACGCAAGAGTGGGTGGAGGCGGTGTTTGAGAGGTTGGGCGGAGGAAGTGTGGAGGGCGAGAGGGTGAGGATGTTGGCGGCGGGGGTGTTGGTGAGATGCAGGGAGGTGGTGGAGGGGTGGCAGAGGTTGATGGTTGGCGATATGGCGGATTTTATGTAAGGTGGATAGTATGATGGAAGGCGCCCGATTCGAAATGATCTCCACGCCGGCGTTTTCACTTGTCAATTTTGGTGAGTGAAGCGTGGAAGCGATCTGAAGGTGTTGACCGGTAATTTTGAAAACGATGGTTGCCTGCTCTCGCGGGTGACAGAATAAATGATAGCGCAGCCGTTACCGCCGCAACGGACCTACAGCAAACAAGGATTATGGCAGGCCTGAATCAAATCGTGATAGATATCCTTCCATCTCATGTTCGTAGTCTTTCGTTGGCAAAACAAACTTACTTTCGGTACTCTTCCTCACAGCGGATTCGAGCTTTGAGATCGTTGAGTTTGCATAGATAGTTTTGCTTGAGATAGGCCGAAATCCAGGCCATGAATTCGTGAAAAATGCGTTGACAGCTTTCACCAAAGTCATCACCTGGAGCGAGTCGAGGCCTTGCTGAAAAAGGTCTGCCGTGTCTGTCACGTCTTCGATTGTCGTGTTGGTGTTAATCAATTGGCGTAGAGCATTCCGCAGAGATTCTGCGGATTCAATATCAAACGCGGTTTGCTCCAGAGAAGTGCTGCAGTGACTTGCAGCAGCGTACAAAGCATCGAACTCGTCTTGGTAGAGCTCCAAGGTTTCTTTACGCTTGACAGTGTTTTTTGCCGTCTTCACCATTGGTTTTTCCGGTACGGCGAACATTATGAGGTGCTTCGTAACCCGACCATGGGTGGGACAATCCTGGTTAGCCCGTTGGACCGTCGGCCAAATATCGTCCAGAAGCGTGTCTTTGTCGTAGTCTGAGAGCGGCATCTTTGACTTGAGAAGAAGTGAAGCCTGAAATCTGCCATGTCCGTTTACAAGCGCGTGTTCAATCGCAGGATGTGCAGAGACTACACCCTCAATAGTCACAGGATTCAGCTTTTCACCATTGGAAAAAGCGATAATATCGTCACATCTACAGCAGGAGCGCCAGTAGCCTTGTTTTGTAGGGTGTTTGGAATACAAGTCACCCGTTGAATACTCCTTCATGTCTGGAAATGTTGAAAACACACCTTGAAAAGCGTCATAGTCATCGTTGCGAACAATCACGAACTCATAGAGGTCCTTGTAGTCTTTGAAGGGGCGGAATTCATGTCCGAGATAAGGGCTATAAGTCAGGTATTCCCAGTCATCGCGATCGCTAACCTCAATAGGAAATAAGCCAGTCTCTGTCGAACCCATGAAGGATAAAATGCGCGTCTTGGAAACGACTGCATCCCCCGTTTCCTGAGGCAGCGGCCCCCCGCCGTAAGTTATATGCTTAAGGTAGCTCATTCGCTCGAGCTGGGCTGGATCGTGCGCGAGATCGACGATAATTGATGGCGGGACAGCACTCCCTTGCACATCACCATGAATGTGTACCAGATCTGTTACCCCTGCTGTCAAAGGAACGGGCGGTGGTAGAACGCAGGTGAAATTGTAATAGACACCCAAGCCAAACAGGCAGCACACACTTGCCGCGTGGAACAAGGGGAACCCGAGGAACAGCCTCGTACCCTTGTAAAATTCGCCGTATGTGGAATTTCCTCCCAAATGTGGTATCATCTGGTAAGCATCCATAGCTGCCATCATGCCATGGGACATAACAACTGGTTTCGGAGTTCCAGTAGAACCTGAAGTGTGGAGGACCACAAAAGGATCATGTCTGCTAGATTCGAAAGTCCTTAGATAAGGGTAGGATAGAACAGAATCACCACCAGCGTCCAAGAAGTATGGCAACTCCGGCATGGATGGACTGATCATATTCCGCTCAAGTAGAATTTTTCGTAGGATTGCTGGTGCTCCAGACGGCACTAGGAAGATTCCACATTTTGTAGATTCAAGAAGCTCCAAGTGAGCAGCTAGGCTGTTGCGAGGGGAAGTGAAGATGCCTGCAAGAAACATCAAAACACGAACAACGATGGCGATCTGTTGCTCACCTTATAGCCTGTCTTGATAGCTGCTACAAGTAGAATAGGATATCGAAGGTCTATTGGCCCGAGATAACCGATGGTCTCGAATGTTTCACTCTTCCCAAGTTCTTTCTCAATCCACCAGGCACATCTGTTTATGGCCGTTGCAAATGTGCTAAAGCTGATGTCCTCGAATCCATCATGGAGATCTGCGGACCGCGGGACGGAGACAAAAGTCCTTTTCGGTTCCGTGAGAGCAATTTCATCGACGAGAGGCGCCAACAGTCTACGGCCACAGTTGCGCGGGATTGCATGGAAGGCAGCTACCATTCTGAATAATTCGCTAGACTTGAGTTGATGTGAAGAGGAAGATGCTTTTCTAGGACGCTCACCGATCCTTAAGTCAAGCGTGCAAGAGAGGCCAATACTCACTAGGCCGGAATCAGTGCCTAAAAGGTTCTTCAATAGGGCCTCAGTATTACTCTATCCAGCGAGATCGTTCTATCACGTCAGGTCATATTTTACCACTTTTTTTTTTAAAGAATAGCGACCTCCGCTGTAACGGAGTATTGGTACCGATGGCTTCGTACCCCTTAGTAATAGAAAATGCATGCTCCCAGATGTCCGGAGAAACGCCAAGCGCGTCAACTCCAACTCCCCACCAAATCAATGCTGCCCTCTTCTCCCCCTGTCTGGAACGCCACGCTAACCCTCAAATCCCCCATATCCTCCCCCGTTCCCTCTATCCTCTTCCTTCCCCACCCCTCACACAGTACTATCCTCATAAACAAACCTTATATCCCTCGGCCTCTGCGTATTTCTCCTCACAAACTCCTCGTCGCCCGGTGGCCGCTCCGCCCGCGTATTCCCCGTCAGCATGCTCTGAATACTCATGCACACGCTCTCAACGTTCTGCACGGGGCTCCAGCCTTGGTTTCCGAGGAGGTCGAGGCAGATTATGCCGTTGCTGTAGATGTGCGGGTGCAGGGGGATGGGGCGGGGGGGTTGGGTGAGGGGGAGGAAGGTTACTTCGGGTGCTTCTGTTGGGTATGTCTTAGCTCCGGGGGAAAGAGGGGCCAGGAGGCAGGTTGGGTTGTTGGGGGTTTGGAAAGGGGGGGAAGGGGGGGTTACCGATGGGGTAGTTGGTGCTGAAGCGGAAACGGAGGCGGTAGGTGGCATTTAGGTAGAGGGGGTTAGAGTCGAGGACGCAGATGTCCATTTGCCATTCTTTGAGGTCGTCGGCGGAGACGAGAGTGATGCCTGGCGGGAGGGTTTGTTGTTGGATCTGGCGGAGTGTTAGTTTTGGTGGGATTGAAGGACAAGTGGTAGGTGTCTTAGAAGGCGATTGAGGTGAGGTATACCTTGGTAAGCTCCTGAGAGGGTCTATCAATTCTATAGTCTGGTTTAAAGGGGATTGCGTCTATAGAGAGGAACTTACCTTGCCCAAGCGCTTAGTTGCGAACATGACGGTTGATGGTTTGGAGGTGATTGAGATGGGTATGATAAGTTGAAGGAGATGATACTATTTCTAGACTGACAGAAGTTTATTGAGAACTGTCTCGAAGTTCAAGCATTGCTGTAGTGACCATGATGCGACACAGAATTGATTGCTTTCATGGCACTTTGTTTACTTAGGGCATGCTGATGGTCCGTGCACCTTCCCGGGCAAACAGTCTTCTGAGCCGCCCCTTACCGCTGTTACATTACTCGTAGGACTGCAAAATCCCTTTTGATAATTTATCAGGCAATCTGTTCCATGCTGCATACGATATTGGAGCGAAGGAGCTGCTGCAATACAATGCTGTCATCTGAGTAGTATGTAGTGGGTAATAGGTCCACAAATCATGCCTTCCCGAAATCCCGTTGCTCAATCGCCGCATCCACCATCTCGTTTCCATTCAACAAGCCCGTCGTACATATCAGAATTCTCCTCTTCCCTTCCTCCTGCTTTGCTAAGAACCTCAATGCCGCGATCTCGGTAAATGTAATTCCGCCGAGGAACATTACCACGACTGTCTTCATCGCCCCGGTACCAGAAAGCATATGTCTGGCTTTGACCGCCAACTCATTCCCTTTCTGTACCTTGTTGAAGGTCTCGCCCTTGACGTTCTTCAACGCATCTTCGAATCCCTGCCAGCCGTGCCCGGCGGTACTCACGCCATTGGTGGCTGTGGCGCCTTTGGTAATTGAGAGGAGGTATTGCTTCTGGATAATGCACTGTACTAAGCGGACGCTGAGGGGAGCATATCCACTGTAGACGTAGGCGATATCATTTGGGTCTTGCTCATTGACCTCTTCGACGATAAGTCGAAGTACTTTGCGCAGGTAAGCGTAGTTGGTCCTTCCGCCGTCAGTAGCAGCGCCTAGGGGGTTGGGGATGTATAGGGCATTCGCTGAAGTCCGTGTCTGTAGAAGCTGCATCTTTTCCAAGGCATCAAGGGTGAGAAGGTGTTGATACCCGTAGGCGTGAAGGATCTGACGCTTAAAACTATCCAGGTCTTTCGGCCGGAGACCTCCTGATAAACACGATTCAAGGCAAAGAAGACGGAGAATGATCCGTAATGGGAGATCCCGTGCAATGAGTTCTTCGATGCTATCGTGCTCAGAAGATGGATCGAAACCAGAGTTAAGATTCTGCTGAACGTCAAGAGTTCGCCTGAATATGTTGGATTCGGTATGCTTCATGATATCCTCGACTAGACCAGTATGTATCTTCAGACTCTGCTGCTCAGACTGGTAGCCAGGAAGCTTGTTCACGAATTCGCGAAGTTCTGTTGTGCTTTTCGCTCCATGACGGCTTTCATACTCACTCTGCAAGCGTCGTGCAACCTTGTTGAGCAGACTACTGACGATACCAAAGTTCGCATCTCGGGTTTGATCGTAGAGCTTGTCGGAAGAATCAAGTTGAATCTTGCGCTTCAGGCCTTGTTGTGTTGGTGCAGCTGGAGCCTTCCCCGACGGCTGGGCGGCAGGTGCAACTCCCACGATGGAGGAATCAACCTCGGCTTGATTATGTTTTATGCCGTAAAGCTCGTCTATTAAGCCTTCATATGTGAGTTGGGTAAGCAGTGGTGTAGCAAGATCGACTTCTCGATCAATAACGACCAGGCTCTCGATAGCGGCGCTTGGCATCATTCCAAACCTAGATACATTGGCACTTGCATTTTCCTCTGTGGAGGCTTCCGACCGCATACGGAAAAGCAGCTCCATAAGACGCTTGGCATTATCACCCTTGCCAATGATACGTGGAAACAGGCCATACTTTTGTTGCAGAGGCCAAAGCGCCTGTGCAGCAAGGAATACTGACGTAGGGTCTTTTCGCTGGATACCGTCAGCAAATGTTCTTCCAAAGTATGTGATAGCAAATACACGAACCAGGTATAAATCCGCAAAAGAATCTTGCAGCGCCAATGACAGTACATCCTGTTCCAATGGTATGAAATGCAATGGAAACTCCTCTACACTGATGTCTCCCAAGACTCCAGCTTCTTCCAGTATTTTATTGCAGACAAGCGTACGCCTTGGCACCCAAATCACAGAGAACTCATGCTCAATACTACTATTCTTCTGCAGCCGCTTGATCTGTTCTATCGGGAGAGAATGTTAGCACGTAATGATGGCGCCGGGCCTATGGCACGCAAGGAATACGCTATAGATCATGCTGGGTACAGAATATGATTGATATCGGGATCAAGACTGATCAAATAAAGTAGGACATTATTTACGTGATCTACTTTTTGTCCCATTGTATGTGCTCTCGGAGATAGAAAAGCAATTAGGAGAGAATAAGAGAGCACATAAGAATCAAAAACAAAAGCCACTGTACTCTCTAACTAGTGTGTTCATGCACGTACTTACCAGCAATAGCTATACATTGGCTCGCCTTCTCCCCACGAGCTAGGAAAACCACGCTTCTTTGAGAAGCATCGACATTATCAGTCTCCAAGAAGAAGACCTTGTCAACTCCATAGTCCTGAAGCGTCGAGAACCTGACAAACACCCCGACAGGACCTGCGAGTGATTTCTCAATGACTAAATTCTTCTTTCCGCGGACCTGCACGTTTTTAGATTCGATGTGATAGATCCATTGGGCGGATGCGCCTTACATACGCCTTCTAGCAGATTCAGCAGGTCCTTGCGAGCTCTCTCTTTGATCGCGTCTGTATCGACACCCGGATGAGGCGCCATTCTTGGCCGTTATATATTGAATTGACAGCTTGCTTGAGTTGACGTCTGAGCGGCTGCGACTAAGTTAGCTCGGCCCTATGGCCCTATGTCTATGTTGCGCTAGCGGGAGACCCTACGGCGAGCCGCGATGACCCAAGGCGCTGGCAATATCAAATGACTCAAGTCAAACTACTATATTGACTCACGGTCTTGTATGAGGTATCTGTACAAAGCCATTGCAAGGCTTGCGCCTCTTGGAACTGTGCGTACCAGATCAGTGACAATTTCTCCTACTTGGAGATCGCCTTACCGCCAATTTACTTCCCAAGTCTCTGACATCCTAGAAACCGCCGACATGGGGAGAGAAAAAACCCAGTTTCAGCTCAAGACCCCCAAGGGAACGAAAGACTGTAACCCTCGCGACCAAAAACTCTTCAATTCCAAATGCGCAACTAACATCTTCAAGGGGAGGGCAAAGACATGGTTATCCGTGACCGCATCTTCAACACCATAACTACCGTATTCAAACGCCACGGCGCCGTCACCATAGACACGTACAACCCCCATTTTGCACCGCCTGCAACCTAGTACTGATGCATACGCGTCAGTCCCGTCTTCGAACTCCGCGAAATACTCTCCGGCAAATATGGCGAAGACAGCAAACTCATCTACGACCTTTCGGACCAGGGCGGCGAAATTTGCTCCCTACGCTATGATCTTACCGTTCCTTTTGCGCGATGGCTTGCCATGAACCCTTCAATTCAAAACATAAAGCGCTACCACATTGCGAAAGTGTACCGGAGAGACCAGCCGGCGATGACGAAAGGGAGAATGCGAGAGTTTTATCAGTGTGATTTTGATATCGCAGGGAATTACGACCCTATGCTTCCAGATGCCGAGATCTTGAGAATAGTGTGTGAAATTTTTGGAGGACTGGGATGGGACGGGAGATTTCTCATAAAAATAAACCATAGGGGGGTGCTGGACGGGATATTTGAAGTTTGCGGAGTTCCCAAAGAAAAAATACGAACAATCAGCAGCGCAGTGGACAAACTGGACAAGTCCCCCTGGGAAGAAGTGAGAAGAGAAATGACGGAAGAAAAAGGGCTTGATGGAGAAATTGCGGATCGCATATGGGGCTTTGTGCAGAGAAAGGGCGGAAGAGACGTGCTAGAGGCATTAAGACAAGACGAGAGCGTGAAATCGAACACAGGCATGACCAAGGCAATGGATGACATGGATTTACTCTTCACCTACCTCGAAGCCTTCAACATCCTCTCCAAAGTAGAATTCAATCTCAGCCTTGCCCGCGGCCTCGACTACTACACCGGCGTAATTTTCGAAGTCGTCACCGAAGGCTCCGCCCCCCCATCGACCACCATCCCAGGTCACAAACCCGCCAAAAAACCAAAATCCAACGACTTCGACGAAGACCGCTCCAACGACCCCTCCGTCGGCGTCGGCAGCGTCGCAGCAGGCGGCCGCTACGACGAGCTGGTCGGCATGTTCTCGGGCAAGAAACAGATCCCGTGCGTGGGCATCTCATTCGGCGTGGACAGGATCTTCTCGATTACGAAAGCCAGGATGCAGAAGGATATGTCGGCCGGGGTGCGGAGTAATGAGGTCGACGTATATGTTATGGCGTTTGGAGGCAAGGGCTTCACAGGGTTGCTAAAAGAGCGGATGGAGGTTAGCAGGATACTATGGGATGCCGGTATCAAGGTACCCCCTCCCCCCATTCTTACCCCCTCCCCCAACCCCTTCCCATACTAATCCCAACCCCAAAAGACCGAATTCGCCTACAAAACGAAACCCAAACTCGACGCGCAATTCAAAGCCGCCGAAGCCGGCGGCGTGCCCTTCGCCGTCATCCTCGGGGAAGAAGAACAGGCGCAGGGCAAAGTCAAGATCAAAGAGATGGGGTTGGAGGATGGGCATCCGGAAAAGGCGGGGGTGGTGGTGGAGTTGGGGGAGTTGGTTGCGGAGGTGAGAGGGAGGTTGGAAAGGAAGGCCAAGGGTGAGGGGGAGGTGGTCGAGGGGATGGGGGGGGTTGAGTGTTAGTGGGTCTCGGGCGTAGAGAGGGGTGAGGCGGGGTTACATTAGGGAGGAGTTGAGGTAGAAGGCGTGGAGCGTTTGTGGGCTGCGGTGTAGCATAAGGTGTAGCAGCAAGGGTGCGATGCTACCAGAGAGGGAGAATCAAAACCAATGCATATCTCAACGTCCCATCGCGAAACGCCGTAGACAACTTGAGGACCTCGAAAATCGCTCTCGCAAGTCATATTAAAATGAATGAAAAAACCACCGCAAAAGTCTCGCCTTCCCGAAAGATCCTGCACCTCATTCTTCCCAGCTCTCCCAAAGCCCTCTCACGCAAATCCCAATACCCCTCCGGCTTGACTGGGACACACACACACACACACACACACACACCACAACACCCCCTCACAACTCCCCCAACGCCCTCTCACAAACCCCCCAATACCGCTCGGGCCGAAATCTCTCCCTCCGCCACCCCCCCTCCCTCAGCCTCACAATCCTCGCCTTCCGATCCGCCGCCTTGGCCTCCTCGCCATAGCTGGCCAGTCGCTTGGTGGTGTGGCGCTGGGCTTGGATGTCCTGGGTGGTTTGGGTTAGGTGGGTGATGGTGTGGATGTGGGCGGTGAGCATGGTGGTGAAGGCGTGGAGGTGGAGGGTGTAGGGGGTGTGGGGGCGGTAGTTGGGGGAGGCGGGAGGAGGGGTGAGGGGCGAGGTGGGAGGAGGGGTGGTGGTTGCAGGAGGTTGGCGGAGAGGTGTCGAGGGGGAAGGAGAGGCGATTTTTGCGGTAGCAAGGTTCTGAGAGAAGGAGACTGCTTTGTGGATGCGTAAGGGGGGGGGCTCGAGCAGTTTCCTCTCATACTGCGTAAACTCGTCGCTGGATTCGACTGACGAGGGCGAGGAGCACTCGACGGGTGACTCTGATTCTGGCTGGCTCGGAGTTGGAGTGGTAGGACGTGAAGATATATCAGTAGCAGTGGATGACAATTCGGATGAGGTGTCGGAATATTGTGATTCCTGAGCATCTTTGACAGGCTCGCAGGCGGAAAGTGCTTCAGCTGCCGCTTGGTATGACCTCTTGGATTGCTCAAGGGTAGAAAGCTTCCCGGTAGACAGATTGTGCATCGAGCGGGCAATGGCTTCGCTTGAGAGTGCACTGTAGAAACGAAGGTAAGCAGCGTGTAGAGGATATGGCTAGAATACATATTAGCACGATTTATGACATCGCTGGCGACAATTCTGACCGGTGTCTTAGCCTCGAGGAGGAGCTGACTGCATCGAGTAGAGCATTGCTTCCATTGACTTTTCAGGTACAAATTCTTGACCTGCATGAGCGCTGCTTTCCATTGTTCATAAGAAGTTGGCTGTTCTGGAAAGGCCATGGACGTGGAGGAAGGCAATGCTTTCTTGCTCTTGGATGGAGTCATTTTGACGTCAATGAACACGGGCTAGAGACTTCAGAGCGTTGGAAGCAGATTAGATCTGACGGCGAGAAAAACGTGAGGATCAAGGAGACAAGGGATATTCTCTAGGTTTATTAGGTGCAAACAAAGGGAAGTGAGAAACTCTTGAAGCTCCAAAGCAGTGTAACAGATATAGGTTATAAAATTCCGATGCGAAGAGCATCTATGGATGAGGAACAGGATGGGGGTTTGTAGATATTGAGAAAGCAAGAAGCAATGTCTTGAACGGTCAGCATTGTTATTCTTGTGAATGGAATAGCTTCGTTGACTCGGCCTCCCCAACGACGTAAACATCAACAAAACCATCGATGCATCAGTCATCATGTTTGCCATCAAATCCATTCACAACATAGGCGATATAGCTCGAGACCACACAGTGGATACGAAATCTGACCTGTGCGACACACGTTCCCGGCAGACTTGTTTTGACTCTGTATCGTTCCTAAATACTTTGATCACAATCTGTTAAAGACTGTTCCCAAGTTCAGGCACAGCGGCGGCAAGCCGAAACAGCAAACGCGCGAAGTATCATAGCCGTCAGGCTATGAACGAAGACGCAAACAAGAAAGAGCTAGTCGCCCATCTGGAAGACGTGGTTCTGGGAGTCGTACCCAAGCAATCTCGGACGGGAGTGTCAACTGTCAAGATGCCTCGAAGTCTTCTGGACTCTAAACCCCTACCGGATTAGCGCTTTGCTTACTACGGAAGCTGCGATTACATTGAGCTCGTGAAGTAAGCAGAGCTAACCCGAAGGGGCTTAGCCACGCACATCTGAGGTTCCTTGAGGCAATCGCTCTTTCTAACTAGAAAATTATAGCACCTCTGCTTTTTCCGAATTGTTTGCTAGCGAACGGACGGACTATTATTGGTCCACTATTGTGCTCAAAAAACTCTATGGAGTATTACCACCAACCATGAGAAACCCCCCCCCCCCCCTTTCCTCACCATAATTCCATCGTTCTCTACCGCCAGCTACCAAAACCCCCAAGCTTCCTTTCCACCTCCCTCCAAGCCCTTTCCCCCAACCAGCATCACCCCCGTACACACTCACACCTTCTCCTTCTTGAAATTCCATCCATCACCCCAATCAGCATTGTTCCACTCATCAACAGCCTGTTGATTGGCGGCGTCGGCAAGATATCCGCCGGGGGGAGGGCCCGCCATGTTGTAGGGCTCGGCTGCGGGGGCTGCGGCGGGAGCTGCAATAGCTAGGGACGCCATGATGAGAGGAAACGCCAGAAGGATGTGGGAGAGACGCATGGTTCCTTTGGGACTAAGAAACGGCGGGGGTGTTATTTTAACTCTGAAGGGGGAGAAGGATATTTGGAGATTAGAGTGGACGAACCGAAGGTTTGACGGTCGAAATGGTTCAAATTGGAAGACTAGGGTGGCGGAATATTAGATTGAGTAGTGGTGAGCTGTGAATACTCTTTTGCCACGGTTGAATTATCGTTGCAAAAAAATTGCTCCTATTTGTTCGAGTTCGCAGAGGTTCGAGCTGTGTGGTAGGCAGTATAATGTGGCACCGATCGGCCTCATATAGACACTCTGGTACAAATTAAGACAGTATTCGAAAACCTTCTTGATCGTCTCAATGAAACTTTGGCCGCATCTACGCAACCGATGCAGCCTTTACAGAAAGTTTTGAAAGCTGGAAAATACATCAAGACGTGCTTTCAAGATGCCGTCACGAGGCTCTGTAACGCATCTTCGTTCCATCACGCCAGTACTTGGTGAAGTGTGCAAAAGTCTTCCTCTTTTGGCCCGCTTTAGCAAGCATCATGGTCTGAAGTCTTGCTCTGATTGGCTTATAGATCTGTTTTCCGGTCAGAACGTAAAACACCAAGACATGAAACGTGTTGCGTTGTTTTCGTAGCTTGACCGCCCCCAAAGTTGAAAGAAGATACGAGCTGAGATCGTAACCGTCAAGGAGGGATTCGCAACATCACGTACTTACAAGCGAAGTTACAGACGTAAGTGGATGTAGAAGAAAGTCCCTCCTTTGTTATAGCTTATGTTTATATCATAAGTCCATGACCCTCCTTGCACCTATAGCAAACACTCAGACTGCCCATGAGACTCCGAAGTTCTTGGATGCGAACATCAGACACTAGTGTATCCAAAATTTAGATAGATGAAAGAAGTTCAGACGCTTGGTACATTTCGTCAAGTTCTAAAAATTATAAACGGAACTCACATGAAGTCAAAAGCAGTGCGCCGCATCGTACAGTCACGTTTCAGGAGTTCTGCCTGTTTTGCTTTCTCGAGATATCTTACCCCACGCCTGCCGCGTTGGCGGCATGGACCACGTTTCGTAGGAACGGCAGGTATAACACTGGAAAATTGAAAGATAAAGATCGAAAACATTTTGTATCTTACCGAGTTCAAGAAATAACGACAGGGTGCCTTATTGGATAAGCGCGCGAATAACCATTCGCGTTCTTTGCTTCAGGGCCTTACCGAAGTTTCAAGTCAACCTTCTCTTTTCCCAGGCTGTTGTGTAAGTGATGTAGCTGTCAATATGGTGCCATGTCTTTTTGACACCTATTGTTGCTACCCATCGTTGCTCTGTCCTGCCGGTTGCTTCCTACTCTTCCGCTGGCGAGGTCTGCTGCTAGCAAGGTGAAGCATACTGTACCCATCTAGCTGCTCCTTTGCTCTACTGAAGACGGAACCCTTGGATTTGCGAATCTGTAGTACACAACGATTGTAGGAAAGATAGGATCATCCGTCTCCTCTCATGTTGGATCATGGGAGCCGAGATTAAACCGACCACAAGCACATGCAATAATCCAAAACCATCGCTATATTGTTTCAGATTTTCCGAGGACATTTGTGCGATATAAACGACTGCAAACCGACCCTCACAGGCCCTCACTAACCGCAGCTCCCACACCCTCCCCAATCCCTCCTTTACCAACCAACCCCCCACCCAGGTCGGCAATATTATCTTGCAGATCGCTCAGCTCCTTCTCCTCACTAATCTTCTGACTCTTCAGGGTACCTGATACACGTGAGTTACCGGGCCATACAATCCTCGGTAAAGCCTGGTAGAAAGCATACTCTTCAGGCCGTAGGAGGCTTTATTTTCGCCCATCATATCCAAAGCTCGCTCTTGCGCCTTCTTCTGGTAGGTGTCGAGGTAGCCCCCCACCCAAGCGAAGCCGAGAGCGAGGACGATGAGAGTGAAGAGGGCGGATATTAGTATTTCATTAGCCATGGTTGACAGTGGGTTGCGGCATCGACCTCAGCGTAAGGTATATGCAACGAGAGATGGGCTCGAGCGTTCGAGGCGCGGAGTTGAAATGCTGTAGCTTAGGATATATAGTCCACGAGGTGTTTCTGAATAGTTGCTGAGCATGAAGCTTGTCGTGTTCGAAAGGCGTGACTGGGCAAGCGAGAGCCTTACGTCATAGAACATAATATCCCCACGAGGGGGGCCGAGGAGGTGTTCATGTTCGTACCGACTCGGGTTTCACTGCAAAGTGCAATAAGAGCGTTTAGGCAAACGAATAAATGGAAATGATGAATCTCGGATTATTACTTCACATTCAAAGCGTCGCTTTATCCAATAGTTTATCTGGTGTGCTATCTACTTTCCGCACCCCGATCATCCACCAATATGATTGTACGGTGTCGTGGGACGCACCCTTCCACATATGCATATCAATGGTCCAGGATGAGAGGTTATTATTGCTGGTTGGATCATTATTTCCCCACAAAAACCGTAGATCTTTCGAATTATTACCTATCAGCAGCACGCTCCCATCCTGCTACGCAATAAACTCCTGAAATATAAGAGCAGAAGCCGGAAGGTACACCTCAACTTGTGATTAGGGATGTCAGTCTCCATATTAACCGGCGGTGTTCTCCCTGGAGAGTGCTGGGGAAGACATCGCGGACGTCGCCTCAAGTAAGGACGTTGGAAACCCACTGATGGCCTGGCCCCTGAAACTCGGTAGGCACAAATATATTATGCTTGACGCACACTGTTCATTAACATCAAACGTCACTTGCACTGCAAATTCTTGCATTCGTCTCTCAACATGGGAAAGCATGAGGTCGTCGATTGCCGCAGGTATCCAACGATTCGATGCTGTATTGGGATATATTCGAAAGCAGCGGGCTTGAAAGAGGTTAGCTTCATCGACCGTGAGAGATGTTGTAAAGGCTCAAAAGCCCCATAATGAAGGCAAATTGAATGGATGAATGAGTGACTTACACCTCGGGTCCATGTGACGTAGTCCCCTTGCTAATTTTTGAAGAGATCCATGTGGAGAGGTCTCCTGGGGCAATCGGCATTTAATCATCCCAATTATGCGTCCTGCTACCCGAGTGACCTCTTCGAAATAAAACAAAGACGCGATTAATTGCCCCGCCACTTCATTAATAGGCCCAGCTCGGTCATATTGCTGCTTCGTTAGGTACTCGAGCTTGTCTAGTTCGTCGACCGCGTCTAGGTCAATTTTGGGACCATTGATCCTCAGGCTGAGGCGGTGGAAGCGACTTTTCATCTCGCTATGTTCTGAGAGAGTGCACTGTATGTATTCGTCCCATGTCCGTTCGCAGTCTAGCTGGTTCTCCACCGAGCTTCTAGCAATCTTCACAAAGGTCTTTACGCCGTTGACCAGGCCAATGCCGATGGAAGGCCCAGGATCGCTGGATTTGGTTTTGACGTCTGGGAAATATCCAGTTCCTATAGATACCAGAATGTCCGGGAAAAGATGACATCTTTCAGGCCAGATGACTTGCCGCTCGTAATCAGCCGCCAGAACTGGATTGTTCAGCTTTAATGCGCCATCTTCGTAGGTATGACCGTTTTGGCTGCAGTAGAAGGCTTTGAAAAACCCTGGAGCTGCAGAAGTAGCCCTTGCAGCCTCCCACACTCGAAGATCTTGCTCCGACTTCTCGAACCTTTGGAATTCGTAGGGAGTCTGCAAACGTGTAGCTCGGTTGTAATTCGCTAATAGCTTAGCATGCTCGTTTGTATCCGTAGTAGTAACAGCGACTTTGCAACGTGATGGTGACTGAACTTGTCGGGATCCACCAAAGAGTAGTTCGCTACCAAAAGATTCCTTTAAGGCATCCTCAAGCCCATGGGTTTCGTAGCGTGAGTGGTGTCTGACCCTGATTAGAGTGCCCAAAAGAGGAATATTGGCGCCACGACGCGCTTGGAATGCTCTTCTTGAGAATTCCCTGAACATCTTAGTCGCATCTGGTAGTCTCATATTTCTCTCTCCTATTGCCAAGCCTACTATTCCACCACCACTGGTACCCACAATGAGGTCAAAGAACTCTTGGATAGGTATATCCAATCCGATGCGATCTTCGAGAATCTTCAGAACTCGTAGCTGGATCATGGCTCGAATACCTCCTCCATCTAAAGTCAAAACCCTCACTCCTGCCTTGTCGGGCTTCTGGATTATCTCCACCTGTGACCGCCCATTGGTCCGTGAAACTCCGCATATAGGGCATGATTCCACTGCCAAAACATTCTCTCGTGCCTTCTGTCCATGAAAATTGACGCATGCATCACAGACAGCGTGTCCACAGAGCATAGAGTGGATGGGATACCGGAAAAGACAGCAATAACACACTGTATTACTTATTAGTGCATCCGAGCCATGCAAAAAGTTGCACTTCTTTTGTATGATTTCTTCTTGGTGGATCTCGAAGGCAATGCGGCATTCTGCTGAGTTTCCTGAAAGGCCTTTACGAGAAACTTTAAGTCCAAGTGTCTTGAAAAGGGTTCCGAGATACTTTAGTACAAACTGATCGAACAACGAGCCTAGATCTCCACATTCGTGAAATTGGTATGGAGAAGTTGCCCAGAGTTTGTCTGCAAATATTCTGCCATTCGCCGTCTGATGACCTTTCGTGTGGCGCGTCTTGACGTTAACACACCTTTCACCAGTCTTTAGATGCCTTGCTTCGCATGGCCACTGCCCATCGAAGAACGCTTTCAGTGCCTGGCCGAACTTCTCCCGGTATGCCGGGAATACAGCCTGCGAGTTGCCTTTGACCTGCTTCCTTGTGACATCGACCATGATCGCAGATGCAACGAGAGGTGCAACATCTTTGAATAGAGTCATGATATCAATATCTGGTTTGGCTAGTCGATAGTCTTTGATGAGCGAGAATATTGGGTTGATATTCTGGTGGCCCTGGTTGAAAGCAGAGGACGCCTTAACGAAGTCGAAGGGGTCCTCCAACGTTTTCGAGAAATGGTCGAAGGCGAACTGAAGGTACGGATGAAATTGGTCAGAGCTCAGTAAAAGCCTTGCATTTCGCCTCTGTACTTCGCTACCAGCTACTGAAGCGTTGATCTCTTCATACAACCTACTATACTGTCTCCAAACAAGATTCGGTCGAGCTTTGTGTGGAATATAGACAATCCTTACGGACGAGTAGTAGACACGTAGGAGATCCTCCGTCGAATTTATTCGCTTGTCCTTTTCCCGCCAATCCCAGGCCCAGCGTTCGAAAATGGGGTTTTTGTGGACTGCATCCGCGATGGATTTCATGAGGAAGTTCGTTGCTGTGTTTACATCCCATAGTGCCGGATCGGTCCTGTTATCAACCGCGTTCATTACAATAATGCCAAATGGAAGCATAGGTTGATTTGAAGACTTTTCTAGCGCTGTATGTGCCCATCGAATCAATCGCTCTACCGCATTTTCAATCTCTCTAGTTCTCAAATCAGTAAACGCTAGCTCCAACAAGCACATCGAGTACTCACTTTGCGTTTCTCATGACGAGTACCACGATGTCAGAGAAAGTATAAAGAAGCCGTGGATATAAGTTCTCTACAACAAATTGCCGACTTTTTCTCTCCTTATCACAAGCCCACGTGATCTCCCTGGTCGTACCACGGTACGTCTTATTGCTAACGGATTTCCATCCCGTCTCGCTGATTGGTGAATGAGGCGAGTAAGACGGCATCAGCGTGGGAGTTGTGAATTCTGACATGACTTGCAGTCCTGGACTGACGGGAGGCATGGGTGTATTGCTGGGAGACATGCTGGAGAATGGGGAGGCTTTGAAGTTTGAGCCACGGCGAGGATTGTTGTCAGTGTGAGGAACACTGGATTGCCAAGCATCAGATTGAGGCCTTCGTTTATGATTTTCTCTTCTTTCTTTTATCGCTGTAGCTCTGGCAGCCATCGGCTCGCGGCTGCCGCCACCAAGGCCTTCGCAGTCAGCATAGAGAAGAGGTCTGTTACTGTTGAAAGAACAGGGATCCCAATACAAATGGACCTCGCCACTCTGTCGTGATTTCGGAGTCAGTATTCTTACTGGCTTATAAAATGAAGTTTCAAGACATATCAGACGCATCTGAAAAATGAATGGGGTTTCTAGCGATATATGGGATCTGAATGCGACTCTCAAACGAATAATCGTTTTTTAAAACATTAAAAATCGCTATAAATATTCACCACATCTACAGTTAGATAATCAGACCCTTCTTAATCGGCTGATACGTTTGTCGTGTTGATGAAAGTCGACTATGAAAGAGAGAAAAGGGGACAAAGCTTCTTGCTAAATATCCCAATTTTTACCAGGGACGCCTGATATTATGTGAAACGAAAGGGAAAGAAGAACTCGATAAGCCCCTGAAACCAGGTTTGGAGCCTTCAAATCAAAGGAAGGGAACAAAATCACGGAAATACGTACTGTGGGGACATGCTGATTTTGGACTAACCCAACGATTGGCGTCTGAGACTTCTCGCCACGTTTAGAGCTAGCCAACTTTACAAGCCCTTTAATCAAGGTACTTTTTCCAGCTCCGGTTGTCCCAACAAATGAAATAAGACTTGGGTATTGGCTTGACTTCTGCGGAAATCGGGACTCCAAGGAAGACTGTTCGTATCTTCCAAAATCATGAAACATGAGTTTCCCAGCGTTGTCTGGCATTACGCCAAACCACGTAGTATCTTCGTCCTGTTGATGGAGTCGATTCTGCTCCTCTTGAGATAACGAAGGCTCAATAATTGTTTTAATTTTGTTCGCAAGCCATGGATCGGTCTTCTCATGAGGAACACCGTCTTTAAGCCTTTGATCGGATTTGTCTCGATGAACCCACTGCTCAGCCCAATGGTAGCTGCAGAATTGCGCTCCACAATTTGAGCAATACGCCACCGCAGGCTGCTCGCGACCACACGGCTCGCAAACAGCATAATTCTCACGTGGTCCAGCATTGATGAACTTTGTTCTAGAGGCATTAATACTCCACGGCTCTGAGGAGTCCTCATCATCGGATTTCTGCGGCACCGGTGGGGCCATGTCAGATCCATGTGCGGTAGTGGTAGTGGTATAAGTTGAGACTGGGGGTTGTAATGGCAACACTGGGATCCTTCCAGGAACCTGTGCTGGCACTTCCCAATCATTATGGAAATATGAAGATGACCGAGATACGTCAACGTCAGGTGTTTCTGTACCAGCCGTTTGATGATCATAGGTAGGTCCTCGAGACACGGAGGTAGCCTCATCGATCAAGGGCTCATTGGGACGATATCCTGGTATATGAGTAGGACGTTTTGGCAGAGGCGGAGGGTTATCCGGATCATAGGTCCCTGGCGGCACACTGGAGCCCGAATTTCGATCAAGGTATACACTAGAGCTCTCATCAAGGGCAAATATTGCGGGATCGTCAGGCTCGATAGAATCCGCCGCTTCGTTGCTGTTTCTCGCATCGGCTGCAGGAAATTGATATCTAGACTGTCAGTCAACATGCAGGGACCCGAAAACGATTGGTTTATGAGCCTTACCGGCCGGTGCCGCGAAAAGCTGCTCCAAGATCAGCAACACTGATCTGTTTCGCCAGCTCTTCGTCACGCTTAATCTGTTCGGCCTCCCGTGCATCACGCATTCGCCTGAGCCTTGGATACGGTTGAGACTCTCTATTTGATTGTGTCCGTCTCAAGTCCTCTGAGGAATTGTGCTGCGCAATGGCAGCAAAGCCATCTTCCTGGAGCCGCAATGCTGCCTGGAGCCGCATTTTGAGTAGCGATCCATTGGCTGTATCGTTAGGTCCAGCTGGGCCAGCTCTGCCCAGAGTGGATGCTTGCGTGGGAATGCTGCCATCCCCAAGGCGGACTTCTCGATTTAGGTTGCCTGTTGATCTAGTCGAGCGGTGTGTCTACCTGAAATCAATGATGATGTAGATACACGCAGTCAACAAGCTGAACGTACTCGGACCTGCCTTAAGTTTGTCCCAGAGTCTAAATCTTCTCGCGTAGTTGGAGATACTTCTGGCCCGGTAGGTGGAGGTGATACCATGAAGCGCCATGGTGGTGCTATTGGCGGGCCAGCATCCTGATTTGGTACGTAAGGGATTGGTTGGGTGTCCGGTAATGCAGCTGGCGGATTTATCGATTCTCGTGGATATGGTGCTATGGGATAGGGCGCTGGAGCATATGGTCTGTCCAACCAAGCTGGATACGGCTGCTGGTTTTGTCTAGCAGGGACATTGCCTGGTAACTCTGCTTGCGCATACATTTTCACGAAGGCAGGATTCCCCGGATACTTTGTGCGAAAGTGTCAGCATGGACTTTGGGGGAAGTCTCTGCATTTGTATCTTCGGCCTGGAGCTGAGGGGTGGGCCCTCCAGCACCCGGCTGAGGCTCCTCCACATTATTGTACGCGGTCGAGAGCGTTCCTCACGAAAGGTTTAGCCAGCAAATGGTGGTCACTAACAACCTTTGTCATCAAGCCAACATCGACATCGATATGTCATTGGTGAGTCTGCGCGGCTAACGATGGCTTGCATCTTCTTCGACAATTTGGGAACGCCAAAAAGGTCACCATTCACCAACATTGAACAGCAGAGATATCTAGCTCAAGCGAGTTGTCAAATATTGATTGATGCGAATCCCTTGTATGACAAGCAGGAACGAAAGTCCATATTTCCCAAAATTGAATAAAAAAAGGATCTCTTTCGCGGGAGGGGGGGAAACGTACGAGGAGCGTGGGAGGCGCACCCGAAAAGTAAATGGAGAATTTTAGTGAGAAGCTTTGCCCCTTTTACTCTCTCTCATAGTCAGGTGATCCAAAATTGTCTAATTCTCTGAAGTCGTATAAATTCCTATTTATTTTCTGGGTGCATCTGAAGTCGAACCGTCACCTTCCCAAAGCGCTTGTCCCCAGCAGAGTCGGGAATCTCCTGATCTTATCGCAGAATATGTACTTCAAGTCTTGCGTACGTTTTGCGATGTTGCTGGTAGCGCCCAGAGAGATCTTTGATATCACTGAAATAGTTTTGAACAGATAGCTTGCTTTCTTCGGTTGTGAACATCGACCAAAGCTGCGAATGGAATTGAGGTATGTTCACGGTGCCGTGATTCACTTCACTTACCTCCGCAATGTGCAGCAATTTGAGCTTCTCATCTTAAGTTTAGGATATCTCTGTTACGGCTTAGTGACTCTTTGAGAAAGACGCCTCTTTTTCATTTACATATGTAGAGTTTCATTGTCCCGGTCTTTTTCAACAAGAAATACTAACGTCTCTAAACATCCTCCCCCAATTTTCCCTGTATACCAACACCACTATCGTCTTGCAGTGTGAATGCCCCTCTAGCAGGCAAACCCACAGTCCATGTCATTAACCAAATATCCAGGCGTCTGAGCAGTACCTCCCATGGTGCATCTAGAAGTATCAATATTCGCCCACTTATCGGTTTCATACGCAAAGGTGATGTGTGCCGTGCCCAATGAATTTTTATCTATATAACGAGCGACTTCCATTGTAAACGGTAGCTGACTATCAACGCTGACGGAGGAGCTAAGTTCGATTCTGTTCAAGTGCCCGATCTGAACGTGATTGACATCTTTCAGAGTTACTTCCACGGCAAATTGGCTGCTGTACATAAGCCCCGTCTGTGTGTATAGGGTGACGTGCATGCCGCAAGCACCTGTTACGTAGTCGCGAGCTGCGAGATCTGAGTCCCGAGTTGCGAGAGCTGCGATGGTTGGGAGGACGGCGCTGGAGATGGTGGAGAAGAAGATCGCGAGAGTCGCGAGAGTGGCGATAGAGAATGAGAGGAACTTCATGATCGGAATTGAGAACGTGAGAAGGTAGCACTGTCGACACTAAGGAATGAAAAGTATGCTGAAGGATCAAGAGTTTTTGAAATAGGCTGCTGTGAACACTGATCTTTGATCTTTGCTGAGATAAATGATGAAGATATTCGCATGCTGTTGGCAAAGGAAGGAAATCCATCGACCTCTTATACCTCTTCATAATTCGCTTGAATGATGCTTTTGCTGCGCCTTCCAACATTCATCGATCGACTCTCATTCTATTTATTCTCTTCTTGGTATGTGTTAGTCGTCAAATTAGGCCGAAATTCTTCAAACTCGATTGAAATAGGAAATTGTCTTGTTCACTGCCGAATAGCTCAAGTATCTAAGAGGTTGTTCTATTGTCGCTATTTGTTATGTTGGCTTTTGAGAGTACGCAGATTGGACACAACCTGCTAGCTCAAGTCGAGTATCCTTAGCAAGTCGTCCGGGTTTCAGCTGGTCGGAGTCGTTGAGTAATTTAATTATATTAGGTTCGATTCCTAACAGCGCTGGTACAATGATGTTGTGGTTTCTGCCGGGGGTTCCGGGGCCTATGCGAAGCATATGGGCACGAACAGCTCAACTTTGTGGTAGAAGCCGAGGCCGACGTAATACACGTCAATCCAGACGAGCACTCGGTCAGTGGGCTACCAGGAGGGACGTCGAAGGTTTGGAGACGACAGCCGGCACGCGGAGCGTCTTTGCGAATGCTTTGACATGGAAGGAGTCTCACATTGAATGGTTCTGGGAACTAGTAAATAGGATTTCTCTGATCTTCTAGCGAATGTTATAAACCCATTGGCATAAGGCCGTAAGGTTTTATAACGTCCATACAACCATGCTAGTCGTCAGTTGCCCTTGCAATAGCATTGCTTTTGTTTCCTACACATGGTCCAAGCCTTTTAAAATCTCTTCTGTGGTAGACACATTGCAGAATTCTCTATTCAGGCTCGCCAAGTGGACTGCGTGTACCAGCTCACCGTCGAATTCCTCTTTTCCAAAGGTGGCCGTAGCGTCCCCCACCAGGATGACTTCTCCAGGAGTCGATACTTCGTAGTCGCCATCTTGAGCAGGGTAATCCAGGACCCGCAGGTTTCCAGCCATCCTCACTGTCGTACTAACACAATGGTCTGTCGTCAAGCCACACACAACCAATTTTGTTATCTCGCGCTCGCGAAGGATCTTTTCGAGGTCTGTACCGATGAAGGCGGAATTAACCGTCTTTGATAGTACAACCTCATTGGGGAGAGGAACAGCGTAAGGTTGAAAAGCAGCGCCAGAGCATGACGGGTGAAGTGGTGAACCATGTGGTATTGAGTGATGGCGGACATGAATTATTTGGGCGCCAGGGGCTTTGCGAAAGGCAGAAAGTAGTCTACTGACGTTGGACTCGAAGGAAGGGGTAGAACGCGCTGAGCCCCAGTACTTTGGGTGATCAAAACCTTGTTGGATGTCAACCAGAAGCAAAGCGGTTTGAGAGTGAGCCTTGGCCATGTTGTTCTGAATCTGAGGCAGGTTCGTTGATTGTTGTTCGTTCACGGGACTGGGGAGCATTTTGTATGTCGCGAAAGCAGTCTTTGTCGTAATCAGTACACGATCCAAACTTGGTACTGTTACTCTGGCGTCTGCGTTGTGCAAAAAACAGCCTGAAAAAAAAAAAACCAGAAGTCTTCTGTTGAAGATGGCTCAGGATGCAAAGTAAAGCAATGAATCCCGTGATGGTAAGAAGTCAACCGAGGGAATCGAAGAGTCAGAGGGGCTTAGACTCCGGCTGGGGACGACCCACTCACAGCCCTGCTCTTAGGTAGCTTCCCGCACCTACAGTAAGGTACTCGTACATTGGGGGCTAGGCCCGCTAACCGCGGGGCCAGCTTGAGAGTCGACAACAAGGCTGTGTCAATGGCGATAGCTCGCATATGAGCTGAGTGTACTCAGCCGAGCTTCCATTATCCTCCAAATCAAGTGCGAAGCATTCAAAACCCAGTGTTGGCCCTACAAGTGCGATTGTCAGGCTCAGCATCTCTCTTTGCTATAGTCTGGATGAAGCTTCTCGAGAACGATCCAGCCACACTTACTCCTATTCCATACCTTCATTGAAGCGCTTCGTTACTTTTCTGAGCCATTGCACCTCGCCCTTTTCACTCACGAGCCTTCCAGGAACACCTTCCCGCCTTCCTAAGCAACAGACTCAACAACAACTGGCAGGGGCTACCACAGGCACGCGCCTGCTAGCTTTTAGCTGAGAGCAGCTGCGTATCTCAACATGAGTCGTGAGTCTTCATCTTAACCATTCCGCTCGTTTAGCAAGCTCCTATGGTCTATATTCTTATCCTGTTGCTATTCATTCCTTAGACAATGAAGCATGGCAAGCACAATGGGTGAGCGCTGTTACGAGCTGTGTGAAATGGACACAGAAATCTGTAAACCTGTCATGAAGCATCATGTTCTCATAGGCTTCCCAGTGTTAGCACATCACATTACGGGGAGCATATCATGGATTTGTCATGCTGACAGTAATTCTCGCATCTAGTTTCCAACATGTTCAACAAGCTGCAAGGCCAACCAAACAGCTACGACAAGAAGTTCGTCAACCCCATCCCAGGCTTTGAAGATGGGTCTAATGTTGGCGCAGATCCCAATACAAATTCGGGAGGACACTTGGCGCCGGTACCTATGGAGTTGTACGCGAGGCTGAATGTGGTGGGAAGAAATACGCAATAAAAATCATTCTCAAAAAAAACGTCAAAGGCAATGAGCAGATGGTTTATGATGAGATGCTGTTGTTACAGAGAATGAAGCACCCTCACATTGTGCGGTTCCACGACTGGTTCGAGTCAAAGGTATACTGGGCTTAACCCATTATCAGGCTTCTAGATTCTAATACTCTTTCGCTAGGACAAGTATTATATCGTCACGCAATTGGCCACCGGCGGAGAACTCTTTGACCGAATATGCGAGTATGGCAAGTTTACAGAAAAGGACGCTTCCCAGACGATACGACAGGTCCTTGGAGCAGTGGACTATCTCCATTACAACAATGTCGTCCACCGAGGTTTGATCCGCACCAATTATAGTATGCTTCAGTCATTGATAACTTCTAGACTTGAAACCCGAAAATCTTCTCTACGTGACGAAAGACCCGGATTCGACCCTCGTCCTCGCCGATTTCGGGATCGCCAAAATGCTCAACGCCAAAGACGGTATGCTAAGCACAATGGCTGGCTCGTTCGGCTATGCTGCACCGGAGATCATGCTTAAACAAGGCCATGGCAAGCCGGTCGACATGTGGTCCTTGGGTGTCATCACATACACGCTTTTATGCGGCTATTCTCCATTCCGTAGTGAGAATGTTGCGGACCTAATCGATGAGTGCAAAAGTGGCCACGTCGTATTCCATGGGCGCTACTGGAAGGATGTTAGCGAAGACGCTAAAAGATTCATCACAGCCCTCCTGCGACCGGATCCCAACGAAAGACTCACTAGTGAAGAAGCACTGGACGACGTTTGGATAAGTGGAAAGACAGCAACAGATTTCAATCTACTACCAGAATTCCGAGCTTACATGGCGAAAGCACGACTAAGGCGCGGTATCGAGATCATCAAGCTTGCAAATCGCATCGAGTCGCTCAAGATGCAGGAGGAGGACGAGGATGGTGGTATAGCTCCAGTAGACATACCCGCCGATGCAGGCGAAGCGGCAGGTCAGGCGTTGGCAGCCAGAAGTACCGATCATGGTCTAGCAACAAGCAACCAGCCGAAGAAAAAGAGTCTGACAAATGTCGCCAAAGGTGCTATTTTCCGAGAAGTTGTTCTGGCAAAGGTACGAGAAGAGAAAGGAAAAGCAGAGCGAGAAAAAATTGAAAAAGCTGCTGCGGAGAGTGCAATGAGAGCCAAATCGGGTGGGGGATGAGCCACTGTCTGTCTGTCCTTTTGCCACTTTCCGTTGTCATTCAGCAGCCAGGCTTTAAAGGGATGGTTACGCATGCCCCCTAAGCCTTATTTTGCCCGAGTCGTTGATACCAGATTAGTACTACATTCATCATTATGATACGCACTTGATCTTGATGCATAGCCCTCTTATGACAGGATGGAAACCCCGGGCCTACCTGAATGTTACTTGTCTATAATTCCGGAAAGCTTTGTGCTTGAGGTAACGAATAATGCCCTCAAAAGCCATCGCCATGCTGAGACTCATGGCCTGCTCGTAGTCTCGTTTCCACAAGTGGATCCTGGTGGATGAGCCGACCAATGTAGATTATGCCTTGCGTGATCCTTTACTGATTCTACAGAATGCAGGTCGTTCGACTCAACCCTGACTTTGATGTCTGATTCTTAAGACCGGGTTCCAAGGCACAATGGTGGAGCTATTGCCCGAAAATTGGGGAAGGGGTAGGACCCAGGTAGATCAAATGGCCAAAATAGGTCAGAACAGAGCATGACCAGTGATCAAATTGCGTGAAAGGTTTGTCGTTTCAGGAGTTACCTACCTTGTTAGACACTTGATGCATATAACCCTAACCCTAAAGCATGAAGCCCCACATGCGGTTGCTTCAACCTACCTCAGTGTCACGTGAGCCCTGATCCTGTTCTGGGTTTCGGGGCTACCAGTAGTTGTCGATCACCCGCTGAGCCGCAAAGTCGTCGTCCATGGATGACAAAACACTGTGAACGACTCTGGGCTCTCACCAATCTTGTTGGATTCGTTCACAATCACAAGGGGAGCGCGAATCACGTATGGTCTGGCCACAAGGTGTTGGTCTCTAACGGTCAAAGAAGTGCTTCCTAGATCTTAGAGCCACGTTTGATCCTACCGCAAATCTTTCCCCAGTTCACCGCTGTACATATCCGTCATGCGGTCTTGGAGAATTACAGCGGCGCTGACACCATACGTATGCCCTTCATGTATAAGATCATTGAGGTTGAAGGCGAGAACATATGCTACAGCAAACTCGACACCAGACCTCTATGATGTTGTTTGTGTAGGTGGTGGACCAGCTGGATTGAGTCTTCTGACAGCACTACGTATTTGGACCGCACCTCTCCAATCACACAAGGAGGGAATCTGACCGTCGTTCCAGGAGCCTCTCCCAAAACTTCTTATCTCCGCCTGGCCCTCGTCGAATCTCAACCCCTTCCCCCCTCCCTCAACTGGTCTCCTCCCCCAAACCACTTCTCCAACCGCGCCTCCTCCCTAACCCCTTCCTCCCTCTCCTTCCTTTCCAAAACTGGCGCATGGCCCCACATTGACCAATCCCGCACCGAACCCTACCACCACATGCAAGTTTCGGACGGCCTCTCCGCTAACTCTCGTATTTCCTTCTCGTCTCCTTCCCCCGGGGGTCCTATTGCTACCATGACCGAGAACCCAAATCTTACGCGTGGGTTGCTTCGACGGTTGGACGAGTTACCTCCAATCTCCGTCTTCGATAATACTTCTGTCTCCTCAATCACCCTCGGGGCACCCCCATCCCCCTCACCCTCTCCTTCGGAAGTCAACCTCTCCTCCTACCCCCACCTCACCTTATCCAACTCACACACCCTAGCCGCCCGCCTCCTCGTCGGCGCCGACGGTCTAAATTCCCCTGTCCGCACTTTTGCAGGCATACCTTCTCGAGGCTGGGACTACAATCGTCACGGTGTTGTCGCTACTGTAAAACTCGCACCTGAGAACCTCGAGAGCAGAATGACAGATAAAGCCATCGCTTATCAGCGCTTTCTGCCCAATGGGCCAATAGCCCTACTGGCGCTGCCGGACAGGTGTGCGACGCTGGTGTGGAGCACGACGCCGCAGCAGGCAGCACAGCTCAAGCAGCTGAACGGAGAGGACTTTGCAGCTATGATCAACGCAGCGTTCCGCCTCGAGATTGTCGACATAGACTACATGTCCACCATGCAAAGCGGACAAGTCAGTGAACTCGAATGGCGCCAAAGCGTCACAGGCGCCAAAGATTCAGAACGAGGAATTCCGCGGCGCGTCACAAGCGTCCAAGAAGGCTCTATAGCCTCCTTCCCCCTACGAATGCGCCACGCTGACACCTACACCAGCGAGCGTATCGCCCTCATTGGGGACGCCGCCCACACCATCCACCCTCTCGCCGGCCAAGGCCTCAACATGGGTCTTGGGGACGTCGAAAGCCTAAGCCAAACCATCGAGTACGCGGCCACGCATGGCGCGGATATAGGCACTGGGTTGAGTCTCGAGCGGTATAATGCGGAGAGGTGGGTTAGTAACAATCGCATGCTGGGGGTGGTGGATAAGTTGCATTGGCTTTATTCTGTGAGGTCGGGGCCGGTGGTTGGGTTGAGAGGTCTGGGTTTGAGGGCCGTGGATAGCGTAGAGCCGTTGAAGCAATTCTTCATGGGTCAGGCTGGTGGGGCGGCGAGGGAAGAGGGCGTGGGTAAGGGTAAGGGGAGGGGGTGGTTGGAGGGGTTGCTAGGGCAGGTGCAGGGGGCGGGCAGGCAGTAGGGTTCATAACCTGGGGCCGAGGTTGATACATGCTATTACCACCTCTGAAGCGGTATTTTCCAACGGCCGGCGAATAGAGCAGGCGGGAGAGGCATGCATGGGGTCAAGGGAACCGAATCCGATAATTGCGAGAGCATGGCTACGCTGGCGGACGCTGTGGAAGTTACGGTGATAGGCGGAGAACGGTGGGTTGGAGCGGTTGGAGCGGTTGGAGCGGTTGGTCCCGGGGGGGTAGGTTATCGGAGGCTCCGGGGCGGTGAAGGTGAGGAAGACAACAAGCTACCGCTGTACAAACACCACCCCACCCAAACCCAAACCAGCCACCCACCCAAAACCAGCTCCCCCAAACTCAACATCCCCACAGCCAAAAAAAACCCACAATCATTTTCCGCCGGACCCCCTAGATGCATCATTCCCAAGGCCGTACATAGAAAGTTGCTACATATTGGAGATTTGGGGCGGCGCCGATGGGAGCAAAGCTTTTCTGTTGAGTTGAGATAAGGTAGAGGTGCAGTGCTAGCTGAGCGCAAAGAACAAAAATCTACATGTGCCCCAACTCGGAATTCTGGGTTGGGAAGCAGTGGTTTAGATGGCTAGGTTTTAGGTTTTTTATGGGTCGTGTAGATACCTATTAGACGGTCAAAAGGAAATATTTTTGGGGGAATAAGTCTAGGGCCGTGTTGCATTGCTGGCTGCTGTGTAGAACCTCCTGCGTTGGGACGTTGTTGTTTGCCATCCTTTTTTTTGTTTTTTTTTCAGACGCTCAATCTTCCGTGCGAAAGGCCAGCGCGACCTGTTTGCTGCTAGCTTGGCTTATGGTGGAAGTGGGGGCGCTGGAGATGGTGGCGAGATTTGGGGATGAGGATGTGGTAGGGAGGGGGGGATTAGTCGACGGTGGGAGAGCTGCGGCGGGCGATTTTGTGGTGATGAGGTATGCGAGTTTTGCGCTGGTTGGAGGAGGGTGGGTGAGGCAGAGATCAGGGTTAAAAAGGGGTGTTTAGGTTGTGGGTGGTTCAGAAATATGTATATATAGTACATTATATATATTATTTCATCTGAACCGAAGGACTAAGATAATATAGAGATATTTCTAGATTTCATGAGATCGAAAAATTGCATAAGAAAATCGTAGCATTGACAAGGAGGTTGGCAGTTGAGAGCTCCCATCATGCTCTAAGTGTGTAGTATAGTTGACAGTAATAAGAATCCATGAGGAATGAAACTTACAACATATGCGAAGCTAGAAAACGCAGTGCAGATTGCGGTGTATTTGGAAAAAACGATGCTGAATTCCATAATTGACAGGCTACTTGGAACGATACTTTCCCACCTTTCATCCCACGCTTTCAGACTCGCAATCATTAGTCTCGTCTTTACATAGCCTTCTGCGTCGCGCTGGTGTGGTTCAGTTTGTCATTTCCATCTTAATTTAGCTAGCCATGACCAGGCAGACCGTCGATTGTTCGCTTTGCTGGTGTTATCACTTCCCACTAAGCTCAGCTTCTCCTCTCATCCGAAGTCGTGAACTACGGCGCCTGGGCTGCTCAGAGTGGGAACGGAAGCGAGAGTCAATCCTGTCCGAACGAGGCTGTCTGATCCTTTGCCTTGGACGTGGAGATGGACTGCGAGCTTCAGCATCCGGCACAATCATACGGATATTTCGAAGATCCTGCTTGTGTTCGTCCTTGAGTCGCCCGCTCGGTTCGTAAGGCTCTGTCCGCATCCACGCTGACCACCTCTTGACAGCCGTGATGGCAGCTGGTGTTGATTTCTCGAACCACTCTTTGTGGGCTCGATAGCAGGTTTTGCACTTCAATTCCTTCCTCCGAAATTCCCGAAGCTCCGCCTGAACTATTGCTTCAACCCGAAAGACATGAGGTATTCGCTGCCTGACCTCTGGTGATTTGGGATACACTAGTTCTGGCTCGTGACCGCATTGCTTTTTCCACTCCCGAAGGCGAACCTCTATACTGCGCGTTGTGACGCCTATCTTTATATGCCCAAAATTCACTGGGAACCAGTATATGTAAATGAAACCATCTTTAGCTATGTCCCGTGGCGAGAGATCTTTCATTATGACGCCTTTAATCAAACTCACTGTATCGATCTTGTTCTTGATCTTTGCGTCATATGGCACAAGACTTCGAATAATTGTCTTTATCCCGCGATTCCTCTGAGGACTAAATTCGATGTCCACCGGGCGGTTCGTTGAGAGCTCCAAATCATCTACGGTTCCTGAGATCTGTTTCATCTTAAGTTCCTGTTTCACTTCAACTGTCGAAGTGTGAGATCGGAGATCCCTATCGGGTAATTTCGGTTCATTGATACCCTGAACAGAACCAGAAAGCAAGCTTTCCCAGGCTTCCGCCAGATCTATTGCTTGGTCTTGGTGATTACGCTGGCAAAGTATGAGACAGGCTAACAGCTTGAGTTTCTTTGCATATATCCCTGCATCGTAACAAGGATCAAAGCCAACAAGACGATATAGAATTGTATGGACGTTTTTCCAATTCGACTTTGATATGCTGCACTTGCACCTAGATCCTTTTCGGGTCAATCCAACGCATGTAGGCTTGACCACAGTAAGGTCAATATCAAGCTTTTTTGCGAGACTTTCACAATTCAGAGAAGACGGATCTTTGGCTGCTGTGCTCATCCGGGCAAGTTCGGCTTGACCGCCTATTGCATCATGCCTGTAGGGGCCAGGCCGCAGACTTGTAGTTCTTGAAGACTTTTCCTTTTTCGAGTCGTGTTTGAGGTCCAAGACAATGTTATCATTCCGGACTTCTGTGTTGTTCCTCAGGTTAATGGCATCGTCTGCGATCCCTGGTACTACAAGCCGTGGTATATTTACAACACCAATAAGTTTTTGTCGTTCCCTTTTGATGATCAAAGTATTGAGCGTTGACTTATGCTCCGCACTGATTGAATGCTCACGGTGGCTACTCATAGCACGCTTCTCATGGGAGAACCAGTCCGCACTCACAGCCAAAAAAGGAGAGCTGTCGTTTTGGACTCCAAAGGTTACCAATGGAATGGGTATTTGCGATGGAGCAGAGATCTCATCAAGCGACTCTTTGCTCGGGTCGCAGACCATCTTCCTCGCATGAAAGGTCTTCTCAGTATGGATACGTTGGTCATGAGTCGTACTTGGCCCGCTGCCACGGTTGCAGGATATTTTGAGATGGAGAGCAGCGTCGGCTGATTCGCTAAGGGAACCCCCCTCGATCCTTACCATTTTCCCTTCGTGTGCTGGGCCGACGCTTGTAGGTTCATCGCTTTCTTTCAGATCTCGAGTCGAGGCTCTCGCTGTCAACAAAGTATCCGGTTCCATTCTTTCCTCGGTGGTGGGTCGGAACGATCGCACAACTTCGTGATTCTTTGAGCTTTCTTGCTCTGTGTCGCCGTTCGCCTGATTACCGTACGGTATCGGAGGATCAGTGGCATTGGCCATTTGACTGTCACTGGAAGATGATGCGCAAAGGTACTGGGTATTGCTTAGCCGTTGTACTGAACAGCAAATCATGACGTTTTTAGTTCGTAAAGAGATGAAATACCCACTTCTTCGTGGATTTTACAACAAAACCGCCGCGTCTCTCCTTGTTCAAGCTGATCGTCAAAGAAGCGGGCAGCGCTTTGGGCGGGGGGTGTTCCCGAGTTAGTGTGATTTGAATCAATGCTCAACGGGCGTTGTGCGTTCATCAAAACATTGGCGTCTTGAGTGAGCCTATTGCAGCCCTCGCCTCGTCCGCAGTAGCAAAATGCTTTCTGACCTCGGAATATGTCGTTCTGCTTTCTCTGTTATAATACCCAATACCATAGGTAGTAAAGAAACTTTGACTCGATCGGTGGATCGATGAACTTATTTGATCAACGGAGCATGCATTGTGCACAGCCTTGCCCCCAACCTCAATCCGCAGATTGTGGGACGACTTCTGGCCCATCAGAGTCCAGGGAACGCATCCTTCTGCTGCTTTGGGAAGGTCACATGCAGCTGTGCCGCAGAAGGCGCTGAACATGAGGCTTCTGTTGTTTCAGCTGCCTGCGACCTACCTTGCCATCCCAAGATCTTCTTACCTATGAACGGAGCATACCATTCTTAGCTCGATTCGCAGACTTTACGAATTACGGCACAGTAGCGAGCGTTACCACAACATCAATGATATCGGCCGGAGTGGACAATTGTTGTCTTCGCCAATCCGTCGCTAGCAAAGACGGCCCGAGGCAGCAAAGAAGCTACATTCCGAATCTGTCGTGAAAACCAATAACCTTGGCCCCAGTTAAAGACTTCCCACTTCTTCGACACACAGCTGAACTTTCGAAAAGCCAACCAGGTGCGGGTGATAGTCGTATTAACCATTTTCTAAGATCCGAGGCGCACTGGATTCGGGCCTTCACCTATGCAGCACTGCAGGCAGTAGGCAGTAGGTAGCCAGCCATTTGGTCTGGTCCCGAAGTTTACTCATCAACACTATTGTCAGATGACACCCTCCAGGTGGTTGATTAAGGAGTAAGAAGACCTTGTAGAGCGGCATCGAGAATCTTCGTAAAATGTTCGCGTAGTTTCTTGGACCTAGTGAGGGTATGTAGCTGTAAATGCATAGAAGGATTTGCAGTCGCCTGAGAGCAACCATTTCGCGGGAGGGGGGAAGCAGTGGAGAGCAGGAAGAACCATGATATCGTGAGTCATGAAAAGGACGCGAAGATGGTTTCAAGGTAGACATGCGAAGAGAAAGGTAGTTTTCTGGGTTCTCACAAGCAAGTACAGTATCAGGTACTCCATAACCAGGCAGCCTCGCCCACAGCTAACCAGACCCTCAAATTACTCGCGCGCGTTGGTCACCCGCGTCGCGGGACGACAGGGCGGAGCTTAATTATCCGATCAAGGGGTGAAATCATATCTGCAGTCTTTCGGAACAGATTCGGCGCAGTGACATCGTACCGCGCTTGGTCTGTTTCTTTCCCTCGCCATCACGAACAGAAGACAGAAGAAGAGGGAAACCATTGTTTGCTCAGAGAGCAAGTAGAACTCAGGGAAATGTTCGTGTGCCGGTCTAAGAAGGTAGGTGTTTTGGACCTCGGTTCACATGAGAGCGATGGAACATACATAGCATGCAAAGACACCTGGAGGAGCTCTTAAAAGAAGTGAGCATCATTGTTTCTAAACATGCCTCAAGGGAGTGGGTCTGGTGGAGGTTTGTAACGACGCTGGTAAGTTACTCGGGAACGAGCCTCAATTGGTCAAACTATCAACATGCCGAAGAGCCTAAGCAAGCATGTGGAAAGACCTCTCGGGCTGTTCTGAAGATAGAAGCCTCCGCAGTCCTGGGTATACAGAATCAGGTCACGTCAAATGCTCTGCCGATGTCTGAAGATTTAGTTTGAATGCAACGTCCGCAGCACGAGTAGAATACCGAGACTGATATTCAACGAATGAGGGTTTTAAAGTGACATGACTTCATCAAAAGAGTATATTAGATCTCAGATGAAGTCGAAGACGCCCTTGAAGTGATGAAGTACCGAGAACAAAAACCAATCTATCCAAGAGGAAGGTCGCCATTTCGAGATCCTTCATCACAGCCAAGCTATGAATAAAATCACTGTGACTAGTAGTATCATGCGACACAGCCACATAGCGATATGACTACATCTTTATATATATTGAGAACGTGGTCTGACACGCATCGTCGCTTCGGCCATTTGGCGCTACCGGTCAAGCCTAACCCACTATTCCCTTACAGGTAGAATCATGTTCTGCCAGCAATCCTTCTTCTCCCGACAGTGATGGGTCAGAGTATCCTTTGGAAAGCGAAAATAATATGCGTGGTAGATGCCAGGCCCAGGCAGGATGTTTGCTCCGCCAAATCCAAGTCCTTTCGTAAGTCTCATTGTAGCTTCTTTTTTTTTTTTAGAGAGAGATGACATAGTGGCTGGAAAAGCAAATCGGAATGGCGAGGCAATTACTATGAAGGGTTTTAGAGGGATTTGCAGTGTAGGGGCGCTTTGCAGTTGTGGAAGGAGTAGATCGGGATAGTTGTGGAATGTGTGTTCTTCCTATCTTGAATACAAGGGACGGGAGGGTCTGGGGGATTGTGGATCTTTTGACGAGCTGTATCGGGAGGAGACGGATGAGATAAGAAAGCACTACGAAGAGGTCGTTATTGCATGGAGAAACGTAAAAGTAGGAAAGATGGTAAGCCGTATTTGGTATTATATCACAGGCTGAGGGAGAGGTTGTGATTACTTGCGCAGTTTGCCTAATTTAGAGAAGAAAGACCTTATTCAAACATCATCTACAGAACTCGGTCCATGCATTCCGACGTGTGGGAAAAGAGCAAATGGGCTACTATTCAGATACATTGTACAAGGACTTCAGGAATTCAACAAGCAAAGCTTTGAGATATAGTAATAGCGCTGACATGAATATTCCAAAAACTTTTTCCGGGGGTATATATTCGCGAACCAGCCAAAAACCCAAATCCAGGAATAGCCAAGCAAGCTATCCCCTCAAAAGACCTACCCAAGGTCATCTGGCCAGCAGATCTGGCCAAGTGAAATTGGCATTCCTAGCAAGGGCGTTATCCGACGCATCGTTGATCATAAACGCATTAGTCCCTTGCAAAGTCGTGTGCGCCGTGATCGTCCTATACACTGTTTCCAGCGAGTCAGCACTCATCTGCACCGCCAAACTCGGAGTCATGGGACGAAGAACATGCAGGCTGCTTCTGTGCACCATTTTCGGCGCTTCGAGGGAGATCTGCGTGTCGGCGAACCAGTGCCACGCGCGCCAGAACTTGCGGTCGTATTTCGAATTCATCGTGACGTGCGTGCAGTAAGGCATGTGCGGGCAGTTCAGAGCGTGGAAGCGGTCGCACAGCGTGGTGCTCAAGTGCGTTGCGCTTTCCGGGTTGTGGCACGGTTCTGTCCGTGGTCGAAGAGGGTGGTGGTGGAGTTCAGGTGGGGGGTGGCTGGATATTACAAGGCAGGCGCACCAGTCGCTGTTGTAGCGGTATGAGTCATTCTTGTATAAATCGTCCAGTACGAGGACGTAATGGGAATCCAGAGCTTCGTAGCCTGGAATCTTGCTGGCGGCGTTGGGGATGTAGTGTAGGATTTCTCCAGGCATTAGCATCTCAGGCATACAACCATTTGGGCAAACAGCTCCATGCGTTCCTTTCGATATGCTTCGTTGTAGTGTTGGGAGGTTCTTATTGCTGGCTTTCTGGTCCGTCCATAGGCGGGTTGGGTTTGCCGTCCGCAGTGCGTAATCCCCGTTGTGATTTACTTGAGTCCATGGGTTCACTGAATCCCGAGTATACTCAGGCGACCCTGTATTCGTTCCGCCAGAATTAGACACGCTAGGCCATGTCATAATGTCAAGATCTCGGTATTGGAACGGTCTAGAATGGAAGCTGAAGCAGGAAGTAAGAGCGAGTAGTGGATTAAGAATGACACTACAAGATGTTGAGCAAATCGAAAGACAGACAGACGCATGTGAGATTAGGAGCCCGTGATAGTAGAGTAATTATAACGGCGATGGAGATGATATAAGTGAAATGGAATTGTAGAAGTCCATAGTCCCAATATCCAAATTCAGAGGCTAGACCTGAACAAGTGTGAAAGACAATTTCATTGTGCTTGAAATGTTCAGAAGTCGAAGAAGGATATTGCGGTATAGATCCCAGCCATCAGAGCAACAACAAAGACAAGGACTGGTTTAGCACGTTCAACAATGTTAACAATACCATTATGCCCGTCAAAGGAAAATATATAATAAAGAAATAGTTCTCTTCTTGTTTGACCTAGAAATCGGAAGATCATAACATTCGAACAGTCGATCTAACTTTTCGAGATTTTTTCAAAAAAGACTGTCTGCATCAACCAAGCCACTAATCACTGTCGACCATACCGCTCAAGCCTACGCCATGTGCCGGCTATTCATATTAAGACATTCGAAGTGCGGGCACTTTTATCGTTACGAACCCGTCAATCAGTGCGAAGCTGGCTTCTCGTACGCTTTCAACAAGTGCCTCGCAGAGCCCACGGCCTCTTCTGATATTGGCAACACCATACCTCTCTTCGATCACCCGTACTGCATCAACTGTATCAAGCTTGGCAGCCGCAAAATCTATCTATCGGAGATGATACAGGAAATCCGGAAATACTATGCACGGCAAGAATCAGAAATCATTAGAGATGCAAGGCAACTGGGCCTGTCGTATAAGGAGATGAACAATGTGGTCATGGAATTGAGACTTAACCGCACAGAAGAGGTCAGAGCATTGCAAGTCAATTCCCGATTTGAGAACGCTTATGATTGCGCGAGCGAAGATCCAGTGGGATTGAACGCTCTTGGAAAACGCATTGCTTCTGTTCGGTTAGATAATTAATATGGAGACTGTTTATAGTGCATGAGTTGGCCATAAGGTGCACATAAATGATCATGGATGACTAGTGAAACTTTCCTGCAGAACACAACACTGCAAATGCTCTAGCACAATCACACATAGTGACAATGCCATTGTTAAAACAAAGAAAAGGTTGAAAGAGAAGAAGTGATATGCCCCAATGTACATATGAAAAGAAGAGGGTTGCCCTCGAGGTTTGCACATCGTTACCCACCTATCCAACAGACAACCGCCCCTTCTTCGGACCAACCATTAAACCAGTCGTTCTTCAGAATCTTCACTATAGTCTCCCCATCAACACAATGTGTCGGCTATGTTTGGTAATGTACTATGATTGCGGCCACGTACACCACTATTACCCTCTCAACCCCTGCGAAGCCGGTTTCAGGTTCGGGAAACCAGGTAGATGTCTTGCAGAGACTAGGGCTTCCCCGAGGGTCGCCGATGAGTATTGCCTTGAAAATCGACCGAACTGCCCAGTCTGTCTCGAGAACAGTATCCGCGATCGCTATGCCCTGGAACAAACACAGGTTGTCAAGGAGGCAAAATCCCATGGCCTTACCTATGCAGCAATAAAGCCGGATATTCAGGATATGCAATCGAGGATGACCAAGGAAATTAGCAAGCTGAAAAGAGAAAAAGCACAATTCGAAAATGATTGGACCACTGCGGGGAAGACCAAGTGGACGGAAGGAATTAGGGAGGTGATTTGGAACGGGGACACTCGAGAGCTTGTCGCTTTCGAACAATGCGGGCGCATGAGCAGCTGGGAACCCGATGACGACCCACGGATTGAATTATGGCTGGATTCTGTGGAGCATCCACGAATGCGTGGTAGGTAGTGAAACAACATATAGATGAGCAAAGATGTAAGATGTACTCTTCAAGTACGGGACGAATGAATACGAGTATGTGAAGCTGAACACGTGATATGCTGACTGTCCGAGCGAACGTCGTAAGGAGTAGTTTGAATCATGATGACCGTTGGGTGCCTACGAGGTCGACCCGTGGATGGAAAGGTGTCAAGCACGTGCCACAGGGTCCAGCCCTACCTTACCGAGTAGATCTCGGACCGAGGCTCGATAAGATAAGGGAGCGGGAAGTTATCGTATCGAGCGTGTTTGACGCTTACGGTACCCTTACCCCCCCTGACAATGAACAGCTTCGCCTATAAGAAGACCTCACTCCGAAAATCAGAAATCTCCCATTGCAGACACAAATAGCCGGAAATCACTACTGACAACAACAACATCCAATTGATCATACAGTACGTGAGTACTCTAGCCACAATGGCAGCGCCCCCCGAGAAAACGATCAAAGACCTCAATGGAGTATGGGTTATGGTACCGTAAAGCCTCGCATCGCGACCTTCCCCACCCTGACAGATGTTCCCAGAACAAAACGCTCTCGGACGACGTTGACGCAATCCTCCAAATCGTACATTCTCCCTTCTCCATCCCAAGTTTCCCAAAGGTCCTCACCCCCCCTTTCCACAACCCCTCACTAACCCCCCCCTGCCCTGCCCTCATAGCAAAACATCGGCTGGTTCCTCCGCAAAGCCATTCGCCTCGCCACCGTCACCCTCACCATCTCCCAATACGAAGAAGGCGGCTTCACCCACATCGACATCCAACAAGTCGCCACGGGCGGCATCTCCAAGACCGAAGAACTGCGCACCCTCAACTGGGAATTCGGCGACCATTCCGACGCCATTTTCGGGAAAGTGCGGGGCCGGAGTCGGTGGGTGAAGCTGGGGGATTTGGAGGGAGATGAGTTTTTGAAGAAGGGGTGGGATGATTTGGAGGGCGAGCACATGCAGAGTTGGGTGGAGAGTGAGGAGAATAAGTGGACGGCTGAGCAGGTGGGTTCTCTTTTCCTTTTTGGGGGTTCGAGGAGAAGGGAGAGCGGGATGGGTTTTGGGTTAGAGGACTTGGCTGATAAGTGCCTTCTAGATATGGGGATTCGAGCTCTTCGATGGGAAGAGGCATCATTGCCGGCATATCATAGTGCGTTCGACCAAGGACAAAGATCAGTGGAAGCAGGCCAGGCTCGTGTATGATTACAAGGGCTCCGATTGACGTTGAACGGTAGATGTTTGACTATTTCTGCCGAGGGATAAGGTATTGATATTGGTGATGTTGTGGCATTTCGGGCGATGTCTTAGAAGATATGGCGCCATGTGTGACGGGATACGATATTTTCAGACGCATAGTCAGATGTGTAATGTACTCTAACATTACTTCTGTCTCTCATTCGTCCTACACTAGAGCCTGAAAATCGCTCCTCGCGCGGCAACTGCATCACTTCCACCACTCCCCTCTCTCTCTCTATCCTACTCTATATCCACCCCACCCCCCCCCCTTAAATCCCTTCCCAAAAGTGCTACATGCTAACCATGTCCATGCACACTCTCGACCACATCCTCATGCAAGCTAGAAGACGTACTTCACGAGCAAGAACAGAACGATAAATATAGATGACGGAACCCAAAAAATCGGCAGGCAAAGCCCAAGCCTCATAGTATCTTCCAAGGGAGAGCGGTGGATCACCGAAATTTTCATACGTGTTAAAGTAGTCTTCGTACAGCCTGCTTTCGTCCCAGCCGAGAAGCGAAAAGCTTTGTCCCGCGCCCCCCCCCCCACACCAGGGTTATACTGTGGGTCGGATGGATCTGGCGTACATACTGTAGCTGATGGTTTGAGGTAAAAGGCTGGAACATTTTGTTAATCTTTTTGCGTTGATTTTGTGTGTGTGTGTGTGTGTGTGGGAATGTTTGTAGCGTCTGGGCTTGAAGCGTGAGAGGGGTGGACTGGAATGCTTTTCTGTGCGGTTATGCGAGAAGGAGGGATCGAGCACAGTCGGTGGTGACTCTGTATTACATAGATGCGCAAATAATTTAAATCGAGCAAACTCGGTCTGGAAAAAGGAGATTTCAAAGAAATATGCAAGAAACAAAGACAAGGTCTTCGCTGCGTGAAAACGTCACACGGGTTTTAAAAACCTTCCCAAAACAGTTTCGGTGCCTGCTTGGAAGCGATAAAGGAAGGCCATCAGAGGAAGTATCCGATCGAATGAAAACATGGAGGCTTGAAATTTCTAGAGATATGTAGGTTGCTGTCATACAGTCTTTTCGTGGTCCCTGGGTGCTGAGCGCGTTGTGGGATCAGGTTTCTCCGTGGGCCCTGGAATTACCGGCAATGTGTCAAATGACGACGGAGCAACCGTGGGCAGGCCAGGGCAGCGCTTCAATATCAACCATTGAATATGTTCATCAACTAGCATTATGTCCGATCTGTAGGGTATCTTGTCACAAGCCGACTACTACCCTTCGCCCGCTCGTAGAATGGCTACTTCTGAGAGAGTCCTCTTGCTCTAGCCCACAATTTGCATTCGGTCCTCAAGCTCCTTCACCCACCCTTCTACCATCTTCGTATTTCCAGTCGTCGTTTGCTCCCCATGCTCCATTGCCTTCTCGACCTTTTCTAACCCTTCTCTCCAGCCCTTGATCTCTTCTACCATAGCCTCTTGATGGGCTTCTACCCTCGCTAGGCTCTGACTGGCGGTCGCCGCGTCAGCATGAATGTAGCGAAGGGACCTAAGCCGGTCCAGGAGAGACGGCAGCAAGGGAGTGAGGGATTCAATTGTAGCAAGGGTCCCATAGAGCGCATTGATTTTGGAGCTTTGCTCGAAGTGGTCGATAATCTTATCACTCATCGCCTCTCCCGCCGTACCAAGGGAGGTTCTATCTGTTTGGGGAATGAACTCCATTAATTCATCTTGGGCAGCCTTAGCAGACTTGCGAGCTTCGTCTAGTTTCTCTGCATCCTGTGTCAGCTGCCTTACTCTGCGGCTGACTGAATCTAAGGAGAGTTCTGTAGAGGATGACAGTGAAGACATCTGCTTGTCCAGAGTATCCAGGGTTGGGATCACGGCTTTAGCGGGTGACAGTTCCTGGGAAGCTAGCGGGATAGCTTCGACTCCTAATACTGTCTCCAGCATGGCCAGGCGAGCATCAAAGTCTGCTACTTTGGCAAGTGTATTGTTCTGTTGATACTTTGGAGCGTAAGTTATTGTATAAGCGGGCTTTTCCTGGGGTTGCCGGACAGCTTCGATTGTAGAATTGTGTGATTCATACGTCCCTGAAGCCGTGGCAAGCTTTCTCGCTAATCGGCTTGCTGCGCCATTACTAGAGTCGCCATCAGATATGCGGATATCGTCCAGCACTAGACCCAGGGCATCCAGAGAAGCTTCTTCCTTTTCCGACGTTGGCATTGAGTCGTCTTCCTTGCCGGATTTTCTCCTCTTATATTCATCCTTCAGCTCAGTCACCTCTCTGCATAATCTCGCAAGCTTTCTTTCTACGCTTTCGTCATCATCATCGCTAAAACCGTCCGGTTCTTGGGTTCCCCCATACTCCTTTCGTTTACTTCTGCCCGAAGCATGGTAGGATTTTCGTTTGCCAGAGATTCGACTCGTGAATCTTGAATCTCCTCCATCGGCATCAGGAGATATAAAATGGGTTCGAGCTTCGTCGGGATCAAGTCGCCGCCGGCTTATGCCAGTGGTTTCATCCTCGCCTGGTTCATTGTATGATGAGGCGGCGGACTCTGAGCGGGGGGCAGTCGATGTCTAAGGTTTTCCACAAATTCAGAACACCGCTACAATTGAGAGCCGAAATACTCACTGGGAGAGTGGAAGTATCATCTGTGAGCTCTGGGGTCTCGTAGATGTCCGGGGCAGCATCCTAAAAATAGTGAGTGCTCGTTCAAGCGTAGTCTGCTACGGAAATCTCTCACATACGAGATCTGGCAGTGCAGCGTATTTTCGACCACTGGACATCTTTCCTTCGCAATACTCCTACATGTAAACTAGAGTCAATATTGATAGCTCCTGAGGCATGCAGGATTGTTCGGACGCGACGCAAGCGCGGCAAGGTTACAGTATTGTAGGCTCGCACACGTAAGGCTGTCGTATGTATTTTACTCTACTGAGCAACCAGCATCTTTTCGCAAAATTTTTGAAGCACATTTATCGTCCATGCGTGCCATAGTATGTCATCGATAATTTATCTCTTTCGAATACCTAAGTGTTGCGAAACCCAGGCGCAAAATGATCTCATTGTGTCTGCATGCAGTGGTTCGGCTTCGTCCTGATCTCTTATCTCTTCCATTCGTTCAAGCTTTTCTGATTGTACAAATATCTACACCATATCATTTGTCTCGCAGTACCCTACTTACTGTACAAGCGAATTATTCTGATATGTACTACCTTACTTGTTTTCTTCCGCGTCTAGATTCTCTGTTTCCCATTACCAATCTACATCAATAGCCTTCGGTACCACGGACATAAGGTACCATCGACCCGCAAAGGCTATCTATCCATCCCCGCATACCCCTCCTCTGTCATATAAACATTATGTTCTGGGACTCGACGTCTTCTCTTTCATCCCTATCAACAACCAATTGGCCTTCGAAGAAAGCGAAAGGAGCCCAATAGCAAAGATGGCCGACGATGACATCCAGCCGAAGTCTCACCCGTCCCTAAATCTCGACACCTCCAAGTCGAATAGCGTCGAGGTCCACATCATTAATACTACGACAGACATTGTGGTACCGGCCAAGGCTTTTGTGCAACCAGTTCAGAAGGGCCATGAGACCATGAACATGCCCACCTTTTCCTTCCTTATAGAACACAAGAAGCTGGGAAAGACCATCCTCTTTGATCTTGGGTGCAGGAAAGATTGGTGGAATCTCTCCCCCGTTGCAGCGGCATCGATAAAGAATGGAGTTCCCGGCTTGAACGTCAAAAAGGACCTGAGCGAGATCCTCAAAGATGGTGGCTTCGACATTAGCAGGGTCAATGGCATTGTCTGGAGTCACTGGCATTGGGATCATACCGGAAATCCTTCCCTATTCCCGAAATCTGCCGACGTGATTGTAGGACCAGGTTTCAAGAAGGCTTTCCTACCGGCTTACCCTGCCGGCAAAGAGTCGCCAGTGCTTGAGTCTGATTTCGAGTACGCTCCAGTATATTTCGAAGTCATCTTCATCCATAGCCCCAATACTATACTTTCTGTTCTCGACTTGTCTCTTCCATTCTGTAGCCATTTCTCGTTTGGAATTCGAATGATTTGCTAACTCCGCTATACAGAGGTCGGAATGTAGTTGAGATCGAGTTCGATAGCAACAACAAAATTGGCCAATACCCGTCCTATGACTTTTTCGGCGATGGCAGCTTTTACATATTGGACGTGCCAGGTGTAGGTTCTCCACCACAATCCTATATTGATGCGTGATTGCTAACGGAAACATCGATTCACGCAGCACGCTGTTGGGCATATCTCCGGCTTAGCTCGCACCGGGCCCAACACATTTGTCTTTATGGGCGGCGATGTCTGCCATTTTGGTGGCTCCTTCCGGCCGACTCCATACGCGCCCCTCCCTGCAACAGTACCCTCAGGTACCCCTCTTGACACCCACCGTTTTCGCATGCCCTGCCCCTGCTCCATTTTCACGGCCTGCCACCGCGACCCGGAGCACGCGCGCACCAAACCCTTCTATCAAGTCACCCAAGAACCTGGAGGCTGGTATATCGATCCCCCTGTGGCACAAAGGAGCGTGGATCGCTTAGAAGAATTCGATGCAGATGAGAATGTGTTTGTGTGTGTGGCGCACGATGGAGGCTTATTGGACGTTTGTGACTGGTTTCCGAAGGGGAACATCAATGGATGGAAGGAGAAAGGTTGGAAACAGACAAGTCAATGGGGGTTCCTGAACGAACTGCCCATTGATGGAAAGCCCGGGAGGCCAAGGCTCGCGCCAGGGTTGATGAAGGATGGCAAGGTTGTTAACAAGGATGAATTGTAAATCTGACGAGTTCAGAAGAGATTATCCCGTAGAGGGTTGGGGATGCATGTACATTTACTTATCGTAAGGTATATAGAGCATGTACTTGAAGTCTTGTCGGTGAAAAACCTCGCGCTCTGCAGGGGGGCCTCATTGCTTCAGATAAGCCCTACAGCAAGGCTTATCGCGCTAGCGCGACTGGCTCTGCGCCTATCAGTACTTTGAGGCTAATCGCAGATGTTTGGAAACATTGGTCTGAAACAGGTAAGGTAAGGTCCATGTTTTTTTGCATCGCCGCGCTTCTGTCGGCCCGGCATACATCAGGCTAAAACCACGCCCAGCAACCCACGGTGCTACCTACAAGGTTAGGTGTTTTGAGCTTTCGGGAGACACATCACACCTCGTGAAGCTATAATCTTGACAAAGTTGCACCTGCACTTCTTTAATATTCTTTCTCCAAGCAAAGCTGGAGAAGCTGTCATGGACGTTAATTCACTGCTCACCTTCTGCATTGTAGACTGCTCTCATTAGGCTTACCCTCACTTCTTCACATATATAACGTGCTATGGGCATCCCCCACTCTGATCTCGCCACCTCAAAATAGCCCTTCGCCATCCGTACCGACTGCATCACCCCTAAACGAACAACCTTGTACGTGAAGCAAGACCGCAGATGGTCGAACGGCGACGGCGCCGTCATTCTATCCTGCAACGGAAAATTATGGCCCAACAGTGCGCGCAGGGAATTCGTAGATTGGTCGGGCCTACCTTTGTTCAGCCTGCGTAGCTCCTGATCCTCCATGTCCAAGGCATGGCGCGTGCAATTGCCAGGTGATGGGCAGATGGTCATGGCAGTGCGCCCATGATGGTCATTGGGAAAGGTAAAGCTGGACTGCACGTTTAACAACGCGGCACCGGACGGTGAGGGCCAGGAAGTCACACTGGAAGTGCGCGGGCAGGATTCTCAGACTTTGGTGACTCGTATTAGTCATGGGGAGAATAAAGTAGCTTCTGTGAGGAGGATGTTTGACAATAGAGGCAACGGGGCAATTTGGATGCTCAAGCCGGAGTATGAGGTCGATGTGGCGGAAGGGATGGATATGGCGTTGGTGAGTTATCCGCATATACTGGTCGACCAGGAAGAGTGCGACTTCGAGAACGTTTATCCTCCTAATAGGTATTATAGATTGCAGTCATTGTCATTATCATGGCCAATTTAATCAGACAAGGTGAGATACTGTACCCGCTAAGAAATAGAAGGTCTGGCCGGTGCGAAAGGTCTCCGGTAGAAACAAGGATATCGGGATGCAGAGATATAGATTATCTAATTCATTTGGAAAGCCATTGTTGCAATAATCAGCCGCTCGAGTGGTAGGAACCTTGACACTACCGCGAAATCTAGTACCGTGAAAGTCAAGGCTTCAAAGGTAGCAGCGTGAAGGGGTCGAGATTGGATTCGGCTTTCCGAGAATGACTTCAATCCTTGTATCTTCAATCGTGAATGCGTCTCGTCTCGTTAACGTCAGACTTATCTTATCAAATGGGGCAGTGGGCTCAGTACTTGTGATGCATATGACAGCTTTCCAAGCACAATTCCTCACTCATCGCTTTCAAAGGACCAAGAAAATGAAAGGAGAAAGGTGTAGAAGGTCTGAAAGCAATTATAGGTTGATAGAGAGGAAACCTCGAACGTCGAACGACATGCTACTGCAACTGAGTTAAACTCGTCACTCGCTTCATTCTTGCTTTTACGTTTCACTCTGATTTCAACCATGTAAATGGTTGAGGTTTGAGAAGCTCTGCAGCTGTCTTTCTCTCCTCGGGTACATACCTACTTTGTAGTAGTACATACCATCCTACGTAGTACACACAATACATCACCCATATCAATTAGTCGAAAGCAGCCGGTTTAGGCTTCCCGCATGCTGCGTGGCTGTGTTAAAAATTACCGATCAATACCGTTAGGTCAGTCCGTAATCTCAGTTTCGGAAAATAATACATCGAACGCGTTCTCACCTACACGTAAAGTATGCGCGTTGTCTCGGGAGTTGGACCTTATACTGAAGTTGCTCTTCCTGATTTATACATGACTCTTTTGAATCCTCCTCTCTGCCTCTTCGATCTCGAACATGTCTATGAGGCCACTGACCTCGGTCTAGGTCCGATCCCCTTTATGGAGGTTTAGCTATCGGTTGCCCAGAGGCCAATGATAAAAGCCAATCGTTGGCTGTTTGGATTGCGTTTAGATGGAAAGCAGTGGAGAAGAGAACTTTGGAGAAGAGCATGGCGGAAAATTGAGATGGACGGATTCAGATGACGAAGAGCCTGTACAACGAGCAAGTAAACGCCGAAGACTCAACAATCTCCAAGGAGAAAAAGTCGTTGACGGTAGCGATGGCGAACGCGATACTTTCGATTCAAGGTCTACTAGCAGTTCAGATGTACCGGTTACCCCATCTTCGGATGTACCGGACTCTCAGAACGAAAAGTCCAAGCAGAGCGAAAAGCCCAAGGAGACGGAGGCACCTGAGACCAAAAAGTCGAAGTACAGAATTCATATCCCTAAGAACTCAGAAATACCAAAAGATGCCTTTTACACTCAACCGCCACAAAGATCTTCAAGTCCCTATCGAATCGATGAATTCGTTTGGCAAAAGCCGAAGAAGCCACCTCCACCCTCACCCCCGAAACTGAGAAGCCCAGTCGCGCTGGGACAAGCTACGAGATCTGTACAAGATAGACTGCCCGTTGCTGAGCAACAGCGCAATGAACCCCAAGACGGCCTATCTCCACCCTTGGATCACCTTGACAAAGCTGAGCTGCCGCTGGACGGCGAAGAAGCTCATGCTGGTTTTCAACGTGCCGATCATGATCTCGAGGTTGAGGAAGCAAAGGACAGTTTGGAGTATGCAATGAGTCAAAGCTATGAGGATGTGCTTGCTGACCTACCTTCGGATGCATTCTCATCACCATCTCCGCCCTCTCTAGGCATGTTGGACGAGGCAATGCCTGTGACTTCACAACAGGAGAACGGCCAAGACTGGTCGGCTCAATCTACTCAACGTCGACTCGTTGCTCCGCAGACAAACCTTCGTCAGACGACTCTCTTCGGGACCCAAGCTCAAGAGGTTTCGACACAATCTAACAGAAAGCGCAACTGGCCCCTTGCGAACCGAGATGAGCCCGTAACGCACCACAAGCTAGACCAGGAGGCTATGAAAACATGGGTTTTCCCAATGAATCTTGGTGGTATTCGGGACTATCAGTACAGTATCGTTGCCCGAGGACTTTACCACAATCTGCTCGTCGCACTGCCAACTGGTCTGGGCAAAACCTTCATTGCCGCAACGATAATGCTCAACTGGTTTCGATGGACTACGGATGCGCAGATAGTCTTTGTCGCACCTACAAGACCCCTGGTATCGCAACAAGTCAAAGCATGCTTCGATATTGCCGGCATTCCTCGATCGACAACTACGATGCTTACTGGGGGTATATCTCCTGGACTTCGTGCCGAAGAGTGGCTGAGTAAGAGGGTCTTCTTCATGACACCGCAAACTATCATAAATGATCTGAAAACCGGCATCTGTGACCCTAAGAGAGTCGTACTTCTCGTCGTTGACGAAGCCCATCGTGCAACAGGTGCCTACGCATACGTCGAAGTGGTCAAATTCCTTCAACGCTTTAACACGAGCTTTCGTGTCCTTGCCCTGACTGCGACGCCCGGAGCCGATATCGAGAAAGTGCAGGAAGTCATTGATGGACTTAGTATATCAAGAATAGAGATCAGAACAGAGGAGTCCATCGATATCCGTCACTACGTGCACTCTCGGAAGATCGAGACGGTACTTTTCGACAATTCAGATGAGATGGTCATGGTCATGGAACTCTTTGCAAGGGCTCTGCAACCTAATCTGGACAAGCTAAATGGCATGAATGCTTATTGGGCCAAGGACCCGATGACTCTGACTCCTTATGGATGCAATCAGGCCAGGATGAGGTGGATGCAGGAAGCAGGTAAAAAGACCAACATGGGAGTCAAAAGTATGGTCAACACTATATTTAGCTTACTTGCCAGCCTGGCACACGGAATTGAGCTACTTAAGTTTCACGGCATTGGTCCCTTCTACCATAAGGTTTTGGCATTTCGAAACGAAACCCAAGCTGGTGGTGAGAAAGGAAGCAAATATCGAAGGCAAATAAACGATTCCGAGCCTTTTCGGACGATGATGACAAGAGTTCAAGCGTGGATAAACAACCCTGATTTTGTCGGTCACCCGAAGCTAGAGTACCTGCAAAGCGTTGTTCTCAACCACTTTCTCGACGCTGGTGACGGTAAAGGAGCATCTGCCCCTTCTAGCACTAGAATCATGGTCTTCGCGCACTATCGCGACAGTGCAGAAGAGATTGTGAGGGTACTGAAGCGGAACGATCCAATGGTGCGACCTAGTGTTTTTGTTGGTCAGGCCGACTCAAAAAATTCATGCGGAATGGACCAAAAGAAACAACTCGAAGTTATCGAAAAGTTCAAGCAAGGGATATATAACACCCTGGTTGCCACTTCCATCGGTGAAGAAGGTTTAGACATAGGAGAAGTCGACCTGATTGTTTGCTACGATGCTTCTGCTTCTCCTATCAGGATGTTGCAGCGCATGGGCCGTACAGGAAGGAAACGAGCGGGTAACATCGTCGTCACCTTGATGAAGGGCAAAGAAGAAAACAATTTCGTCAAGGCAAAAGACAACTATGAAAAGATGCAGCAGGAAATCTCCACTGGGACGCGGTTTACTTTCCATGACGAGCAAAACCGACGCATTGTTCCTAAAGACGTGCAGCCAGTCGTTGATAAGAGAGTCATTGATATTCCCCCAGAAAACACTCAGCCGGATCTGCCCGAACCGAAAAGAAAGGGCAGGGCACCAAAGCGACCGCCAAAAAAATTCCATATGCCTGACGGTGTACGTACTAGCTTTGTAAGAGCATCTCGAGCCGATGAGTCTGGAGCCAGCGAAGTGGACAATGTTCCTGCAAGCCCCCCACCGATACGTGCGAAGACACCGACGTTGGAGCCAATACCTTCGCTAGAAGAGGTGCTCCTTACTGCTGCCGAAGAAAGGGAATTCGAGCGGACTTATCTCGATGTCAAAGGCGACACCCCACAAGTCGTCGAAGTACCAAGACTCGATGCGTTCCCGAAGCTACAGCTATCTCTACGTCGCACCAAACATGTCATACATGGGAGAGCAACAAAGCGGACTGTCAGTGTGCTGAGCACCATGCGTTCCATGACGGAAACAATGGCTGAGCAGTATGAGGAAAACCTCCATCCAGGAGATAGAACGGAGGGTATAGCTCAAGCTGAGCAGCGGGTTGCTTATTTCAGGAGCCCGACTATTCGTACAGGTCGAGAAGATGTTTCCGGCCCTAAATTTTCGCCAGCGTTTACTGCCAGGAAGGAACCCCGTAAAAGTCTGCTTGGTGCAGCGACTACTCCTTGCATTGATATCAGCTCTTCTGATGATGTGGCCATTGACGAGAATCTCAGTGATGTGACCAAAAACGCTATAGGCAACAATCGTCGCCCAGCTCCTTCAAACTCTTCACATCTTCCTTTGCTCAAATCTAGCAAACCACTGCCATTCTACCAGCCGTCGAAGAAGCCTTACGCTGCGGACTCCGACTCTGGTGAAGATCTTCCCGACTTCACTACCTTGATGAAGAAGGGAGGTTTTACTTCTGCTGCAGCCGCGTTATCGAGTAGAGCCAAGGAAAACATAAGCCACAGGCTTAGTCAAAGGAAGGGGACGAGACTAGTAGTAGATGATAGCGATGATGAATGACCTGTGTATAACGCCTCGAAACTTCATATTTCTTGTAGCTAGTTGCTTCGGTGCTCTTTAGATACTGTTCAAGCGGATACCCAATGTAGGCGAGATCAAACCATAACTTGTTCATCTCCCTAACTTGAATATCTATATTAACATTGAGAGCCAATCCGAACAGTTCTGAGAGTTTGCGGGTAACCAAGTTCACACCACCTGAACCCTACCTCTCTCTTACCCTCCTTCAGACATCCACAACTATGTCCTCCGACCAATTCGACAGCGCCCTGTACGCCCATTATCCCATCCCCTAAAAAGCCCCCACCATACCCCCCAACTAACCCCCCCCTCCCCCCACAGCGACCTCCTCCGCCGCCTCCCCCCCACCAACACAACCCCCAATCTCCACCACCTCTTCACCCTCGCCCCGCACCTCACCGAAGACCTCCTCGCCTCCGTCGACCAACCGCTCGAAGTGCGCACCTGCGCCAAAACAAAACGAGAATACTTACTCTGTGACTACAACCGCGACGGGGACTGCTGGCGCAGTCCGTGGAGCAATGAATTCGAGGGGGAGGGGAGCGGGGAGTTGAATGGGGAGGGGGCGGAGGGCGGCGCGAGGCCGAGTGAGAGGGTGAGGAGGATGGAGGTGGGGATGGGGGAGGCGGTGGATGTTTATCGGGAGTTGTGAGTTGGGAGGTTTATTTTGTACGGGGTTTTGGGAAGGGTGAAGGGATTGTGGGCTGATTTGGGGGGGTTGTTAGGTACTATGATGGTGGTGTGAGTAGCGTTTACTTCTGGGACCTGGATGATGGATTTGCTGGGGCGGTGCTGTTGAAGAAGAGTACGTGTGTACCGTGGAGCCCGAACGACTACTGACAGGACGAGCACAGCAACGCCCAAAGGCAAATTCTCGGCCGGCTGGGACTCCATTCACGTCTTCGAAGCCATTGACCGAGCCCGAACATGCCACTACAAGCTTACGAGCACCGTCATATTACGCCTTGGCGCGGAGGATGAGGCACTGGGGGAGATGGATCTGAGTGGGAGTATGACGAGGCAGACGCAGCAGGATATGCCGGTTGAGGACGATAAGAGTCATGTGGTGAATGTGGGGAAGTTGGTGGAGGATATGGAGGGGAAGATGAGGAATTTGTTGCGTGAGTGTCATTCATTGGGAAGGATTGATGGAGACTGGAAGGCTAACTTGTGGCAGAGGAGGTGTATTTCGGGAAGGCGAGGGATGTTGTGGGGGAGTTGAGAAGTATTGCTGCCCAGTTTTTTTTTGGTTTTTTTGGAATGTGGTTTCAGATGATTAATGTGTGATATTGTAGGCATACCACCGTTGTCGGATTCAAACCGGGAGAAGGCGACTCATCAAGAGATGATCAACTCGATGAAGAAGTAAAATATTTATTTCGTGCATATGGAGTTATAGATAGACCCTGAGACGGCAACATTACTTTTGTTCCAAGGACTTGGTGTTAGCATAGAAATACGTACAGGCAAAATATGCTCCACTTGCCGCCTGAATAGTTGCATTCCCGTTATAACTTGTCCACTCCGTAGAACTGACTCCGAACCCTCCAACGATACCATCCAGGCCTAGAAGCCACGTCAAAGTTTTTGTTTGGCACATCCCACTTTTATATGGTATGTGAGACCAGCCTTTGTATTGTGTTGTACGAAAACGCAGCCCTGTTTATTGCAACTTCCAGGTGTTATGCACCTTACTGTATTCAGGCCTGAAGTGCATTTCTCTATGTTCTTGACCGTACTGCTATTCATTGACAGTGGGTGAGCGATATCCAATCGTTGAATTCGAAAACTTCGATTGTCGAGTCCCTCGAATCGCACCCAGATCACGACATGTTTTCGAACTATAGCTGTTTCCTTCGAATAGCGGTACACAACTAGGCCATGTCGTGTGTAAGATGCTGGACTGACGCAGTAGGGAAGCTGTTCTTGAATTTGAGATTCACCAGCGGCTGGAAGCTGGCAAGACCTATTCCATTAGCTCACGACTACTTCACGATCCTTTTGAGAATGCAAGAACTAAGACAAATTGTGGTTCATATCTTGGATCTGACATTGGGGAAAGCCAGATGAGGGGCGGTATCGGGGACACAATGCGTGAAGGATGCGATGCCAGTAAAGCCACATCGAAAAATCTCTTGAAACGATGTTATCACCGGTTTTTGCATGTTGCCATCTCCCGTGCGTCTCCTGCCATTGTGGGGTTCTGGTAGACGTCGCCGACATCAATGGTTAAGGTGTTGTCGTTGGATTTGTGAGCCGAGATTGGCGCCCCGTGGCGAGAGACGAGGAAACCCTCGGCCTGACCCTAATTCATCAATCGTTCCATATCAATCTCTATACCTCTATTCACTGACGGATTGTTGTTCGTTGAAGGTGTGTGGCTTTACATCTCTGTACACTGAAGAAATCAAGTATTCTAGTAAAATTTTCAAGTCCTCGTTAGAATTAAGAAAGGACGAGCATCGGTATGCCATCCCTCGTTCAAGTAACCTTTTTTCACAATGACCGTACATCTCGAATAGAAGCTGACTGAAATCGAAAGTATCCTCCCTCTGCAGCCATAGCGTTTTTACGAATGCGGATGCAGCCGTGAAGAATACACATATCCCGCTTCTTATATGGTTCTTCACTAGACATGTCATCCTTGACTACCCATACCACCAAGGATGTCGATACACAGAGTCGTGATAAGTTCGTACATGAACTGCTATCTATACAACCTCATAACCGCTCGAAATCTATGGCTTCGTTGTTGTTGGCGGATACAGCTGGCAAGCATCTCAAGTCTAAAAGTTATACCAACAGTGGAGTCTCCCACCTGTTATTTTAACATTCCGGGTCAGCTTCTAAATATTTTGGAGACTTAGGACTTTCATTAACGGCCGATCATTCGCTCGCTCCTTCCAAAATCCTGGATCCGACTCATCTCCTTAGCGAGAAAAGTGGGCAGGGGCCTTCTTCCTCTGACATGAGTGCTAGTTGTGGTGACGAGGGTAACAGCAGTGGTAAAATATCACGAAATTCTAGGGTTTCCCAAGGTTACCCATCAGAGCAGTTCGACTTAAAAACTCTGATACAAATTGCAGATGCCTCTGATGAGACATCTGGCTCACGAAGAATGGGCAGCACGCCTTCAAAACTGTCGGGATTGTCATCATATACGTCAGCGGAGCCATCGTATGTGAAGGACGAGATGGACGAGGACGATACTTCGTACAGCATGCTAAACGACCCTTCTTCTTTATCCTCCGTATCGTCTCAATTATCACCAGCTAAATCTACGACGCCAGTTACTTTGAAGCCACTTACCAAACCCAAGTCAGCCAAACAACATCGAAGTTCATCGAAAGTGGCGAAACTTCGATTCTCAGACCTTCGGCCCAGGACCTCGATCCCTTCTAATATGTATCCTACGGATCTAGCCCAGCAAAGCATACATGCAGCGTATTCATCGAGGCTTCATCCATTCGCACTCCATGCGGATGAATATGAGCTACTCCGAGACCATATATGTCATGTGCATGTCACAGCATATCTCAATATTAGAAATCGTATACTGCGATTGTGGGTGAGAAATCCATTGGTTAGTGTTACACCTGAGGAGGCCGCCGGATGTTCACTCTCCTCGAGATGGATAGGATTGGCCGAAGTTGCATACGAATGGCTTATAAGGAAAGGATACATTAACTTCGGTTGTGTAGAAGTCCCAGACATTTCCAATGTCCGGGTGAAGAGATACAAATTGAAGCGAGCCAAGAGGAAGACTGTCGTTGTAATTGGCGCAGGTATGGCAGGCTTAGGCTGTGCAAGGCAACTCGAGGGTCTATTCTCTCACTATCGGGAAAGATGGGCATCTATCGGCGAAGAGCCACCGCGAGTTGTGGTTTTAGAAGGCAGAAACAGGATAGGTGGACGAGTCTACTCACATCCTTTACAAGGCAATTCCACCGGCATACCCGAGCAATCAAGATGCACAGCAGAATTGGGTGCTCACATCATTACCGGTTTCGATCATGGCAATCCTCTGAGTATGATCATACGCGGCCAGCTAGCACTTCATTACTACCCCCTTAAAGACAACTCAACTCTGTACGATGTGGATGGAAACATTGTTGATAAGGAACGAGATATGATGGTTGAAAAGCTGTACAATGATATCTTAGACAGAGCTAGTGTCTACCGTCATCGAGTCGCGCCACCAAGGACTGCGAATGGGGATAAGCAGCTGATTGAGGCAGGACGAGATCCTGTTGGGGAAGTAGGCCTACCAATGAGTGCTACGGAAGATCAACACGCCCCCAACATTCCAGAAGTCAGCGGCACTAGATCTGAGCCCGTCCCTGGAGGAATGGACAAACTCACCGGAAAAGCGCATATGGTGTCAGGCTCTCGTACGAAAGCCCCGCCTGCTCTTGTTGCTGAAGCCATGGGATGGCGTTTGGCATCAAATGTGCTAGCATACCGAGATATGAACTTGGATGCTGTTGCTAAATCAACACATCCAACGCTAGGTGCTGCGATGGACGAGGCGGTCAAACAGTACCAATTTCTTCTCGATCTCTCGCCACAGGACATGCGTCTACTCAATTGGCACTACGCAAACCTCGAATACGCAAACGCGGCGAATGTTGGTAAACTCAGCCTTGGTGGCTGGGATCAGGATATAGGCAACGAATTCGAAGGTGAACATGCACAAGTCATAGGTGGATACCAACAGGTCTCTCGCGGCATATGGCAGTATCCGTACAAGCTTGATATTCGCACTCGCAAAGCTGTAACGAGAATAGCGTACGACACTGGGGATAGCCCAGAGAGCGCAGCTCGGGTACTTTGCGACGATGGTGAGATTCTAGAGGCAAACCAGATTGTATTGACTACCCCGCTGGGCGTACTCAAGAATGATTCCATTGCTTTCGCTCCCGCTCTACCTCCTTGGAAGACAGCGCCGATAAAGCGATTGGGTTTCGGCACGCTGAACAAAGTCATACTCGTCTATGAAAAGCCTTTTTGGAACGTCGATCAGGACATGTTCGGTCTGTTGAGAGAGCCAGAGGTACCTGACAGTCTTGATCAAGAAGACTACGTGTCGAACAGGGGACGGTTTTATCTCTTCTGGAATTGCATCAAGACAAGCGGACTTCCCGTGCTCATCGCGCTCTTAGCCGGAGATGCTGCTCATCAGGCAGAAACGGAGAGTGATGCTACTCTGGTTTACAGTGTCACGCAGGAATTGGCCCGAATGTTCAAGCAGACTGTGCTGCCTAAACCTACAGAAACTATTGTGACGAGATGGGGAAAAGATCGTTTTGCACGAGGTACCTACTCCTACGTTGGAGCTACATCCGAACCTGGAGATTACGACGCAATGGCTCGGCCTATTGGCAATCTTCATTTTGCAGGAGAAGCTACTTGCGGAACCCATCCAGCTACTGTCCACGGTGCGTACATATCAGGGTTGCGGGCCGCATCTGAAGTTATCAACGATATGCTCGGGGAGATTGAAATCCCCAACCCGCTCATTCCAACCACTCAAGCCAGTAGCAAAACAGAGTCTCCAAAAGAGACTGGTCAGAAACGTAAAGCCGATGGCCCTGCTCCTGAGGAGACGCAATCCGCCAAGCAAGCTCGTCTTGACACATTTGAGTCCGAGATTCTGGGAGCCATCTTTAATGAGCTCGGATATCGCCCCTCGAAGCCAGGGAAGCCAGGTTCCAATCCTTTCCTCCTGTTTACGAAAGACAAATGGGCCATTTGCAAGAAAGGATGTGATGAGGCACGTCGCATAGTTACGGGTAATCCGGAGGCCAAGGCTGCAAGGAACGAGGTCCGGTCAGCCCTGGGTCTGATGTGGCGAGAAGCTTCGGATGAGGTGAAAAGACCGTATCTTGAACAGACGAACACCAACCGAATGGCAAACATAGAAAGCGCAGCAACCTTCCAGGACCGCCTGGCAGAGTGGGACGACAAGGCGATGAACATAAGAAGAAGCTACGTCGAACAGCATCCGGGTATTTTGTCAGAAGAGGAAAAGTTCGAGATGTGGCAGGCGTTGGGGGTTCATGATGCGGGTGATCGTCGGGCGAAAAAGATGTCTGGGTATGCCGAGGAATCTGGATCGGATGTGGAGATGGGTGTATGATCTATTCTCAATACTATGTACCTGATTATAGCAATGTAGCGATGCCCTTCTGGCGCACCTTTTTTCGACGTTCTTTGGGTGTAGGCTCAGAGTCTGACATTTCCAAAGCTGTGTGCAAATTTGAAAGGTTGAATAGGGCACACTCTGTCGGACCTCAAAAAAATTGCGTCGTCTGGTTTGAAGGTCAGATTCAAACCCCAGGATTTATCAAGCCCAGCTCATCGACCCCTCTTTTCACATTGAGTCTGGACAGAGCCAGGGATCTTCGAGTAACTCTTTAGCTGACTTTCTTTTCTCGGGCAGCCATTGGAGCATCTTTTGCGCGAAGTCGAGGAACTCCTGCTTATCTCCTCCCTCAAGAGATAGTACCGAGTCCGCCAAAGTGAAAGCTGGAACAAGGTCTTTGCGCATGAATTCTCCTGGGTATAAGGATTAGCTAGGGTTTGCTCTTATGCTACAAATGCTCCCGGAAATATTACCTTGGGAGTCGAAGAAAGGCCCCCCATAAAACTCACTTGCACTTCCGCAAAGTTTGCCTTCTGAGTTTTCCACCTCAGGTCTGAACTTCCAACCGAGTCCTTCTTTTTCTCGATCACATAGTTCTTTTGGAGGGGGGCCCAACAGCGCAATCATTTCCGCAATATGCGCCTGGCCATTGTACTTCCCTCGGTTGGAATGGATCTCTCGAAACAAATCTCTTTTTTCTAGCAGACTCCAGATCTATCTCTCAACGTGTCAGCAAATGCCAATCGGGCAGAAGTCAAAACGCACCAGCACACCAAGGTTCCAGACATCTGCGCTATATGTCCAGCCTGCTCCTAAGATCACCTCGGGTGCGCGGTAATGATCCGGCTGTATTGGGTGTCTTTGGAGCTCGTTCTTGCCGTACTGGGCCAAGCCAAAGTCCGCTATTTTCGGCAGAACATAGGATGATTTGAGAGGTCCGAAGTCATTGTGTGATTGATAGACTGAGCGCCCGTCCTGAACTTTTCGAGGCATAGGGTTTTGGGTCTGTGCTCGGGCAAAATCCTCGATCACGGATGGATCCTCAAATCCCACCATTATATTGTCGAGCTTAATGTCTGTGATCGTCGAGTAAGCTTCAATCGGCAAATAACTATAGCTTCAAGCCTACCCGTGTGAACGATGTGACACTCCGAGTGAAGATAATCCAAGCCCATGAGGAGAAGTCTTAAATATCCTTTTAAGAGGCCTAATGTTAATCGGCCATTCTTGCACCGTCGCTCAAATAACCAGAGGGGTTCTCTCATAGCTTCAAATACCAGACATATGTGGTTGCCATGTGGACCGCTAATCCTGAAGCTGTCGACGATCGTTCTAACGTATGAGAGCCCTTTATGCGATGGAATTGCCTGCGCAATGCGTCGAGAGATGTTGAGCTCATGATCCGCCGCGCCCTCGTCGGCGAAATCGCAGTTATTGACTTTCACAGCTACGTAACGGTTGGACCGCCACTTCTGCCTAGAAGTACGTTGAAGAGGTTACGTAATGAGGACTCTGAGCGTACCGCTGTGTATCTCTGGCCAGCCATACTGTCGAACAACTGCCACATCCAAGCTTCGCCGTCATTTCGTACCTGTTGTGAAAAATGTCACCAGGATTCACTGGGTAGAAATGTCGGGGATCATAGCCGAAGACTAGCTCTTCCTCGATGGGGATATCAGATGGGAGAATGACGGGTTGGACTGGTATCACAACAGGAGGCCGAATTCCAAGGGAGGTGAGGGCACGCTTCGCGCTGAAGGGAGACGCGGTCATGATAGAGGGTGTTGAAGTCCCAAGAAATCGGTGAAAGCACCTAAGTGTATGTGTTATTTGGCGGCTTGGGGAACACACCATATCTTCATGTGCACGTCCTCCGTACTGAGATATATGTGGCTCTCAAGGCCCAAGGGCAAGATGGAAGAGATCTTAAGATTTCTCGGGACGGATAAAGTTGTTTTTCCGTTCCCGTGTTAGACGGTTTCGGCTAGCGTCCAACTGCTGTACAGTCGCCTACGGACCTAGGTACGGTACCTACCTTAAGGTACGGAGCATGACGAGCTATGTTCTCGGAATGCCAAGACCCAGCCACACTGTAATTTACATGTAATCTAGTCTTAGTGCTTGGAGATAGATAAGTTCGATAATACTGATTTGGAACCCAAACCTTTCCATTTGCCTACCAATTATCATCATCTACCTCCTCTATCATCTCTACCTCTTCTATCTCTACATCAGGCTCATCTGCCTGATTTATAGACTCCTTTACGTCGTCGTCGTCGTCGTCGCCAGGCTTAAATCCTGTTTTTCGACGTGCATAACGTTCCTTTCGCTCCCGTCTGCTAAAGAAATAGCCTGAATTCTCTGAGTCAACGTCGTATTACCTTCTTTATTACTCATAATTGCAGACGAAGCAAATGAGATAAAGATCAATTGCTAGAAAGTACTCCGTAGGAGGGGAAAGATGTACGGAATACATCGCTACTATTCTATCTACCTCTGAGCTAAAAATCAGGAAATCATCCCCGGACGCTAAGACTAAATTACATGTAAATTACAGTGTGGCTGGGTCTTGGCATTCCGAGAACATAGCTCGTCATGCTCCGTAGAGATTAGCACTACTACTAGCCCAAAATAAATTGACGCTAGTCGGCCGCACAGTGGTGTAACAAACTTATGACGTCGGGTTCGCCATAGTGTATTGTGCAGGACAAGCGTCAATTCGTGTACCGTCGTCCTTTGCGAGCAGCAGCTTCACCACCTCTTCCTGCCTGTTCGCTACGGCCCACGATAGCGGCGTTCGACCGTTGTTATCCTTAAGATCCGGGTTGACGTCGACCTTTGCGAGCAGCAGCTTCACCACCTCTTCATGCCCGTTCCTTGCGGCCCACCATAGCGGCGTTCGACCGTCGTTATCCTTAGAATCCGGATCAACGTCGGCCTTTGCGAGCAGCAGCTTCACCACCTCTTCATGCCCGTTTAGTGCGGCCCACGATAGCGACGTTTGACCGTCGTTATCCTTAGAATCCGGGTTGACGTCGGCCTTTGCGAGCAGCAGCTTCACCACCTCTTCATACCCGTTTTCTGCGGCTCGCGATAGCGGCGTTTGACCGTCGTTATCCTTAGAATTCGGGTCGACGTCGGCCTTTGCGAGTAGCAACTTCATCACCTCTTCATGCCCGTTTACTGCGGTCCACGATAGCGGCGTTCGACCGTCGTTGACATCTAGAATTCGGGTCAACGTCGGCCTTTGCGAGCAGCAGCTTCATCACCTCTTCATGCCCGTTTAGTGCGGCCCACGATAGCGACGTTTGACCGTCGTTATCCTCAGAATCCGGGTTGACGTCGGCCTTTGCGAGCAGCAGCTTCACTACCTCTTCATGCCCGTTCCTTGCGGCCCACGATAGCGACGTTTGACCGTATTTGTTATCCTTAGAATCCGGGTCGACGTCCCTTTCGAGCAACTGCTTCACGACCGCCTCATGCCCGAGATACGATCCTACCATGAGGTCGGCAAAGTTTGGAGGGGGCCAATAGTAGAATATAGTGGTAGTCCAGTACACTTGGAACCAAGTTCTAAATCGCTTAAATCTAGTATCGCAATTTTCCAAGGCTAATTTAAGAATTTTTCTCCGCTCGGATTTAGCTTTTCGGAAATGAGTGGCCCAGTGTTTTGCGGAATAGTCAAGTAAGTTGTGTTTAGTTACGTCTTTTTCTACTTGCCGCTCGGTATCCCAAACTTCGATTTCGTCCGAGACTAATGAATCGCTTTCATGTTCAGAGAACAGGAGATACCGGATGCATATCTCTGCAAGAACGAGATTCGATTCCGTTGGTTCTAGTGAGTGCTTCCAACTTCCATTGCCAGAACTAACAGGTTCAATAGCGTTTTCATGGATCAAGAACTCCTTTGCCGTTTGATGAATGAGATAAATCCTCTTATGCTGTATGCTTATGAAAAGACCACAGAGATTTCTAACTACGTTCCCGAATGATTGTGGTGATACTAGTGCAGCAAAACAACCATTCTCTTTGATCGACAGTGCCCGGTTCATCTCCGTGAGTGTGAGTGGTCGGGAAGCCGCACAGACAATATGAAGTAGCCTTCTGGCTTTTTTACCGTTAGTGCTCTTCGATAAGATCCTCTCGTAGGCTTCATCAACAGTTGAAGAAATGCGCTTAACAGCTTCCAGCAATTCATCCTCCGCGTATTCTATCATCTTTTTCAATTCCGGGAAGATAAGAGCCATCCAGAGATAGGTTCGATTTTCAATGTTTTTGAGTTGCTTCCGGACGACGACGTCTGCGTTATCGTCAATTCCATACGACGAGAATCTCTCTTTCTTGAAGTCTTTCACTTTCGCATCGATAACCAAATCAATCTCGGCACAGATCTCTTTCATTTCAGGTTCGTTCTCTCCCATCAATTTAACAGACGCTAGATTCTGATTATATTGAGAAAAGTTTTCGGAAAAAACGCGTCTGATGAAAGAATTCGAACGGCTGGTGATAAGAAACTTGATCTTCGCCGTTCTATCCGCGTTGAAATGAAACTCTGCTAGACATTTGATGAGCTGTTCACAGCTTGATTCGGCGCATTCATCAAGGGCATCTATGATGCAGAAAATACGACCACTATTAGGATCTGCTGCAGCTTGTAGAAGTATGCTCCAGCGTGATCCAAAGAGCAGAGGGAGCTTGGTTCCATTGCTGTTGTATTCGACCATGACGTGCTTTAGAAGCGCATGATTCTGTATGAAGAGCTGGTGCAAAATTGAACAGAGAGCGTTCGTTGCGCTCTTGTTCTCGTCACTGTCGTCCTTGAAGAAGAAATAGCAGACGGACTTATCTTTCCACATCCAGCTTTTATAGTCGTTGATCAAGAATTTTGCATCCCGGATTCGCGATTACCCAAAGCAAGTCCGATGCAATATCATCCAACCACTTGCAGTATCTCGGGTTCCGCAAGAACCATTCACAAGTTCCTGGTACGCGGTCTGAATTCTTTCCCATGGTATTCTCGTAAGTGGTGGTCCGAAGGCTCTTATGGCAATCCATCTCCTCTTGAGTCTCGAATGATGCCTTCTGGTCTTTTCGCATAGCCTTTATTTCCGCTAATAGCTCTCCATCTTGACCGCGAGAAATTTTCAGCAGCTCGTCGACTTTGCGAGCCTGTTTTTCAAGCATATTCCCCAACCGTCTCATGCGCACTCGCTGATCTTTTGCATCAATTACCTCTTTGAGTCCATCACAGGCTACTTCTGATGTCTTTATGTTGCCGAGGATACTCTCCCAGCTATTCGCGCCAACAATATTTCTCGCTATTTGAAAGGCGGTGTTGCGGTTAAATTGGCATGCAGCTCTGGCTTCGTATTTCAGTACCTGCCTGTAAAGCTTCGTAATTGCAGCTTCAAGATCATTCCGGAGCGCGGGTTCTTCTCCCTGAAGATAAATATGCTCGATTTCAGTGTATCGGCGAACCAATCGCGAGATATATTCGAGTCCCTCAATTGCGGCAGAACGCTGCTTAGTATCGTTCACCATCAACTGCAGCCATAATAGTTAGCTTTTATAGTATTGACCGCAGGAGCTTGAGATCACTCACAGGAAGCAACATGCACACTCCAGCCCAAGGTAAACCAGCATGAATGGGGTCCATACTTGCAGCGGAAGAAACAAAGTCTTTTGCAACAAGCACGACCTTGACAATCCGGTCCACTTGCTCCCTTACCTCCACTGATCTCCCGCACACTCTAACTCTCCACTGCCTCTCATTCATGGCCGCCAGCTTCTCATCAACAAGCGCTGACATCTGCTTCTCCCGCTCCGAAGGATCTTTATATCCCAGGCTTAATGCCGATTCGATTTCGGGTTTGGACATCAACATCTTTTCAAAGGCATCAACAAGCTCCTTTTTCTCCTTGCGCAAATCCTCGTATGCCCGGTCCCAGAGGCTTTGGCAAGGTCCAGCTTTTGGTTGCGAAGCCTGATTATGAACATTAACCAGAATTCACTGCGCTGAAGACTGGCGGATCATATACTTCCGGATGGTTTCCAAGCCCAGCTTCAGCCTCATTTGCCAGGTTCGACCTCGACGGTACGGCGATCGACGAGGCTTTTGGGTTGGGTTTCGACTTTCCCTTTGTTCGCATCCATGATGGGCAATGCATTTTCGAGAGATACACAAATCGATGATAGGTGCTGTAGTCTACAGAAAGTACTCTGGGATGCGTAACTCGTTTTGCTTCATGGTGCGGTAACAACGACAAAGGTGGCGTGCAGCTTCATCCAATGATTTTGCGAAGATAGGTACTGGTGGAAATATTCGACTAATCTTATCTGCCTCGGCTAAAGCTACTGTACTGTGGCATACTGGAGCCTGCGTAAGGTAGATCTGAGTTTTCCAGCCTAGCACTGTCATAGCCACCATGGAGTTGATAACGATCCTGCCACGTGCCTGCCTGAAGTCTCACCGAGTATCTATATCCGCACATCTTGTACGGAGTGATACTGGTACATGTAACCAGTGACGAGATTGAGATATAAACGTGAACTGACGGTGGTAGAATAAAGTGACGGGAACAAAGAACAGCAGCGTACAAGTTCACAAAGAACGTCTACGATGTATGAAATGCCGCTTCAACGCAAGAGAATCTGCTCAGCTATCAATAATTTGCCGTCTGATATTGATTTCGACCTTTCACAGTCAGCCCCTTTCTTCTAATCAGAACCTCAGAATTCTTAGCAATCAAATGTTGAGTCCAGATGAATGCTGGAAGAAGACGTTAGCCAGTCAAGCCTTGTGGGCTCGCAAGAAGTTACATCGATCACCTCCTTTACTCAAACAACCGGACGAGCATCTAAGAAATCAAGGATGACCATGCCGCGGGGTAGTAGCGCTGAAATGTCGAAAGGAGGTCTGGCAATTTCAAGCAGTGAAGGAAGCGTTTTCGAAGCAACAGATGTGTTTTGATGGATTGCCATCTGATGACTTAGATCATGTGATGATCGAACCTAGCAAGGTTCAGAAATCTGTAAGCGTCTTCATTGTTCTTGAGCAGCGACTGCATTCTTCAAATATCGTTTTCGAAAGACTGTAAAGCTCAGAGCCTGTCTGCATCGTGAAACAGAGAGCCTACCCAAAAATTGTGGAAATGAGCGGTCTTCGTAATCAGTAGAGCTCATGCTTTAACTACGTCTTGTCGAATAAGAGGGATGGCCGGTTATTTTATGCGCTGCGAATAGGAGAACTTTTTCGTGATCATGTCCAGAGGGGTACTGTATGTACATTACACACGAAAGATACAACGACTTCTCATGGAGTCATGGCCGACTCGTCGATAATGGCCTAGTCAAGTGCGGTTACTGTTTTACAGTAGCACTGGGATATCACCCGATCTACAGATTTCCCCCGGACAGTAGAAATCAAGCATCGCCGAGAGCTGCTGCTCACGAATCCACATGAATGCGACAGAACGAGTATGTTGCGTTGATCATCGCTGATCGACGACATTGATCATCGGTGGGAACGCCAGAGCTGGTACTTCGTAAGAGATTTCCACGGGCTACGGAATTACTTTAGATAAGGTAGGTAGCTTTCGAATTAGAGTTGCTTGGAAACGCAATTGCCACGAGTCGCGGGCCACGAGTCGCGGGCCACGAGTCTCGCCTAGAATCACCAAAAGATCTTAGAACTAGTGAATTAGGGAAATTCCGAAGCATCCTGTCCTCCAACGCTTACAGCCTAATCAAAACCATTTATCGGCGTTTACATAGATGCCTTACCCCACCACTGCTCCTCCACTGCTGCCGCAGGAACAATCGTAGTTCCCAGCGGACTCCACTGCTAGATACACACCGGCTTAGAAAAGCAACGGGCTATTATTAACCGCAAGGTACTCCGTAGATCGCTTCGAATCCCCACCGACCACTCGGCCTAACTTCGCCTTCACTGCACGGTCCCACCAACCGCCCCGCCGCTCAAGGCGCCTGGCTCGTCAGGCAGATTCACGAGACTGACCTTGCCTTTCAGTCATCTATACCTACGATAGTTCCATCAGCGCTCATTGTGCAGATTCTCATGAGCCTGCTACTAGCATAGACTTGGCCTGAGACGGAGACAATCCGATTGCCGAGTTGGGCCTTCTCTTCCCCCGGCGCTCAGCGTCGTGACGCTGCGCTTTTGATATGACGTCTTTCTTTGCAAAGATACGCTCCGGTGCTGTCAGTATATACTTCCTAGGCACCGAAATATTCCATATGAGCGCCCGTTTGCATGGGTAATCTAAAGGGAGATGGCCACGAGAATGGCCAATGTCACTCACGATAAAGTCTGCGTGCTGACGGCATGCCTTACTCTAGGGAGCCTCGAGTCCAGCGACTGGATCACCGTCCTCCAAGAAAGATCCCAATGCGCCCATATTAACTCCGCTTGAGAAACACCTTGTGGATTATGGGCCTTTGCGCAACGACGGAAGTGATAAATTTTGGGGACTCGAAAATGTGAAGAACATGTCCGCTACTTGACAGCATGATATACTGACATTGGCCATTTTGTCTGCAGTTTGGCAACACATGGTACGCGGGCTGAGCTCCCTCGTGTCGAGTACGCAAAACTCATCGAATCTCTAGCTACTGCAACTCGATACTACAATGTCTTTACTATTCCGTTCCTTTCCGAGATCAGGTCATCAACTACCCCCAACGAACACCCTTAGAGACGATAAATACGATAGCTAATGGAGTACCCAAATTCGCTGCTAACACGGCCCCAGCGGCTGCTCAGAGCAACGCATTATCTCCTGCACGAGCCAAAACGCCAACACTTAGCCCTTCAGCACGCAATCCAGGTGGGCCAATGCCGCCTCAAAAGCCTGACGACAAGGAGGCACCCGACTACAAGAAAAAACAGGCCTTAGCTAGGGGACCACTCCTGAACCTGCATCTGGACAACGCAACCACTTATAGCATGCCCGAGTCGCTTTTCACAACTTTGAAGGATATCTTCGAGGCCATACTAGCAAACCCGTCGAGGACTGGTGTCATCCAGCCTACTAAATTCCTCGAAGTTTTGCGCAAGGAAAACGAGATGTTTAGGACTTCTATGCATCAGGACGCTCACGAATTCTTGAATCTTGTCCTGAATGAGGTCGTAGCAAATGTAGAAGCCAACTCGAAACAAATTGAGGCAGACAAGGGCATGAATGGTTCGGCAGAGGGTGATAGTTTCGAAAAGGCACTTGCTTCTGCGATGCCCGCTATCACAAATGGATCGCGGCCACCTAGCAACTCAGGTTGGGTGCACGATTTGTTTGAAGGAACACTGACGTCCGAAACAAAGTGTTTGACTTGTGAGAACGTCTCACAACGAGACGAAGCATTCTTGGATCTTTCGGTTGATCTGGACCAACACTCCTCAGTGACGTCATGCTTGCGGAAATTCTCCGAAGAGGAAATGCTTTGCGAAAGGAACAAGTTCCATTGTGATCGATGTGGAGGATTGCAAGAGGCGGAAAAACGCATGAAGATCAAGAGGTTACCAAAGATTTTAGCTCTGCACCTAAAGAGATTTAAATACACGGAAGACCTCCAGCGATTACAAAAGTTGTTCCATCGTGTTGTGTATCCGTATCACTTACGACTTTTCAATACGACCGATGATGCGGAAGACCCGGACCGGCTGTACGAACTCTATGCAGTGGTCGTGCATATAGGAGGGGGTCCCTACCATGGACATTACGTCTCAATAGTAAAGACACAAGATCGTGGTTGGCTGCTCTTTGACGATGAAAACGTTGAACCGGTGGACAAAAGCTATGTCAGGAATTTCTTCGGCGATCGACCAGGATTGGCATGCGCTTACGTCCTCTTCTATCAGGAAACAACCCTTGAGGCTGTGAGGAAAGAGCAGGAAGCTGAAGGGCGGGCGGCAGCCGCTCACGCGGTTCCAACGCCGAAGCCGAATCACGGGCTAGGTCTTAAGACTAATGGTGCATTCATGAACGGTCTACAACATGTACGAACCGCCGTATCACCACTTTCTGAAGACGATGATGGATATGACGGCCTCGATAAATCAGCCACGGAACCACCTGTAGTACTTCAGCCTCCACCAGAACCTCCTACCGCGCATGAGAATGTGACCTCGTTAACAGCTCTGCCGCCTGCCACAACCCCCACAAAAACCGACTCACAATCCAAGAAGGAACGTGTTAAGGAAGAGAAAGAGCGGAAAGCGGCAGAAAAAGAGCGGGAAAAAGCCGAGAAGCTGAGGCTCAAGAGCGTTGAAGTTAGAAGGAAAGAAAATGAGAAGAAAGAATCGGCAGACCTCAAAGCCGCGATGGAAACCAGCAAAACTTCGAAATCTGGAGAAAATCCAAAGGTTGCCTTTGATGCAGCGACCAACGGTATTACAGGGACTTCAACCCTGAGCAGATTCCGGCCAAATAGTAAAAGTATGAGCAGGAGACCAAAGTTTTGGGGTTCCAAAGATTCTAGGACATCGGACGAGACTACTGCCAACGGAGAAGAAGCTTCTGGCTCAGCTCTGCAGCCGCCGGAAAAGGCAGAGAAATCCAAAAATCGGTTTAGCAGCTTACGAAAGAAAACGTCGAATATGATGTTGTAATACTAGTGCGTGTCTAGAAGGCTCCGCCAAAGGGAGGTAATCCGAATACTGTCGAATATACAGCTATCTGCTTTTGGACAGATGCGTCTTCTTATTCATGATACCACCATCGGCGACGGTTTCACATGTGTATCATAGCGAATGTGCTTATAGAGCTCATGATACTTGCCAAACTGTGGGTGCTAAGTAATGGTACATTATTGTAGTATCTATATCTTGAGAGACAGGCTTGAGAGAATGATCTGAATTGATCGTTCTCGTTTTCCAGGCTTCAATGGTTCTGTTTAATCACCGAGTTATATGCAAATGTCAACGATTTATGTTCAAGCGTTACACAATTGCCACGAAGCTGCCAAAGGGGCTCGTAAGATTGCAGCGAGTCGTTTTTTGTATATGTTGTGTACCTCACTGGTATTGTTGTCCATAACCACGGTCCGCTTTCGCAACGCCATACACCTATGCTATGCGCTACGGCCCATCTTCAACAAGCAATCAGATGCCTTCCTCTTCCAAGTCTCAACCCAGCACAAGCTCATAGGCAATGACCAACGTATTTACCACAATCAGCGGTACTAAAATCCCAACACGTCAGCGGTAAACTCCCCGCTGCCCTTACTCACTCCCACGTCTCCCCAAAGGGACCTTAGAAAGAACGTCACTTACTTCTCATCAACGTCCTCACGCTCGATATCAGATTCACCAATTTCCCCTTCACGCTCGCAGCGTCATCTCTTGCGCCGCCAAAGGATGGCTCCGTGGGGGTGTTGCCCCATCCGACTGGACAACCAGAATACGTTAGCCCTGCATCAATGAGGAACATAGACGTAGAACAGCCTGCCTCGACGGCCCGTAGCGCGTATGATGCGAACAGACAGAAATTCAGGATGAGAGGGGGAAAACGTACTCCTCGCGAGGAATCGATCTTCCGAGAGGATGGCGACGGCGTTGACGAGAAGGATTGTGACTGGGGCGGTCAGTGCATCAGAAGCATATTGCGAACGAGGTTTGTATACCGTAGAATAGGTTGCCGAGGCCAAAGAGCATCATCTTGTGAGGATCGGATGCTGGAAAGCAGAAATAGTGGTCTGGCTCTCGTGGACTTTTCGAGCTCTCGCCTTGTAGGGCGTAGCGGTTTATGGGGGTGCAAGGGGTCGGACTCGAGGTTTGAACATCTACTTTTCCACCATGCTTTTGTTCAATTGGAAGACCCGCCGACATGCGGCGTCGCACAGGTATTCAATTCCCAAGAAATAATTATGTATATTGGGCGACATCCGGAACTAACTTTTTCAACAGATATTATGCTCGCCGCCCTCATCCCCCTTCTCATCCTCATTCATCTATTGCTCGCTCCGTACACGAAAGTCGAGGAATCGTTTAATATTCAGGCTACGCATGATATTCTGACCTATGGACTGCCATATAAAAACATAGCATCCAAGCTACGAGAACAATATGACCATCTTGAGTTTCCAGGCTCTGTCCCAAGGACATTTGTAGGACCGCTTGCTTTGGCTGCAGCATCATGGCCTTTTTCAAGCGTGGTGAAGGGATTTAATCAGCAGATACTCGGTGAGAGTGTTTCCCCTTCTGGGGTTTTAGATGTGGAGAAGCTTCGATGACAGCGTGCTGATCATAAAGATTGAAGTCAGGGTTATCCTCGGCCTGTTCAATGCCTTCTGCATCCTCTCTTTCCGTAATGGTGTGGCCAAAACGTTTGGCAGAACTGCTGCCAATTGGTTTGTTGTTCTACAAGCAAGCCAATTTCACACCATGTACTACGCTTCACGTACCTTACCGAATTTCTTTGCTTTTGGTTTGAGTATGTCCATACCTTCCCCTCTATCTATCAATATATATTTTAAATGTTATAAGCTGCACTAGCCCTTCGTGATCTCCTGCCCTACTCCGCGGCCTCCCGATCCAGCATCCAACCTCGAGACCGCTATAAGAGAGCTTTGACAACTCTCACCATTGTCGGCATTATATTTCGCTCGGAAATCGCTCTCCTGCTCGGCACACATACTGCCTATCTTCTCCTACAGCGACGCAGTCTACATCCTATCCACGACATCATACCTTCCGGCATGCTTGGCCTGCTAATCGGCCTCGGACTTACGATCCCAATAGACTCCTATTTCTGGCAACGACCCCTCTGGCCAGAATTCCAGGGCTTCATCTTCAACGTCCTTCACGGCGAATCCTCGAACTGGGGCGTTCAACCATGGCACTTCTATTTCTCATCCGCCATCCCCCGCCTCCTTTTCAACCCCTTAACGTTCACTCTGTGCATACCCTTCGCGCTTGCTGTCCAAGCGCTCCGAAGCCCAGCCCTCGATATCCTAATCCCCAATCTCGCATTCGTAGCACTCTACAGCCTCCAGCCCCACAAAGAATGGCGTTTCATCATCTACATTGTTCCCCCGCTCCTCGCCGTGGCCGCAGCAGGCGCATCCTGGATCTGGACCCGCCGCATCAAAACCCTGGCCTACCGCATCCTCTCCTCCGCCCTCATTGCCTCAACCCTCGCCTCGTTCCTCACAAGCTTCGCCATGCTCGCCATCTCCCGCCTCAACTACCCCGGCGCCGAAGCTTTAAATCGCCTGCATCAACTCGCCCCCCCTTCATCAGGTATCGTCACAATCCACATGGACACCCTCACTTGCACCACCGGCATCACACGCTTCCTGCAACTCCCTTCCCTTCCGAACTCCAACATCACATTCCTCTACTCCAAAACCGAAGACCCCACCGCCCTCCTCTCCCCCACTTTCTGGTCCCACATCGACTACGCCCTCGCCGAATCTCCCCACGCGCCTCTAGGCAATTTCACCCCCATCGCCAACATCTCCGGCTTCGCAGGCGTGCGCTTTCTCCGCCCGCATGACGGCATAGACGAAATGTATGGCTGGATCGGCAGTATTTCAACCAAGGAGCTAGTGGGCAGATGGTGGGGGAACGTGACGGGGGCGGGGGCGAACAGGAGTGATATCGGGTTTGGGGAAAAGATGCAGAGGAGCTGGAAATATGCGCAGGGGGCAGGAAGGCGGGCGACGCGGGGGTATTGGGTGGAGCTGAGGATGGAGCCGAGGATTTGGGTGTTGAGGGAAGGGGGTGGTGGTGGAGATGGTGGTGGATGAGGTACGATAACCCTGTAGGAATTCTTTGGACGTTCTCCTTTTCGAAGATAATTACCAATCTCCACTGATCGAATTGAGCATTTCAATAATAGCGTAATATTGCAAACACAAGGGAAAGAAGACGTGCAGTGCAGCCTGCACCCAATCTACCTACTCGTACAAACCCTCACTACATCCCACTTCGCCTCTTGCAATGTTGTGAATCCCATGCACGAATCGTAAGCGCTCAGTTAGATTTACTCTCAACAGCGACGAACTCTCCCAAAGCCCCGTCCCTTTTGCATCCTACGCCCTACTTTTCTGCTTTCCTACCACCCCGCCTCCACTGCCCTTGAGAACCGAAACCCGGCTCCAAACAAAGCACCTGTGACCTCCCATAAACCGCTCTCAATATTCATAAGGGCTAGGTAGAGAAGCCAGTCCGGAGATATGGCGGCTCTGCCGTGATGTGCTCCCGCTTATTTGCTGCCAACCCGATTTTCCTAGCCCTAATACAGGAACACAAATCCCCTTCCCCAACCCACTCACTCCCACTTGAGATCCCAACCTATTCCTCCCCAGCCTGCCTTGTTCCCTCCCTGCCTTGTTCCCTCCCCGCCCTATCGCCTTGCACTCCTAAGGCCACCACCCCATCCTCCCATAACTCTCCACAACCTCCCTCACCTCCTCCACCCCCAACCTCTCCTTCTCCACCTTCCACCCCAACACCTCCCTCGCCCTCCCCCCGTCAAGACACAAATCGCAATCCCTCAGCAACTCCTTCTCCATAAAAGGACTCAGCGGGCCCGGATTGCTGACCCCCTTCTCCTTGAGCAGTTCCGCCCACGGCTGCAGCACTTCTTCATTCACATCATCAACCACGCTGTCGAGGTTGAACCGCGCGAATTGGCTTATCAGCGTGCCCTGGAAGCCGGTGGTGATGTTGAAGATGGAGCTGAAGATCGTGGCGAGTGTGCCTTGGGAAGTATCGCCGCGGTCGACGATGTTGAAGGCACGGTTGGGTTCCGAGTTGTTGGTGGGCGAGGCGCACCATTGGGCCGCGGCCCAGGCGGCCGTGCAGACGTCCTGGACGTGGACGGTGTTGACGCGGAGGTCTTTGCCCCAGAGCCATTTCATTTCCTTTCCCTGAGCCTCATAGACGCGGGCGAGACATAAGCCTCTTGCCAGGAAGCCTACGTCGTAGGGACCATAGACGTGCGCGAGGCGGAGGACGGCGTATTTAAGTCCTTCTGTCTTTACCAATTTTTCTAGCTCTTCTTCAGCTGTAAGTTTGTGTTTTGCGATTTTGGTCCATGGTTTCGTAGGAGCGTTTTCCTTGCAGCCGCCTGTAGAGATCGTTGATGATGAGGGGGGTTTGTAGACCATTCCCGTGCTGAATTCGACGAGGGCAGGGGTTTTGCGTCGGGCGCATTCGCGGGCGAGGTTGATGGAGAGGGCGACGGAGCGGGCAGTGTAGACGGAGTCGTCTTGGGAATAGCGGGTTTCTCCGCCGCAATTGAAAACATAGTCGAAAGAGCGACCGGATGGGAGGGTGAAGATTTTTGATAAGGATTCTATGGGGGAGGGGTGGTTAGAATCATCTAGGGCGAATGGAGAAAGCGGAGGGAGACGCACGTTCTCGGCTGGCATCTGCTTGCATGAACTTATCTGGCGAGCAGGCTTCGGTAAACTCAGGTGCAAGACGGGCGAGCTGGGGGAGAACTTTGTCGACTAGCCGGACTTCAGAGGCAAGATTGTTCTTATGGATATGGAGGGCGAGGAAGCGACCAATGTAGCCTGCAATGGGATCAGTATCAGCCATGACTGGCGTAGAGAAGACATGTTGAATGCTTGGACAGGAAGGACGTACCTAGCCCTCCGACGATGAGAACCGCAGGTCTATCATCCTTGGCTGTGGATGCGGAGGTTGTTTCGGCCGTAACTTCATGGTTTCCTGCGTCCGCCATAGCTGCTCGTGTGTTCAGCGTCTTGGGGTCTATGCTGAACTGAATGCGCTATGGAGTGGAGACGTGGACGATGATGGAGATGTATTTCTAATTGCTGCATATACGTGCAGGACATGGAGATACAGGTACTTCTTATACAGACGCTGAAATTCCAATATACCGTAGCTGAGGAAGGGTGGATGGAGGAGGAGATGCAGGTTGTTATTACAATGCAGGAAGGCTCGACTTTGGAGCAGCAGCTGATCGAGTGGACACTGCACTCGCTCCACACCAGGGGATCCAGTCAAATCAGACGGCCTCACCGGTCAACCCAGAGAACGGGCGACACAGGCAGCTGATATCTCTAGTTGAAACAAGATAATGAAGCGATTCAAAAAATCAAAATGGTATCGTTGAGATGCCAAGCTTTGTGGTTCCTCAGACGGGTACCTGATTTCTTAGGGGCCGTGGGGGGTTAGTGGTCGTACCAACATGTCAAATTACTCCTACCTGCCTACCTATGACGCTGTTTCAGAGGATGGCGGCATTGGAAAGAGACTGACTTCTAATTCGACAGTCGTTTGGTTTGATATTGATTCGTCCTATTCAGGAACGAGAGGATTACAGCCTCACACCGAATTCATGCACGGACAAACTCCTCATCTTACGCATCCTTGCATCGAGAATCCCTCGTGCATAAGGTAACGTTTGAAGGAGCTGCACAGCCATTCAAAACAGTCTCCCACGCTGTCTCATCTTTAGATTAGATTAGCAGGAGCGTTCGTGAGATGCCACAAACTTTGACTTTGCAATGCTATCTATCTATCTAACGGATGCAATAAAGATGCAACGAAGCAACAGGTAACAAGAGCTGTGTGCGCCTCCATCAGGATGTGCTGGTACCATCCCGTTCACACACCTCGGCTTGGCCATTACTCGGCCTTATCTCATGAGGAGAAGAAAAGGGGGAAGAGACAAGCTGTACCAGACACATGCGACGATATCAAAGGACCCCCAAGCCCTTGAACAATGCAGAATGCCGACGAATATTCCTGACCTAGAACTCCCAGTCTCCGTCTACCGATTTGATTGCCCATTCGAATTTCTCCCGTAGGGTTTTCGAAAAGAACTTTTCAATCGGCACTCCGTACTTCTTTGAAAATACGACGGTCAGACGGGGATCAATGTAATTCTGTTTCAATGTTAGTGGGAATAGCAGTGCCTAGAAGCGGAGGGTACCTACAATCTTAGATGTGCCCAGCGCAACCTCCTTGTTGCTCTCCTTATCCTCGGCCTGCAAGAGCATAGTCTTGATACGTTGATCGACTTTCTCGAGGTTGTTCTCGAGCTTCTCAACCGTTGGCCCCTTGCCTTCAGCCTCAACTTTGCCGGTCTTATTTTCCTTTTTGAACTTCTTGGCCAATTCATCTGCAACCTCAAGTCGTTCGTCCAGCTCTTTAGGCTTCATCTCCTTGTCTCCCTCTGCCTTGAGTTTTTCATTTTCCTTAGCGAACTTCTTGTCAATCTTCTGGCGCGTCTCTTCCACCAAGTAATTTTGGTGCTCATGGATCCATTCCTCATCTAGCTCATCGTCAAGCTCGAAAAAGTTCGCGCCATTTCTTTTCATGAACTTCTGGTCTTTCTTGATCTTCGGATCAACATCGATCATCATCTGCTTGACACGCCACTTCTGATACTTTAGTCCTTTGATTCGGTCACCAAGCTTTTCCATCTGTGCGCCATGCCCAGCAGCTACAGTACGTTTGTGGTTGCAGAGGATTGCGACTTTACGGTTAGCATCGTTGTAATCTTTGATCTTTTCTATTATGGTACCAGAGGACTTTAGATCCCGTAGGAGAGTCGACATTGTGAAGGAAGCGTTGTAGGTACGGAATACCTTAGCAGTCAGGCCGGTCATGTAATTTGAGAGATGCTTGTTCAAGCTACTAGTCTGTTCAGTTGTCAGCTGTGAGCTGGTACAAACTCGCGGCCTCACGTACGGTGAGGCGGTCAAATAGTTCATCTTGCTCTCCTTTGTCTCTCTTGAAAATCTTCAAATTTTTAAAGACTTGAGGGTCCACTTCGACCTCGTCGTAGAATCGGATGCTGTCCTTTCCAAGAAAGTCGAAGATGACAGTATTCGGAGGTTTGAGTGTTACATGCTCGATCTTGAGCGAACAGCAACCAACAGTATCGGCCTCGTCCTCGCCTTTCTCATTACCAGCACGAAGGGCGAACTTGTCGATGAGATAAACAGCCGTTGCTCGTTGACGGTTGGCCATCAATTCATCTTTCATTTCCCTAGTGTAGTCTTTGCGGATCTGATCGATGTGTTTCTGAACTCTTAGCTAGACTCACTAATACAGAGGAACTACGGATTCTCACCTTGAGCTCTCGTGCCTTTTCAAACTTCTTATAGTCGCTCTGGCCCTTGACATCTGAGTTGGCAGCCAGCATAACATACTTGTAGGCACCGTTGATGTTCTCTTGCCACATTGCCAGCCAAGTACCCTCTTGATCGTGCTTGATATCCTTCCAGCGATGGCCTTCAGGAGGCGCAGGAACGGTAGCTTCGTCGCCGATGTTGATTGTGATCTGCTCAGGAAATACCCTTGCCTTGACCTTGCCAGTCTTTGGATGCTCGCCTCGACCGCGGAACAGTCCAGGAGGTTCGACTCGGAAATTCCCTACCTTTTGCTTACGGCCATCCCACATACAGTACATATATGGCGCCTCAGCAGCATCTTTCTCTGCCTTTAGTCTCTTCTTCTCTGCACCAGGAAGGGCCTTTTTCTCGGTACGTTGGGCGTCGTAGTAATCAAAAATAGGTTGGAAGTCACACTTGGTGAATTCTTTAATGTTAACCTTCTTGCCGTCCCTGTCTTTTGCGCCGCCCGTCTCCTCAAGAGTGTCCTGAAAGTCCTTAAAAAAGTTTTTTACGAAAGTCGGATTCTCAACGTTGTGGGTAGAGTTCAGCATAGCTCCAAAAAATCCAGCAGTCTCTTCGGCTTCTGGAGCCATCGTGACTGGTGACCCATCATAGCGCATTTGAACATTCTTTGGTAGAGGTTCGTAAGGCGGAGGGAAGACGACGCCGGCATGTTCAAGTGTGGTCCATTTGGTGGTACCGTCACCTTTGGTAGGGTCCTCCCACCAACGGTACTCTTCCTCTTCCTCTTCGGCCTCTTGATCTTGCTCCGTCTCTTCTTTCTTCAAAGTTTTGCCTTTCGATTCTTTCTTCACAGGAGTTGAAGTAGACTTATTCTTGGTTTCCTTTCTGGCGGACTGTTTCCGATTAAGTAGCACGTCATCGTCATCGTCTTCCTTCTTTACCCCATTAACTTTCGGTTTCTTGGCAGGAGCTGATTTTGGTGTGCCATTCGCCTGCAATTTTTTGGTTTTCTTTTTCGCAATCGGTTCATCGTCGTCGTCACTATTCTCCTTTTTGGTCCGTTTTTTCGGCGGAGCAGCGGAAGCCTTCTTTTCTTCCCTCCGTAAAGCCTTAGCTTCCTTCTCTGCACGCTTCTCGATATTGGCCTTCTGCTGTGCGAGCTTTACACCCAGAGGAGTATCGGAATCTTCGGATTCGCCGATGGCTGTCTCGCTTGCTTTGGGAGGCTTCTTCAGCACTATGGGTTTACCCTGAGCCGTCTTAGAAACAAGCGGAGCATCGTCTGAGTCTGAGTCGGGTTCGGCTTTGATTTTGGAAACACGTCGCCGTTTGCTCTGTGACAAGTCAGATACCTCAGTCTCATGGTTCACACGCCTAACAGCATACCAAAGGCTTATCGTCATTATCATCCTCGCCGCTAGATTCTCTATAGCTCTTTGCGTTACTGTGGCGAGATTTACGTTTGCCGTTGGTCTCTGGGACCCCGGTCCCGGGCTTATCTATATCCATTTCTTCCAACGGACCATTACGGATTGATATTCCCGGTGCTGCATTTACAGCATCAGGGTTGGCCTTGTCCATTGCTCGGTCGAGGCTTTTGGGGATGGTGTCCTTCGACTTGTGAACATTCCCTAACAGCATTCGAATGCAATCAGTCAGTGTCTATGGTGACTGGTAGATATCTGAAGGAAGATAGAAAAGCAGGATTGAGGTACTAGTGAACATGGACATGCAATCAGAGGCGACTTGCGCAAGTAAGGATTCAGGCGCCAAATCAGCTGATGGAGCTGACATTGCAGTAAAATAATCCACTCACGGTTCGTATTGACTCCATTAGACTTGGTCCCATTTGCCAAAGGGACGTCATCATCTGAAGAGCTCATGGTGCTGGCGGTGAAGCTGAGAACTCCCAGGGCAGCCCGGGGGGTTCTTCAATATTAGACGTGTTTCGGTGAGTTGGAGGACCAAGTAGCCGACGCAGTAAAGTAGAAGTCAACACATGCAAAATATAGAAAAGACAGTAGTGACACCTGGTCGTAGAACGAAGAGGGTGTATTTGGAGAAGGTAGCCGCCCAAGCAGGTTGCGCGAGACAAAGCCCTCCAAGGTTGAGCGAAGTGAATGTATTGAAGTGAATTCCGAAGAAAGAGAAATGGAGGCTTAAAGTTGACGGGAAACCATGAGGAAAGCGCAAAGCGGATATTCAATCTTGATTGGCTAGAGGATCCGGGAAGCCGAAATGGGACTAGTCACCACTTGCTCCATGCGAACGTCAGATCTTCCTCGAACGCGGAGGTTCTGGTACGCGACATTGACCATTGACTCAATTACTGACTGCAGGTCAAGTGCGTTCTCAGCTCTTTTCCTTGTCACTACATTTACGATGCTTTCCCGAGGAGCCCGACCGGCCATGAGGGCTGGAGCTGCGGTATCCGCCCGGTATGTTCTCCGCGCCAAAACCCAAGCCCAAGTAGACCTTTCCAGAAATTTAATGATCCCTGAGAACGACACTTATGCTTGTTACACAATTTTGCTGAGGGTGCTTGTTATAGGCCGGTCGTCGCCAATGTCGCCGGATTCGCGACTCTTCGAGAAATTGAAGGCCGTCTAAAATCCATCCGTAACATCGAGAAGATCACCAAGACTATGAAGATCGTTGCCTCCACCAAGCTGACAAGAGCTCAACGCGCAATGACTGAGTCTCGAAGTTACGGAGAGACCTCGAACACGGTCTTTGAGAAGGCGGAAACAAAGGCAATGGAGGACCAGGGAAAAAAGACATTGATCATCGTTGTCAGTTCTGATAAAGGTCTTTGCGGCGGTATCCACTCTGGTCTCACTAAGGCAACGAGGAGGATGCTGGTCAAGAAGCCTGACGCTGATCTTGCTGTGATTGGAGAGAAGTCAAAAGCACAGTTAGGAAGGGCAAACGGCAAAAACATGGTGCTTAGCTTTGCTGGCGTTGGAAAGGATGTGCCGACATTTGCGGATGCTCAAGCCATTGCCGACCAGATTTGTCTACTGCCAACGGACTACGATGACGTTCAGATTATGTACAACAAATTCATCAACGCTCAGAGCTACGAAGCTACTCCCCTTCAAGCTTTCTCCGAAGAAGCTATTGCCAACTCACGTAAGCTCCATCCCGGGCTTCCAAATGATTTTCCCTAACAATGAACTAGCCAACTTTTCGGCCTTTGAAATTGACGACGAAGTTCTCGCCAACCTCCGGGAATATGCCCTTGCCAACTCGATATACTGGGTGAGTCCATGGTATTTGCTATCTTCTGAACCAGTTGCTCACGAATAAAACAGGCACTTGCCGAAGGTCACGCATGCGAGCAGTCAGCGCGCCGCAATGCCATGGACGTAAGTGCAGCGTTCCTCTACGCATTGCTAGCAAACTCTACGACTAATACTCGGTCTATAGAATGCCTCAAAGAACGCAGGAGACATGATCACCAGATTCCAAATTCTATTCAACCGTACCCGTCAAGCCGTCATTACTGGAGAGCTGGTGGAAATCATCACTGGAGCGTCTGCGTCCGAAGATCAATAAGCAATGTACAATATTTTTAGTAACTAGACGCTGCATCAGAACCGATACAAGTTTCCAATATCAAGATCCTATAGTGACAGCCCGTTTCCCCAACCCCACCAAACTTCACATGCTCTCCCTGCTTACCCAATTCACCCGCTGCACCAGAGATCAATTAGAAAAGCACTTTGAGCGATGGCTTCTTGTCAGCGTTATTTTCAATATAATCTTGATATTCGAAATTGGGCTTGTAGACGGCGGATCCCTCAGCAGTTCAGTACGAGTTAAACAACAACAAACGATGTTGATCATAGCAAGGTAATAGGGAGGGTAAGGTAGCGACGATTGAAAACTTGGGTCGAAGATTAAAAACCTTGAAGGCTTTTCCAATTAGAAAACCTTCTATTTCTACAAACATCACTCCCATTAAGGTATTGTTCCACTTACCTTCCTTCCGGTCAACCCGTTCTCTGATAGATTTTCGATTTCTTTGTAGCTGTGCAACTAAGACTCGGTTGAAGGAATTGTTCAATGGCCTTTTCAGTTGGACAACGTTACATTTTGACATTATATGCTCGTACTGATTTTTACTCTAGTTATATTTCTTCTGATCAGTATGTTTTCAGATGAATCTTTGCTTATGCAATTCCGACTGAGGCTTCGTTCAGCAACTAGGTTACTTTCTGTATATTGGAATTGGGCTGTAGACACGTCTAATGGAGACCTGCAGTGCAATGCAATGCAGACTTTAGACTGTTGTTCATGACGCGTTGAATGGGTTGTTCAGCGATGCTAGCGAGGCTTACGGTGAGATATGCCTGTGAGATAGAAAGTTCAGTAGGGTAGCAGAAGATTGTCCTCACAGTGAGATGTACCTATGATGAATCGAAATTAGCAGAATCTTTGAAACTTGCCTAGTCGCTTCGGGAGCACGCAAGTCTTCCAAATTCGGACGCAGGAAAGACAACTCTCGAGGCCCAACGTATTGTCACTCCCTGGAACAAAACTTGTATTCAGATTACAGCATAGGGGCTGGAGAACTAAAGAGAAACAAATGCAAGCTCTAGCGCATACCCTTGGCATCGAGAAGGGCAAAACAAGTATCGGGATGCTTCGAGCCCATAGGAGACACAATCGTGACAATACGATGCACAAATACACGGTTGTAGGATGGTCTCGGTGCTTCCCCCATACTGCGGTATGGAGTGTATGATGCAAAGTCTCCCAAAGACGGCACGGAAAGATGACCACATAGCTTGGTTAAAGTGAAGCTCAATAGCCGTACCCAGGAAGCTCATCTGCAAATATGGAATACGCGCGTCGAACAAGTGCAGGACAAGCGAAAGGTCAGGATTCACTGTCGTATTGAGGGTAGCTGCTAATGCTGATATCCACCCAGCGTGGCAGACAAAACGGTTCCCGCACTGGCTCTGATGATTATGATGATAACGACAACCAATCTTACTCTGGCTCAGAGGCCATAGAAACAAACATTAGTGCTCAGGTTCTCCCCAAAAGGCGCCGTCGATCAGACGGTCCGTAGTGCTCGGGCAGCTAACCAGGCGGCAATCAATATCTCTCTGGCCAATGTAGAAGCAAGAGAAACTAGAACAAATAATCTAAAACATTCTTAGATACCTGATCAAGACAAGTTGCTCCTAGATACGAGTATGTGACGGATAGGCTTTACTTATGAGGATATCCGAAGCGAGGCGCTGCCTTCTAGGAGCACGAACGCCTTGAGATCAAGGTACGGCAAAATTAGTCCGCATGAAACAGATAGGGCTCGACTTGGAAACGAAGATACAAGAGCCCCGGAACCGCCCAGTGTTCGCATGCGCCGACAAGACCGTTCTACCGAGGAAATTTTCAAGGAGTCCCGAAACAAAGGTCATGCTAGGAACAACATAGCCCAACACAAGGGCTACGATTCTGGGCACGATGACTCTGAACCTAAATTGGAAACAGCCAGAGTAATCAAATTGAAATCGGAGATCTTGGCACCTCCGGACGTCAATTCCGGACGCTCAGGCCAATCTCACCACGCACTCGACGATCAAATAAGACGATTAAGCATAGTTGAGAACGATCCGGATCGGTGGACAAAAGCGGAAGACGAAAAGCACCAAGGGCGTGATTATCCAAATGATTGGTGCCTTCCCTGATCGTTCTTCGAATGCTGTTTTTCATCACGTGCGCGAATTAGTCTTTGGGGAAAGCAATGGTCCAGAACTCGTAGCAGAGAAAGATAAAACTCTTCTACAACGCCTCGAAAGGCCGGATGCCGCCTAGAAATAGCTTCAATTAGAGTACAGGCCAGATTGGACGGGTGTCTGCCATTTTCAGTCAGGAATCGGAGTAGGCTTATTTGACAGGAGGCCTGCTTGTTCCGTCATTCCTATCCCTTATTTCTTCAAGCCAATAATATCATCGCTGGCGACCCGCATCAGGTCTTTGTGGTCGTGGAATGCGAAGCTTCCCAGGATTCTCGTCCGACATGGCTCTGCCGACCTACTTGCTCATTGTCCAACACATGATTGACCATATTATGACAATTCTGCTGGAAAGTATATCCATATAGGCTAAAAGAAATCAGAACAGTGACGAGCAAATCTTCTCCAATGGCCATTCTTCAGTACAATAGTGATTTCAAAGCTATGTTAGAACTGTTATGATGATCCAAAACTGCACCCTAATAGTGAGGTCGATTTCTGAGGTGCGGTTTCAGGGGTAGGCGGAGGCGGCGTCGGATTTGGAGGCGGCTGTGGGACGTAACGCTCAGAGTCGTGGCAAATCAATTTCATACAGTCATGCCATGTTATTTAGGGGGGATGGTTGTCCCCTGTCAGGGTTTCGAAGTAACGGTAACCAACAGGGAGTAGATAGATTCCGGAGGCATCTGTTAGAGGAAGTATTGTCAACTTCGGACTCAATTTGTAATTCCATTGCCCCACTCACCGGGAATATGTTCTCAATTGAAGCCGTCCGTTAGAGTTTAGAATCGTTTCAGCCGCTATCTCGAGGTCTGAGCAATAGAAGTAGAGGAAGCATTCGGACGACCTTATATAGAATAAGATCTAACAGCATTTGCGGCATACAGCAACACACTGAGGTCGTCAGAGACTTAGCGTTTGCTATAGTAGGCAAACATATGGTTGTATTTGGCCGTTGCTAATGCTACGCAACAGCACAGCATAGCTGTAGGACCAACGCATCACAATGTTGACCTGAAGCGATTGATACTACAAGCGTAGATTCGATTTAATCACTTCGGGTGCAAATCAGCCACTTGATGTCCATGGCAGTCCTAGATTCCTCATCTCTACGGCCAAACGAAATAGATAGTCCAAGCTATTACAGATTAGCAACGCCGATCGATGGTTGGTAAACATGCTCGCCTTTCTGCTTGGGTCTTCGCTTTATGGACATTATCACCCCAAACATATCTGATGCCATCAGTAGTGAATCCTGGAAAGCCAGAATGACTTACACGCCATGCCTCCGGACGAGCACGGCATAGGTATCCGGGTACTTTTCCATTGCCTCTTCTAGACTATGAGTAAGATCCTCCTCACTAAGGCCACGATCAGCTTCGCCATTATTCCCCCATTATCACCTTTAGAAAAACCTACTGTGCGGTATTTTCGATGATTGGCACGCGAAGTCTGTCAAAGTAGCCCAACATTCCCGGTTTTCCCTTTCCCTTCGGGATACCTTTAATCTGTTCAATCATCTCTACTTCAAAGCAATTCTCGAGTGTAGATTTATGGTTTCCTTTTGCATCCCTCTCCACGAGCAAGGTAATTAGGACTGCCCATTGACTGTGAGTATGAATACAGCAGCCAGCTCCCGTATCAAACGCAGCAAGGAACAACGGTGTACATGCAGACGGCTTGAGTACTGAAGGTTTGCGAAGATATGAGCGGGTGGAATAATCCATGACGAACATGTCTTCGGGTTTCATCAATTCTTTCTGCACACCAGATGGTGCGATATATATGTGAGGCCCGTGGACGATTGAAGTCCCACCGCCTGTACCGGTCACCCACCCTAGAAGGTAGAAGTTGCGGCAAAGAGTACAAATAAGATTTGCCGGATGTTGCGCATCGATAGATCTGATGAGATGATCATTTGGGTCCAACTCGCTTCCGCTTTTGGCTGCCATGACATTAGACGTTTGATGCAGGGAAAGGTCTTGTGCCTTCGAAGCCTCCTGATCCCCTTGTAGGTGAGTCTACTTTACAGACTTTGTAGTTGGCAGGTTGGTGGTGGAGGTGATTGTAGGGACTATTTGATTGGACTGATTTCGCGGGTGCAGCCGGCAAGCGCTAGCTCTTTGTGGCATCTGGACGGAAATTTGTGGATTTCTTCAGAAACAAAGTCAAGGTGTCCTCTTCTCAGAGCTAGGGTAATTTAAGCGCATAAGCTTTATCAACTACCACTTCGTCCTTTTCTCCCATTCATTGATCTTCTCTACATACTCCAAGTCATTTATTAATTGCACCTCCTGAGGTATTAGTGCTTTCAATAGCATACCTTCAAGATGCGTCTTAATGCAGTGCTGGCAACAGCACTTTACTCCGCCGCCGCTCTGCTGGGTCAAGTGCACGCAGACGATGAAGCTGCAGAGTCCTCCTCTACGTCGGTAGCAGAATCTTCTGCAACCGTACCTGTAGAGAAGCCAACCTTTACGGTAAGAGCTAAACCCTCGCTGACAGCTCTTCATGGGCTTCTTCGGAGCTCGGTCTATAAGATCTTTGCTAATCCATCAACAGCCATCCAATATCAAAGCACCCTTCTTCGAACAGTTCACAGATGATTGGGAATCGCGGTGGTCCCCTTCTCACGCGAAGAAAGAGGACTCAAAGACCACAGAGGAGTGGGCGTACGTGGGCGAGTGGGCCGTTGAAGAGCCCCACGTTCTTCCGGCCATTGCGGGTGACAAGGGACTTGTCGTAAAGAACCCCGCTGCTCACCACGCTATTTCCGCCAAATTCGACGCGAAAGTCGACAACAAGGGTAAAACCTTAGTGGTTCAATACGAAGTCAAGCTACAAAGTGAGAGGCCTTGGTCAACAGTTGGCTATGCATGTGCTAATATTGTAATGCAGACGGCCTGGAGTGTGGTGGCGCCTACATGAAGCTTCTCCAGGACAACAAGAAGCTTCACGCTGAAGAATTCTCCAACGCCTCTCCATATGTTATCATGTTTGGTCCCGACAAGTGCGGTGCCACGAACAAGGTAAGATATTATTTGGTCCATAGTCGAATACTGCTAAAGTATATCATAGGTACACTTTATCTTCAAGCACAAGAATCCCAAGACTGGCGAGTACGAGGAGAAACACCTTAAGAGCCCTCCAATGGCCCGCATTGAGAAGAAAACCTCTCTATATACCTTGATTGTCAACCCAGACCAGACTTTCGCTATCAAAATTGATGGAGAAGAAATGAAGAAAGGCAGTCTTCTTGAGGACTTCGACCCACCAGTCAACCCTGAAAAGGAAATTGACGATCCAAAGGACTCCAAACCCGAGGATTGGGTTGACGAGGCCAGAATCCCTGATCCAGACGCGAAGAAACCCGAAGATTGGGACGAGGAAGCTCCCTTTGAGATTGTTGACACCGAGGCTACAAAACCCGAGGACTGGCTTGAAGATGAGCCCACCATGGTACCAGATCCAGAGGCTGAAAAGCCAGAAGACTGGGATGACGAAGAAGACGGTGACTGGATTCCCCCGATGGTACCAAACCCCAAATGTGAAGAGGCCTCTGGCTGCGGTAAATGGGAACCGCCAATGAAGAAGAACCCCGACTACAAGGGCAAATGGTCTCCAGAGTACATTGAAAACCCCGCGTACAAGGGCGTCTGGAAGCCGAGGACGATCAAGAACCCAGGTTACTTCGAGGACAAGACTCCAGCAAATTTTGAGCCCATGGGAGCTGTGAGTACACCGTTTAAGAAATTAGGGAGACACCGCTAATGATTACAATAGATTGGTTTTGAGATATGGACGATGCAGAACGATATCCTCTTCGACAACATTTACATCGGTCACTCCATCGAGGACGCAGAGAAGCTCAAGGCGGAAACCTGGGATGTCAAGCACCCAATTGAGCTTGCCGAAGACGAAGCCACGAAGCCCAAGCCTGCCGACCCACCGAAGTCTCCTATGGACTTGAAGTTTATGGATGACCCAGTCCTCTACGTGCGTGAGAAAGTTGATCTATTCATGACCATTGCCAAGAAAGACCCTATCGAAGCCATCAAATTTGTCCCTGAAGTTGCTGGAGGTATTGGTATCCTCGCCGTTACCCTTATCGCAGTCATCATCGGCGCAGTCGGTATAAGTGGAGCGAGCCCACCTCCGCAAGTGAAGAGCGCCGCGGAGAAAGTCAAGAAGACCGCCCTTGACGCCAAGGATCAAGTCATGGACGCCGCAGCTTCTGGGGCGGACAAGGCGCAAACAGAGATCAACAAGAGGACTACCAGGTCGTCGGGAGCTGCAGCAGAGTAGACGACTCATCAAACGTCCCGCGGGTCAAGATTTACTTCTGGTATCAGACGGTTTGGAGGATTTGTAAGACTGGCTTGAGTAAATGGGGAAATGAGGGTGAAGCATTTGATTTGGACGAGCATTTTGCACATCCCGATCTTGTCTTGCTGGTTTCTTTGTACAGTACTTGAGCAGCAGAGAGTATGGCAATTTCGCAACCGATTACTTCTCTACCACTTCTGTCATCCCAAGTTTGATGACATGATGTGTTGATATCCTTCGTACGTAGACTCGAATTGCCCCGATGCTCGGACATTCCCCGCTGTGCCCGCCTCCCCGCCAAACCGACATCATTCTCCAAATGAGCTCGTCTGCCCATGAAATCAACAATATTTCTAGCCTCAGTACATCTTGTCCTTTGTGTTGCTCAACACTAGGGAACTGGCAATGGCTGCACAAAAAATCATCTTTAGATCCATCATAACATTCACAACTCGACAACCAACACCACGCTTGCTACCGAGAAGAACTAGAGCACCTTTATCTCCGAGACCAAGCTTGATGGCTACCAGAAATCTTCACGCCTCGGCGCAACATCTCAAACCTGCAGCTGCAGCCACAGCGTTGGGCTCCCCTACCGAGTACCCTACAACTCACGAGCAGATCAGCTCCCCAGCCGATACCCAGAACTTCCTCGACAATCAATTCTTACCCTCCAAGGCCTCACAATGGATTGACTTGCATGACCCAGCAACCAACAACCTGGTCACTCGAGTCCCCCAGAGCACAGTTGAAGAGCTCGACGCGGCCGTCGAAAGCGCCAAGAAGGCATTCCCGTCATGGCGGGCAACAAGCGTACTTCACAGGCAGCAGATTATGTTCAAGTTCGTTGCATTGATACGGGAGCATTGGGATAGGTTAGCTGCAAATATTACTTTGGAGCAAGGGAAGACGTTTGCGGACGCAAAGGGTGACGTGCTGAGAGGACTGCAAGTTGCGGAGACAGCATGTGGGATTACGACGCAGATAACGGGAGAGGTGCTGGAAGTTGCAAAGGATATGGAGACGAGGAGTTATAGATTACCGCTTGGAGTTGTGGCGGCAATATGCCCTTTCAGTGAGTGCCTCGTTCAGGACGTGGACCTTGAGCTGATTTTTCTTTTTAGACTTTCCTGCTATGATTCCATTGTGGTCCATTCCCGTTGCCACAATCACCGGAAACACCCTCATCCTGAAACCCTCGGAACGAGATCCGGGCGCCGCGATGATCCTCGCTGAACTTGCCCGGACTGCTGGCTTTCCAGACGGCGTCATCAACATCGTCCACGGCTCCGCTAAGACAGTCGACTTCATAATCGACAATCCAGACATTAAAGCCATAAGTTTCGTCGGCAGCAACAAAGCTGGAGAGTACATCTACACCCGCGGCTCCGCTCAGGGCAAACGGGTTCAAGCCAATTTAGGTGCGAAGAACCATGCCGCCGTGGTCCCGGATTGCAACAAGAACCACGCTTTGAATGCGATTACGGGAGCAGCTTTCGGTGCGGCGGGGCAACGATGTATGGCACTCAGTGCGCTTGTTTTAGTTGGCGAGTCAAAAGACTGGGTGCCTGAAATCGCAGAGAGAGCAAAGAAATTAAGCGTTAATGGTGGTTTCGAAGAAGGCGCAGATCTTGGTCCCCTGATTAGTCCACAGAGCAAACAGCGAATCGAGAAGCTCATCGCCAGCGCCGAAGAAGAAGGTGCGACGATTCTTCTGGATGGACGAGGCTACAGTCCAGAGAAGTATCCTAATGGCAACTGGGTCAGTCGTCACCCCCACCCGTTTCAAACCCCCTCTCCAAACAAGGCGAAACCTAACATCTTCACGCACTGCAGATCGGCCCCACAGTGATCACAAACGTCAAACCGCATATGCGCTGCTACACCGAAGAAATCTTCGGCCCAGTCCTCGTCTGCGTAAACGTCCCTACCCTCGACGATGCCATCGACCTCATAAACGCAAACGAGTATGGCAATGGCGTCGCTATATTCACGGGCAATGGTAGTATCGCCGCTCGATTCCAGCGAGATATCGAAGCCGGTCAAGTCGGTATCAATGTTCCCATACCAGGTGAGCCCCAGATACCATCCCTCATACATACCCCTATTCATCCCTTTCAACGAGAAAAAAATTCTTCTTAATGTGCTGATAACTTATCGCCCGGTCTAGTACCCCTACCAATGTTCTCCTTCACCGGCAACAAAAAATCCATTGCCGGCGGTGGAGGACACACGTTCTACGGCAAATCCGGAATCAATTTTTACACGCAGACGAAGACGGTGACGAGTCTGTGGCGGAGCGAGGATGCGGTGGCGGCGAGGGCGAGTACCGAGATGCCGACGCATAGTTAGGCGTGTAGTTTTGGGGGATTTTCTGTAAATACTCCGTAAAAATTTGAATGTTACGAGCGTGTGGTATCTATCGTATTTCTCTCTGTGTACTTGTAGAACATGTTTTGATCCTGCAGCTTTTTCTACCTTTCCTCCGATTCCTAGTAATTCACCCCCCCTCTGGACCGTTTTTCTCCCCACAATCATCTCCCCCTCCAAAACTTTTCCTTCCAAAAGAATATTTCACCCTGCCTTTTGTTCCCTTTTGAAACAATATTTTTCCCTCACCACCACCCACACCCACACCCGGTCCATCCCGGCTGCCTCCTTCACACCTACATATACCGTCCCTACCTATATAACTTTGCGGATTCCGCACTCTTGGGCTCGATTGGCAATCTTTGGGCGTCAAAGAGGGGGTGTAGATGGGTTGTGGGGTGTGTGGGGGAAAGGGGGTAAGGGAAGGGAAGGGGTGAGCGCTGGGATGATTGGCAAGGAGGTAGGGATGTTGGGAATTGGGGAAGTGGGGAAGTAGATAGGTCTAGTGGTGTGGGGTGTACGCTGGGTGCTTTTAATGAAACCTTTCAACTATGTGCTGAAGCGATAGATACGTCGGTGATGAAGATGTTGATGTGCATGGGCGTTACCGGGGACGGGGGGATTGAACGTTGCGGTTGGGTGGATTTTTTGTAAGCTAAACTGCGCTTTTAGATCGCGTCCTCGGTAAGGTTGGACCTCGAGGTTCCAGTCGCGTCAGGAGCTTCTATGTCTTCCTTGACTAAATGGTCTTCCACACCTCAATGTACCGTCAGGACCCCTGCCCAACGGAATATCTCCCCTCAAAGCTTCGAGGTGCAATACAAACACCCCGAAACCACCTCCCAAGCCACCCAATCAAACTCAATTGAACGGCCGCTGGCAAGCTAAACACACCACCCCCTCCTCCCAGCTCTTCGGCCCCTCCCCCCTCTTATCCGAGATCAAAAGCTTTGCCCCGCCGCCCTGATCCCCACCCTCAGTTATTACCTCGACCTCAAACCATCGATCTTTTTTCTTCGCTTTCTGCTTCTTCTTTTTTTTCGAACCTGTAGCCGGCGCCACGACAATCGTGTCGTCGAAGGCCGCTCGTTCGTGGAGGGTCGCTAGGGCGGCGTCGATGATGCAGGATTCGTGGAGGCGGATAGAACAGTGGGGGCAGCGGAGGAGGGGGGTGGAGGGGTTGAGGGGGTGGAGGCAGGTGCAGTGGGGTTTTGGTGGCTGAGGGGGGTTGATAAGTTAGGTTTAGATGAATAGGGGAAAGGGGTTGAGGATATTACGGAGAGTTTCCTGGTACTCATATCCATTGTCTGCCGCCAGAAGAGTCCCTCAGGGGGCAGATCCTCTGTATCTTCATCCCAATGTTTCACATCTGCTCGACCGACAACCGCCGATGCGTCGACAATGGTCATGTTGTTACTGGCAACCAGTTCTTGGCTCCCATGATAGCCTTGTTCGCCGTCAGGGAGGTCGGCGGGTCTGTAAAGCCAGAAGACGCGGAGGTAGACGTGAGCTGGGCTGTGGGCGCGGATTTCGAGGACGCGGGCGATCCAGAGGCTGGAGTTGGTGTCGTTGGGGTTGGAGTCGGCGTGGGTCGAGCGGAGGACGTGAACGTTGTCGTGGAAGGTTAATTGTTCGTCGTTGACTGATCGGTGGGTTAGTAGATAGTGGTAGAGTTATTCAGAGGGAAAGCTCACCTACGAAATTGGTGTATCTTGTCATCGAGTCCCAGATTGTAGTTGGCCTTACGATGAAGACATTGTCCATCTTTTGCGGGGAGCTAGATGAACTAGACGCTGCAGCAGGTTGCTGGAGGCTTTCGACCTGGAAAAGGCACTCGACACAATCTGCTTGTACGGGCTGCTGGTCCTCATCACTGGCTGCTCCCTCGGTGTCGTGGTCGGTTATTGAAGGAGAAGCTAGCTCCGCGAGCTTACGTTTGGTGCTTGCCATTTATTGGTTCGATGACGGCCTTCACCAACGACTGGAGTGTCTTCTAGTTGATGGGAACGGTGAGTCAAGGCTTAATACCAGTCGAAGAGGATTCCGGAATTATGAAGGATCCAGAAATCGATCTCGTAGCATTGGATGATTGATACAAGAGACCTGTGAATGCTCGTGTCTATGTTGGATAAATGCTTGAGCCTTAGCTCGGCCAAGTTTACATATCATAGGGAGATTCCTCTTGGCCGTAAACGGCGTGTGCTTCTTTCGGTGACTCAATGTTGATACTAAAACATGCTCGTAGTCCCAGCACATTATTGCAGTCACTGCCGTTGGTGGGTCGAATTCGATTAACAGCCAGGACGCAATTGAGGTGATCGATATTTCGCCAACGACAAGGCTAAAGAGAACACTAGTCCAGCTAAGATTATGGAGCTGGCGATCTTAGGGTAAGCTGGAACAGGCGAGCATTCTTAAATAGAGAGTAGGACATGGAGAAACTACAAAGGAGATGCAGTTAGATACGCAGGAAAGACTTGTGCAACGTTCTCGGACTTTTAAAACATTTTGACACCAATTGTTGGGCCGGGCCCCGTGCAACGCCAGTATTGTGCTCCAATGGTTCGGTCCATAGCCCAAGTTTTGCAAAATCCGCGAATCAATTCCAGCCGTTGCAATCAATCATGCGGGCCTCCTCTTAACAAATTCCTCAAGATCCCCCCTCGTAGCCACCCCCAACACAAACCTCCTCGTCCCATCCGTAACAACCGCAAAATCCTGCGGCGATCCCCCATCAACTCTGCCATTAAAGAACGCTTCAAGCTCCTCCAACGGCGTGTCCATGGTGATAACTTTATAAACACTCCCCTTCCTTCTGAATTTCTGCATAGCCATCTCCACAAGATCCGTGTCTTTGACGGACCCAATTTTCAAAAGCTGTTTCAGTCGGGGTATGTTTAGGTAGCCTAGCAAGGCTCGGGTGTCTTCCGAGATGACTGTGAGATGGGTGTAGTCTCTTTCATATGCGTTCATCAGGGCGTAAGAGATGGAGTCGGTGGGCTTTGCGGAGAGGGCGGGGGGTGGATCAAGATCTTCGACCGTAGCCTAAAGGATCAAGGGCGATCAGCTTTGGGGCAACTGATATAGCGAAAAGTTTGAGTTTACCCCGCGATACTTCAGAGCCCATGATGAGCTTGTCATCTGTGCTGGCGCATGGCTGTTTGGATGCGAATTATTCTCCATTTCCCCATTGGCAGCTTGGGAAGGCTTGCCGGCAGCGATAGGCTGACCAGTATACCCTTCTCAAAAGAACTTGAATGTGCACAAGGTGAGATAATGCTGTGCTGGCAGATGGAAGACAAGGCCTTGTAAAGCAGATAGGCAATGAGGTTACTGTATGAAGTGGCTACCTACCTTAGGGTTGTATCGGTACGGCTAATTTAGCGTCCAAAGGGTAGAATATGGTATTTTATTTAACCAACAGGGCAGGTCAAAAAGTATTCATCTAAAACCTAAGGATTAAAATACCTAAATTCTTGTCCCTAGAGGTCTTGCCGGTTGTATACTCGATGAGGTGGGTTGATAAATCCACAGGAGCCTTCTCTTGCCCTTCTCCGTCACTATGGCTTCGTCGATAACAGCCATCACATATTCAAAGCCGTTCAGCGCCTTGTGTGTCTTGAAGATCTCAACAGGTAAAGACTCTGAGCACCCGACTATGGTCACTAGTCAAGTACCGCAAATTACCTTTCCATACCAGAACCATCAGTGGAACATCAGCCACTGAGTGGATGGATATCCCAGTTAGACGTCGTGAATGGCTGAAACATGCCATAGTCTTGATAAGAACGATGTCTGGAGATAAAGTCGTATTTGCGTTGTTCTTGTTGCGATCTCCACGGATTTCGAGAAGCCAAAACAGTTGACCTTCCATGGTCGCTGGAGTAACGGGAATCTGTTGGAAGTTACTGGTATTCTCCACCCGATCTAACACTCTGGTGAACATGGTCGCTTTCTTCAGATCACAGTAGAGACTCGAGCCGTTGATGCAACTATACATGTACCTGCTACTCAACTTCATGTTTGCGTGTCCAAGAATCCGAGAATTTCAAACCAAAAGTCTGTGTTTAGAAGGTCCTGATAAAACCATCCTGCCGCTGTTGGGTTACTCCTCGAGACCAAAGCCTAGTTTCTAGCACGCACGCGAGAGTAATTCTTGTATCGGTAGGTTCGTGGTTCTGCTGGTTTTGTGCAGATATTATCCCATGGATGGAATGCCATGAGTCTTGGAAGCAGTCAGCTTCCATTCACTCATTCAAAATTTCGAGTATTAAAAAAACTGACCGAAATCGGAGCCAGGCCGAACAAATTGTCCCAACGCAGTAACCTCCGCCTCCCCAACGAGAAAATTATCCTTGAACATCGGCAAGTCGGTGTGTCCGGAGCTTGAGAAGATGTTCTCGTACACATCGTAGAGTTCCGTGATGATCGGCTTCGAATTGTAACTGTACGCTCGTGTATAAAACCCAAGATACTGGCACACTGGATCCCGAGCTCCCATTCAGCAGTGCTATCGATATCGAGGCGACAGTACCACTGATCCTCAGATATCGACCAAACCGCTTCTCCAGCCAAAAGCACCAAGCCAGATAAGCTAGCTGACGGAGAATTTTATGAGCTTGTGGCCGCGCCGCCTTTGCCTTTTCCCGAAAAAGCTGCGCAAAGGGTTATTCCATATCTGTCATGGTGAGCTGACGCTGTAAAAAGAAAGAAAAAAAGCCGTGAAAATATGTATATTTCGCTTTACGGAAGGAAGGGTATAAAGAAAAAGCACGATATTGCCTTTACATAGTACATAGACACTCTGAACAATCGCCGAATCATCCTTTCCATTCAACACTTTTCCTAGTAGTTGAGAAGTCAATCACATGATGTCGCCGTACCGCCATTCGAATTGAACATCCGAGTAGTTCGAGAACATCAGAACTACTTAGAGGAAGCATCCAGGTCCACCATCCAAAAGGTCCAACATTTTTGCATTGGGGAAGTCTTGAAGGCATTTCGGGTACCAATACTGATACCAGAAGTTGATCCAACACTTCTTCGTCTCGCTACCAATAAGTCCCCATATGCGACCAATCCTTGTTTGAATATATATAGCCATTTCTTCCGCGAATATCTTGAGGTATTGTTAGTAGTAGTAGTAAGGTGCGAAAAAAATACTCACGCCAGAAGTCCCAAATACTTGGACTTGCCAAATTGTTAGGGTTGGTTGAGTTACAGTACCTACTTTCTTGCCGCGGTAGCGTGCCCTTTGCGTCACCATGCTTGAACTTCGATGGATTCATATTATTCTAGGCACTACAAAAGATCGCCTACATCTATCCGACAAACATTGCATACTCAATTCATTAAGACCATCCCAAACATATCGCATATCCGTCAATAGCTATAGATTTCATTTCCGCGCATCAATCACAAAGCAATTTCGTACTGGCATTTGCTAAAAAAGAGGCCGCTCAAAAATCTCACCGACGGGCCCCAATTCAGTTGGACGAGCTAGCCACGCTCACTCATTTCTCTTGCGGCGCTTCGTGGGTGCTACTGTTCTAGATGGTGTAGATGTTGGAGTCACCGTTACTGTGACATAGACTGTCGTAGGCGTGCATGTGCCTGAAGAAGAAGCGAGCGTGGAGGAAGAACTCGTGCTCAAGATGAGGGAGGAACTCGTGCTCGAGGCGAGGGTAGTAACCGTGCTGGAGATAGATGAAGAACTAGTGCTCGAAGTGGAACTTTGAAGGGACGAAATTGACGACGAGTAGCAAGGTCCACTCTGGCAGCCAGCCCCACAGTGAGCTGTATCGTTTCCACAATAGCCATACTGGGAGCAACATGATCCTTGAGGCCAATTGCCACACGTAGTATTACCGTTGGTTGCGCCACACGTTCCATCCGTTGTTACGTTGGCTGAAGGTGTAGGAGAAGCCGTGGAGGAGGAACTTGTGCTGGAGGTGGAACTTTGGAGAGATGAAACCGATGACACGCTGCACGGTCCACTCTGGCAGCCAGCCCCACAGTGGGCCGTATCATTCCCACAGTAACCATACTGTGAACAACACGAGCCCTGTGGCCAGTTTCCACAGACCGTGTTGCCATTAGCCGCACCACAGGTTCCGTCAGTGGTGACATTAGCCGAAGGCGTGGGAGAAGCTGTGATGGAGCTAGTGGAGGACCTGCTTGTCGAACTGCTCGTGGAACTGCTCGTGGAACTGCTCGTGGAACTGCTCGTGGAACTGCTTGTTGATAGACAAGGTCCACTTTGGCAACCAGCCCCACAGTGAGCAGTGTCATTACCACAATAGCCGTACTGTGAGCAGCAAGAGCCCTGTGGCCAGTTACCGCATGTAGTATTACCGTTTGCAGTACCACAAGATCCGTCAGTGGTGACGTTGGCCGAAGGCGTAGGAGAAGCTGTCACGGAGCTAGTGGAGGAAGTACTTATGATACTGCTTGTGGAACTGCTCGCAGGGCTGCTTGTGGAACTACTTGCGGAAAGACAAGGTCCACTTTGACAACCAGCACCGCAGTGGGCAGTATCATTACCACAATAGCCGTATTGAGAGCAACAAGCTCCATTTGGCCAATTGCCACACGTAGTATTGCCGAAGCCCGTACCACAAGTTCCATCAGTCGTTACATTAGCAGAAGCCGTGGGGGAAACGGTGGAAGATGTGCTTGTGCTGGTACTCGAAACAGAAGACGTGGAAGAGATTCCACTAGAAATTGAGATAGAGCTTTGGGAACTGCTTGTCGAGCTTAGAGAACTGCTTGTCGAGCTTAGGGAACTGCTTGTGGGACTCAAGGAAGTGCTTGAGGAACTTGAGAGAGCATAGCAAGGTCCACTCTGACATCCAGCACCGCAGTGGGCAGTATCATTACCACAATAGCCGTATTGAGAGCAACAAGCTCCATTTGGCCAATTGCCACACGTAGTATTGCCGAAGCCCGTACCGCAAGTTCCATCGGTCGTTACATTAGCAGAAGCCGTGGGGGAAACGGTGGAAGATGTGCTTGTGCTAGTACTCGAAACAGAAGACGTAGAAGAGATTCCACTAGAAATTGAGATAGAGCTTTGAGAACTGCTTGTCGAGCTTAGGGAACTGCTTGTCGAGCTTGGGGAACTGCTTGTCGAGCTTGGGGAACTGCTTGCCGAGCTTAGGGAACTGCTTGCCGAGCTTAGGGAACTGCTTGCCGAGCTTAGGGAACTGCTTGCCGAGCTTAGGGAACTGCTTGTCGAGCTTAGGGAACTGCTTGTCGAGCTTAGGGAACTGCTTGTCGAGCTTAGGGGACTGCTTGTCGAGCTTAGGGAACTGCTTGTCGAGCTTAGGGGACTGCTTGTCGAGCTTAGGGAACTGCTTGTCGAGCTTAGGGGACTGCTTGTCGAGCTTAGGGAACTGCTTGTCGAGCTTAGGGAACTGCTTGAGGAACTTGAGAGAGCATAGCAAGGTCCACTCTGACATCCAGCACCGCAGTGGGCAGTGTCGTTTCCACAGTATCCATATTGTGAACAACATGACCCCTGTGGCCAATTGCCGCAAACGGTGTTATTATTCGCTGCTCCACAAGTTCCATCGGTGGTCACTGGTGCAGAGGAAGCTGTCGGGGATGAGCTCGCAGAAGAGCTTGAGGTTATGCTTGTAGAAATGAGTGTAGAGCTGCTTGCGGAAATGGGACTGCTCGTGGAACTTTGAGAACTGCTTGAGGAACTTGAGAGAGCATAGCAGGGTCCACTCTGACATCCAGCACCGCAGTGGGCAGTGTCGTTTCCACAGTATCCATATTGTGAACAACATGATCCCTGTGGCCAATTGCCGCAAACGGTGTTATTATTCGCATTCGCAGAACCACAAGTTCCATCGGTTGTCACTGGCGCAGAAGATGGGGAAGCCGAGAGGGAAGACGAGGATGTCATGCTGCTTGACGGAGATGGGGTAGAAGATATTAGAGACACGCTGCTCGAGCTTATGGAGCTTTGACTAGAGGAGGACACAGCAGGATAGAAGGTCGTTGTCGGTTGCGCAGTACTAGTCAACATAATGTCCGACGTCGTAGTGGTGGTCGAAGTCTGAGTCACAGTAGTTGGTAATGCTGTGGTATATGTTGTCGTGTAGGTTGTGGTTACTGTAACTGGAAATCAGTAGCTAATCTTTACCAAAGGCTTAAGATTTGCTGACTTGTAGTAGGAACATTCGAAACTGTGGTTACCGTCACGGAAGTAGTTTCGGTGGTCACCACAGAGGTTGTAGTGTAGACCGTGGTCGCATAGAACGTTGAAGTACTTGAGGACAAGGAGCCTGCAATATTCGAGTCAGCAAGGCACCCAAATTATAGATTCGTGCGTTAATGCTTGAAGGTCACGCTCAAACGCTGCAGCTTGTGGATGAGTTGTTTTGTACAGCAAATGCCTTCACATAATGTAATGAACTCATTCGTGGGTTGGAAGGTACCAGGCTCGAGAACGAGCCAGAATAAAAGCAAAGATTTTGAAGAGAACGTACTTGAAGATGCTTGTCTCTTGAGCTCTTGATGATACGTTGACAGGAGATACATACTGGTCGGTACTGAACTTGAACTGGGGGCTGGAGGTGGTGGAGGCGAGCCAGCGTCAGCAGGAGCGACATATACGTGTTGTCCATCAGCACCAGGAATCGTGGGGCTGTAACAGCCCTCTAATTGTGCATTCAAGAACACTGAGTAAGCATTGGTTCCACCACAGGACGCAGGGCCACCTCTGTCATTTCGATTAGCAGGCAATCCTCCATCTGCTATAATATGGGAGTTAAGATATGCGAGAATATCAATACACTTACTGAGCAGTAGCGGATCCATTACAATAGTAGGCACAGTTGCTCTCAGATATCTGCAATCCCGACTGAATTTCGGTTCCGCATCCACACGTATTTGAGGTTGTCTGGCTGTCGAAACCAGACCGAGAGGAGTATGGGTAGCCTAATGCAGCGCAGTACTGCACGCAAGAGATAGTGTCGGTGGTCTCAATGGAGACATACATAGGACCAGGGTTGACATTATTGTAACATCCAAGGTAATTGTAATTGGAAGCAGCCCCAGCTGGTGCAGTGCTGTTGGTGAACGAAGGATCAAAGTAAAGGCGGGTAGCGGTGCTGCCGCCACAAATCTGGCTTGGATTGCCAGCGCAAGGGGAGCTACACTGACTTGCCGATGATTGGAGTCCTGGATTGTTTCCTGACGGGTTTCCAACTCCACCAGAGGTAGATCCGCTAGAAGGTGGATTGGGACTGGGGAACTTTGCTCCACAAAAGCACTCGGTTCCAGAGTATAGCGCAGTCCATTCGAACCCATGCCCACGACAGGCCATTTTACACATGTCGACGGTAACGTTGCCAGAAAATCCGGGATAGTACTTTTCAGAGCTCGGATTCGAGCTCGGTTGAAAAGTAAACCCGACGTGGACACCGTTGTTGGTGTCGTCATAACATCCCTTGTATACAAATGATTGCGCTGCGCTACATGATGCCTGAGAGCCTCCGGCGCTACCTTGGGCGAATGCTTGCGCTGCAAAGCACAGAAGTGCGAGCGCGCAACCCCGAAGCATTGCGAATGCGGATGAAGCAAAGGATGAACACCAGATTTGGCCGGCAACAGGACTAAATCAATTCAAGTAGTAAACAGGTATTGCGTGCCACTATAGAGAAAACAGGAGAGTGGCAAGCAACGTCTTGCAGTTAATAAGTAAAGAAAAGGCACACCCGCGTATCTTGACCTTTATAATGGACGTATGTGCAATGTTGACGTGGGGACCACCATTCCAGACGAGATTAGGTTGTTAGAAAATACACACATTCCACTCGTAGAATTAGAGCTTGGCTTTTCTCAATTCCAGGCTATCCACGCGTTTCCCTTCATCGTCCTGTTCCTCGACAGACAACGTTGGGAAGCGTATGGGCATGACGCGCCGAGGGTCAGAACCTTCGACCAAAGAGTACTTCGAGAAGTCAGAGATACCACAGTATCTGCGGAGAAAGTCCTCGTCAAGGTCGAGGAGGCCATTGACCACAGCTGTTGGAGCCTTGAGCATTGCGAGGATTGCATCTGAGAAGATTGTCTGCAGCAATGTCAGGATCTGCTCATATAAATAACCATTGGCTCGAGCTTACGGTTTTCCGGAGGTCGCGAGCTTCCGCAGGATCTCCAGAAGCGACGGCTACAGAGGCGGCAGATTCAATTAACTGATTGCATTAGGAAGCTTAGCGAAATTTAGTCAAAATGATTCTCGGCACAGACATACCGTAGCAGGCCAGATGCTGGTGATTGCCATCTCTTTTTTGCCCTCCCGTACAAAGTCCATAGCCAACCCCTTGGTGAGCACACTCATGCCCACCTTCCCTATAGCGTAAGCAGTCTTACCGCGGAAGAAGCGAGAATATAGTGGTGGAGATACGACAATGATGCGGCCCTTCCAGCCATTGGCTTTGAAATGTGGCAGGGCTGCTTGGACCGTGCCGTACAGCCCCTCAGGATTAACCTTCTGCATGAGCTGGAACCTCTTCATGGGTGTGTTTTCGACCGAAGCCCACCAGATTGCTCCGGAGTTGTATACCAGCACATCCAGGCCACCATATAGCTTAACCGTTTGATCGATCAAGGTTTGCACGCTGGCGAAGCTTCTTGTGTCAACGCCGATGGCCGTGGCATCTCCGCCAGCTTCTCGGATTTCCCGTTCAACAGTGTTGATGGTAGAGGAGGCGGAGTTGGGATCAGGCGGAAACGTTGAAAGGTCGGAAGCATTTGAGGTTGTTTTAGCTGCTACAACAACTATAGATAGTATGAGCTTTTGCCAGTGTTTGGTTCGCCAGGCGTACCTTTGTAGCCATCCTTTGCAAGATCAATGGCGACCTGTCGTCCTATTCCCCTCGATGCGCCCACTACCAAGGCGACCTGCTTCGCTGAAGCCATGGTTGATCTATACGGAGGGGCAACGGTCTGATGCCGGGGACGGATTTAATCAGGTTGAAGAGCAGTGAAGGAGAAATGGAGGAATTGCATTTTACCAACCACGTGCTGTAGCGATCAGCTTTACGTCTGTGTGTTTGCATTCATGATGACTGCATTACTAAATGGGTGATTACTATTCCCCCCCAGCTGCCTCGGAGCCGAGACACAATTATCACACATTTGACAATGCTCGATCAAGTCGTTGTAGCATGGTTTCAAATTCATAACGAATAGATTAGGGTATGTTCCTTAGCTAAGAATATGTGCAGGAGGTGGATATCTGACGCAAAGGAACCAAAATCCTCGATATCTGCCCTCCGGTTTCCAAGAAACGCCATCGCTAAGCCAACAGAACAAATGAGACTCAAGACCAAACATAACGATCAATCTCCGGATTAAGTTTGTCCACGTTGAAACTGCCAACAGAGATCTTTTTCGTTGGTGTAAGCGAATCGTCTGAGCTTGGATCGTGATCAAACTCGGCCTCATCGTCTCCATAACAGCTCAAGCTTACACCACCACTCACGCTTCCATGCTCCATATCGTCGTCACTAGAGCTTGTACTCCATCCGCTGCTGTCTGCTCCACCTGTGCCAGTAGACGGAGTGCTTGGATCCGAGTGGACCGAATCAACGTCAGCGTTACTGATCCCGTTACCGTAACCTTGAATAAGGATCTCGCAAAAGCCAGGTTTGACGGGCTGCGGCGAGTTGAGGGCGAGACCTTGACCGATTGAGACCTTCCGAGGTAGCGATAAAGGTAAAGATAAGGTGCGGTGAACCTTCTTTGGTGACAAGGGTTTCGGTTTCGGGACGGTATAGTCATCGTCAGGCCTGATTTCAATGATCTTCCTGACCTTCTTTATTTCGACAGGCGGTATCTTTGTCGTACTCTTGGAGTCTCTAACACCATAATCCCACGGTGGTGTGCCAGCAATCTGGCAGCAAAGCGGATACGATACCCCTTCCGTATCTCTGACTTCTTTCGGCGCTCGCGTGACTGAAATCAGCGTTTGCAAGACCGCATAGATGAGAATCCATCGGACTTTTCGAGCATCTGCGCAGGAGACTGTCTCCTCCTCTTTCATCGTCCACGATTTCTCGAAGCGCAGATATTCGCGAACGAGACCACATTCCATAACTCTCAAGTCGCCAGGATTGGTGGCTGCCGATAAAGCAGCTAATGCGGTCGCACGGCGCTCTAGCTTGGCTTGTCGGTTGCCGAATAACTTTGATATTCCATTGGACCTCTGGCGCATCATGTCGTTGGAGATCTTTGGTACCAGAGGAAGGGGGTGCGGTAGCGAAGTGTATCGACGTCTCCTATCAAATGCCTGAATGTTTTGGAGGACGCAAATACCGCCGTCGGCAGGCCTGTTATCTAGCATTGATGTGGTTGATTCCGAATCAACCAGATATTCGTACAGTCTACGAAATTCGAAATACATTGAGCGATAGACAGCTTTCGGTAAAGCAGTGGAGTTCTCTTTCGATTGAGGAGGTGGCCAATACCCGTGTTTTCCAACGTAGTAAGAGTGGAGGAATGATCGAAACCGCTCGAGGTGAATCTGGGCTTCGTTTCCAAGCCCTAAGCATGCACCGGACACATGGTCCTCTAGGAAATTCTCGAGGGACTTTCCAGCATGTTCAAGACGTAGTTGCATCTCTAAATGTGCTCTCGTGATCAAGGCTTTCGTTGTGCGCGAAACGAACTGTGAAGAAATTAGCAAGTTTCACTTCCAATCGTGCACGTGGTCTCACCTCAAATTCGGCACTGTTCGCCAGGTCATCGTTCATGCCTGTACAATGTACAAAAGCGTCTGTCCACAGCTCGCGGTACTCGAATTTCTCGCCGAACTGGAGGACAGCTAGGGCGTGGTCCGGGCAATTGCGAAAGTCGGTGTAGTCTTGGCTGTCAAGATAGGCCAGAATATCATCTTGGTTTTCCTCTTCGTCCGGGCGAAAATCGTTCATCCTACTGTAAAGTGCGGCCAACGCGTCGCCTAGTCGATCCCCAACCATTGGCTTCTCAAACATCCATGCGAAGAAGTTCCGTGTGGTCAGATGGTACCGGAAAGCTTCTTCTCTGCTCAGATGAACCGGGGCCGGAATGTAGAGCTCATACTTTGCAGGAGGCGACAAATCGACATGCGAATCTCCCACAGAAGATGCCATACTCATTCTCGTTAATTGAGGATCTTCGGGCACCGGCTGAGCAGAACATTGTTCGAGGAGAGGCCTGCAATTGCTGGATTCAATCGTAGCCAGCGAAAGCCGCATCGAAGCGCCTCTTCTTGATTGACCTCGTTCGTAAAGATGTATCACGCAGTCACCGTTTGGAAACCAAAGCTCGGGGTCCTGTGGAATGCGAACTTCTTAGCTAGTCACTCTCATACAAACATTGGAAGCAGCCAATCATTGGCGACTTACCCTCCTCAGGCCGTCCCAGTTAGTGGTCGTTCTCTGATTGCCATCCCACCGTTTGATATCCGTGACCCGGGTGTTTGTACCAGCTGCAGATGCACGATCTAGCTGTTCCGCGGTATTGGCAGCTAGACGTTGCAAGTAGAGGTTTAATTTCGTTATTCGACGCCCCGGATTGCCTGGCGACGAGCTTCGACTCGATGGACCACTGAAGAGAGGCCGACCGATTCCTTCAGCAGACAAAGACGTCTGCTGCAATTGAAGCGGTGCCGCCGCAGATCCGAATGGTTGGGGCATGCTGAGCTTGTCCGGGTCTTCAGTTAGCAGAGCAAGTGAGAGGAGGTCTCTCGAGTTCAACGACGGTGGAGAAATGCAAAGTTAAGTTGTGAAGCAGAAGACCACATGGGACGGGCATGAAGGATACCCCGCGAGACGGCGACCAGCATGATGGGGTATATGTACAGCCGTCAGTCCAAAATTGTAGCAGCAGCGCTCGGCCAGCGAGCGTTCCAGGACACTGGGCCTAAAAGTCCATAGTGGGGAAACAAATCTCATGAGTCCAGCTCTGGATGATCAGACTTGTGGCGTCATTGGGCGGCATGGGCACACTAGGCGTGCTAGGGTCAAACTTAGCATGGCTGGCGCTAACCTTTTTGAACTGTCGGAAGATGATCCAGCCGTGAACAGATCGACGCTATACCGTTCGAGCTATGTGGCCCTGCTGTATAAATCCCCGGATTCGGCAGGGCGGCCCAGGGTTGGAAATGGGGCTTGCATTAGAGCGGCTGAGAGCGGGTCTGATTGGTTCTAGTCATAAACTCCCAAATGCTCATCACTCCCGAATCCAGATCGTGATCGCCTTTTAGCGAAACTGCGGCTTCAAAGCCTTTGGTGTTGGTAATCACCACATGGCCCTGCGGAGGAATCTTGTCAGTTGTCAGACTGTCCAGTTCATTCTAGCTTCACCACAATTTTCAACGCCCGTTTGTGTGGCAGGAACCCACACATTCTTCCGCCCGTTTGACGTGCCCTCAAGTTCATCGAAGCCGGGGCTTTTACTCCGTACGGCGCACAGAGACGACCTGATTGGCTGATTGTCTCTTGAAACGCATCGATTGGCTTCGTTCGGGGAGCTGATATCAAGGTCAAAAGCCCATAGAATACCCGGTACATATGTATACTGTACTAGCTATTCCGTATACCATGACTGTTCAGCACTATGGGACCTTCAAGTCTTCCGACTTATTGACGACATTACATTGCGGTGTGAGCCGGGAAAGACCCGAATCATGCAGGAAGTGTGAGTGATGTGACGATTGCGAAGCGAGACGGTCAAACGTTGTTGCGTACAGACTCCAAACATCACGTGCTTTCGTAGAGCCTTTTCGTCAAGAAATCCACAAAAGAACTCCACGCGTCGCGGGTTCATCCCTTGCTGTCGCTGTTTCTTTGCAAAGCAAAGGAATGCAGCCATGTTGCTGTAATAACGGCATCAATGCTACTTTTCCACCTTTTCAAAGTGACAAGTCGCAGTTTCGATCCTAATGTCCCCCAGCTTTGGCCCAGTCAGAGTAGCAGGCATCGCTCTGGCTGCTATTCTCGTCTTCTGTGCCTTCATTCGCTTATTCCACTATGATATTTGGAATTCATCAAGAGAATTTCGATCGGTTTGCTCATCCTCGCTTGCTTTGCTTGATAAATGCAATCACCCCAATGACCTGATCCTACCGCTACAACCAGGCCGTGGGATTGGAGCAGAATCGTTCATCGGAAAAGTGACAGCGGTACTTCATGGCAAAGACCCGACCTTGGTGCGAGCAATTCAAACGCACGAAGCCCATAGCCGACGCTACGGGTATTCACTGCTTGTTCTGCGCCATCGAATCCTTGACGATACCTGGAGTAAGCCTGCGTACCTACTTGCAGTACTTCTTGAAGAGATGAGGAAGCCCGAAGAACATCGTCTCAGATGGCTGATGTGCGCTCGGACGGCTGGTTGACCTGTAAGATGCTGATGTTGCCTAGGTGGGTCGATGCAGACACTATAATAATGAACCATAACATCCCGCTAGAAGTGTTCTTGCCTCCAGCAGAGTTTCCCCATCTTCATCTTCTCGTGACTGCGGATCCACACGGTCTTAATAATGGAGTTTTCTTTCTCAAAGTGCACCCATGGTCGATTGAATTGTTGTCTGCTGTGGTGGCCTACAGAGTATATCGGCCAGATACAGAACTCCAATACCGCGATCAGTCGGCGCTCGAAGACGTACTGAAAGAGAAGCATTTTAAGAAGAACTTTCTCCTATTACCACAGAGATGGTTCAATGCTATCTGGGGCGAGCTCAGCGACGATTCAGCCCGGTCTTTCCAAGTCCGACGCGGCGACTTGCTTGTCCATTTCCCTGGCCATCCTCAGCGGGATGAAATAATGAGAAAGTTCCTCGACCGAGCTGAGCGACACTTGCCGGAATGGGAACTTGACCTCGAGTCTACGAGCTACCCTACGGAAATCAAAGAGTACTGGACTGAGCAACAAGATATCTTGGAGAGGCAAAGAAGCGAAGCGCAAGATGCAGCCAAAGACGCCGAGAACCTTCTACGGAAAGTCGACAGCCAAAAAGCAGCCCATCACGATGCACTAGACGGCCAAGATGCCGAAAGGATAGATGAGCAGATCAAAAGGCTCAGGCTAGCATTACACAACCACATGGACGACAAAGAAACCGTGCGAGGAGCATCCAACAAACTACACGAGGTGCCTAAACCCCAAAGCAAGCATGCCACATATAGCACGCCCATGCTGACACTTCAGCAGGCCACACAACCCCTCCGCACCCTCGCCGAGCAAGCGCAGAAAACCCGTCTGAAGCAAGCCCACGCCCTCATCGTCGAAAGCGAGACGGAACTCCTCCGTGCCCACGGCGCAGACCAGCGCGACGCTTTCGAGGAACTGCAGTCCAAACTCGATTCGCTGAGAGAGCTGCTCGCGCGAGACCCTGACAGCGTGGAGGCTGTGACGGATGCGATGGAGGAGTTGAGGAAGGTGAGTTTCTTCTTCTGTTGTTGGTGTGTTTTTGGGGTGCGTATGGATGCTTATGTGGATAGGCGACTGGCGAGGTGAGGGGTGATGGTAGCCGGGGGGGATGAGTTAGAGGGGGTAGTGGTGGTTCCGGGAGTTAGGTTAGGGAGAGGGGTCGTCTCCTTTTCGTAGACCAGTATCATTACATCTTCCATACTACCGGCAGAACGACTACCATTTCTAGATTTATCTAACTTCACAATCCCCGACATAGAAAGGATGAAAATCTCACAGAGCACTAATCTAGCCCTAATCCACCAGAACCAAGTTCCACCAGAGCTCGTCTCAATCCCATGCTGTCGCTGATAGCTCTACGCATCTAGCTCCCCTATTTGCTCCAAAATATACAACTCCCGCAACCGCAACCAAATCACCATAGAACAATCCCTCCGCTCACAACAAACCCTCCCCAAAGAACTCCAGAGTCCGCTTT
>JAABUU010000139.1_pt1 | contig 176463 bp, 300 predicted proteins | sample 5559301 | NCBI WGS metagenome assembly JAABUU01 (sample SAMN10711884, study PRJNA513360) | rock metagenome | isolation source: Antarctica rocks | place: Antarctica: Victoria Land, Richard Nunatak white
GGATTCTGCTGTCTGGGCCTGCTGCTTGCGGGCAGGCGGCGCCATGCTGGCCAGGCGCCACTGCTGGCCGGGTATTCCAGAGCTCATATGTGCTGAGCAAACCCAGACATGCAGGCCTATGCTGTGTAACACTTGGCGTCATTTGCACAGCATGGAGCATAGCGATGTCACTTGCTGCGCAGCCCGGGCCTGTGCTGAGTGCAAGTGGGCGCCCAGCGGCGCAAGGCGGGGGGCATGGCCGCCCCAAATGCGCGCGCGCGCGGCCGCAGGCGCGGGCGCGTGGTGGCGGACGCGCGCGGGCGCGGCGTGTTCCAGCTGCGCGCCAAGGCCGACGGCGCCGAGCTGGATTCGCTCAACGTGCGCGAGACTGGTGCGGCGCCCTCACTGGCTCACAGATTGCCGTGCCGCTTTAAGGGAGTGTTGCGAGACCGGTGCGCGCGCTTGCCGCTGCAAAAGCTGCCGCGCCCCTGGCAGGGGTTGCTTCATGGCGTCCAGCCAGGCGGGACAGTGGACAGCATGTGATGGGTCGTAAAGCTGATACGATGCTGCGTCTTTGGGCGCCCTGTGGCGCAGGGCAGCAGGGCACTGCGCTCTACATGAGCGCGGCCTGCTCTCTTTCGGCACGGACAGCTGCTCGCCGGGGGTGTGCTGGTGCCGCCATGCATGCCTCGAGAGCAGGTGGCGGCGTCGCCCCGCCGGGTGCGTATTCTCAGCAAGCGAGCCAGCGCGCATGGCATCGTCCCTGTCCCCGCCCAAGGCAGAGCGCTTCGAGGCGGGCGCAGCGGGTGGCGGTGGCGACCTTGGGTGTGCGCGGTGCCCGCAGCGGCGTTCATGCGCGGGGAGAAGCTGGTGGCGATCGTGTCGGACGCCGCGAGCACCGGCATCAGCCTGCACGCGTCCGCCGATGCGGCCAACAAGCGGCGCCGCATCCACCTGACCATCGAGCTGCCGTGGTCGGCGGACAAGGCGCGCGCGGCGCATGCGCTCTGCATTTTCTGGTCAGATATGGCGTGTGCTTGTTGCAGTGCTCACGCCGGGCGTGGCTTTGCAGGTGAAGCTTATCGCTTTTGTTGTTGTGCCTGACCTCGAATACAGCAGCGCGCTTTCATGGGAATGTAGCAACTGGGGTTTGATGCGCGCGTGGTGTGTGCCATGCAGGCCATCCAGCAGCTCGGACGCTCGCACCGCTCCAACCAGGTGCGCATCAAGCCCTCGGACGTCCCCCGTGAGGGCAAGAGCCGTCATGTGCAGTCCGTTGTTATACTTACTATGTGAAGATGGGCATTGCAGCAGACTGAGTCAACCCGCATGCCTGGTCATACCCTACTCAGAATGTCTATTGTGCAGCGGATAGTATGCGCTGCACAGGAATTGCTGCACAGTGCCCAGGTAACCTGACAAGGGGCCTGCAGCTGCTGCACGCGGTCGAGCGAGCCCGCGCCGGCGCGCCGGCCAGGTGAGCGCGCCGGTGTACAAGCTGGTGGTGACGGACGTGGGCGGCGAGCGGCGCTTCGCGGCCGCGGTCGCGCGGCGGCTGCAGTCGCTGGGCGCGCTCACGCGCGGCGACCGCCGCGCGGCCAGCGGCGCCGACCTGTCCGAGTACAACTTCGACAGCCCGCTCGGCCGCAAGTCGCTGCGGCGCGCCGCCGTCGCCTGCCGCTTGCGTGTTGGCGTGTCTGTGCAAGCTGGTCAACTGCTCTGCAGTTGTCCCGCGGCTTTGCTGGTCGGCTCATGCTGAATAAGTGTTTCAGCACTTCATGCGAAAGGAAAGTGAAGCTGAGGCCGACACCCGGGAAAGACATTTAAGGAGGGAAAAGGAAGGAAAATGATGGCGCATGGCTGTCAGGGCATCACGTGTGCGAGCGCCCTGGGTCCTGCCGCAGGAAGATGTACGACCACATCCTGCTGGAGCTGCCCACGCTGCCGAGCGGCGTGCAGCTGCCGGACGTGGTGGAGGACGCGTCCGCGCAGGAGGCCAGCGAGGTGCTCGCGCCGCTGCGCGGCCTGCTCGACAGCGGCGGCGGCCACGCGACCGCTGCGGAGCTGGTCGCGTCCGGCGCGCACCCCCGCGCACTCGCCCCTGACAGCGCCGCACTGGGCTTGCAGCGCGCATGGTGCCCAAGGGACTGCCCTGGGTGCAGCTGCCGGCCGGCATAACCCTGCCTGCGGCTCCAGCACACGCGCGCGCCTGCGCGCTGGACACCCGGCCCAGCGGCTCTAGCCCTGCCCTGCGCAGACATCAGCGGCTGGCAGTGCAACCAGGCAGCTGAAGACCCAGTGCTGATTCAGGACGACAGTGCTCCCCCTCACGGCTCCAGCTAACCCATGCACGCGTCCGTGCGCAGTGGAGAACCTGCACCGGCGGCTGCGCGACAGCGTGGACATCATGGGCGTCGGCGTGGGCCTGCCGCGCGCAGACCACATCGCAGAGGAGGGCGCCGCGGCGGTCGCGCCGCCCAGCGCAGGCACGAAGGACGTCGGCGACGTCAGGTGCGCGGCGGCGGCTGCGCCCAGCGCTCAGCAGGGCACCACATGTTAGAGCATTGTACATTCCTTGGGTCTGCAACACTATCAGTCTGCCATGCTGCTGGCGCCGCAGCACATAATGATCAAGGACTCTGAAAACAGGATCTCCAGGACAGCAGCCGTTCTGGGGGCAGGCAGCAGGGTCTGCCCGCATGGCTCTGCTGAAAGTCGACTAAAGTGCCCGCGCACACGCGCGCAGGCGCTTCCTCAACCGCCTGCTGGGCCTGCCGGTCGCGCGGCAGAACCTGCTGTTCAGCTACTTTGCGGCCACGCTGGCGGCCGAGGTGCGCGCGGCCAAGGCCGAGGGCCGCTTCTTCGAGGGCTTCTCCGACCTGGGCGGCTCGCTGTACGGCGGCGAGAAGCCGCGCCCGCAGGCGCGCCGCCCGCGCGCGCGCGGGTGTGGGCCAGGCGTTCGTGCGGGGGGGGGCGGCGCTCGGCTGCAGCGCACGCTGTGGGGTTCGGGAGGTCACGGAAACCCTGCATGGTTTGCAGCAGCTAGCACCAGGGGCGGCCAATATGAGTCGACGACGGGGTTGTTCCCCTCCTCTTTTACAGTGAACCACGAGTGCTTCGTACAGCGTCCCCTGGGCCTTACGTGACGTTTGGGCATCGCACAGCGTTCGCCACACACCATCCATGGCGGTCAAGGCGCCCCCGGCGCGCCTGAACAGGTGCTGTGGGTGGACGCGTACAACAACCGAGCCGCAACCATCCGGCACGACATTACGCTGGACCGGGTGCGCGCCTGTCATGCGTCGTCATGCGCAGCGCACCCGCCCCTGCTGTCCAGAGGCCAGCGTTGCAAGCGGCGTTGCAGGCGGCAGGATGTCACAGGCCCCGATCTGGCAGCCAGCGGTCCTTGGGTCCTCTTCAGTAAATGTCAACTGCTGTGAGCCGTGGCGCGCGCTGAGCACAATACTGTTTACCCTGCTGAGAGCGGTGCGCCAAAGACGCGAGGAAGCTCATTCGCCGCCCATCTGCCGCGGCGTGCAGGGGCTGAGCTTTGAGGCGGCGCTGCGGCGGCTGGAGCATGAGCGTCGGGACGGCGATGCCAGCGGCTTCTACGCCAGCCGCAACCGCATCTTTGGGTGCGGCGCGCTGGCCGGCCTGCTGCACTGCACCGACCTGCTCGCTTGAGCGCTGCATGATGGGCTGGGAGACAATGTCGAGCAGTCAGCTTTGAGCAAAATCCCTAGCAACGCATTCCCAGATCGACTTTGCCGGACTGCTGGTCAGTGGAGCAAACCTGCGTGCATTGCCGCTGTATACACCACAGGCGTCTCGGACACTGTACCCGACTGATTGTCATGGTGGAGTGTGCACCGGATGATGATGCTCTGCATGCTCGACTGCTGACACCACGGTGCCGCAAGGCACTGTATGTTCTGACCGACATGGTACTGGGGTGCAGCCGGAGCATGACCGTCCTGGCGCTGCAGCGCCCTGGCGGGACAAACTACTTTTGTGTGCTGCGGTGCGCACTGCAGCATGCGGCGCAGAATTGGACCCTGCCTCTCCAATGCTTGGCTGCTTGTTCTTCTTGTGTGCCAGAGTGCAGGCATGTTTTGCTCGGGCGTGTGGATGCTGCACATGGAGTGCAGACAGGGCTTGACAGACGGCTGGACCCTGCAGGCCCAATACGGGCGAGAGCTACTTTGACATGGAGGCGCGCCCTCCTTAGCTTGCTGCCTCCTTTCCTGCGCTCCGCCTCTTCCAGCCCATGCAGGGGCGGAACCCTGCAAAGCGCCATGCGTGTTGAATTGACCCCCCAAGCAGCACTGCCAGACACTAGAGCTCAGCAGTGCATCCTTGGGCGTGCCCGCGCGCGCAGCAGGACGAGCTGCGTACACCCTGCTGGGAGAGCAGGCCCGGGTGTTGCCCCACAGGAGGGTGCAGGCAGTGCGGCCGGGCACCCCGGGACTCCGGCACGAGCGCCCGTTACGGGGTTTCTGTCGAGTGACCGCGCGCTAGCGCGCGGCGCGGCGCGCACACGCGCGCTTCGGTGAGCAACGCGATGGGCGCGCGCAGCGCGACGAGCTGCGCGCCAAGTACAGGCTGGTGGATACGGAGGATGCGCGCGCCGGCTGGGAGGAGGTGTACGAGTCCTCGCTGCGCGCCTGCATGCACGGCGTCAACTGCACGCAGGGCGCCGACTGCCAGGCGCGCCCTGCATCATGAAGTGGTGAGGATGTCTAGATGCCCGGTATGCCTCTTGCAGGGATGTTCCTACAGTGCACTACCGGTACATCAGCGACTCACAGGGAAGTCAGCAACATGCGTCAGCACGTGCGCATGGTGCCCGGCTGGATGCAAAAACCATGGGCAAACTTTTGCATAGCGTCCGGCCGGACATCATGCGCATTAGCTGACGCATGTCGCTGACTTGCCTGTGGGTCGATGGGGTACTGGTAGTGCACTGAAAGCGCTCTTTGCTGTGGTGGTCTGGCATGACTGTTTATAGTGTGTCACGTTGTGTTTCCGCTTGCAAGCGCCATGTCAGGCCGCACCTGTCAGGTGTACTTTGGGTGACATAGTGGCCGAGCTGGTGGGTGATGAATCGCATGAACAGGGCAACTTTATGTTTGTCAAGGAGTGCAGCTATGCGCACGTGGCCACCCCAAAAGCCTTTTCTGCCCCAAGACTACTGCATACGCCCACGCGCGCCTGATGTGCTCGCGCCGTCCCAGCGCATGAGACTGCGTGCCGTGCACGCCGCGCCGCGCAGGTGGGCCGGCGGCTGACGCGCGTGACCATCCTGGCGGGCAGCATCGTGCGCGTGTGGGGCTCGCTGGAGCGCGTGCTGGAGCGCGCGCAGGGCATGCTGTCGCGCTCGGACCGCACCATGCGCGTCGTGCGCGCCGACTTTGGCGCGGACGGCACGCTCATCGGCGCGCCCCCGCAGCGCCGGCGGGGCCGGCCGCGCGCCCGCCCGCCCCTTGTCCCCTGCTGACCGGTTGGCAGGGGCCGTCAGGGCGCCATGGCAGCAGCACACAGAGATGCAAAGGAGGGTGTTTGGATGTGCTCGCTGAAACTCGCCGATGCTTGTCCAGGAGGCGGACTCCAGGGAGTGGTGCCACATGCATACGCAGCCTCACCAGAGGGGCTGCCACTGGTACACCGGTCTGTCCGTTGGGCCACCGGATATGCGAGGCAGGGCGCGCGCCCTAAATCTCAAGCGCGCAGGCGTGCGCTTCCCGGGGCACCTGATGCCGGAGGTGGTGGCCACGCTGACGGCGGCGCAATCCGCGGCGGAGGCCGCAACGGCCGGCGCGGCCGCCGCGGCGGGCGCTGCGGCGCCCGCCGCGGCCGCGCCGGACGCGCTGCGCGCGGCGGCGCTGGGCGCGGTCGGCCTGGCGCGCGTGGAGCCCGCGCCGCCGGTGGACCGGCGCGCGCTCGCCAAGATGCTGCGGTGCGCGCCCCAGCTACCCGCGGGGCGCGATGTGAGAACACGCGTGCGCATGTGCCGCGCGCCACAGGACGCCGGCGCCGGAGCTCGTGGAAGCGCGGCGCTGCTGACGCGGCGGACATGCTGCGCAACATGCTTGCCGTTAGCTCCTGCACGCACAACTGACTCAGCTCGCGTGTGTTTGCCTTGGCGCGCAGGCCGCCAAAGACGCTGCTCAACTTCTTCAAGCCCGTCGCCAAGCTGGAGGAGGCTGGGGCCGGGGCGCCGGGCAGGCGCAGGGCAGCGGCGGGCGCACCGGACTGCTCCGCGCAGCCCCGCCCGGCCAAGAGGCTGAAGGGGCCCGCGCCGGCGCTGCCGGCGCCCGCCTGGGCGCGCGCCGGCGCGGAGCGCAGCGCGGGCGCGCGGCCGGCGGACCGCGCGGCCTCCGCCGCCGGCGTGGGCGCCGGCGCGGGCGGCGGCGCGGCGGCGGGCAGCGCGGGCGAGGCTGGCCCGGCTGGCGCTCGCGTGGCGAGCGAGCCAGGCGAGGCCGCCGGGGCGCAGAATGGCACGGTACAGGGCTCTGGGCGGCGCGTGCCTGAACCCCCGGCTGCGCACGTGCCCGCCGGATCGGACGCCTCTGGCGTGGGGCCCCGGCAGGCGAGCTGCGCGGGGGGCGGGGCGGGGGCGGGCGAGGCGGGGCCCAGCAGACAGGGCGGCGGCGCCATGCAGCAGCTGGTGTGCATGGGGTTTGGCGAAGAGGCGGCCGCGCGCGCGCTGACGCAGGCCAGGGGCGACGTCGCCCAGGCTGCCAACCTGCTGCTTGCCTGAGCGTGTTTAGGGCGCATGCGCCGCACAGCAGCCAGGCTGCGGAGCGGATTGTGTACTCTACTTTGGTGCAATTGCTTCTTTTCCTGTATCTGCGCTCGCCACAGCGGCGGAGCTGGAGTGCCCGCAAGGGCGTGCAGGTCGGCTGCAGCATGAGTGCCTCGGCTTAAGCTTGCTGGTGGCGGGCTGACTGAACTGCATGAACCGATGCCAATGCACTGCATGGAACGCAGAGCGTGGCCCAGCCGCTTGCAAGTTTTGAGTGCGGCTGCCGGTTGCCGCGCTGCGGCTGTCTGCATGTGTGTGTGTGAAACGCCCGAGGAGTGTTGACAGACAGTGTCTAGTGGTGGTGGCTGTGCTGCAGACATGCATGAGCCAGGAACTGTGTGTAGGTAGAAACATCATCACAAATTTGTCAGTCTGTGTGTCCATTAGGCATGTGTGTCCACAAGTCATTACATGTTTTGTGCCCGAGTTGGTGTTTGATTGCCTTGGGGATTGGGCAGCTCTACAGCAACATGCCACGGCATGCTTATATCATCATCATGGCCTCCAGTCCCATGGGCATACAAGATGTATCGCGCATGTATCAGGCACAAGACATATGGCGCGGTGCGCGCCCCGCCGCCCCAGCGCGTCGAGCCAGGAGTACCCCTCGGAGGGTCTGGCAACTAAGCACTTTGGCCACCTGGCGCGCCCGCCCAAGTACAGGTTGACTGGCAGGCATAGCTGGCGTAGCGCGGCTGGTCGGCCTGGGCCCTCCGCAGCCGCCCAGTTCACCAAATAAGCTGTCCAGGGGGAATCACGCGTGCCATGCAAGGACACTGAGGGCTCTGTTATTCAAGCGGTAGCCTAAGCAGCCGCAGGTCGCTATATTGAAATATCTTGGGTCCTGCAGAGCGTCCCGGAGCGTAACAGGGGAAGAGCCAGTGTGGCCCTTTGCGTTGATGGGGGTGCGACCGCGCTAAGCGCAACTACCACAAGCCACGGGCGGTGCCCGGCGCAGCGGGCGCGGGCCAAGATTTAATGAAATAAGTGCATTACAGCCGTGTATCAGACCTAATGTGAGGCTGCCTCCACTCATTCAAAAGTGCCTGTCTGTTTCGTGCGGACCCCCTGTGACAGGTGCAAAACCCTGCTTCGACACTGCGTGCCGCAAAAAAAAACGTGCGGTTTTTGCGCAACGCTAGGTGAAAGGTAGGGAGGGAACCTACTAAACAGCGTGACTTTGGCGCCGGAAGCATAAAAGGGGCACGGGACAGAGAGCACAGCCAGCCGCACTTACATCTTGTTAAGTGGGTTTGCCAAGGAGCGATGGGGCTGCTGGGGTGCCTGCTGGCTCTGTCCGTGGCCAGCGCGTACGCGAGCGGCGGCCGCCTCGCTCTGCCAGGCAGCCCGCTTGCTGCAACTCAGAACACGGCCGCAGCGCCAGCCGAGGCTGTCGTGCACAACAACAACCGGCCGCTGATTGGCGTCCTGGCGCAAGCGTGCCACAGGTGCCCGGGGCGGTGCGCGCCCCGACCAGTGCGATTTCGCAAAGAGCAGCACTTGCCGGCAACTGTACAGCAGTCTTACCAGTGCGAAACCTGAGGCGCTGCACTGCGTTTGCAGGTCGTATGTGGCCGCAGCCTACGTAAAGTGGGTGGAGATGGCTGGCGCGCGGGCGGTGCCGATTAGGTGCGCGCTCCGGTGGTGGTTTTCAAGACCATACTTGTGTGCCACTTGTCGCACACGTTCACCAGTGGTACGTGCTGTTGAAGCTTCGTCCAACGTTGGTGGACTTGTGCGGACGGCAGGTTCTATGTTAGCGACCAGGAGCTGCGCAGGTTGTTTCAGTCGACGAACGGCCTGATCCTGCCGGTGAGGGACCCCACATGTGCTCAAACTGCGGGACGGCTTTAAGTTGACGCTGCTGTGACACCTGCCTTGTTTACTTCAGCCTTCCTGGGAAAAGCTCTCACTCAAGCTGACACACGGCCTGTCCTGCAAGTTGCTGGCACGGTGGTCAGTGTGCGAAGCCTGGGGGACACTCACATGCCCTCAGTGGAATTCCCTTGTTAAGCCGGAGTTGCAGACTCACTTGCTGCCGGGAGCACCGGCCGGGCGCTGACACCGAACCTGCCGGCGCGCAGGGCGGCCTGACTGACCTGTGGCTGGACGACCCCTACGTCGTGGCGGCCAGCAAGCTGATCGCCTGGGCGGAGGAGGCCAACGCGGCGGGGGAGGTCTACCCGGTCTGGGGTACCTGCCTGGGCCACCAGCTGCTGCAGATCCTTGCTACCAACGCCAGCTTCGAGGAGCTGCTCGTGGAGACGGATGCCGTGGTGTGCCCCCACTGCCCGGCTGCCCGCCGCTCGCGCCCCTACAATTTACCCTGGCGATTCGGCATGCAGGGTAACTCGTTCGCGCGAGGCTGCGTGCTTGGCAGCATGCCAGCGGCGCGCTCTTATTTTGGCCATGACACAGCTTGATGACACAGCTTGATGTGGCGACAGCCTCAATGTGCCAACCACTTGGTTGCGCTGCAAGCCCCTGTGCTGCATGTCCGTTTGACATTAAGAAAATGAGTAAAGGCTGACTTTTATGACCACCCATGGCTTTCTGCGTGTGGTCGAAGCGCGCATGGCTGATGCGCCTGGGGGCCGCCTGCGGCAGTCGCACCCGAGCACGCTGGAGTTCACGCCCGCCGCGAAGACCTCCAAGGTCTTTGGCTCCATGTTTTCCAAGCGGGTGCGCTAAAGACCCTCTCCTGGGACGCTTAAGTGCGCTGAGTCAGGCACGCATGCCGCAGTGTACCTGCTGCAATTCTCTTTTGCTGCCGGACGTACGAGCCTACATCGCGTAGGCTCGTTTGTCCGGATGCGGCCCTGCTTGTGCAGGCCCGCTGTGCCACAAAAGCTGGCGGTGATAAGTTGCTGGGGGACACTCCCACAAGGGTGTAGCTCGGTGATAAGAGAGCGAGTCCTGCATGCAGCTGCACTTTGAAGCCCGTATTAAGAGCATATGCGAGCATTTGCAGAGCGCCCTGGTGGAGTTGGCATTGGGACAGCCTTGGGACAGCCTTCGATCCTTGGGGTGTGCTTTGTGTGGTAGCAGAGCTGAGCTGGTAGCGCACAGAGCTGCACGCGCGCAGCCCGCCTCACGAGCTTGGGCGCCGCGCGCGCAGAGCGACCTTGTCGAGACGGCAGGGGACCCGGCGGCCAGCATCATCATGGAGAACCACGAATTCGGCATGCCGCCGGCCAACTACGCCGCGTGGCCGATGCTGAACAGCACGTACGACATCCTCACCACCACGCGCGACAGGTGCGCGGCCCCGCGAGGCGCTCGGTTTCTGCGTTCCGCAGAGTCCGGGTCGACCCTGCTCCAATGAGAGAGGTTGCTCAGAGCGCAGCCAGCAGCCAACCCCGTGTATGGGGTTTGCAGCTTTTCAGGGCGCTGCGCAACATGGCGCAGGCGGTGTTGTCAACATCAACCTTTCTTTCTCCCCATGGCATAAGCAAGGCTAACAACCAAGGGACGCATGTGTGCGCGCGCAGGAAGGGCGCCATGAGGTGCAGGCGATTTTGGTCAGAGCAGCCTGCCCCTCTCACCCATGGCACAAGCAAGGTTCTAACAAGCAGGGTTAAACGAGCAGGGTGCACGCGTGGCCGCGCAGGAAGGGCGTGGAGTACGTATCCACGATCGAGCACCAGCGCCTGCCCTTCTTCGGCACGCAGTGGCACCCGGAGAAGCCGCCGTTCGAGTTCAGCGACGAAACCATCCCGCACACGCACGACGCGATCGCCGTCTCGCAGCATCTCAGGCGCGCGCGAATGTGTCCAGGATGCATTCGGCTGTGTGGTCTGGCATTTTGCACCCTCTTGGCCTGCGAAGAAAACTATTACATCCAGATACTTTTAGACATGAAGAGGCGCCGCCTTGGGGCTGCCGCTGAAGCTCACTGGTAGATTGTACGCTGGCAGGCCTGATCACCAGCGCCCTTATTTGCACTCTTAACGTTGGCGCGTGAGGATGCCCCTTTGCAAGCACACCTCGAGCAAGTCCTCATCCTGTTGGCCGCGCCTGATGATGCTGCCCCCTCTGCCCCGCAGTGGCGTGTTCATGGACTACGCGCGGCGGTCCACGCACCGCCCCGTGAGCGTGGAGGAGGAGCTGGCGATGCTGATCTACAACTACCACGCGGTCTTCACCGCGCGCGACATCGTCATGGAGCCGTCCTACGACGGCGCGCCCTGCTCGCGCTCTGCTTGCCGCGCAGATAGTGCAGATCAGGCTCTCGGGTGGGAGGAGCGCAGAGCGCATGCACTTTGTCGAGTGTCAGTGTTGTCTGCACATCAAGGAAGCAGAAAGGCGCCCTGCCGGTGATGCCTTGCAGGTTTGCACTTGCGAGTGCACGCCTGCACGGCTTGCGAACGCCAGTGTAAAGGCCTAACTGGAGCTGCAAAGTCAGTGCATTTGGCGACGGCTGACACTACGCCTCCATCGCGCGCCGCATGACACTACGCCTCCATCGCGCGCCGCAGGCCCCGACATCACCTACTTCCTGGACCTGGTGGCGTCAGAGAATGGCGGCCTGCTCAGCGGCGGGCTGAACAAGTTCAACTGATGCCCGCCCCTGTCAGAGGGCTGCGGCTGGCTGTGCCAGCGACATGCACCACCCGGGGCATTACCCGGGAGCGAGCGATGGTTCAGGCGGCGGCAGCGCACCGCATGCGCGCGCCTGCTGGTTTTGCTCTTCCTGAGTGGACATTCTTTTGCAACAGGGTCTCTGCTGTGTCTGGGTACGTGCGTCAGCTTGTCGAGCGAGGTTGTGCAGCAGTTGCTGGTGCGCATCAGTGAGCTTTGCCCTGCAGCTTTAGGTTAGGAGGCAGAGAGACAGATGCTGTGGTTACACCGTGTTTGGTGTTGGTGCTTGTTTTGCAGCGCATGCGCATGGAGTGGGGAGCTCAGGAAGCCATGCCTGGGCTTAATTAATAATTAAACAGCTTGCTGAGCAGGAGTGCTCGCTGTTTGCTGGGTGTTGCCATGGGTATTAGTATGATTGTGAGGCACCTTCACTGGAGAAGTATTCCTAGAGCACTGCGCAACAAGCTGCTGGTAACATGCAGGTTGTTGTTCGTGCATATCTCGTGTACCGTACTGACAAGTTCATCCCTGACAAGACAGTCTGCCATACTATTGTCACTCAGCTGCTGTAATCGATCAGTGGCATAGTGGAGCAGAGACACTTACAGCTGACATGTGGCCCTGCTAAGTGCTGTCCGACTTTAATCTCAAGGACCTTTTTACTGCGCTGTGAAAGGCAGCTTGCAGGGAGCACTCAAGCGGGACTTCTGCGGAGCATCGGCGCGCAGCAGCGGCTGTTGGATACCGCGCAATATGCTGAGAGAGGTCCAGAGTCTGAGTTTCGATCGTACGCACCATTCCTGCTGGAGGTTCTCGAGCACTCAACCTGGCGCCGGCTCATGCGCCCTTGTAGGCATAGGTCTGGGCGCGCAGGTGCCGCACGCCGGACGCGGCCTCATGCTGCTGCGACACCACGTAGCGCGCCACGCCGGCCAGCAGCAGCGGCGTCATCGGCAGCCAGGCCAGCGCCGCGACGTCCCGCAGGCCCATGCTGGAGCCCTGCCGCCGGCCCCGGCCGCAGCTGTCATGTCCCTGTGTGCCAGAGCTGTCTGCTCACCCAGGGCTCTTTGTGCCACAGGAACTCCACAGCCAATTTGCAGGTGGAGCTTGTGAGTTGTAGTCGCCCCTGCATGCCGGTGCAAGATAGGTGTGTTAGTGCGGGCAATACACTGACGGGCTTGGTCCTGCGCAGGCACTGCACAGCGGAAGCAAAGCCTTGTTGTGTACAGCCACTAAGTGCAGAAGGTGCCTTTTGTTATCCTCGCTACAGCGCATCATGGCTACAGCTTACGCATGCTGCCTCATGCGGCCCAGGGCACCAGCGCCGCACTGCATCATAGTAGAACCGGTGGACCATCGCAAATGCTGAGGCAGGCAACACAAGCAGTCTCCCACCTGCGACGCGGCCTCGAGCGCGCGGCCCCAAAGCAGCAGCAGCACCAGGCTGCCGAACAGCGCGGCGTCCAGCAGCCTGCGCTCCAGGCGCGTGCGCTGCGCGTGCTGCGCGGGCGCCAGGCCCTGCCGCTCGTGCCCCGCGACCAGCGCGGCCGCCGACACCGCCAGGCACGCGCCGGAGAGCAGCTCCAGGAGCCCCACGGGCGCGCTGTCTGCGCGGCGCAGGGGCGGGCTTGCAGGTGAGCGGTTCTAGTTTGCACGTTGTGCACGGTATGTGTAACACGTGCTGCCACAGTCACAGGCCGCCGCTGCGTGCCCTGCGACCAGTACGGCTGCGACGCGGCCTGTCCAGCAGAAGGTAGGTCCGCCGCGCTGTCAGAGCATGAGGGTGCAGGAGCTAGCTGACATACTTTGAGCACGCGAAAGTGGTGTCTGTGCGGTAAAGATGGGCCATTCTGAGCAGGAGGCGAGTATGAGTCAAGCATAGCCGCCCTATGGGCCACAAACAGCATAGCCCTGAGCGGCCTGGCACCAAGGCTGCAGGAAAGGCGCACCTTGGAAGGCGGCATGGTGTTTCAAGTCCCACGGGCTGGTCAACTGCCTGGCGCCCAGGTAGAAGTGCGCGAGCGCAAGCGCCCCTGCACGCAAACGTCAGTCAGAAAGCGCATGCGCATGCCACTGACTGTATTTTCCCTGCCGCCCTGTACTTCTGCTTCGCACCTGTTATGCAGCCCCACAAGCACCGCCACTCTGCGGCCTGCTCAACCTGCAGCGTCTCAAACGCCTTCACCAGCTCATCCTGCTCGCCAGCGTCCAGCGCGTGGTTGTCATCAAGGAGGTCGCCTATGCGACGGTCCGTCCTCTTCCGCATGGCTTCCAGCACAAGCCGTTCACCTACCACTCAGCAGCGGTGCGCTAAAGGCGCCGGGCCTCTCATAGTACATTTGGCAGTTACAGACTCTTGCTAGGGTGGGCACACAGGGCCATGCTAGCTCTTGCCACATGCCATCACTCGACTGGCCTTCAAAACTCTGCCACACATCATCACTCGACTGGCCTTTAGAAAACCATACACCAGACACAACAAAACCTTCGCTATAAAAGCCACGCCTTTTCTGGCTCTATGCCTGCCTGTGCACGACCTCGTTCCTCACGTTTGCCAGAGCGCAGCACCCCGCCTAATATTCTGGGGCGGGCGGCACAAACGAGTCGACGGTGGCCTGCAGCACGGGCCGGAACCTGGGCAGCTCCGACTCCCGGCACTGGGCGGTGACCGTGAATAGCTTGTTGTACCTGTCAGCGCGACTGCTTGTCAGGCGCACCTGCTGAAATGCTTTCGACAGTGATGTCCCTGGGCGGAAACAGGGCATCAGCTCTGCATGCAAACCGGATGCCTTTCACCTGGAAAACCATAACCGCTTGGATGTCTCCTGCTGGTGCAGCCTGGTAGTCACACCAAAACCGAGCACGATGGGGTGACCGCTCAGTCCAGCGCATCTCAGCCACGCGGCAAGGAGCGCTCCAGCCGTGCAGCAAAGACGGACAACCAAGGGGCGCGCCTGCCGTTGAAGCCGAGCGAGACGGCCGACAGGAAGTGGCGCGGCTCGTCCTCCTCCGGCTTCTGCACGGTGTACTCCAGCAGGTACTTGCGGTCGCGCTCGCGCGCGTCCAGCAGCTTGGCGCGCTGCCCGCCGCCGCGAGCACCAACCATCAGCAAGTACAGCTATGCTTATCAGCGACCAACGTAGCCTGTCCACGGCAGGTGCACTCCAAACTTGGCGAAAATAGGTGCTCAGCGAGCCATGCCGGCTAGGTCCTCCTTCCCTAGGCCTTGCTGCAAATGGCCCACCCTTGATACTTAACAATGCTTGCTTACACTGCGAAATGACCCCTGGGATGCTGTGACCTACATGCAGCACACGTTGATAGGCGTCTGGCAGCTGGGCGCGCCGATCGACCCGGGGGTCCTGGCGCCGCACCTGCACCGGGCCCACGTTCTTCCGCCGCCGCAGCAGGTACGTGCGGTCCATGCTCACCACCAGGTTCTGGCCAAAGTCCTGCGCAGAGCCGAACGAGCCCAGCTTGGTGTAGTCAGCGCCCACGTTGGTCACGAGCACCGTCACGTTGGTGTCGGCGCCGCCCGCCTGGGGGTACCTGCGCGGCCGGCCGCGCGCGCTGAGGCAGCCCCTCGAAGCGGGGGTGTGCGCAGTCGATACGCTCAAGGCAAAGACAGCGGCGGTGTGCGGAGGGAAGGGGCACTCGCAAGGGGGTGCGCGGGCGCACCAGGCCAGCGCCCGGCGCATGCCGCCTGAGAAGCCCTTGCCGCCCTCTGCGTTGCCCGACCCGAACATCCAGCCGTCCGGCACCTGCGCAAGCCCCACTTGGAACAACCTCAACCTGCCTGCAAGACTTCACTTGAGCACTGCCTGCAAGACTTCACTTGAGCACTCCACAGAATGCGTGGAAACTCAGCTCAACGGGTCTCAACGGGTCACCTTGATCGAAAACTTGTCTGCCCCGTCGTCATATGGCACAAGGCCCCCGCCTGCCTCTGCGCCCCGCCAAGCACGTTGGCACGAAGCGCCTGGCCTTCACACAGACACACGCAGGAGTGCAGCCGCAGCGCACCGCCTGCCGCATGCACGCCCGCCGTCCGGCACAGCAGCAGGACCGCCGGCAGCTGGAGCAGGCTCCGCCGCGGCAGGTCAGCCAGCTCTGCCGCGAGCCCAGGTCTGGGCGCTGCACACCGTGCAGCGCATCCCCGCCTGCCTCGTACTGGGCCTGAGCGCGCTACATCTGTTCACCGACCCGTTGCTTCACAAGTTTCTATGGCATACATGCGATGCACGTGCGCGCCTGTGCACGTAAACGGTGCAAGCCCATGCGCCAAGCGACGGGCGCTCAAGTCCGAGGCGGTGCCAGAGCCGAGCGGCACGCTCCTGGCAAATGCTGGCATTGTGGCGTGCTCGTGCTCTGTAGGTCAGTACAGAGCGCTAGTGCTGAGGCGAGCACACAGATCGCTTGGCCTGTCTTACCGGCTTCCGAAAACTATCTTGTAGGTGACCTGGCAACAGGTCTTTTCAGCTAGCTGCCTTGCGTGCGCCGGAGCCAGCGCTGCCTTGCGTGCGCCGGAGTTCTGGTTCCGGAGTTGTGATGGCGGTCGTGTGGAGCGCTGTGCTGGGCCTGGCCCTGGTGGCCGGGCTTGCGGCCGGCGAGGCTGTGCCGGCCTCTCCAATCAAGGTCACTCTTCACAAGCGTGCGCTGAACGCAAAGCAGCTCGAGAACACACAGCGGACGCTGCAGGAGCGCTACGTGCGCTCAAACCTGCTCGGCAGCCGCGAGGAGGACATCCCGCTGCTCGACTTCCTGGACGCCCAGTGTAAGGGCCTTGCTGGCGTGAAGGTTGTGTGATGCTTCTTGCAAGACGCTGCGCTCCACTGTTCATCTGGCAGGTCAATTTATCCCTGCTTGACATATAGGAGCCGCGCGCTCTGCAAACAGCAGGCTATGCCTGAGATTGCGTAATCGCAAGCCATGCGCGCATGTGTATGAAAGCTTGAAACATCAAGTCGTACGGGAGTTGGCGGGCTGACAAGCAAGTAAGCAAGCGTTGTGTGCTGTGCTGCTCCCTAGGAAGCCGTGTCTGGGCTGTCCGCGCGTGCTGTGTCGGCAGCGACTGTGCAGCTAGTATTTGCAGGTCGGGCCAACTGTACATAATAGAGTATGTGCGCAGTGATCCACCACTGCTACAGTCTGGTGGCGCTTCCTGATGTCCTGGCCCATGTACAGAGAGGTCACCTCCGCGTGCGCCACATCACCCAGTGCGTGCCGTACAGCCAGCGTGCAGTGACAGGCGTGTGTGCGCGCAGACTATGGCGAGATCGGCCTGGGCACACCGCCGCAGCTGTTCAGCGTGGTCTTCGACACCGGCAGCTCCAACCTCTGGGTGCCCAGCTCGCAGTGCAGCTTCCTGCAGCTTGCGTGCGACCTGCACCGCAAGTTCTATGCGACCAAGTCCGCCACGTACCGGGTGCGCCCTCTCTATAGTGTGATGCTCCCTATCAGGCCACCGCAGGACGTATCATACCCGTGTTGGTAATACCTTGCTGATCAGGTGGAGTACAACTGTGCAGAGCATGCATTCCCAGCATTGTCCTGGCAGTTGTGCTTGTGGATGGAGCTGCCAAAGCAATGCATGCATGCAATGTTCCAAGCTTTTTGCAGCATAGTTGATGCATATAAACTTGCTCGATGTAAGCTGCTGTGCATAGGGTTGTGTGCTGTCTGTATGGCTGAGCGCGCAGCGCGGAGAGAGCTGCATGACCTTGCACATGCATTTGCTGTACATGTAGTCTGCTGTACATTAGTCTGCCTTACCACTAGTATTGCCTTCAGACAGCAGCGTGAACATTCTGCTGTTGCAACCTCAGCGGGTCTGTAGCATGCTTCAAAGATGCGCTTAGCTGTGCCGATGTTGCTTTGACCAGCGGGTTTGAAACACAGGACCACCTGTTATACTCGCGCGCGCAGGGCAACGGAACAGACTTTGCGATCCAGTACGGCAGCGGCTCGCTGGCCGGCTTCTTCAGCACGGACACGCTGTCGCTGGGCTCGCTGCACATCGAGGACCAGGTCTTTGCTGAGGCCACCCAGGAGCCTGGTGCGGGACCTCCTCTTCATCAACAAGGATATGTGTTGTGGTGCTGGAAGCAAGCGCTTTGAAGAGGTGTCTCGGCAGGTGTGATGGCGTGACTGTTGCTGTCCTCGCCTGTGAAGTGTGTGCAGCATGCTGACGCTGGCGCTGTGCTGCAGGACTGGCCTTCATCGCCGCAAAGTTTGATGGCATCATGGTGCGCCCTGCAGCGGACCAAGGGTGCCGGTGATGTACTCTTGTGCTGGCGCCTGGTGGCTGCTCAGCAACGTGTAGTCGTGAGCCTTGTGGTCTGCAAGCTTGGTACAGGGGCCCGCTTACAGGGGCTGCTGCGTTGTTCCTCCGCCATGCCCAATGGTAACAGGACATTGGTCGAATGTGACTGGCCACCCTGCAAAGTATGCAGATGCAGCATTGCATGTGCCAGGGCTGGGGCCAGCAGGTCTCATGTAAAAACCCTTGCAGGGCCTGGCCTTCCCGGAGATTGCGGTGGGCGGCGCGCGGCCGCCGTTCCAGAACGCGCTGGACCAGGGCCTCGTGTCCGAGCCCGTCTTCTCCTTCTGGCTCAACCGCAACTCGCCGAGCGGCCCCGGCGGCGAGCTCACGCTCGGCGGCGTCGACCCCGACCACTACAGGGGCAAGCACACCTGGTGCGCGGCCGCCAGCGCGGACCTGAAGATATATGCAGGGCGCAAAGATGCTGGGCACAAGGCACATCCGCACCTCTGTCTATGGCGGATTTGTCTCGCCCTTCTGCGGCACACATCTAGCTTGTGGCAGTGACAGCTGAGCCCATGGGCTGCTGTAGAGTTTTTTTAGGGCTGCCTGCCCAAAACCTTGCATACGTTGTTGGTGGGTGGCAGCGTCATGCGTGCTGTCGTGACAGTGCACATGATGTCCACCACGTGTGTTGGTTTCGAAAGGGCGGGCTGCGCAGGGCGAGCGTGACGCGCCGCGCCTACTGGCAGTTTGACCTGGACGAGATCAAGGTGCCGGGCGCGCTCGTGCCCGCCTGCGCCGGCGGCTGCCAGGCGCGCGCCCGCGCGTGGGACGCGCTGGGAGTGTGCACAGCAGCAAGCGTGACGGGGCGGCTGGTTCATGCGGCGCCGCCGCCAGAGCACGGCGCAGGCGGTGATGGGTGTCAGGGAGTGCGCTGCATAGCGTAAGTCACTGCTGAAGATCATAGCTATACATGTAATATATCCTGGCATCGCTTGCGGCAGGCGATCGCGGACTCGGGGACCTCGCTGCTCGTGGGCCCGGTCGAGGAGATTGCGCAGATCAACGCGGCGATCGGCGCGCGCGGCGTGCTGCCGCAGGAGTGCCGCGTGCTGGTCAAGCAGTACGTGCCGCAGCTCATGAAGCTCATCATCACGCTGCCCGGCGACCAGGCGCGCGCCCGGCGACAGGGAACAAGGCCCCAACCTGCTCCTGTGGGCGGCCACCCTTGCTTGGCTCCTGAGTCTCGGTTTTATCACGCGCCCTCGGTGATTGAGTGCCTGTGCGAAGCAGTGCATACCGTCACACCCTAATAATTCTGCATCCTTTGCCACCAGCCTTGCCTGTGGCGCACCCGTAGGCCGCGTGCCATGATGCTGCTGCGGTGCCAGCAATTTGCCGATACCGAGGGGCGTGCACCTGTTTGGCCAGGGATGCTTGCCCGTCGCAACGTGGGGTTGTGTGTCAAGGTGACAGACAGCCTCGTTACGGACGCCGTGAACGAGATGCGCCCGGGCGCGCGCAGGTCTGCTCCGCGGTCGGCCTGTGCAGCCGGTCAGCCTCCGTGGCGGCCAACGCGAGCGCTGCCGGGGCCGCCACGGCGCGCAAGCTGCTGACCGGGCGGGCCGTCGGCGGCGCCGACGACGGCGCCCTGGGCGACTCCTCGCCGACGTGCCAGTTCTGCACGGTGGCCATCAGCTACATCAAGGCGCGGCGCCCCCCGCGCTGCGCCTTGCGTAGGGCCTGTAGGCAATTAGGTAGGGCTTAAAACCCTATAACTTTATTTTGCGGGCTCATGCATGCAAGTGGCGGCCGGCGACGATGGGGCATGGGTTGGGCCTGAGCTGGCCGGGATGGCGGGCCTGGTCGCGTTGTCTGATGCGCTGGCCGCCGGACGCGCGCAGATCGCGCTGGCCAACCACCAGACGCAGGAGCAGGTCATCCGCACGCTGGACGGCGCGTGCGACACGCTCTCCTTCCTGGGCAGCAGCCAGGCGGTGGTGGACTGCGCCAAGATTCCGACCATGCCCACCGTCACGTTCACAATCGCGGGCAAGGCGTTCGACCTCACGCCCGAGCAGTACGTGCTCAAGGCGTGCCCCACTGGCTTCACGGCCGTCCACCGCTCCCCTCGCTGTGCCTGTCGGGCAAGCATGCGGCAGTCTGCACCGGCCGCTGCAGAGGGAGCCCTGAGCGCGTGTGCTGCGGCCTGCACTCTTGGCGCAAACACTGCCGTTTCATGCGGTCCAGACGGCAGGGCCCCGCTGGCCGGCAAGCGTCGGGGCCTGTGCTGTCGGCACGCGGCCACCGCAATGTCAGGCGCTGCCAAACTCCCACCGTGGCCACATGCCCCGCACTCGGCGGCCGTCGGGGATGCCGCTGTCCTGAGCGCGCTCGAAGGCTTTGCAGCGGGCTGCCGCGGGCGGGCCGCATCAGCCGGCGGCGGGCTGCCGGCGCTTCCTGCACACGGCTGTCAGTGGTACGCGCGCGTGGCTGCGGGTGTGGGCTTGCGCCTGCATGATCAATAGGCTGGGGCCGCGCAGGTGGGCGCGGGTGGCCAGGAGCAGTGCATCTCAGGCTTCATGGGCCTGGACCTGCCGCCGCCGGCCGGGCCGCTGTGGATCCTGGGCGACGTCTTCATGGGCGCCTACCACACCGTCTTCGACGCCACGCCCGGCGCGGAGCGCGTCGGCTTTGCGACCGCGGCCTGAGCGGGCGCGCTGCCGCCCGGCGCCGGCATGGGCACTCTGCTGGCGCGTCCGTCGCCTATTGGCTGAGAGGCAGTGGGCGACTGTCTCTCGCAGACGCGGAGAGTTAGAGACGTGCGCGGCGCTCAGCAGCAAGCGTACCCTGCCTGCGCCATCGCCAGCTTTTTGGGCAGGCACTGGTGTGCCCATGCACTTTTTTTTGGCATGCGGGTGTCCCGAGCTGATGGGCGGTCCTGCTGAGGAGGCAGATAGTGGATGTATCGCAGGTTGTGGGGCGGAGCTGTCTGCATGCATCAGTGTGCCGCTCTGCCCCTGTATAATAACAGTGCTCACGCGCTGCACTACCCTGCAGAGCTTGTACACCTCTCAAGACGAATGCTTTGGGATTCAAGTGACCATGTTTGAGTTGCCTGTTGGAAGTAGTAACAAGGCCACACATGCGCCCTGGCGGCGTCGTCGCTGAGCAGGTGTAGCAAGTATCATGCACAAAGTGACCAGCAGTGCTCTGCGTAAAGAGCGTCATATAGCCTGTTCTTCTTGCATGCTGGCAAGGACGGTGTTGCGACACCACAATAGCTCCCTGGTGGTTCATATATTTTCTCAAATGTCTAAATAGCGATCAAGTCAGCCGGCAATAAAGGCCAACAGGCTTGTGCTTGCACCCTGTGCATACAAACGCTGTGCGCTTAGCTACATGCATACCTCCTCCCACTTACATGCCTAGGGAAGCCCAGCAGAAGTTGGGTAGGTGTAAATTAAGACTGGCAGAAAAACTGCATTCTGGTGGCCAGGGACGCAACTATCACACAAACATGAAAAGTAGCGGCATTGGGGCTGTGGCATTGCTGTCACACTTGCGCAGCGCAAAGAGCATGTCTCAATGCGCAGTACATGGCGCGCGCACCGCAACGCAATGCAACCAGAGACCACCCCCAAGTGGAGCTGGCGCTGTGTGGGCGCCTAGTGCGGCTGGCGCTTGGGCCTGCTGTGCTCGCGCGGCGCGGGCAGCGCGTCGAGCACGGTCGCATCCCACTCGCGGTGCCACCGCACGACAACATTTAAGCCCAGCGGTGGCGCCGTTGGCGCCGGCCGGGCCGCCGGCATAACCACCTGGGTCAAGGTTCAGAGATAGGGTTAGATTGTTAGCGCCAGCACAATTACCCAACAGGGTGAGTCACCAAGAATTAGTATGCTGAGCAACATCAGCGGGCCGAGCAGCAGAGACCAGAGCAGCAGGGACCAGCGGTGGCGGCACCATGCGCACAGCAGCAGCAGCCAAGGCCTCCGTCCATCAGGGGCCGGCCGGCGCGTCTCCCAGCCACTGCCAGAACGAGCACCATGGTATCCAACCGACAGAGCACGGGGGCCGGGCGCACGCGCGGACGGTCGCCGCGGCGCACACTCGGGCGCGCACGCTCGGCCGCGCCGTCGCCCAGGCGCGGCGGGGCCTCCGGCCGGCCGGGCGCATCCAGCACGTACATGGGCAGCCAGATGTACCTGCGCGCGGGCCGCGGCGCATGCGCCAGCATGCGCGGCAGCGCTGTGGAGTTGCAAGCTTCGCCTCATGCCGTACTTGGTTACAGGTAAGGAGGGGAGGCAGAAGAGTGGTTTCCAGCCGTCTTCCAGCCAACTTTGGCTGTTTCAGGGGCTTTACGGGAGGCGGGTGGCGGGGCCGCGCCGCGACACGCCCAGGCGCTCCGGGATCCAGCGGTCCGCCATCAGCAGGAAGCGGCCCGGCGCGCCCGGCACCGCCAGCGCGAACGACGCCTGCGCCATGAAGGTGCGCGCCGCCGCGGGCCCGCCCGTGCAGGGGTCGCCCAGCGAGCGCCAGCGGGCGCCCAGCAGCGCGCTGCGCGGCGCGGCGCCGCCGGTCGGCGGTTTTGCTGCACTTGCGCATGACTGCACCGCGCGGCTTCCTCAGGAGGCACACATGCAGGTACCTGTATGGCAGGCCGCCAGCGCGGGGCAGCAGGTGTCAGGCCTGTACCTGTCACTACAGGTGGAGGCTGGGGGCAGTGACGCACAGCCGCTTCCGTGACCGGCGGGCGAGCGCGGGGGTCGCGCAGCGGGAGGGATAGGATTTTGCGCACGTGGCGTGAAAGACCTCGGCGCGGTTGGGCTCCCAGCCGGTGCAGCCGGAGGTGAGCAGGAAGTAGGCGCCGGCGTGCTTGAAGATGACGGGCGCCTCGCGGCTCTGGCCGGCCAGCGCGCGCTCAAACTCCGGCGCGACGCTGGCCAGGTCCGCGCCCAGGCGGCTCAGGTGCAGCACGCGGTTGCCCTCGGACGAGTACGCGATGTACGCCGCGCCATCGTTGTCCTGTGGTTTAGGGTAGGGTTAGGGTAGGGCGGCGAGTGGAATGCCCGCCGATGTCTGAGCGCGCGCGCTGGCAGGCCTTCCGGCGCCGGGAGGCGCGCCTTGAACACCGTGAAGTCGCGCGCCTCCTCGCCGTGCGGGCGGAAGCTGTGCCTGTAGGTGTAGGGCCCCGCCGGCGTGGCGGACACGGCGATGCCCAGGCGCGCCGTCTTGTACTGGCGCCCCGCGCGGCGGTCAACATGCTGAGGCAAGCGCGATGCCAGTGCAGTCTTTTTGTTAGAATGCTTTTAATGGATGCTTACTTAAAACTTGGGCTTGCAGCTCCGGAATTTCAATAAGAGACACAGAGTGCACAGGCCACAGTGATGATACAATGCGGGTCAACAGCAGTGCTAAACATGCACTCTAGTGGCCAGCTCTTAATATATGCCCACCCATGTGTCTGTCCCTGTGCCACCACTTACGCAAAGGCCTGCAAGAGATCCAGCAGAAGCCCTGCCGCACCTGCTCATCATCAATGTGGAGCCACATGATGAAGCGGCGCGTGGCATCATGGTACAGCACGCGCGGCCGTTCCACGATGCCGCGCGCGGCCAGGTCCGCATGGCCCGCCGCGTCGCCGCCCCGCAGCGCCAGCCCTGCCAGCAAGCACAGCCTGATTGGGCTTGCATGTCATGGCCGCAAGCGCATTGCTCCATCCAGTTGCCCCATGCAGCATGATACAGCCACGCACACATGCCAATGCACGGGACAGTGTCTTAGCGCTTGTTAGGGTGTCGGCGGCATGGTCAATGAGCGATAGGGCCCACGCGCCTTCATTCTTCCAGTTCAACAGGTCGGGGGAGGAGTACACGCTGATGCCGATCACGTCCACGCGGTTCAGAGCCGGCCTGCGCGGCCGGCACGCGTCAGGCGCCATATTTCGCTGTCAGCGCGGCGGGGCCAGCTGGGAGCGGCGGCAGACGACAGGTACGGGCGTACCCGTTCGGGCGCATGGGTTTGGTCTTGCCCGCCTTGTTCTCGCCAAACCTGCGGCAATCCCTTACCCCTCAGGCCGCAGCTCAACTGCAGCTGCCCACCGCACCTTGCTAGTGTGAGTAGATTTGCACAGAAAGCGTGAGCATTGGAAAAAAAGAAGTCATCCAGCAGATTCACAAGGCTGTTTCAAGCATTTCCAGTGCGGGTGGCACAGGCCAGACAACAAGATGTCCCAGCAGCTGGGCAGCTCTTACCAGTAAAACAGCCCGTCATGCTGCAGCATGCTGCCGCCATGTGCCTGCCGCCCACCAGTGACTGTCAGCCGGGGTGTGCTTCAGTGTGCTGCGCATTCAGGTGGTGAAGCACATCTGCACATCTGCAGCAGGGCGGGCAGGACACCTGAATCAACTTGCCGTCCGTATCCCGCCAGGGCTCCTCGTTTACAATTGCTGTGACGCACGCAGCACCTCAGAGGAGTGGATGGGCCAGGTGCAAACATATTCAGAGATGAGCGCCAGGTGACCCTTTTCATAGAGGGGGTCTTGTTTGCTTGGAGCAGCGCACTCTTCTTCCGGAGCTGCGGCACCATGGCCCGGCCGCGATGGGCGCCAGCGATGCGACCTTTTGCAACGCCGAAACGGTCGCTCTGGGTCGCGGCCTCGTGCCATGGCTTGGCTGCAAATATAAAAGCGACGGCACATAACAGGCGGTGCAGGCTACAGCAGAAGGGGTGTCTGCGCTGCAGGCGTGCCCCGCCCATCAATAAAGCGACATTGGCCCCGCTGTGCAAACTAAGTGGTGTACGGAACAAGCACCGCTTTGTGACCTTTGATGATCTTAGAACAGAGCGTGTGAGTGGCATTAGCTAGTCGGTGACAGACACCTGTGGAAGGGCTTGTGAAGGTGGTTTTTTTTTCGCTCCAGCTAATAATGTTAAAAGTTATATTATAGTGTTCACATAACAAGCTTGTTTGTTATGTATGCTTGTCATGAACACAGTTTATAATATGCTAACCATGAACACCATTGAAAGTAAGCTAGTCGTGGAACAATTCCTGGCTCATGCTGTGCGGTCATGGCCAGAGAAGCACATGGCCGGCGCCTGCCACTCCTCGTCTGCCAGCGTCTCGTTCACGCTCCAGCTGAGCACCTCAAACTGCGCCGCCAGCACTGTGTACCCTCAGGACCCTTGATGCTTAGGCAGATGGCTACTGTCCATGCAGACATACGCTGGACTGTTTCCGCCCCAGGCTGCGCAGGACGACATGCAGCGCCCGCGATTATCTGCTTGCAGCTGCCATCCACATGCGCAAACAAAAGTATGGCATGCAGCACCCATGCCATGAACACCAGTCCGACATCACGGACGAGCAAGGACCCACCTGGGCGCCGTCAAAGAAGATCCACCGCACGGGCACGCCGCTGCGCTGGTCCGCCCAGTACCGGATGAAGCCGTCGGACTTGGTCCACACATGGCAGGGCCGCATGTCCACGGTGTCCGCGCCGAGGTACGTCGCGTTGGCGAGCCAGTCCGGCGTCAGGATGCCGACCGGGAAGGCGATGCGCTTGCAGGTGCGCTGCTGGCGGTCAAAGTAGAAACTGGTGCCATTGGTGTACTCTGCGCGGGGGGTGCATACATGGCAAACTGCTGCGCGCTTGCGGTGCGTTCCTTCGACAATTGCCTTTTGGCACGCCTGAAAATAATGCACACGTCTGTGCCAGTGGCTGCATCTATGTGCACGAGCCTGTCGCCAGGGAAGCTCTGCATGCATTCTTGAGATAACATCCATACTCCTCCATGCTACCACTCCACGGCCTATTCATCCATGCTGCATTACACAAGCACACTTGCATGCTGGGAGGACTCAGCATGATGATGTTGCACGCTGTGCCGTTACGCGTGTCCTTCAATGTGCCACACTTTGTGCTGCTGCCTGACGTGTCACGGACGCACCTATGTCGTAGAGCGTGCTACCCAACTGCGAGTGTATGAGGTTGGCGTTCCTGCCTTTGCCCCACTCGTAGTACAAGTCTACCAGCGCCAGCTTCCCTGTTCTGTTCTGAAACATGACCTGCCGGCCCCAAGCGTTGCCAGTCACTGAGCGGCCGTGCTCTGCACATAGCTGGTGACATTCCGTTATTAGCATCAAGTGCTGCTTCACTAATTGCTGCATGAAGGAAGGGCATGTCCGTAACCAGCGTTAGCGCGTATCAGCTGTGGTCTGAATAAGACACAGCAAATGGCCAAAGTTCTTGCGGAGCACATGAGCGGGGGCGCACCGAGTGAAATGTTTCCGGCCACACTGGCGGCGTTGGGTGTGCAGCCGCATTAGCTACTACTAGTGTGGCAAGCAGCCACTTCCTAAGAGCACCCTGCAGCCCATGTCTCATGGCGTGTCAGTGGTAAGCAGTGGTCAGTCAGTCCTCAAAGCGTTCAAGCACACTGCCAGCAATCCGTGCATACTTTTGAGCTGGCTAATACAGAAATAAGCACTGCTTGCCGCACAAACCAGAGGCAGTTTGTACCTGCATCTCTGGTTCACAGCAGAAGCAGCAGTTCTTGAGCGCAGCCGGTGATGTGCACTCGTGCTGCGGAAGCAGGCGCTTGGCCGCTAGTGTCGGCTTGCCAGCTGATCCAGGAGCCTGGCTCCTTGCTGTACTGTGTGAGCAGACCATGATCTCATAAACCACAGCAGCGGCTCGGATGATCACTTTTTGTCTCAGCTTTGGCTTGGCAAGGCCAGCGTCCTCTTATTGCCGCGTTGAATAAGCGCTCTTGGTTGGACACAGCTGTGGCGTGCCGCAGGGCGCAACGCACTGGAAAGTGTGAAGACTGTCACTGCGAGCGAGCTGCAGTGCGGAAGAAGCGCTGCAGATGCAGGCCGGCGTCTTGGAGAGCATCGTGTCAACGATTGTTGCCGCACAATACCCGACTGCGTCCAGCGATCAACGCAATGCCGCGGCACACGCGCTTACGCAGGCAACCAAAGCAACCTTGGACCTGGCGTGACTGAGCTTTTTTAGCAGACAGCTTGACATTGTGCAGCTACGCCTGTAAATGTGTTGAACAAATTTTTATTGTTGTGCAGCGAATGAGCAGCGTGTGGTATGTCGCTGCCGGCCAGCCTGCGTCTGAGTCGTGTGTTGGTGCGTTCTGCAGCTGAAGGCTGGCGAGCCGCACGCGGTAGTGGCGCTTGCTGGCGGCCTGGTGGCGGATGGCCGGCCGCTGGAGGTGCAGCACTTCGGCTTCCAGCTCCTCCAGCACCTGGTGCGCCGCCCGCTGGCGCGTCGGATGCGACCAGGGAGCTGCCACCTGCCAGTGCCTCACGTCGTATGTATTGGCTGCACACTGACGCGCAAGTCTGCTGCGCACTGTCGCAAAGGACACAGCCTGGCCAACAAAGCAGAGGAGCTCAGCCTGAGGTGAAGCCCATCACTGCAATAAGGGCTTGGACAAGGCGCGCTGCACTGGTAGGTGGGTGTGCGGTGGGAGGACTTCAGCGACCAGGAGCACCTGCAGCTGGCATCGCTCGCGTTTGACCTGCTGCAACGCAGTGCGCCCCTTGCTGCTTTGTAACAGTAACAGGGCATGCATTGTCAAGTCCAGTGTTCCTCAGACAGTTAGCTGGGCCTCAAGGAGCTGGATTAGTGGAGCCTCAGTTTTCGCTCTACGTGTCCCAGTGCAACCCGGCATGATGTCAAGCAAAAGTTAAGTGTGCAAGCATGTGGCAGCACCATGTGGCAACCCTCAGCAGCGCCATAAGCTTTGCTGCTCTATCCGTCCCTCAACCCCGACGGCCCTGCTTGCGGGGGCGGCAGTGGGCCGCACGGGCGCGGGCTGGGCGGTGCGCAGCAAGGCGGCGCTGCTGCTCGCGCTGGTGGCGAAGCGGCAGGGCCCAACGCTCTGGGCAGAGATGCTGCCGCGCCTGGTGGACGCGGCGCAGGAGGGGCCCCTGCACGCAGAGATGGTGCGCATGGCGCTGCGCCGCCGCGCGTCCCGCCGCACTCCACCCGCTGGGCGACATGCAGCGGATGAGGGCGCTCTGCATGCTGCTCTGCTGCTGCGCCTGTCACACGCTTGCCCTGCTGTGACAGTGTGCCTGCTGCGCACAGCCGCATGCAAAGTGGCGGTCGTGCGCCATGCTTGCATCCACTCCTTTCACCCCACACATGAAGGACACGCTTGTCGTCTCAATATATGTTTTCACATTTTCCCAGTGCCCCAAAATGCACGGCTGCATGCGCTACAGTCACCCAATGGAGTGCCGCGGCGGCGCAGGTGTGCATGGTGCTGCGCTTCGAGGCCGAGGAGGTGACACAAAGCGCGGAGGGCATGGAGGACGGCGACAAGCGCGCGCTGCTAGGCGGGCTGGTCGGGTCGCTGGACGCGGTGCTGCCTTTCCTCGCCGCCGCGCTGGAGGCCAGCTTTGGGCGCGCGGCCGAGGCCGCGGCCGCGGGCAATGCCAGCGCCGCGGCCGCACAGGGCGCCGTGGTGTCCGCCGCCCTGGGTGCCGCCCCCTGCATGCGCGCGCCGCTCAGCCATCCCTTCTGCTCCTGGCATGCAGGCCGCGCGCAAGCAGCTCATGGTCTTTGTTTCACAACCCGTGTGCACTTCCAGGCCAGCGAAGCAAAAGAGCTGTAGGAGGCGCGCCGCGGCCGCGGGCGGCGGGCAGCGGGCTGCTGTGGCTGCGCCTCCCTGCTGGGCATCTGTGTGTCTGCCGGGTTGGACGCGTTCTGCAAGCCGGGCGGGCAGCGCGGCCGTCCGAGGCGCCCGGGCGGAAGCGGCGCAGCGACCGCGACGGTGTACATGGAGTGGGCGCCGCTGCCGCGGCTGGCGGGCAGCGGGCTGCTGCGCGCGTGCGCCTACCTGCTGGACGTCCCCGACTTCCGCCTGGCCGCGTGCGAGGCGCTGCGCGTTCTGTCGCTGCGCAAGCAGGCGCAGGTGCCCGCCCCCCGCCCCTGCCCCCCGCCCTGCGCAAGCAGGCCCCGATCGCCCCAGTCCTCCGCCCCCCGGCCCTGCGCAAGCAGGCCCATGCGCCCCAGTCCACCACCGCCCTGCCCTGCGCAAGCAGGCACGAGGCGCCTCCACTTCTTGCCGCATCCACTCCTCTATCGTGCCCTGCCCTGCACAAGCCGGTCCAGGCCGCTTACCCTCACCAAGCAGTTGCGGTCCGGCCAGTCCTCCGCCTGCCAGGGTGCCACCGCCCGCCGCGCTGCCCATGCTGACAGGCTGCAGTGTCTCAGAGGGCCACCTCAGTGCTTGCACGGCTGTGCTGGCTTGCATGGCCCACCAGTGCGAGGCGCACAACAGCACGTGGGCGCCCGCAGGAGGACCGCGGCGTGTTCAATGCGATGATGGACGGCGCGGGCGAGGCGCTGATGCGCGCGGCGGGCGGCGTGTTGGCGCCAGGCGCGGCCGCGGGCCTGGCGCCGGACGGGCCGCTGGACGAGCTGGGCCAGCGCCTGGCCGACACCATGGCCGCGTTTGGCGCCAGCCACCTGAGCGCGCTCGCCACGCCCGACAAGCGCACGCTCTTCCTGCAGCAGGCGCGCGGGGCTCGGGCCCGACCGCGCACACATGGCCGCGATAGGCCAGTGGACAGAGGAAGAAGAGGATGTGGATTTCTTGCAGATAATATGTGGTAAAATAAGGGCGCGCTCACGTGACCCAAGCGTGTCGGTGCAGATGCAGGGCAGCAAAACGTTTGGCCGTCTGTGCTGGCGCCATGCTCACTGCGTGCACACTGAGACAGCCAGCGCCCGCCCGCTTCAACACGAAGAGGGCGTGCCAACCGCGCGCAGATGCTGGCGTTCACGCAGAGCCCCAACCTGCTGCTGGCAAGCAAGGCGCTGCCGCTGTGGCCGGCGCTGCTGGAGGCGGGCGAGCGCAACAAGGGCAAGGCGCCCGAGGGCGCGCCGCGGCCGCCCGTCGCGCAGCTGCCCACAGAGTGCGTCGTCGCGCTGCTGGACCTGGCAGGCGCGCACGGCGCCATGGGCACATGCAGTGTAGCGCGCCAAGCATGTGTATGAACACTTCTGTGGCCTTGAGTGGCGGGCATGGGCTGACAACCTGAAGCACCTGTTGGGGACATATGTCTGTCTGAGCAGCTAATCGCCGAATAGCCAAGCGGGATTGCCTGCTGCGGGCTGTGGCACGACGCCTGCGCCTATACAGCAGCGCAACGCGAGCCGCGCGTGCGCTCGGGGCGCTGACGCGGCCCGCGGCGGCGCCGGCAGGCGAGCAGCTGCGCGGCTCGGTGCACCTGGTGGAGGGCGAGGTGGAGGTGCCGGCCGCATTTGACGACTTTGCCGAGTTCCACGCGTTTGCGACCGAGTACCGCAACCTGCTCGGCCGCATCGCGCGCCTGGCGCGCGCCCGGCCGGCCCGTGCCCCGGTCTCGGCGGGGCCATGGAGTCGCACGTGTGCATCGAGCGCAGAGGACTGAAGTGCGGGTAGCCTCAACGTGGGCTGCGCCGCGCTGTCTGCACGCGAAGGCGTGCAGTGCCTGCACGCCATCCCAGCCAGCGGGCGGCGCCACTGGCATGCAGGGGCAGTCGCGCAAGGTTTGGTGGATGACAGGCTGTGAACCTGTTGCACGTAATTATTGTGACCACGCCTGTAAGCGTGCCGCTGTGCGCACGCACAGGCCGCGGCGCAGCTGCCGGAGCCGGCACTGGCCGCCGCGTCGCGGCGCCTCAGCGCTGCGCTTCAGCTCTGCAGCACGTCCGGCGCGCGGCCAGAGGCGCGCAGTTGTACTCGTGGTCCCGCGCTCTCCTGCATGCAGACAAACAGCTATCTTCGGATGCCGCGCTGTCCAGGTCCATGTTCCTCTGGCCTCGTCTGAGCCCCATGTCATTGACTGGGGCTTTGTCAGCTGGGGCGTAGGCAGCAAGGGTTTGATGCAGTCTCTGCGTGGGAGCACATGCTGCTGCACCGCACCGGCTGCGTGCCGGCGCGCCGCGACATGGCGGCCGCTCGGCGCGCAGGAGAAGGAGGGCGCCTTCGAGGCGGCCGTGGTGTTCCTGGACTCTGTGCTGCAGCAGGCGTGCACGGTGCACCTGCGCGCGCGGCGCCCGGGCGACACCGTGCCGCCGACCGCGGCGGCCATAATCGCGGCCGGCGAGGCGCTGCTGCGCCAGGTGCGCTTTCTCGGTTTTCGCCTTGGAGGCCGCCTGCTTCTGCATGACGTGCCAGCGTGCGAATCAGTACTTGCCGTGCCAGCGCGCGCTTGTTCCGGGGTCTTCCGCATTCCTGCCTGCGATGTCAGGTGCTGACATCATTCTGCTGCAAAGAAGCTAGGACGCGATCATGGGAGGAGCTTGCATTCCGGGTCCATGGCGTTAAAGGAGTGTCTAGTATTGGTTCTTTGGGTGAATATTGGTATTTTGCCATGCTTCGCTGTTACTGCTGAAAGCAATTTTGCAGCAAAACCTTGTGGTCTGGCTGTGTGCATGGTGCGCGACATGTCAGGGCCATGGCGCCCAGCAGGCTCCCAGGCCTGTAGCCCAGTAGCCCTGCGCAAGCCCATGGCCCTGGCCGCAGGTGCTGGCCGCGTACCTGCCGGGCGACCCCGGGCTGCTGGGCAGCCACGCGCGCGCGTTGGAGGCCTTTGCGCGGCTGGTGCCCGCGCGGCCAGACCTGCTGCCCGCCATCATACAGAAGGCGTGCGCCCCGCTGCGCCGCTGTTGCTGGTCCGGGTCTGCACCGGCGCACAGGTGCCTTCCGCGCGCTCGATGTCCTGCATGTGTGCAGGTGTCACTCTGCATGCATGCGTACTTGCGATGTTGCTTGCTCCAGCTTCCCATCCGGGCTGCTCTTTGACGGGCGTGCCTGCAACTGGCCTCCTTAGGCCTGGTGAGTGTGGCCTAGTCCGTGAGCATGCTGTGTGTTACTTCGTACTCTCACTACCCATCTACATGCGATGTGGCGAGCAAGCAAGACTCCGAGCAGCAACAAGCTGTGCTCGTGGTGACGCGGCTCCGCTGGGTGGCCGGGGCAGATGTTTGACCTGTACGAATGCGTGCCGCTGGAGGGCGACCCGCACGCGGCGCCGCCCGCGACGCTGCCGCCCGGCTGGAGGGAGCGCTTCCAGGCGCGCCAGCGCGTCGGCAAGTGCCTCATCCCGCACGCGGCCCTCGCGCCCAAGGTGGGTCCCCGCAGCCCCGCGACAATGCCAGCCACCTCTGAAGCCTGTCTGTTATGCTTGCCGCATGTGTGAGTGCGTCGGCGAGCGGTCGTCCCGCGCGCCTCGCCCCTGCTGGCACATGCGGGCATGCATGCTACTCTTTTCTGGTGCGTTGTGGGCTTCGGTGCAAAGACAGACTGCTGCGTGGTACCGCGTGAAAAGGTTCTGCGTGGCATCCGGCAGGCGATGGCGCCGCACCTGACCGCGTTCGCCGCTCGCGTCGACGAGCTGTGGGCCGGCCGGAAAGTCTGGCTGGGCGAGCGCTGCCTGATGTGCGACGTCATCATGCTGGCCGCTGCGAAGGCCGGCGACCCCGGGCTGCAGAACCAGGCGCGCTTCACGGGGCCCGGGGCGGGGCAAATTCTAGTGGTCATGCGGGTCGGCAGATACTCACCTCCTCTCATCTGCGCCACGGTGCCCGCTGCATTCCCGGTCCGTCAGGTAGATGCTGCCTTGTGCACGCCCTGACCCCTGGGTATCCATGCCATGAGTTTAACCATCCACCCGCCCCACGCACGTGTCCCGCGTGCGGCCGCCAGGTGGTGGAGTGGGTGCTGGCGCCCGTGCGCGTGCACTGGACTTCCCAGGGCTGGCAGGCCGCGCTGATGTCGCCCGCGGCCTTCCTGGCCGCGTACATGCCGCTGGCCGCCGCGGGCGCGGGCTTCGCCGAGGCGCGGCCGCGCCCGCCTGCTGCGCCCAACCGGGCAGCTGGCCTCTCTGTTGCTGCACATGACCGAGCAGCCCGCCTGCCTGTCTCTGCCGACGAACGCATGGTGCAGCGCATCCTACCTGTCTCCCGCCGACGTTGCCAGGACGGCAGGGCCGTGTTTCATCATCGCTGCGCTGCCCCATCCGCCGCTACTCTTGAGCCCCGCCGCGCCTTTTATAACAGTGCCAGTGCCAGGCATACCGCATCACCACGCCACAGCCGGCTGCGCTTGAGCGCCAGGTGGGCGGGCGCCTGGCGCGCTGGGAGCTGTTCCATGACCTGCACCGCGTGGAGCACGCGGCCAAGCGCGGCCCGTGCTCGCGCACGCTGGCACCGTCCAGCGCCGACCCGCGCCAGCCTGGCTGGCACGTGCTCAACGCGCACCTGCCCTGGATGCTGCCCGCACTGCTGCAGTTCACGCGCTGCCTCAACGCCATCTGGGAGCCGCAGGCGCGAGGGCCCCTGTTGTTGGTACATAAAAGTACACAAACACGTGCCTTGAAATCATGAGCATGTCCGCCGCCTGTGAGGACGATGCCTGTGACATATGCCGCGCCACCCCTGCTGCCGCAACACTGCCAGAGACCGCAGGTGCGCAGACTAGCCGTCCATATACCACCCCACGCACTCCCCGACTCGCCATCGAGCCCTCTGCGCACTGGACTGCGCCCTGTCCGAGCAGGCCACTCCGTGCCAGACCTCCGGGACGCCATCATCCTCAGGCTGAGGCCCGCCCCGCGCCGCAGTGCTGGCAATGGCGGCCGCGGCCGCGCGCGCAGGGGCGCGAGGCAATGGCCGGTGCGGCGGCCGCGCTGGACATGGGCCCCAAGGAGCGCGCGCAGTACCTGCGCCGCCGCGTGGGCGTGGAGCCGCTGGGCGGGCCCGAGGAGGAGGCGTCCACGCTGGCGGGGCCGACGCCCGGCGCGCTGCGCACCTGGCTGCGCCAGGTGCATGATTGTGCGGAGCTGAAAGGGCTCTGCCTGTGCAGCCCGCCTTTCGAGCGGCCCTGGCGCGGTTTACAAACGCGCCATCGCCCTCTGCCAAGCGCCCGGACAGCAACGGCGCCGCTCTGGCCGCCCGGCGCGCCGTGGGCCGGCCCTATCTTTGCCATGGCCGGAAAGCTCGTGCGTAGCTCCCGGTTGCATCGCTTTCTCATCCGCCAGCTTTTTGAGCAAGCAGGCTGCAAGCTTCGATGTATTACGATACCATCTTTTCAGGTGTGCATCTAGCCTCTGCTAATTTGCAGCCCTCAGGCAGTGCACCAGGCTGTGCAGAGGGGCGCTGCGCTGTACGCCATGGAGCAGGGCCGCAGGCGCGACTTGCGCGTACACGCTCATGAAGCGCCGCGCGCGCGCACAGGTGCGCGAGAGCCTGTACCAGGCGCTTGGCATCATCGCCTCGCAGGCGGCGGGCTTTTTCGCGGCGGGCGCGGACGTGCGCGCGCTGTGGGCGCCCGCGCTCGTGGGCTCGCTGGAGCACATGCCGATGACGCACGTGCGTATCCTGATTCGGCACGTCATGCTGCCGCTCTGCCGGCACTGCCCGCCCGCGCACAGGCGCGCCCCAGCACTGCAAGCAGCAGGGTATCAGGTAATCTGCTCCGCTTGCCTTGTGAGTCCGTGTGCACCTCATCGGGGCGTGCCTGCCATGAGCGCGGCTGCTGCGGAGCAATGCCGCGCATCGCAGCTGCGACAGTGACCCGGCCCTGCCTGCTCGGCCCAAGCGCCCTACCAGCCCCTCGGCCGCTTCCGGCGCGCTCGCCGCCCGGTGCATTGCGGGCCGCGCAGGCAGGGCTCTAGCGGTGTGCCAGGGGCGGTCCGGGCGACCTACCGGCTCCGCGATGGTGGTGAGGCTGCGGCGCGCGCGCAGGGCGGCGTGGCTGGTGCCCGTGCTGGCGCAGCTGCTGCCGCACATGCTGGAGCGCCTGGGTGGCGCCTGGTGCGCGCTGGGCGCGCACAGAGGCGCGGCGGCCGCCGCGGCCGCCGCCGGCGGCGCGCACACGTCCGAGGGCGCGGCCGCCGCGGAGGCCGAGGTGGTCGCCGAGCGGCTACTGCGCGAGCTGACGCAGGAGCACCTGCTGTTGCTCAAGGCGCTGCACACGCCCAGTGCGCGCCCGAGCCCTGGGGGTGGCGCGCGCCGGGACCAGGGCGGGCGCGCGGGGCGGCGGCCGAGGGGGCGCATGCACAGCGGTCGTTCGACCAGTCCTTGATGCTTCTATCTTCTTTTATCAAGCAGCGGCTGTGGGAGGACGCCTGACTTCGCAGAGCCTCCTTGCGCGCAAGTGTGAGCGGACTCCTACACATGGTCCCCCGGCCAAGTGACACGTGCGCTTATCAATGGATGTCGGCGGCGGCATGGCAGGCTGTGCAGGGAGCGTGTTTCCCGTCTCTCTTCACAGCGAGCGAGGCAGACACGCCAAACCAACTCGTGCCGGGGCGCGCGCGCAGACACGGGCGGCGCGCAGGGCAGCCTGATGGCGTGGCTGGCGGCGCAGGCGCCGGACGTCGCCATGGCCGCCGCCATGACGGCCACCGCCGCGCTGTGGTGGCCGGACGAGGCGCTGTCCAACGCTGCGGCCTTCTGCCGGTGCGCCTGCGCATGCGCTGCCTGCCAGGACGTCACTGGCGGTGCCGGCAAGGGCCTGCCGCCGCCGTGCCGCCCCTGTGCGCCCCGCGCGGCCTGAACCGCTCCATCCACACATGCGGGATGCGCAGGCGCACGGTGCCCATGGCGGCCGGCAACGCGCGGCTGCGCGAGCTGGTCGGGCGCGACATGCTGCGCGGCGCGGTCGCCGCGCTCGGCGCGCGCGGCGCGGCCGCAGCGCAGCCGGAGCTGCTATCGCTGGTGCGTGAGATTGTCTTCCAGGAGCTGCCGCGCGCGTCGCCGTTCGTGGCCGACGAGCTGGCGGCGCTGCCGCGCATGACGCCCGCGCGCCTGGGCGCGCTGCGCGCGGAGGTGTCCAGCAAGCGCATGACCGAGAAGGCGCAGCGCAACGCCATCCGCCGGCTGCTGCAGAGCTGCGGTGCGCGCGCGCCGCCCGGCGCCGGGGGCGTGTTGTGTTGCAAGTTGCAATCAGGACTGATGCATGCGCCCCACGCTCGTCACCCGCGTCACCCGGCCCATTGTGCTGCAGCCAGCTCGATGCAGATCTAGCGTAGGTAAGCGTGTTTGCACCAACCCGACGCGCGGCTCCAGAGGACCTCCAGGTGCTCGCTTGCACACAAATATCCATGCTCGAGACAGTCAGGCGCATTTTCTCGTCGCGCAGGCACCGAGGAGCTCGCGGAGGCGCTCGCGTCAGACTTCAAACCGGGCATGGTCGTGCAGCTGGCGCTGCCGCGGCCGCGCATCCGGTCCGCGCCCGCCGAGCCGGACGTGGCCAACGGCATGCCGGCCTGAGCGCTGCCGGCGCCGGCGCCGCCGCGACCTGGTGCCCCTCTGCATTGAGAACATGATGGCGGGCTGGGTGCGGCCAACCAGCGTCCGGTGAAGGGCGCAGAAAGGGGAGTGCACGCGGTGGCAGAGCCCTGAGCCAACATTCGGCACCCGGCTGAGAGTTTGTGCGCGCTAGCCTGTGAGCCATGCTGTGCTGCAGGGTTGCACGGCACAGCTTGCCTGAGCTGCGCTGCCGTGCACGAACAGGTGGTTGAATTGCTTGGAGAGCATCTTGCCGTGCATCACATGCATGGTGATAGTTTGATGTGAAGTACACTGTATGCTGCTTGACCACCGTTGCACCTCTGCCTACCAAGGTCCGCCGGGCTTCGGGGACGCTGCAAGTGAAACCCCGCCGACCTCAGTAAGTCTCCCGCAGCTCGTCAGCCGCCTGCGCAGTGTTGCCGTCCCGGCGCGTCCCGTAGGCCGTCCGCGTGACGCGCCGCGCCTGTTGCAGACATGGCCTCATGGTCTCAGCGCCACACGCCAGCGCAAAGGAGCTTAACTTGCTACTGCTCTTCTAGACCTCAGTCAGTCGAATGCAGATGTCCTGAAATACACAAAAAGGAGTTGTGCTCACGCATGCACGCACACCACATGGCAACCTGTTCTGCGACATTAGGGGACACAGGCTGGCCACTGGCAGATGCACAGCCGATCTTGTCCGCGCAGCCCGCATTGAGCACACGCGCGCACTCAGCTGCACGCCTAGCGGACCGCGCCGAAGACCTTCTCCACAGACACATGCCCCGACATGCGCGCACGGGCAGCCGCACGCCTGGCCGCCCGCGCCGAACACCTCCTCCACAGATGCGTGCCCTAGCATGAGCGAGCGGGCAGCTGCCCGGGCGGCCGCGCGCCTGGCCGCCCGCGCCGAAGACCTCCTCCAGGGACGCGAGCGGCCGCAGGAAGGCGACCACGACGGTGATGTTGTCGCCCGCGCCGCGCGCCAGCGCTTCGGTCGTCAGCCGCCGCGCGCACATCGCGGGCTCCTTCACTGCGGCCCCGCAGTCGCGCTAGCCAGTGACTATAACAGCATGGAGCTGTATCTGCCGGCCTGTGCTCAACGTGCTGGCACTCTGCATCAGGGCACCTTCAGCGCAGGACCACTGGGCTGCAGGCCGTGCATGTCAACGACGGCTCGGCTGGGACAGACTCTGTCCAGCTTCTGCACTGAGAGTTGCTGCGCGGGAGGGCGAAGCGGCTTCAGACCAGATCGTCAGGGCGGGCTGAAACCAGGCGCCAGCCCATCGTGTCCCGCCAAAAACCCTTGAAACCCAGGAGCTCAACAGAGGCGCGTCAAACCCGCTGCACTGAGTACGGACACGCGCCCCTCACGACGCGGACATGCTCCCCTGAAGAGCGGACATGCTCCCCTCACGGCGCCCGGGCCGTGCGCCGCGCCCGACAGCGCATGAACGTCGGCCCCCCGCCATAGGCCTGGGCGCGGCGCGCCTGTGTCCAGCACGAGGCCCACCGCGTCCTGGTCCGGCACTACGTCCCACAGGCCGTCGCTGGCCAGGATGAGAAAGCTGTCGGCGGGGCCAAGCGCGGTCACGGTCACCTCCGGCTCGGCCACCACGCCGGCCTGCTTCAGGTCCGCGTCACCCAGCGACCTGGCGCGGGCCCCCGCACGTGAGGCTCCCGCCAGCGCCGGCGCACTTGCCAGGCCCCGCCGGACACTGCTTGCGAGTCACACGGCGACACCCTGAGCCTGCCGCACATCCCGTGTGCTACAGACCAAGGGGCGAGGGGCGAGGGGCAAGGGGAGGGAGCGGGCCGGGGCGCACCGCGTGACCTGCAGCCCAGCGTCGCCGACGCGCCAGCCGTCCACGCGCCAGGCGACGGCGCCGCCGGCCGCCGCCACGCGCGCGCGCTCGTCCGCGCGCGCCGCCGTCTGGTCGCGGCTGAGCGCGAGCGCGGCGCCTTCGCGGCACAGCACCTGGCGCGCCGCCGTCGCCGTGAGCTTCATGGGCGCACTGTGCCTAAACCCCTTTTGGATGCTGACTCACCAGAGAGCAGGGCTACGGCCGCCACTTTAACCGCGCTGGGTCACACGGCGAGCGGGCCAAATGCCGGCACCGCATTCACTGACAAGCCCTATGCACTGGTGCACGCAGCGCTGCCGGCCCCCGCCCTGGCCCCGGGGCCGGCGCACCGCGCGGCAGTCGCCCGCGCCGGCCACCGCCAGCCAGCCGCCGCGCAGCAGCGCCACAAGCGCGGTCGCGCCTGGGAATGCGCGCGCGCCGGCGCCTGCCTCGCCCATGCGCGCGACGCGCTGCCGCCAGGCGCACTCCTGCGCGAGGGCATGTGGCGGCGGGGCTCGGCCCTCTCCCCTGGCATGCCGCGAGTGGTGTCCGAGGGCGCGGGACGTTGCGCTTTGCGTCACGCCACTCCCGCAGACCTGCAAGCCTGCAGACGCCTATATGCATGCAGACACACAGCACCGCTCTGTCGACTGCGCTGCCGCACCACAGCTTTGAACGGGCAGCGCTTATTGCCTAACACAAAATCATCCAACGCCATGCCGCACGCCAGCGCCACGCCAGGCGACTCGCCAAGCAGCCTGGGCGGCCCCCCCTCCTTCCCCGCCCGCACACAGGCGCGGCGTGCACGCGCAGCAGCCAGGCCAGCACCTCTGCCTCCCGAAAGGCCACGTCCAGGCCGGGGAACGCGGCCGCCAGCGCCGATGCAGCGCTCGGCGCCGCCCAGGCGCCGCGCAGGTGCGCCAGCAGGTGCGCCGCCGCGAAGCGCGCCGCGGCCGCGCCGCGGTGGCCGTCAAAGACGGCCAGCGCGTGCGCGGCGTCCGCGCGGGCCTCGCCGCCGCCGCCCGGGGCCGCCTCGCGCCCCGCGGCGTCCCCGAGAACGGGCAGGGGCGAGGCGAGCACGTGCGCGTCCTCCATGCGGTCCTCGCCGCGCCGCCCAGCGGTCGCGAACGCAGCGGCCGACACCTGCCGCGCCCCGGCGGGTCAAAGTGCTAGGGTCAAAGGGTTTGGGTCCTGCCTGAGCCAGTGTGCCGCCGGGCCAGCACGTCGAACACGCGAGCGACGCCAGCGCCCAACGCGCGAGCGCCGTGCGAGTGCCGCGACCCCCGCGCAGGGTCGCGGGCAGCGGCGCGCACCACCGGGCGGTACGCGCTCGCCGGCATGTCCGCCCAGGGCGCAGCAGGCCACGCGCCGCCCGTCGCCGCGCTCGCCGCGCCGGCGGAGCGCTCAGGCGCCGCGCCCTGCGCGGCCCTCGCGCGCGCCATCGTCGGCTCAGCGGCGCCGCCGCCTTCTCGGACGTCCTCCTCGCTGCCGCTGTGCGCTCCCTCCGCCCCTGGACCCAGCTCGCCGCCGTTGCCGGTCGCAGGCTCGCCCGCCCTGTCACGCTCGCCGGCGCCATGCTGGCGCCCCGCGCCGTCGCTGGAGCTGACGCCTGCTTGCATGCCCAAGGCCGTCGCCCGCTCGCTCGCCGCCTCGCTGCCGCACCGGAGCGCACCGCCGCTCACGCTCCGTCCAGAGGTTTCCGCGCTCTCGTCTGCGCCGCCGGCCAGGCTGCCAGCGAGTGCGGCGAGCGCTGTGGCGGCGGCGGCGGCAGTCGGGCGCGCGGCCGGGTCGAGCGCCCAGCAGGCGGCCATCAGGCGGGCAAACGCGGGCGGCGCGCCAGGCGCCTGGCTGGGCCGCAGGCCCTCCGTGGCGACCGCCGCGGCCAGCTCCTGCCTGGCACCCGGGAGGAGTCAAGTGGGGCATAGTGTCAGGGTCAGCTCCTGCCTGGCGCCGGGAGCAAGCATGTGGGACATAGGGTTACGGTCACCACCTGCCTGGGGCCAGGGACAGGTCGTGTGGGACACGCGCGCCGCGGCAGCCAGACTGCTGATGCTGGTGGTGTGACATTGCCATGCCAAAGCGCTGCTAGGGTCATTGAACATCTGGCAGAAGCCTGGCAGCACAGCACAACCTGACAGACAGGGCGATGGGCACCGCACAGGCGCACAAGCTCTCAGCGGGTGCGCGCGCGCCCGCCCGTGCGCGGACGCGCGTCGCCCAACCCCAACCTTAACCCGGTCTCAAGCTTGGCCGAGCGGGCGGGGGCCGCTGTGAGAGGCCGCGAAAATGCGCGGTGCGGCGCAAGCGGCGCACCGGCCGTAGTTGAAATTGAGCACGGTCTGGCAGCCGGGTTGTCGCGCGTGCAGTCTGAGAAGGGCAGCACGCCGGTCGCGGCCTCATTGAGTGTGACCGCCAGGGCGTATACATCGGCTGGCGCGCCGCCGCCGGCCGCGCGCAGCAGCTCGGGCGCCATGTACTCCAGCGTGCCCACCTACATTGACGCAGCCTGTTTACGTGCGCAGCCCTACTAGGTTCGCAGCTGCGCGCCCTGCACTCCAGTGTGCCCACCTGAAGCAGTCCGTGTCTCGCCGACAGCTTGTTTCACTTCTGATTCGGCGATTGTCCAAGCAGGAGGGGCAGCACGCCACCCACGGCGCGCTTCACACGCACGAGGCCTCCCGCCAGCAGGGTCCCCGGCAGGAGGGCCGGGACCCCGAGCGCGCGCCGCCGGGCGGCGCGCGCGCACCGCGCGGCGCTTGTGGAAGCCGCCGGAGGGCTTGCCGCCGGCGAGCGCGCTGCGCGCGTCGGCCAGCTCCGCCGCCAGCTCCGCCGCGGCCGCCGCCAGGCCAAAGTCGCTCAGCTGCGCCGCCCCGTCCTCGCCTGCCCGCCGCGCGGCGTCCCCGGAATGACTGGACAGCCGACGCATGCGGTGGCCCGGACAAGCAGCCAACCTGGGCACTTGTGCGCTGAGCAGACTCGGCGGCCGCCGGCGTGGCGGCAGGCACCTCCCCCAAGTGTGCCCGGGAGCGCTCCATTGCCAAGCCAACCGTTTGCTGTTCCAGCAGGCGTTTTCTTGTCTGGGCGTGCGCAGCGTGTGGCTCGATCAGGCACCTCAAAGGATAAGGCCACAGTAGCCTTCCAGAGCGCGGCTGGAATGCTGCGGCGCGACGCACCCAGGAGCACGTTGCCGGGCTTGACGTCGCGGTGCAGCACGCCGGCCGCGTGCACGGCGGCAAGGCCGTCCGCCAGCTCCGCGCCCAGCCGCGCCACCGCGGGCCAGCCGGGCCGCCAGCCGCGCTCGTGCAGCGCGGCTGCCAGGCTCGCGCGCCGCAGCGGCATGGCCAGCCAGTAGTCTGCACGGCGCGGCAGCCCACGCCGCTCAGCCGGACGTGCTCGCATGCGCCCGCCCTGCCCCTGGCGCCAGGCCCGGCTGCCCACGGGCGCAGCCCCAGACCGGTGTCACCAGCAGCAGAGGCGAGATGAACCGTGCGTCACGCACGTTCCCGCCGATGAGCCGCAGCGCGAGCGGGCACGGGGGAGCCCGAGCGCTGGGGCGGACCGGGCGGCAGCATGCGCGCGGCAACGAGCGGCACGACGTGCGCGTGCTGCACGGCGGCCATCAGGCGGACCTCCCTCCGGAAGTTGTCCAGGTCCTGGCGCGCGCGGCCGCTCAGTGCGGGATTCAGCGCCAGCATAGGGTAGGGTCAGGGTCATGTGTGACACTTGCAGGCATTGCGACCCGCAGGCGCATGCACGGACGACCCTCCCGCATGCCTTAGCACCTGTTGCATGCCGCAAAGGCGCTCGCGGCAGGAGCAGCGTGGCCTGTGGTGGGCACACATGCCCAGCTTTTGGTAGCAGGGGGGGACGCCATGGCGGCAGCTTCGGCTGACACGTACCACCGCATGAGTTAGGTAGCGCATGGTCAGCGCGGCCGCGCGCGACCTGCCTCAGAGGGCTGCAGGCGGCCACACGCTGGCCGGCAGCCAGTGGGCTGCCTGGCGCCCGTTGCGTAGACAGGGCGCCAGAGCCCGGGCGGACGGACCTGGTGCGTGCCGATGCGGGCCTTCTTGACGGCGACCGGCCGCCCGCGCAGCGCGCCGGCGTGTATGGTCGCCTGCTGCCCCGCCGCCAGCACGGCGCCCAGCGCCAGGTCCGCCCTGGCAGTCCCGAGCGGCACCCCCGCGCTGTTGCCAATGCGGGCGGCCTGCGCGCGGCGGGGCGGCGCTCGGCGCCGGGCGGCGCGCCTCCGCGCCGGCTTCGGCGTCCCGAGCCCTTTGCGCCGCTGGCGGCCCAAACAGGGCGGCGCAGCGAGCCTGGTCTGCGTTGGCACCCCCAGCGGTCTCCCAAGCTAGCCACCACTGCAGGCGGCCTGCGTGGTCGGCCTCCACCTTGCTGGCGCGCCTGGCGAGCCTGCACTTTTTGAGATGATGTCCGAGTATGTACTGGCACAGGTGCCTGTGCGGAGGCGATGGCGAGGCTGCCGCGCTCCAACCAACAGCTACTTGATAGGCTGTTGTCAAGGGCCGCGCTTGTTAGATGTATCTCAATCCATAAAGTCCGCTGCACGCAGTGCGGACTCTGCTGAGAACCAGGGCATTTTTTGCAAGTGGTACTCTACTTCTGTCCCTCTACCAATCAAAAAACGACTGGGCCCAGGCAGCTTGCTCAGGCGTGGCTGGTGCCAGCGTTTTGCCCAAGCCTTTTTCTCTGCTTTGGCAAATAGAACAGTCTCACACCAAATGTCAAGCCAACTGCGGGCTGCACACAGTTTTGAAATCTACAGCACAGGTAGTGCCCACCTCCTCAAAGCGCCCATGCTGCACAGCTGCAGCCATGCGCTGGAGCGCTTCCCCAACATCGAGCACGTCCATGTCTGACCCGTCCGTGCTGCACCCACGCATAGGTCTGCCAGCTTGATCGGCTGTGGACTCCATAACATCACCTGCGGGGATGAGCACACTGCGCGCGCCCAGCATCGAGTGCCCGGCCTGTTTCGCACGTGCGCACCACCCTGTAGGGCCTGGACTCCCCAGGGTCGACTCAGCAGCAGCAGATACGCTACCAGCAGATCCGCTCTCTGTGAGCACAGTGGGAGCTCGCGCTAGGGGCAGGAGGCAGACCCGCCCTTTGGCCACCGGCTGCCCGCGCACTGCATGAGCCAGTAGTAGTCATGGACAAGGGCAAGCGCGAGGGCGGGGCGACCGCAATCAGCCTGACGGACGCAGCGGCGACCACCGACTCGTTCCGCATCTGGGAGTTCAAGGTGATCCTGCCGGAACGGCTTGCCGTTGAGGAAGGCGGCCGAAGCGGAAAGCGCGTCGGGTCAAAGTTCCTCACTGCGCCGGGCAGGCCACTGATGAGTCTGCTGAGCGTGCAGGTCAAGCGCTGCCCCAGGAGCAGGCCGCACGGTGCGCGCCCGGCACGCCCGCCGGCCACTTGCACCCTGAGTGCGGTACACCTGGCGCTCGCGCCGCCGGGCCCTCGCTGACGGGTTGAGCGCGCCGCAGACTGGACGCAGTGCCCGTTCGCGCACCCCAGCGAGAAGGCCAAGCGGCGCGACCCGCGGCGGTACAAGTACTCGGGCACGGCGTGCCCGGATTTCCGCAAGGTGCGCGTCTCACAGGCGGCCGCGCCCGCGCGCGCTCTGCCCTGGGCTGGCAGGCAGCGGGCGCCTAACCTGCGGCGCTGACGCGCAGAACGGCACCTGCCGGCGCGGCGACGCGTGCGAGTTTGCGCACGGCGTGTTCGAGTGCTGGCTGCACCCGGCGCGCTACCGCACGCAGGCGCGCGCCCGCTCAGCAGCCTGCACAGATCACCGCGGGACCCGCTCGAGGCCGGAGGAGCGCTTGCCCTGCGCCGGCTGCAGGCCGCCTCCAGCGCCCGATGCGGAGCGCTTGGTCCAGCCTTGTCCGTGAGTCGACCATACACGTGGATGCAGGTTGATAGATGGAGATGCATTCTCCTGGGGGCTGAGCTTGTGCAGTGACTTGGTTGCGAGATCACCCGGATGTCGTCGTGCATCAAGGGCGTGTGCGGCCGGGCAGGTCTGCACAGACGGCCTGGCATGCAAGCGGCGCGTGTGCTTCTTCGCGCACCACGAGGGCGAGCTGCGCAAGGTGCAGGAGGAGGGCGCGCCCAGCGCCGGCAAGGACGTCGACGTGCTTGCAGGCGCGCGGACGCGGCCCCTCCCGTGCCACAGTTGCCGCGGGCGGCGTTGCGTAGCTTGCAGTGCTGCACCAGGCGTGTGGAGGCTCTGCTGGGATGTTTGTGTTGCGGTTTTGCAGACATATGACAACCTGTGACACTGTACGTGGTTACGGTGTGCTGACAGCAGCTGGCATGCCGGGGAGCAGAGGCGCAGGCGTACCAGCAGCAGCTGGCCGCGCTCGCAGCGACGCTGCCGGCCGGCCGCGACCTGAGCGGCCACGGCGGCGGCGAGCCGCCGCGTGGCGCCGCGCCGCGCGCGCGCCCGGAGCCGGCCGGCGACGCGGGGCTGGGCGAGCATGCGCGCGCGCTGCAGGCGCAGGCGCTGGCGCAGGCGCTGGCGCAGGCGCACGCGGGCAGCGCTGGCCCCGGCCAGGGCTACGGCGTGGGCGGCGACCCGGGCGCGCTCGCCGGCGCGGCCGCGGCGCTGCTCGGCGGGGACGGCGCGGCGCTGCTGCGCCTGGTCGCGGCGAGCCAGGCGCAGGTGCAGCGCGCGGCGGAGGCCGAGCTGGCAGCGCGCGTGAGCGCGGACGCGGCCGCCGCGCGTCGCTCGCTGGACGGTCGGCAAAGCCTGGACAGCGGCCCGCCCAGCGTGGGGCGCGGTGCCGGCCTGGACCTACAGTGGCGGCCGCGCGCGAGCTTGGACAGCCGTGCGCCGTACGGCGCCTGCGACTTTGCGCGCGAGCGCGGCGCTGCGTACAGCCAGCCGCCGGCGCCCAGCAGCATGGGCTACGGCTGGGCGCCCGGTGGCGGCGCCGGCGACCTGCTCGTGGGCGGCCACGCGGAGGCGGCGCGGGTGACGGCGCGCGCGCTGTCGCAGCGCCGCTTCTCGGTGGACGCGCTGCTGGAGGCGCGGCGTGGCGGCGGCGGCGGCCACCGGCAGTGCGCGCTGGACCAGGCGTACGCGGCGGCGCTGGCGCCCGGCCTGCCGGCGACGGGGCCGGCCTACGGGCGCATGGGGGACCTGCAGCCGCATGCGCCGCAGCACGCGCACGCCTACCGCCGCTCGGTGGACCTGGGCGCGCTGTCGCGTGTCGGGCTGACGGGGCACGGCGCGTTTGGGCATGTGGGCGGCGGCGGTCTCGAGGCCGGCTGCGCCAGGCCGTGCGCGGACGCCGCCATGCCCATGCATGGTGCGGCAACGAGCGGTGCTGAGAGTCGCAGTACTGGGAGCTGTCTGCAGGTTGTGCTGCGCGCGCGTGCATGTGTTGCGAGTCCGACACGTCAGGACTGTATAGGCACCTGTGCTGTGTGAGTGTTCGCGCTGTCCCCAGAAATAGAGAAGTGATGACCCAATAGCAGACAAGAGTGTTCTGCTTTTGCCCTGCGGCCAGAGCTGCCCAGGCTGCAGCAGGTTGCGGCCACACCGCCCGCTTGCCCTACCCCAGCAGCTTGACCCTGGGTTCTCAAGTGACCCTGGCTCTGCGCGCGCGCAGGGTGCGCGTCGGGCAGCTACAGCTCCTCGGCGTCCAGCGAGTCGTGCGAATCGCTGCCCGCGCCGGCCGGCAGCAACCCCAACACCATCTTCGAGGGTGCACAGTGGCTCTGCAGCGACGCCGCGCCGCTCGGCGCGCGCGCGCCGCCGGCCGCCGACGACGCGCGCGCCACGCTCGGCGCGTTTCCGATGGCCGCCGGCCGCGCGCCCGTGCGCGAGTTCCTCGTGCGCAACGCGTCTTTCGACAGGCGCGCGGCGGTCCTTGCCCTATGCCTGGTGCCCTGCATGCCTTGCAGGACAACGTTGGGGCTCCATCTGTCTGTCTAGGGGTCCTGCAGAGGCGACCACAGGCTGTGCGAGCTTCAGGGCGGGCATGCTGCACGGACACCTTGGCGACTCCCTCGGACGGCCCTGATGTGCGCATTTGAACCGAACCCAAGAGGCTCAGGGTGGCCCACGATGGTGTAAGCTAAGCGAAGCTGCCGCGCCGTGCAGCATCGTGGCGGACCTGCCGCGCAGCGTGTCCGAGCTCAACCTGATGGAGGCCGTGGGCGCCAGCAGCGCGCTCGTCGTCAACGGCGCGTACGACCAGCGCTGACAGTCGGGGCCGGCTGCAGGTCCCGGCTGCACACGCGGGGCGCCTGGGCGGCGGCATGAGCTGCACGCCAGACAGACAGCGGCCGTGATGGGCCCGGCGCATGCAGCCAGGGCAGCCGGGGGCAACTGACCGCATGGAGGACCCTCAAACAGCAATGCGAGTGCAGCAAATGCATGTACATAGGAACGAGGCGCGGTATTCGGGCGTGCCGCAGAGGGCCGCGCATGATGTTCTTGATGCTCTCGGTACTGTTGATTCGTTATAGAGCGCCCGGCTGCAGACCTGGCGAGCACGCAGCGCTGCCACTGTTGGCGGCACACTTTCTTTTGGGCATTGGAGAGAGGGCAACAAGCGACATGCGCCCCTTGAGATTTTGCAGATCTGCACCCTTTTGCTGGCCCTTCCGGGTGTGCCTCATTTTTGGCATGGGCGAGGGCTGGCCAAGAGCTGCGGGGCTACCAAAGCCCGACCGCGGCCCTGCTGCCAGCGTGCCGGCGGCAAAGGCCGCGCGCGCGCTGGCATGCGGGCAGAGCCTGCCCCCGGGGCTACCCCTGTCGCGCCCCTTGGAACCTCGGTTGTTGTGGCGTACTCCGCCCGTCATTCTTGCCCCGCGCTTGGGCATGCGCATGCCACCCTACCCATGCCGCCCTACCCCTGCTGAATTTTGTCGATGCGCGGCGGCGCGCACCCCTTACTTGGCAGGCTACAGGTTGAGGCTGGGGATGTTGAGAGACTGGGAGCGTGAAGGTTGAGAGCGGCCTGTCATGGGCCGGTGTAACCCTAGCGAGCGGTCTGCTGAGAGTAACCTGTGTCTGGCGCCCGTGTTTTCCCTCGCCCGCCCATCAGCGTTTGGTAGCAGGCCCATGTGTGGGACATTGGATGCGCTGCGTTAGCGAACATTTGCGGTTGATTGGGCTGGAATCCCCCTATTGTGGCCTGCGAGAGAGGGGTGATAATTAGACGGTGAGAGTGAGTGCAGCGCGGCGCCAATGGGCCCGCCAGTGCACCTGTACGAGCGATCCTCGGAGACATTCATTTTTAGCCGCGCTGATCATGGTAAGCATGGTGGGAGCTTTATGGTGCGTACAGAGGGTTGAGCGTGGCTGCACAACTTCACCCTGCATGGGTGCTCGTGCAGTGCCGCCTTTGGGTCGTCACTGAAAACCGGATGACACTAGCTGGGAGGCGCGCACAGAGGCAGCGCGAGGACTGCGGATGCATGGTCGGACGGAGCAAGCGCTCTGTTGTAACGATGGTGGCACGATGTGGCGTGCAGCAGTAGCTGTTATAGAATGTGCTGGTTGCGGAGCCTGGTCGCACGGCATCAGAGCAGAGGTCACAGCTCTCATGATGTTTGCTTCTAGCCAACAACAGCCAGAAGAAGGCAGATTGGCAGTGCAAGCTCCCGCTGAAGTTGTGCTCTACTTTGCATGTGCACCTAGGCATGTAGCCATGCTGCTGAGCCCAGTGGCGGTGCATGCACAAACAAGTTGAGTTCTGCTGCAAAACCGCGGGCCAGTCACCCACACTTCAAATGAGGCCACCGCACAGCGTTTATCGCAAGGGCGGACGCCCCATACGCGTGGCCGCATGCTGTCGCACAGCAGACCCAGAGGCTCCAGAGCACAGCACCTCACCCCAGCGCGTGTCAGGCTGCGCACGAGCAGGCGCGCCGACAAATGATCTCCTGGTCCCTCGCAGGGCCATCAGCGGCCAGGCTGCCACGCAACGCCAGGCCGCGCACAGGAGCATGCGGCGTGCGGGCCGGCCGCCGACTCTTGCCGGGGGGACGGCGCGCCAGGCGCGTCAGACCTTGCGCATGAGCAGGTAGACCTGCGAGTCTACCGCCAGGTCCTCCAGCTTGCTGGGGTCGCCGGTCAGCTGCATCAGCAGGCCGCCAAAGGAGATGAACACGTCCACGCGCACCTGCGCGCCCGCCGGCAGCGCCAAAGCTGGGGTGAATTCATGCATTCGTAGGTTGTGTAATCTATATGGGGACAAAGCCAAGGCTCACTGGCCCCCGGTTTTCTCCAGTGCAGTTGCGCCCCAGCTGATCCGCAGCAGGGCAAGGAAGCTGCTACGGTCATCAAGACTGCCTGTCCTGCATGCGAGGCAACCCACATGTGGACTCCCCATTGGGGCACATGATGACCACTGCTTGCTACACATGCATGCGTAGACCGAAAATGATCTTAACGGGACGGTGTCTCGTCAAGACGCACAGCACACACCAAGGCCACCTTTTATAATGCGCATGCCATCTACAACGACTCCCCTTGCTCGGTGATGGCCCGCTCAGACTGCGCACCTGGCCCTGAGACGGCGCGTCCTTGTACTTGAAGATGCGCCCAAACATGACATAGTCGTAGTTGTCCATCAGCGTAGTGCGCGTGCTCTGCATCGCCTGCGCCGCGTGTGCTCCAGCTGTGTCTCGTACACCCAGCTATGTTGCCAGTGGTGGAGGCCCAACCAGCTCGGGGGGTCTGCTGTTGCCTTGTACGGCCTGGCGCCGGCTGGGCTTGGCTGCTGAGTCTGCCGGCATTGCAGTTGCACACGTGAGCGCGACACACGTGCTGCGGTAGCAGCTGCACAGCTGAACCTGTGTGAAAGGCGCTAATAGGACGCCGCTTGGAGTGCATGGGCAACAAACTTATCTGAAAAGGTGGCAAGCATAAGGTGCGCACCGCGTTGTACTGCGGCTCTGTTGGAGTTCCGTCCAGGTTCAGCGTTGACGACAGCGCAAGCGAGTACTTCTCGCCAACCTGCGGGCAGCCACTAGCCCTTCCAGCAGGATGGTTCTGCTGCAGCGCTGCGTATCGAGCGCTCCATAAGAGGCAGGTGTGTTGCCAGCTTCAACGAGTCAGCTCAGCGTAGAGCAGGCGAGCCCCAGTGCCAAGGAGCGTGCATGTGAGTGGCAGGCTGCACGTGGCTTGCAGGTATCTGACCGTAAAAGGACAGGCTGCACAGGCTGCACAGTAGGTGTAGGCCAACCTCCATGGGGTACACATCCACATTGATGTCGATGAGCAGGTCCATCTCATACAGGTCGCTTCGGCATCGAAAGCGCGACACTGACCACAGCACAGTGTGCTTGACAGACCGCTCATATTGCACTTGCCAGCACAAGCAGCAGTTGAAGCACAGATTATAGAGCAGCACAGCTGTAGAAGCAAGCGCTGTGCTTGCGCCGCACCCTTGTCAAATATTTTGTCATCTGGGTCCTTCTGCAGCACCTCAAAAATGTCCTCGAATAGGAGCCTGGACATGCCGGCGGCGCTGCCGCCTGCCGGAGTTGTGGCCTAGCCAGAAGTCATGCAGAGAGTGCAGCGCCTATGCCTTAGACTTGTGCCCTTTAGAGACTGCAGATAAGTGCTGGTTAGAGCTTTAAAGTGTCAATGCTGTGCTCAATGGTATGTAAATCAGCATGTATGCATAGACCACACAGCAAGGAGTGTACGCGTGTAAAGCACCTAGATCTGTGACTAGGACTTCCTTCTGTTGCTCTTTAGATGCATGCGCTAACCCTATGCTCAAGCTAGCCCAGCTTGTGATATTATCCCATCCGCGCATGAACACAATTTGCACAGCCGCGCTCTGCTGGTGCGCACTAGCATGCCCTGCCCGAAAGGCGCAATTGAGTCATTGTGCGCTGTACACACTCACTCCTGCTCATCCCGTGCACTTACTCACAGGCTGAGTGTCAGTGGAAATAAAGACATATACACCAAAGCACCAGGGTCATGCTGTTCAGCTTGCAGGCTGGGCGCCTGTGTAGCGCATGCGCAGGACAGTGCGTCAGGACCTGTCCCTGTGCGCGCTCCTGTGACCAAGTGCGTGATAACTGTTAAGAGCTTCTCTTCGGGGGTCTGGCAGCCCCTCGCCGCAGCGGACAGAGCAGAGGCAGAGCGATTCATGCGGCCGGGCAGTGCCCAGTGCGGCAGCACCAGCTTCCCAGGACGGCTGGTGGAGAGGCGCCCGCATGCACTGCAGACCTCGAAATCATGCATGGGAAGGCTTGCATCGCACTCGTGCATGACACCCAAGCAGCACAAGCACCAGGCATCGGCAGAGTGTCTGAGCGAGCGCATGGAGCAGCCTCCCTGTTGGTGATGTGCAACCAGCCCCCAGCCCTGCATTTCGCAGCAGCCGCCTAGACAGCCTCAACCCAGGCAGGGTGCTGCCAGTTGCAACTTGACTCCAAAGAAACATGAAGCCGGGCTCTCAAGCTTGGAGGGACTCATGTAGATAGCGATGACCTGCGCAAGGAGTGCCCTCACCAAAGGAGCCCACCGCAGAAGCACCCCGCCTACATGCGGCGCTGGGCGACACAGGACGTGCAGAGCCGCAGTCGGCTGCCCAGCCCGCATCAGGGCGCAATATTCAGGCGGCGCGTCCCAGTCGGGTATGGGACCCATGTCCGCCCCGTCGAGCCTGCCCCGTCGAGCCTGTGAGAAACAACGCCCGCTCCAAAGACTTTCTCGCGCGGGCCGCAAGCTTCCCACGAAGCGCGCGGCAGACGCGCGCGGCCGCGCGGGACCCGCCGCCACGCCACCGCTTTCATGGGGGGGTGCCGCGGCGGCTGAAGAGCCCTGACGGCGGCGGCGGCGCCGCTGGCCGCGCGAAGCGCACCTTGCGCGGGCGCGGCGGCCGCGCAAAGTCCGTCGCGTGCCAGCTGTCGTGCCATCTGACCACCACGTCCACGGGCGGCCCCGGCTCGGACGCCGGCAGCGGCAGCACCCACAGCGGCAGCCATATATACCTGCCCGGCCCGGCAGGCGCCACCTTGGCAGTACTGTGGCACACCAGAATCGCCGCAGGACGCTTCACTGTGGTCAGAATACGACGCCTCGCCAGCAAAGCCCCGAGCCTGTTTTAGCACAGTGCAACCCTGTGGATGCTCATGCAGAGAATGCTATGCTTGTGGCTCAGGTCTTGACAGGGACCCAGTATTCCTACGCTGAGCTCTGGGAGCAGAGACCCTACATCTGCCCTAGCACGGGCGCGCGCGCACCGCGAGCGGCCCAGGTCGCGCACGTCCCACTGGTCCGCCATGAACAGGAAGCGCCCGCGCTGGCCCGGCAGCGGCATCACAGCGGTGGCCTGCGCATCGGCAGCGGCCCCTGCACGTCACAAGCTGCCCCTACCGTGAGCGCGGGGATGGCGGACGGCCGGCGCAGACCCTCAAGAGGTGGCTGACCTCCATGGCGTCTCAGGCTTGCAGCTGGTGCGCATGCACAGGCGCAAGAGAGGGCACGGCAGCTTGCAACACAGCCAAGCTTCCCTGGTCGTGCAGGCCGCCCCCGCCAGCGTTCGGGTAAAGAGGGTTAGGGTAGGGCAGATGGAGAGTAAGAAAGCAGGCGCGGGAGGGCGCGCGGGGGCGCGGCAGTGCCGGCGCGCCTGCGAAAAGAAGGTCGTGGCCATGTCCAGCTCGCTGCCGCCCACGCACGGGTTGCCCAGCGAGCGCCACTCGCCCAGCGGCGCCCTGCGGAGCAGGCATGCTGCGCTCGCGCTGCTGTGGCATGCCTGCACGAGCCTGGGCCGCTGCCGGTCAGAAACAAGCAGCTTGGGCATGCTTGCAGCGCAGGACACACAGAACTAGGTCTTTGTACAGCCCATCCTGGGGATTGCCGGAAGCACTCTTGCGTCAGGACACTACCTGCCGCGCTGACAGCTGGTGCGCAGCCCTAGCCCAAGCTCTGGACAGCGCACGTTGCGTAAAAGACCTCGGCGCGGTTGGGCTCCCAGCCGGTGCAGCCGGAGGTGAGCAGGAAGTAGTGCCCGGCCGCCTTGAACATGGACGGCGCCTCGCGGCTCAGCCCCACCAGCGCGCGCGCATACTTTGCCTGGCGCGCGCTCGCCCGGCCTCGCTCCGAGTCCCGGCACGGCTACAAAGATTACCAGAGCGCGAGGCTCAGGTGCGCTGGGACAGCTCTGCCCGCACCGGATGCTGCCAGGTACGGCACTGACAGGGCTGCATTGCCATCCCGCCCTCACCACAACCGGGACGTGCAAAAGCTGGCGTTCGGTTACTAGTAATTTGGGCAGGCGCGTGGGATGGCACCTTGGTCTCAGATTGGGTTTTAGTAGGGTCGGATTGGGCAAGCCGCACCTGCACCCCGGTGAAGTCCCGCGTGAGCTGCGAGATGTGCATCACGCGGTTCTCCTCGGACGAGTAGGCCACGTACGCAGCGCCGTCATCGTCCTGCGCAGCACAGGCGCCCGCATGCTGGGCCCGCCTGTGTGGGCTGGCGGCGGGGCCGCCGGGCATCGAGAGCGCGCGCGCGCACAGGCAGTGAGCCTGCGCAATGCCCTACTTCCAGGGTGCACTCGGTCCCCTCCAGCGCAGCGCGCACCAGGAAGTGCGTGAGGCCGCGCGACTGGTGAACGTGCGGCCGGAAGCTGCCGCGGTAGGCGCATATATGGGCGCATATATGCCCTACCCTACCCTACCCTACCCTATCTCTTCCCAGCGCACCAGGAAGAGCGTGAGGTCGCGCGACTGGTGGCCGTGCGGCCGGAAGCTGCCGCGGTAGGCGAACGGCCCGGCCGCGCGCGGCGCCGTGGCCACGCCGACGCGCGCGGCCTCGTAGTTGGCGTCGTCCACATGCATCCACATCACGAACTGGCGGCTGGCCTCGTTCCACAGCACCTGCGCGCGCGGCCGGCAGGGCGCGTGAGGCTGGCTAGCTTGACGCCTACGCAGTGTGACTAGACGTGCATCCACAACACGAACTGGCGGCTGGCCTCGTTCTACAGCACCTGCGCGCGGCTGGCAGGGCGCATGAGGCGGGCGGGCTTGGCTCGGGCGCGGCGTCACCGAGCAGGCGTTGGTCTGTTCCGCATGGCCGCATGATATGTCCCTTGCCATGAACTTTACTACGGTGCTTTTGCAGAAGGCCGTACCTACTGCACTGAAGCCCATGTATACATAGGCATATTGCGCTTAAATTCGGATCAGGAAGCGCGCACTGCCTGACCATGTGTACTGACAGCTTGTTGCGACTGTGCGGCAATGGCGCTGTGCTGACGGGTCACCTTGGGGCGCTCCAGCACTCGGTTCGGGGCGAGGTCTGGATGCGTCCCGCCACGCAAGACAACACCTGCAGAGCGCGTGCAGCCGTTCCTCTGCCCCATCCTGTGAGCAGGCCCGACGCGACACAGCAGGCATGCAGTGGCACATGCACGAACAGGCTAAGTGCATGCACTAACTGCATCTCGTCGGCTGCTCGACTCACAACTGCCTAAACATAGACCTATGCGTGATCTGACTTGGTAGATGTTGGAAAGTAAGGATTTAGGGTGGCATCAGCCGTGCCGCACCCTCATTCTGCCAGGTGACCAGGTCGCGGCTGGAGTAGCAGGACACGCCGATGATGTCCACGCGCGCCGGCGAGCCGCTGCCGCGCGCACGCCAAACGTGATCGGCGCGTGAGCTGCAGCCTTATGACCCGCCAGCACTTCGAGCCACTGCGCTGCTCTGTAGTCTGCAGGCCGGCGTGGTGCCAGGCGGTGCGCAGGCAGACCAAGGAGGGCCTGCGGGAGGGTGCGGACCTGAGGGAGAAGGCGGTGTAGGTCGGGCCGTCCTTGTTCTCCCCATACCAGTAGAACACGCCCTCGTGGAAGAGGATGCCCCCGCCGTGCGCCTGGATCAGGTCCCCGTTCGTGTCCCGGAACTTCTCCCCGGGCCGGAAGTCTGCGCGCCCCGGCAGCTGGCCCGCTGGTGCGCTAATTCAGGTCGGAGTGCATGGGCTGCGGTGGCGAGCGAGTGAGCAAACACGGCACTGCACCAGTTCCAATCAAGGCGGTGGCCTCACAGGTGTTCGGCGCGAGCGATCTCAGCGCGGCCCTGCTGCCAGGGAGCGTGTCTCTCCTGTGGTCCACCAGTAGCGCCCTCCGCAGTGTCCACAGGCTGGATGCGGCACTGAACACTGCCAGACACACCAGCAACAGGCTCCTGGAGGTCAGCCGCGGCGCGGTGACGGGCCCGCTGCGCCCGGGCTTGCGCTGGCGCAGCATCCCAGGCCGCCTGCCCCAGCTCGCAGCGCCCGCGCCGGGGCGGCAGGGCCGTGCCGCTACATCTGGGCGCTGGCGCTCACCGCGAGCTTGATGGACGCACCATCAAGGCACAGGGGCGCCAGCAAGTGCACGGAGCTGCCCCCTGCTGCAAGAGCTGTCCACCAACAGTGCAAGCAGGTAACAGCACAGTTAAGCCGTGAGAGAACAGATTACTTATGCAAGTTCCAGCTGGAAGTGTTGTCACGCCTTGATTGCTTGCAGTGTGTGCTGCTGAGATCTCAGGCTCTGTCTCCTCTGCGCTGCTATCAGTCTGTGAGAGCGAGACAAGGAGCTCACAAAGAGAGTTTCCGAAAGTATGGCCAAGTAGGCTCGCAGCCCCGAGTCCATACCCAGCAAGACTGCTATGCGACCTCGACAAGCAACAAGCCATTTCACAGTGGTGGCTGCCCTGGCTGCCATACGGTAAGCAAAGGACGTAGCTGCTGGCTGGCAGCAAAGCGCGTGTGCCCCGCTGTGAACTTCTTTGCTGATGTCCCAGCGTACCAACGTGCTGACCGCCTACCGCGAGCTGGTCAGCCTCATCCACCGCCTGGCACCCGAACGGGTGCAGCCTGCGCTCCAAGAGGCCCGCGCAGCCGTGCGCGCCAACCGCGCGGAGGCTGATGCGCTCAAGGCGCGTGACCCACCTCGACGCACAGTGTAGAATTACGTTAAGTCAGCATGGCTTCTTAGTGTTATGATATAACGGGGTTTTAAAGAGATCTGCAAGGGTGGCACCGCCACCATCACTTCTTATCAAGTGCAAAGGTTGAGCGCAAATACTGAGCGCCGGGCAGTTAGAGACCCCGTGCTCTGGGCGCGCGCGGTCCAGGCATCGGACTACCTGAAGGAGCTGTACGCGCGGATCAGTTTCCTGCGGATGACCACGCCGCGGCTGCCGCGCGACCGGCACTTCCGCGGCGCTGGCACATTCATAGTGCGTGATGGCGCTCTCGTGCCTGGCGAGGCGCGGAAGGAGAGCAGGTGCAGGCCGCGCCAGCACACATAGTTTGTAACGTGCTTGCCAGCAGTGGAGATTGCGCTTGTGAGTTGCCACAGGCTCGGGGTGGGTTCAGCGCGTGGCGCACTCTTGCTTGTCACCCCAGTAAGCAAGCGACTTCGTCCCATTTATACAGCACACTAGGAGTTGCACAGTGTGTTTGCGCTCAGCCAAGTTCTGGCAGGCCTCGACACATGCGCTGTAGCCTGGTCTGAGTGTGCCGGCCCGCGTAGGTTGGGGGATGGGAAGATCAGCATGGACGAGGGCTACAGGAAGCACCGTGAGCTGCTAAAACGGCAGCACTTTGGTCGCGAGCCGCCCACGAGACGTTCCATGTTTTAGTTTTTTGCACGTGCAACTACAGTTGAACTGGGCGTGTTTGCGCCCGCTTCCCACCGGTTGCAGCGGGTGCAGCTGTCATAGCTCGAAAGCCATGTTGGAGTCTGGTGAGGTGTAGTCTGGTGAAGTGTATGCACAGCAACGTTTTCCAGCAAAAACGTCTGGCTGAGCAGAGCTTGTAGAAACAGCTTCAACTGCTGGTGGCGCAGACTGTTGCAGGTACATGTGAGGAAGTCCAGTAATGTATGAACGGCAGCTATTTACATTTTTTTCACAGTTGTTACATCCCGCACGTGCCCATGGTGTGGCTTAGGCACAGTGCCTAAATTTGTAGCATAACCATGATAACCGGTACAGCTGGGAGCAAGGCTGATGTACAACACTGTATCAGCTATGGCGCGATGAGTTCGGGCCAAGCACTTCTCTATATGGTCACTGTTTTATAGTCAGAGACTGCAACTCGGCGGATTTGGGGTCTAGAAAGTCAGCACTGCAGTCAGCACTGCAGCTGCTCCCGCGGGCAAAAGCGTCTCGCCATGCTCACATGTGCACAGCAGCGGCCCTGATAATTCGATGAATACAAACCGACACTAGCTCCTGCAGCCCTGGTCAGTGCAGGAACAGAGCAGGGCGCACTTGCTGCTGCATACAGGATCACAGCAGGGCCTCTTGCTGCTGTATGCAGCCTATGTGCACTTGAAAGGCGCACTGAAGCAACCGCTGAAGTCAACATCCAGATGGCGTTAAAGAAAACCATGCGGCCACCGCATGGCTGCCTGCTGTTCAGCAGGAATTGCTGCTAACAGCCGCACCGCGCGCGCAAGAGCGGGCAGAGCCTGCGGGGCGCTCAGTTGAGGCTGGTGCCATGCTCATACGACATGGCCTTCAGGTTGGCGTACCTGTCGCCCACAACCTGCGCGCGACACCCTCCAGCAGTTTGCAGGCTTCGGGCGGGAGGGATGCTACGGAGATGCCTGCCTGACCCAGCGCAGACCTACCCCAAGGATGCATCTAATACGAAGTTGAAGACAAAGCATGCCAGCAGATCGGCGTTGATATGCGCTACTAAGCCGACTTGAATATTAGTTGTCTTGCTGTGAATGCAGACTACTGTAGCAAACGTACATTTCATTGTATAGCACCGGCATGAAGGAGGGCCAAGTCACGTATACGCACGCAAACCAGGCCCAGGCATCACGCCATGCGCAGCACCCCACAAGGCTGCTGCCGCGGGTCACAGTCAGGCGGGCGCGCGCCTCATGCGCGGGCACGGCGGCCTCCAGCTCCGCCATGTCGGCGGCGGACAGCCGCAGCGTCGCCGCGCCCACATTCTCCTCCAGGTACTTGACGCTCTTGGTGCCCGGGATGGGGATGACGTCCTCGCCGCGCGCCTGCGCGGTGTGCGCGGGCAGCCTCGCCCCAGCGCGCTCTGACAGCCATGGCGGGTAATCGGCTCTCGGCGCTCGGCGGCTCCAGTGCGCGCTAACAGACTATCTTATTACTTTGGTACTGCTGCCCCATGCATGCCGCCCTATCCCACCGTGTAGATGCGCAGTCGCACAGGGCATGCGCTGCTGCTGCTGACTATGCCAGGTGCGAAACAAGTCTCGCTATCATGACCACAGCTGTGTCACACTCGCACTTGGGCACTGTCCATTGGCAGACACCCTATTGCGCACCTGGACCCAGGCGAGCGCGAGCTGCCCCGGGGTGCAGCCCTTCTTGTCCGCGATCGCGACGACCCGCTTTACCAGCAGCATGTTCTGGTACCCCGCAACACCGCCGCCATCAGCTGGGCTCACATTCGACGCAACTCCAACGACAGGTCGGAGTGCCCCTGACAGACGCACTTAGTGACCAAACAGTTCTTCCTGTTTGTCCGAAGGCGCTTTGCGCACCAACAAGCATGACATGCACTGTCAACCCAGCTGCTAACCTGACACTCCTCCACAATCCTCAAGCCTTTCGTGGGACACGCGCGTGATGTCCAGCACATCGTGCCCCAGGTTGAGGACAAGGCGCGCGGCATGCAGCAGACCACCCCTCCCCCACCGCGTCCTGCACCATGTCAGCCCGAGACTCCCGCCATGCGCGCGCGCGCCTTCTCGGCGTTCTCGCCCTGGAACCAGGGCAGCTGGCGCCGGAAGTCCTTGTCGTCCAGGCTCTCCACCGACAGCTTCCCCGTCAGCATCCCGCGGCCCAGCGGGCTGCGCGCGCGCGCTCCCCTCGGCGCGCGCAGGCACGCGCGCACGCATGCTCCCGCTCAGCCAGCAGGCTCTCACTCCACGAGCGGCACGAGCCGTGGCAGTGTCGCACGCGACGAGGCTCGCTGCTCGCGATGCTCCACTGCTCACAACTGCTTCACTCTCTGATGCCACCAGACCCCTGGCCAGTGCGAGGCTGGGTCTCGGCTGGGCCTCCTAACCCGCGCGCGCGCCTGTACGCCAGGAAGCCGATGCCGAGCTCGCGGCAGACCGGGACCAGGTCCTTCTCGCACCCGCGCGTGAACAGGCTCCACTCCCTGGCGCGCGCGCGCGCGAGCCCCGCATGAGGGCAGGCGCGGCTACAGCAGCGCGTCCGGGCAGGCCGCGTGCAGGACCGGACATGGCTCGAGCTGGCACCCTGTGTCCCCAGCTGCACCCGCCGCGGGTGGCCCGTCAAACCGAGCGGAGGCTCCGGCCGCATGTCCCCGGCACGCGCGCCGCACGGCAACGCTGCGCCGTGGGTGTTGCATGGAGCGTGCTCAGGCGCCCCGGGCCGCGGCGGCGCACATCTCCACCAGCGTGATGGGGTGGATCGCGTGCGCGCGGCGCACGTCGGCCGGCGCGACCTCCGACAGCCCCAGGTACTTCACCTTGCCCTCGTCCACCATCGCCTGCGCGGCCGCGCCGCGTCAGGCCCGGCCGGGCTCCTGTCGCGCACTGCAAACGACCCACATGTTGATGCAGAGCATGTGCCGCACACGGACAGTGCAGAAGCTGACACGGCACTCCTGACAATGGTCCCACTGCACTCTCCATTCCATGACATGGCATGGCCGGCAGCCGGCTGTGCTCGCGCGAGGCGCCCGTGCATGCGCGCCTTCATGCCCTGCATGACCTCCTCGAGCGGCGTGTTGGACTGGGAGCCGTGCGCGCGGAGGATGAGGATGTCGATGTAGTCGGTCTGAAGGAGCAGGCCATGCGGTTTCAGCACGGTCAGGAAAGACTGAAGGCAGTGTGCTGGCACACACACTAGCTGATGCTGACTATGCTGACGCATTACACAAGGGAGAAGATATTGGTAGCCGCCGTGCAGCAGCAAGTGCCAGGCAAGGATGTCGGGCGAGATGCAGCAGAAGGTAGCCATTAGAACCGCCAAGCAACAGCATTCCGTTCAACAAAAGGCTCGCGGCACATGCACATGCAAAGTCCACAGCAGCGCAGCCCTCAGAAGAACGAGAACTGGAGCAGCACAGGGAGCCGGGCAGCTGCGCCGGCACCAAGGCGGGCATGCAATAAATGCAGCACGGGCAGAGGCGGCGCGCCGCGCCTGCAGCTGCTTCAGCGACTCCTCCACGGCGGCGCGGCACGTCTTGGGGCTGGTGTCGATCGGCTGAAACTTCTGGTCCTTGTGCATTACGCCCCACTTGCTTGTAATGGCGTACTTTTCGCGCGGCACGCCCTTGAATGCCTTGCCTGGTACACACTCACAGCATCAGTGCGCGACAGCTCAGTGCATGTGGTGCTAACGCGCTGCAAGCTATGCTGCTGAGGAGCAGCGCCGCCAGCGGGCCCTGATAGAGATTCACAGAACGACAGTTCTGCATATTAGAAGCCCACAGCACTTGTTAATGGGCCTCACCAATCAAGATCTGGTTGGTGTAGGGCCCATAGAAGTACTGCGGCGCACACCCGCCAGTAAGAGACAGGGGTCAAGTCCCCACAACTGTGGAATACGTACCAAGGAACATATGGCTTTTCCTTCTTGCACGGGCAACTCCTAGCACACACATGAGCTTCTGGTGAAAGCCTTCTCAGCTTGTAAACACCTGCTGCAAACTCTGCGCTGCTTGGCTCTGTCTCAGCAAGTAACTTGGACAGAAAAAGTCATTTCACAGCAGCACACGACTTTAAAAGGCTCGTCTGTCCTTCTGGTAATCTGCAAGCCCAGGCTCTGACTGTGATGAGAGTTCACCATACATTTCTGTTCACCGTACAATTCCTTTACGCCTGCTCACACCTGGTACAGGTGCGCACCGCGGTGTTGAAAGTAGTGACGCCCAGCTTGAGCGCCTTCCGCAGCACCTCGATGCCTTGCTCCTCAGGGATGTCAGAGTCGAAGAAGCCGGTGAGGCCCATGCACCTGTCCATGTTCTCACATAACCCTTCAGTCATCAGTCAGCAAAAGGCGTGTGTGCACGCAATAGCGGCCCACAGTGGGTCGCACCCGAAGCCTTGAGCGCTACTCGTGAACCCGGTTTGCAGCTTCCGATGGGGCATTGCGCTGGCCATGTCTGCGGATTGTAGCCTTTTTAAGGCCTTGCAGGCTCAGAGCGAGAAGCTGTGCCTGCGACTGGGTGGAAGCAGGGAGCTCACGGCTACTTGAAAAATGTATGTGATGTCAGTAGCTGAGTCAAATGAAAGGAAAAATTGGGTATAACCTTGACACTGACCCTGCCAGCGGTGTGAGTTCTTAGTGTGGTCGCTCACATCCCAAATGTGAGCTGTAAGGAAGCAGGCATAGGGAAGACATAAGAAAATGCCTCAACAAGTGTGTACATATCTTCAGTTGATAAAGGTCGCCTTGCTTCCAGCCTCTCATACATATTCATTACTCTGCGCAGGCCCCGCTCGGATGAGCGTCCAACTTTTGTACCCCTACATTATAATCTCATGCCGTCACACATACAACAGGCAACATCATGCACGTCCTGCATTGCAAGGCCGTAACACGGCTTCATACTGTAGTACAGCCAATAGATAAGGATATCTACACCTAACACTTTGCATGAGCTGGCACACAGATCATCGTATATTGGTGGGCAAGCTCATTCGATACCACTCAGACCTCAGCATGCACAATCAACCTCCTTCCTGATTTGCGTAGAAAAGCAGCACTGCATTATCTACAAGTACTTGCATGGTCGTCGCACTGCACTCTAATCCTACAGTATCGTGAAAAGTAGTGCGCAAAAGTTGTGCGCTAAAACATGGTTCACAAGCTCCAATATGTCCCAGGTGATACGAGTGACTGTGGCAAAGTACGCTCTCAGCATGGACTTGTGGAAACAAACAGCCATGGTCACAAAACATGTGTGCTTGGACGCGTTTGGCAGACATCAAAGACTCTGAAAGTAAATGTAGCGGCATGCGCATTGCACATCCTCACCTCTGCATTGCGCAGGTGCATGCATGGCACTGCAGGACATGATAGCATGTATGTAGCCTGGAGTGCAGCCACGGCCTCCTGTGCTATCACATGCTGGCCATGCTGCTGAGCGACGCGTCCGAGGCGGGCCGCGGCGGCGTCGCGCTGCGTCGCAGGCGCAGGTGCCCGAAGCGCGCGGCGCCCGGCGACGACCCCGAGAAGACCTGCGCGCCGGGCCCCTGCCAGCTCAACAGGCAGCCCAGGTGACGCTCGCCCGCCTGCAGCTGGCCCTCGCAGGCGGCAGGCACTTGCGGAGGGGCGGGTACGTGCAAGTAAGCGCGGGCGGGCCGGTGCGGGCAGGTGCGCGCGGGCGCATGCGGGCAGGTGCGTGCGGAGGAGCAGGTGTGTGCGCGGTCACAACCGAGCTGCACTGCTTCAGAGGCGCCACAGGAACCTCCTGCGCGTCAACCACGGCCGGGCGGAGGAGGTAGGGCAGGGTAAGGGCAGAGGTAGGGAGCGCGCGCGCGCCTGCGCGCTGTACCCGCCCGTGCCCTCCGCGTACGCGGCCACCACGCGCGCGAGCGCGGCCTCGCCATCCCGCCCCGCCCGGCCCAGGACCACCACCGTGCCTGCCGGCCGCGCGCGGCGCTGTGCGGCCGGGTGCAGCAGGGTATGCCCGCGTCCCCAGCCTGCTCGGGGCGCGCGGACATGACCGACGCGCACCGCTCCCTGCATGGCCGCCCGCTCGGCAGCCGCAGGGCCTGAATGCGGGGATCACTGCCCGCCGACCTCCGCACACGCTCTTTTACCTGATGACTCTAGCCAGTCATGGAGAGCCTGCCAGCTGTCAGGGGCGGCTGCTGCTGCTCGCGCTGGTACGCCTCGCCCAGCGAGGTGCAGTCCTCAGACAATGCATTCGCGATGACCTCGCCCACCGTCGCGGGCTGGGCAAGCGCCACGCAGGTCTGGATGTCTTTGGCCAGGCCGCTCATGAAGCCGAGCTTGCATTCCTCGTCGCAGTTGCTGGTGGCGAGGAACGTCAGCTCCTTCAACGTTGTTAGATACTCTGCCACCGTATTCGTCTGCGCCAGGTGCGCCAGGCGGGTGCGCGCCGCCGGCCTCGTCGGGCGGCGCAAAGCCGCCTGGCGCACGGGGCGCAGACGAGTACCATGGCCGAGTACGTAACTACAGTCAAGGAGCTGACGGCCCTCGCCACCAGCAACAGCGAAAAGGTACTCGAGATCAAGATCATGAGCGGACTGGCCAAGGACATCCAGACCTTCGTGGCGCTCGCCCAGCTTGTGACGGTGAACAGGGCCATTGCGAACAAGCTGCCGCAAGGGCGGTCCGCATCCCGGAGCAAGCGACCCAGCATACAGATCGGTGTGAAAAGCATCCCGCCCACCAGCAGGCGCTTAACGTGCAGTGCAGCGCGCCGTGCGGTGGCTGCTCAGCAAGCAACAACAGTGCAGCCCAGCATGACACGGCTACAGACATGCAAGTAGCAGCTCCAGCCTGGACCCGCAGGCGGCGAGGTCGGCACTCCTTAGCGGCGGCTCCCCGCCCAGCCACCAAGCGGCCGTCCTTGCTGGCACGGCATGCGAAGCCCCAGACCCGCCGCCGGCCATCTTGGCGCCGTACATTACTAGTTCCTTGCCATGCAATGACCTGTATGGTCGTTCCAACACGGCATGCGCACCCCCGGACCCGCCGCCGGTGATCTTGGCGCCGTACAGCGGCGGCTCGTCGCCGGCGGCGCGCGCGGCGGCAGCCTCGGCGCGCACCAGCGCGACCAGGCGGTCGGTGCCCTCGCTGCCCAGCCCGCAGCGCCCGTAGCTGGCGTGGCTCTGCCGCCGGCCGGCCGCACGTCGGCGCCACGCAGGACGCAACAGCTGTAGGCTTAGGGTAAGGTCGGCGCCACATGGGACACAACAGTAGCAGGGATAGGGTGCTACTTGGCGCCATATAAAACACGACAGCGGTGCTCATCCGGGCGCCCACGAGTGCCGATCTCACCGCCCGGCAGGTTTGCAGACAGCAACCGAAAGCGCACCTGGGCGCTTGCTGGCAGGCGCTGGGGAGGCCGGCGGCAGCGACGGTCGGGTACGCAAGCTTATCTGAGGGAGGTCTGTGACAGCCTGAAAGCCTCATGGCCCATTTTGCCCATGCCAGGCGGCACCAGGCGGCGCGCGCGCGCGCGGTTGGCAGAGTGCTACCCTACTCTGACCCTAAATCGAGCGCGTGCCTGGAACATGAGCTCGCCCAGCAGCGCCAGCTGCTCGCCGGCGTCGGGCCCCGGGCCGGCGGCGAGCAGGCGGCGGAAATGGCGCACACGCCAGTTCTCGTAGATGGGGTGCGCGGTCGCCAGGCGCACCGGGTAGCTGGTGCCCTCACGCACCTGCGCCGGCGCGCGCGTCGAGGGAAGGGTCACGGTCGGACGAGCTACAGCTGGGACAGGGCCACAGGCGACAGGGCCACGAGCCCAGCTCAACGGATCCTGACATGGGAGTCTTGTATATGCGCATGGCCAGCATCCCAAGGCACAATCAGGCACATTTGCTGCGCAGAGACAGGGCTGATGCGGTTGTTGGGTGACTATGTGGTGGCAGGAGGCCAGCAGGGTGCCTGCCCGCCGGCAGCTGTCTAGCAGCCCAGGCAGGGCTGGCAGGCGCGGCCCGGCGCGCGATCTGCAGGACAGCATGCGGGCGCGCTCAGCATGCATCGAGCCAGGCGCGCCTGCGTGGCGGCGTCCCAGTGGCGCCCGTACGCGGCGGTGAAGTCGCGCCCGGTCATTGCCTCGGGCAGCGCCTCTTCGTACAGCTGCGCGAGCTCGCTCGGCGCAATGTTGGCCAGGTAGCCGCCGCCTGCAGCAAACCTGTATTTACTACTACCCTAGCCTACCTTACATCAGTGCCGCTGCAGTGGCGCGGTGCTTGTTTACCGCCCGGTTGGACATCAATAACTGACAGCATACCAGCTACATTGTCAACCGCCACGGCCGACGGGGGGCCGCTGGCGGGACGCGGCGCAGGCAGCCCCGCGCGGCCAGGCCGCGGCGCCGCCGCTGCCGCAGCGCGGAGCGGGCGCGCGCAAGGGCGGGCGCGCGCCCAGGGCCGGCGGGTCGGCCGGCTCGGCGGCCGGCGGGCGGCCGGCGGCGGGCGGGCAGAGGCTGCCCTGCGCGGCCAGGCGCGCGGCCGCGCCGGACAAGATGCGCAGGCCCATGAAAGCGGCGCCGCGCACAGTGCCGTAGTCCAGGCCGCCAACACTGCGCGGCGCCCTAGCTAGGGTCAGGAGGCAGTCATGCTTGCATGGTGCTGAGCCAGGCAGGCTCAGGCAGCGCAGCGGCCAGGCATGCCGGGCGTCGCCTGCCGTGCCATGGACTCGTTTGCGCGGCCGCCAGCGCAGAAGCCGGGCATCGCGCGTGCGAGGTCTGTGCTGGACCTTGAGGGCAAGCTACAAGCGCATGCCCTGAGCGCTGGGAAATCGCCCATAAGCAACCATGACAGGCGAAAGGAGTGGAGCGCAAGGTGCAACTATGTCAGGGTTTTGCTGAGCGCGGCAGGCCGGGCCAGCGCGCGCCTGTGGCGGATGCCGGAGTCGACGCCCCACAGGCGCAGGTGCGGCGGCAGCGCGACCGGCGGCAGCGGCTCCGCCGGCTGGCAGCGCAGCGCCATCAGCGACCCGGCCTCCCCGAGCGCGCTCGCCATCTGCGCGCGCGCGGGCCTCGGGCGCCGGCGCGCGTACGCGCAGCGCCAGCAGGGCCCGCGCTGGCACATGCGGCAGGACAGCAGAGCGCCTGCGAGTGCTCGGAGCAGGTGCGCAGCGCAGGCGCAGGGTTTGTGAGGGTATGCCAGGCAGGGTGCGGGGCGGCGCGCCTGGTCCATGACGCCGCAGGGCGCGCCCACCACATGGTTCTCCACCTGCGCATCGGGCGCGTCACCCCGCGCCCTGGCCCAGGCTCCTCAGAGCGCGGGCCCTGTCTCTGCATGCGGCGTCCCGCTTCTGCGCTCGTAACCAATTGCACCAGGCCGCAGCCGAGCTGGCTTCAGCGGGCTGGACATGAGCTGATAAGCGGGCAGCGGCACCGAGAGCCTCTAAGCAGCCTTGGGCATGCATGCAAAATATGAGGGCAAGAGCTCCGCATGAAGCGGCCTACAGTCTCGGGCAGGAGGGCATGAGGTCGCTGCCGATGCGCGCCTTCTGGCAGAGCATGGCAAGCTCGCGCCCGGACAGGGCGATGCCGTGCGCGGCCGCCAGCGCCTGCACGCCCGCGCCCGGCCGCCGTCGGCACGCTCCCCAGTTGCATGATATCACAAGTGCGGGGGTCAGCGCTCGTGCCATCACCTGGCCAGCCCTCAGAGCGGCGGGTGGCTGGCTTTGATAAGCCGAGCGTCAACAGGGCCACTGAGTAGAAAAGGTGAGGTGATACAGGTGTTACCAAGAGTGGAGCACGGTAGCACTATGGGTGTTAGTTCAGTAAGTCATTGAGAAAAAAACTTTTGGCATAGGAGTGGCCACAAGTGAGCGTGCCTGCATGACAGCCACCTCGACCGCGGCGCTGCTGGACACGCCCTTGCCCTCCGGCACCGCGCTGTACACGAGCACGGAGAGGCCGTCCGGGAATGCGGCGCCGCGCTCGCGCATCAGCACCACCAGCGCGCCCGCCACGTACGCTGCCCAGCTGCGTGCCCGGGCGCGCGCGTCAGCAAGGTTCAGCAATTGTTATTTTAGGGCGGGTAAGTAGGGTTGCAACCAGCCTGGCGCTCAGCATCGGCCCTGCGCAGCGCGGCTTGCCGTTCACAGCAGCAGCGGCGTCATGAGCGCGCAGAGCAGCTTGGCCTCAGCTCACGCCGCCCCCAGGCGCATCGCCGGCACGCCCGCGGGCGGCTGCCGCATGATCTGCCGGCCCGTCGGGCGCGCGCTGGCCCATGCTGGTGTGCGACACGGCCGCAGCCTGGCCGGAACGACGTCGCCGGCGTCATGGCGCTGGCAGGATCGGCTGACCACCACGCGCGGCTCGTGCGCGCCTGTGCGCCGGGTCGGCGCGGAAGTACGCCCGCGCGTCCTCGTACGCAATCGGCCCCCCGTCCAGCGCGAGCAGCTCCGGCAGGTCCATGTCGAATGCGGGGCCGCGGTTGGCGCGGTCGGCGCCGAACGACACCACGCGCAGCGCCGGCTGCGGGCCACCTTTGCGCTCCTGGGGCGCGCGAGCGTGATATGGTAGAGTAGGGTAGGGTAAGGGTGAACTCAGGGAGTATACCTCGTCTCCGTGCTCAGCTGAACCGGCCCTGGCGAAGCTCTGCTTACAATTTGGCGGGCCAGTGCTGAGCAAAGCAAAGAACCCAGCTCAAACCCGTGCACGATTTTCCACTGATGGGGCCTCACCCGGCGCTTGCGCAGGCCCTCCGGCGTACCTGGCGGGCAGTCATGTGGCGCCACAGGCGCTGCTTGGGCAGCGGGTGGCGCTGCACGGCGACGTGGCAGGCCTCCGCGAGCGGCAGCTGCAGCACCAGCGAGCCCGAGTAGTCTGCAATGCCGCCCATGACGTCCAGGCGCCCCGGCGCGCGCGTGACGATCACGTCGTCCTGCGCGCGGCCGACCTTTGCTCTGCGCTTATAAGTCACGAAACCCAGCTCATGTTACGGCTCTCCCATATATATTTGTATGAGCGCCACATGCGTGCTGTTCCAACATTGATGCTAGCTATGCAGAATCTTATACTTCAAACCCACTTGACCCTCAACTTGCCGATCATGGGAGTCTGCTGCTGCCACCCTGAGGCAAGCGAGCCGCCCCGAGCCACTGCAGCTCTGCCTCCTGTGCACCAGCTCCTGATTGCACACGGCGCTCTGGCCGCCCGTACAGGAGCTTGGCGCGTGGATCACAAGGACAGTGTGGACGCTCGCTGGGGCCCCGGCGCGCCTCCCAACGGAACAGCCCGCGCGCGGCGCGCAGCTCGGGCACCTCGGCGGCCGGCGCGGCGCCGTCCGCGGGCCGCGGCTCGTCCAGCAGCGCCAGCGTGTGCAGGAATTCTACCTGCACAGGGTCCGGGTGGGCGCAGGTCTCAGCAGGGACACAACGATGGCCCACAGCCCTTCAACCGTGGGCCAATTGCGCAGGACGGAGCGCAGAAGGGGCGTGATGCGGAGGCACTCACATGCACTCTTCAGCGGGCATGGCATACATGCTGGAAGCACACGCGTGGGTAGTGCAGGAGGCCGCAATTGCCATCATCTTTTAATGCATTAACGGATTGGGGTAGCATGGCTTTAGCGCTGACGGCTTCTGGGGCCTCCAGCTGCCATCGCACCACGGGAGTCCCCCAGATCGCTGTGTACAAATTGACCCAGAACGTCAGGCTGCCCGGGCACTGTTGGTCTGTTCAACCAGCGCAGGCGCGCGGAGCCGCGACGGGCGGGCCGCGCCACGCAAGCCACTCCAGCAGGCGCAGGCACGCGAGCGCAAGCAGCAGCACCGTGTGCGAGGGCGCCTTTGCTTGATGCCCTTGCAGAGATACTGACGCAAAATGCGAGCAGCCCGCCCCTGTCCCTGCCAGCCAGTCCGCCGTGTCGGGCGGACGCGCACTGAGTCGCGGCAGACGGGCAGCGCCTCGCCGCCCTCCAGCAGGCGCCAGTGCTGCAGCTGCAGCGGCGCCGCGCCGCGCGGCGTGCCCTCCGGCGACGCCGCGCGGCCGCCAGCGCCCTCCGCGCCCGACGCCGAGCGCTGGCTGAGCTCGGCCAGGTCGCGCGCGAGCTCCGACGGCTGCGGCGCCGCGCTGGGCGGCAGCCCGCGCGTGTACCTGGCAGGGCGCCGGTGCAGAGGCTGAGGAGTATAAATAAGTTTAGGGTTACTTTCGCCGGGTAGGGCTGCTTCGCCGGCTGAGCAGCGCGCCGGATGCTCTGAGACCGCCACTACTTCGTCGCTGCACTGGGCTGCATGGGAGGCCGTCCCGCCCATGGCCTCGTGGGACTGGCAGAGTGCAAGCGTACTTGCACAGGAGCCTTGCCACACAGGGTCCGGCAGAGTGCCAGCTCCGTCCGTGCGGGTGGCGCACCAGTCGGGGACCTCCACCTTATCACGCTCATTGTGCCGATGCATCATGTACCTGCCGGAGCGCGCCGCGCAGTCACTCATGCCAACATCACGCCGCGTAGGTCCTACAAAGAAGAGTGCAACTGGAAGCTTTCCCAGCAACGATGTTCTAAACCGCTTTGTACACACGCACACATCCGTATCTGCTGCAGCGTGCAGACTCATGCATGCATGGCTCCAAGCTGGCACTACCATGGTGTGATCGCACAGCGGACAGAGCAGGATTTTGCTTTTGACAACCCCATTCCAGGCCGGGCACAGTGTCAGCAGGGTCGTGTACGCACCCCCACACAATTGCGTCGCGCAGGCGCACAGACCCTGCGCGTGCGGGCTGCCCCGGCCGCCGGGCGGCGCCGTTGGTGCCCGCGGCGCCGCCGCGCGGCGTGCTCGGCGCGGACTCTGCGGGCGGGCCCGCGCGCGCGGCGGCGACCTCCTCGAGGCGCTGCGCGACAACCTCGCCGCCATTTGTTGCGCACCTGCCGCGCACCCCGGAGCTATGTGGCGCATGCGGCAAGGTGCGCTCCAGGATGGTTGGACAGAGGAGCCGCACTCCCAATCGCGCTCGGGCCTGCCCACTGGGAAGGCCGCAGCGCGGGCGCGGCCGGGGCTGGGGCGGGCGCGCGCGGGTAGCGGAAGCGGAGCGTGGCCGCGTGCAGCAGGAAGGGCGCCCAGGTGCCCTCCAGGAAGTCGCGGCGCCGGATCTCCACGCCTGCAGGGCGCGCGCGCGCTGAGCCGCGTTTCACTGTGCATCCCATCACACACTTGCTTTGCGGCATGTGCTGTCGGCGCAATCTGCGGCATGGCGAGCCAACCCGGGGGGTCAACCGTTGGGCCAAGGAGGAGTAGGTGCAGGCGAACAAGCCAACTTCCGAATTTGTGACACAAAATGGTGAACCAGCATCCAATGTGACATGTCTGTGAGTGCGCTGACATGCGCTAACGTATCCACAACACACGACAAGCTCGTGCCGCACCGCCGCCATGCAGCTGCAGCAGGCGCCGCAGGAAGGGCTCCTCGTTGAAGTAGTCGCGCCGCAGGAACACCATGGGCGTGCCGGCGCACAGGCACTCCGACACGCTGCCATACCTGCCGCCCGGCCAGCGCTGCATGTGAGCGTGGGGCAGCCCACGCACGGTAGCGCTGCATGCAATGCATGCAAGCCAAGCTAAAAGATAAAGCGCTTTCCGCTGCCTGGCAGACATGCATCATCCGCATCTTGTCTTCCCAGGGTTTGATACCCTCACGTGTACTTGCGACCTGGCTCGTAAGGTAAACACCTCATGCGAGCAGACATCTAATACAGCCGTGCATCTGAGGCGCGCAAGTGTTACCAGGCCTTGCGCATTGGAGGTGCTCATGGGCACCGTATATGCGGAGAGCGCACCCGATCTTGCCAATCATGCATGTGCTTGCAGCGATCTGCGCCGTGCAAAAAGCATTGCATTACTGCCGTGTGAGGTGATCATGTATTAGAGTGTGCTGCAAGGTACCGGGATGCAGGGTGTGCAGATATGACTTGCTCCGATGTGGCCCTGGTTGTGCATGTATGTGCACATCCGGGAAGGGTATTCATCAGGCACGGTGCGCCACCGTGCATGTTTGATGCAGCCGCCGCGCGTGCTTGTGCGCGCAAAGACGCTCTTCCAACAAAAGTGTACACGCACACCTAGTGCCGCCCGCACACGCGCGCAGCCCATGGGCGCGCGGGCGCGCGCCAGGTCGGGCGTGTACGCGTCGGCCGGCGCGAGCAGAAAGTTGTGCGGCAGCGGCGCGTCGCCGGGCGGATCGCCGCCCGCGCACACCACGCACGCCCAGCCGGGCGGCAGGCACTCGGCGCGCAGCGCCCAGCGCCCCGGCGGCTGCCCGCCGTACAGGAAGCAGGCCAGGCGCTGCTCGGGCGCCAGGCCCAGGTCGGCGAAGACCTGCGGGTCAGAGCTCCTGTCAAGGCCCATGGTACCAGGCCCCGCACATGGCACCCAATCGGATCTCGATGCCTCCCAGTCAGCGGGTAGCTCCGATAACAACTTTATGATCTTGACACGGCCCGATTGCACAAGTGCGCGCTGCGAGGCGAGGGAAGGCGTTGGCGCTCTCTACTTGACTTCAAGCGGGCATGCCAAGTTGCGCTCGCCAACGCGCGCTCCTGTGCTCCACATCTGTGCATCTCGCTACCCCACATGCAGGAACGAGCACCTGCTCGCGCGTCTTGCGGGGGTGCCGCACGACGAGCGGCACGTCCACGACCTCCCGGAACGCCTGTCCGCCGCTCGGCGTAGCTTTGTCTGACACCAACCTCACTCAGTGCTGCACGCAGCGAGACGCGTGCACCACTGACAGCAGCATACACACACGCTTGCTGCAGTGCGGCTTTGCTTCGTGCAGTCCTACTCATGCAGAAGGCCACTTCCAAGTCGCGCAACAAATACGGCACAGGGTGCTCTGCATGACTGAGGTAGATGCATGGATATGCGCATGCACGCCTAGCAGCCCTGTCAGCTGCCGTGCTTGAGCCGGAGGTTCGGCTCTTTCTCTGGAGGGGGGTTCGGCAGGAGTGTGTTGGCGTGGGGCAGCGGCCAGGCAGGCGGAGCAGCAGGCAAGCCTGGCAGAGCTGTCCGCTGCCGCTTGTGCACTGCTGGACGGGGTAAGGGGGGGGGGAGCGCGCCGGCATCGGACAGTGGCCCGGCAGGCGGAGCAGCAGGTCGGCGCACGCGTAGTCCTCCGCAATCTGCCACACCATGCCGCGGAACTGCGCGTTGCCGCTCATCAGGTACCTGCGCGCGCGTGCGCGCAGACCTTGCAAGGTCGCAGCCTGTCGGTGCGTTGAGCCAACGTACAAAGAAAAGGCTTCTGCGTGTGGTCTGCAGGTCTGCTGAGGTCTGCATGCAAACCCACATGCTGCTGCTGCACAGGACCGTAGGTCCTAACACCCCTAAGAGTATGGTGCCGCCCTGCATTGAGCAATGACAACACTGGGGCATGGCTGCCGCCCCGGGCGCGCGCACTCGCTGTACACGAAGTCCCAGGAGAAGTTGCTGACGCAGACGCACGGCACGCCGGCAGCGGCCGCGGCCGCGCACGCCAGCGGCACCACGTCCGACACGACCAGGTCGGGCTGCAGCGCGGCCAGCCACGCGCGCTCCGTCTCCAGCACCGTCCCGCGCTGCTCGCAGGCCACGCGGTCGTAGCCCTGCATCGACGCTGCAGCGCCGGCCGCGTGCGCCGGTCAGGTCCCAGGCCTGGTGCTGAGCGCCTGCAGGGCGCCGCGCCGCTCGCAGGCCGCGCGGTCGCAGCCCTGCGTCGACGTTTTGGCGCCAGCGGCACACACCGGTTGGGTGCCGTCAGTGAGCGCTGGGGCCCTGCATTAGTCCAAGGCCTTGCTAAGTAGCAGGTGCAGCCAGAGTCGCCCAGGACCGGGGCGCACCCAGCATGTCGACGGAGAAGGCGTCCTTCTGCTTGGCGCCAAAGTCGAGCGAGGCCTTGCGGATGGCCAGCCGGGGCGAGGGCAGCTCGCGCAGGATCATCCGTGCCGGCGCGCCCGTGACAACCACAACTGAGTGTCCCCGGTCCAGCAGTGCGCGGCAAACCTGTATTGGCACAACGGGGCTGAATGCTGCCGGACATCTCGCCAGAGGTGGGGCTGCAGAGGTTGCATAAGCAGCAACTTGCGATTGCACGCGAGCTCTTAGTTGATCTATAATTTTGACTTCCTTTTCTATTTTTTGTTGCATAGGTCAGGAACGTGCTGCTACCCGACTGGGAAAGCAGCGAGATGCTGTGCCGGGGCCTACATTGCTCACGACTGGCACCCATCTTGAAATATTGCTCATTTACATTCCTGCAGGCAAGCGCACAAGCGCTGTGCGGGATCTTCGTGTGGACGAACTGCGCACCTCAATAGTCCTGGTAGCGTGGCCCAAGCCATGCCCGGTCACGTAGTATGCAACCGAAAGCGGGTCACCACTGACGACGCCCATGGTGGCTCCTCTGGCCTCCACAAGTTACCAGCACTAGGTGCTGTGAGGAACCCTCTCCGGCATTGGCTCTCCCTGATTGCCTCAGGGAGAGAGCAGTTCCATTGGAACCTACCCTAATTGCAAGCTATTTGGCTTCAATATAATTCAATAAAAATATCAGGAAGCTATTTGCCTTCACAAGGCCTGGTTTCCATGGCCACATTTGCGTCAGCCAATCGAGCGAGCGCTCTTGGATTGAACGTGAGGTGTTACCAGCAGGCGCTTGTCCCTCGGCAAAGGCATGATGGTCCCGGGAGACGCGCTGCTGGAACACTGGCACCTCCTGTGTCAGCCCCATCAACGTCGTCCTCTTGCAGACAGGTGCGTAGAAGCTCTGTGTACCACGTGCAGCACTTGTACTTGGAAAATGACGTAGCATCAGAGACCAATGCTTGGCTGCAGTACAATGCCGCGCCACACAGTGCTCATTGTGTGCTGGGGGCGACGGGTACACTGAGTATGTGCTGTCACGAGGGACGTAGCACTACTTCAGGAAATACCAGGTGGTATAATAGGGACATGCAGCGACCATATTTGCCCAGGTGGCCTGCCAAGCTTGGAGAAAACGAGCCTGGCAAAGCTCCGTGTACGCGCTGCACAGCAATATGCACACGTAGCAGCTCACGACGCCCGCCCCTGCCCGCACGCAGGTGGCCTGCAACGCAAAGGGCGGGGGCGGGGGCGAGGGCGGGGTGCCCGCGCTGTCGCTGGACGCGCTGGCGCCGCTCACGCGCACGGCCCTCTACCGCACCTGGTTGCAGGGCGCGGTGGTGCTGGTAATCCTGGGCGCGATTGATGCGGGCTTTTCTGGCGACTGGTCGCGCACGGGCGTCCTGACCACCGGCCAGGAGGCGCAGCTGCGCGGCCTGTTGACACTGCTGGGCTTCTTCCACATAGGTGCGGCAACTCTGCCTGACGCACCGCCTGGGCACAAGCACATGCCGTGCCGTGAGCCCTGCAAGCTTGCCCGGAAGTGCTGGCGTTCCTACGCCTTGTCCGAAGATGCACAGGCCCTGGACTTCAGCCAGCACATGCAAAAGCGCATGCACTGCCTGCAGGCCCGCTCCCTTGACCTGCTAGACGTGCAGCGCCTCCGCGCATGCTTGATGCTGTGGTGAGGAAGCAGCTCCGGGGAGCGCTGACCCTCGGCTCCGCCCCGGGTGCAGGGTGCGCGGTCGTGGCAGCAAACGCTGCCAAGGCAAAGGGCCTGAGCTGGGCGCCCGCTACTGCCAAGGTACGCTGCTGTGCTGTTGAGTGATCGTTCAACATTTACCGCATGAGTGAAGCTCGGCATGTTTGAGTGTTCTGACATCACGATGGAATTCAAGGCCTGTTTGTCCCTGCGCAGGTGCTGGCGGTCGGCTTCCTTGCCCTCCTCGAGGTGCTCCTCGCAGAGCCTGGTGAAGCCAAGCAACCATAGTCTCTACACGCTTCAACGCATTTGGCATGAGCCGCATGCAGAGCGACTACCACACTGCTGCCTTGCCTGTGCTATTGCTCAATGCATGCTCATGAGAAAGATTTGAACGCACATGGGCTTTCCGCACTAGCTGCCGTGCCGCTACTGTAAATACAGAACAGGCCTCGCCTCCAGGTGGACGCAATTGCTCCTAGCATTCTTAGGCTAGCAACACATCTGAGCTGGCTACACTGCTCCATTCCCCGACACCCAGATTGACCTAAACCAAACATCACTGGAGAAACCATATAATCGTCACATCCTACCCTACACTGTCCCCAACCTCAGAAAACTCCAATGCCCAGCTCGCGCACGGCCTCGCGCCCCCAGCGGCTGCACAGCATGTGGAAGCACCAGCCGCTGCGGTACCGCCGATCCTCCTGCAGCCGCCTGCGCGCCCCGCAGCCGGCTGGGGCAGCTGGCCCCGAACGCGCGCCGCGGCACGGCAGGCCGCAGGTTGCAGGTATGCTGCCCGGCTGCTGATGTGCGACTGCGTACCATCCAGCACGCTACCGTGAGACCGCTATGCATAGCCCAAGGTCAAGTCACGGTGTTATTTGGGAACTACACTTTGCAAGCATGACATGCAAAACCCCTCTGCCGCACAGCAGTGCAGCAGCAGTCCACCTACATCATTGGAACCGCACCTCAAGTTGGCAAGGTGCGCCTCAACGTCATCCCTATCGGCATCGGCGAGGAACCGCGCGAGGTCCCAGCCGCCGCGCGCGTTGTACATCGACCGCTCGCCGTGCAGCACCTGCCATGCCGTGTGCGGCCGTCGCACAGGGCCACAGGAGGTGCCGTGCAGGGGTGCTAGCTGCCGTGCGCATCGCCCAGGCCCCACCACACTAAGCACCGCCTGCCAGGGCCATGGGCATACCCAAGCAAATAACTGCACCACCATGGCGGCGTCTCTGCTTTGCACGCCGCTCGTGTGTGCACGCTGGCCTCATGCAGCCACCGCCGCGCCACTCGTAAAGTCACAGCCAGGTGTGCTGACTTGAGAGCCAAATCTGAAGGCCTGGAAATGACAGCAGCACTTGGCTGCACTCGGCAACCTGCCAGATGAATTCTTCTTCACGATACACATGGTCGGAGAGACAGACCCGATGACAGCCACATGCAGGCGCGCCTGGTTGGGCCAGAGCACGTCATCCTCCGCATCAGCCACGTCGCCAAGCAGGCCAACGAAGAAATTGCGCCAGGCACCGCGCGCAACGTCCGCGTTGCGCTCAAAGGTCAGGCCCGCGACAGCGCAGAGCGGGCGCAGCGGCGCGCCGAGGCGCGCGACCAGCCCATCCTCCAGCGGGTGGATGCTCTCGTACAGCCTGCGGCCAGGCGCGCGGCCGACCCAATTAGGGTAGGGTTAGATTGCCAATCCAAGTCTGCTTCGGACACGTGGCTTGCGCGAGCTCGAGAGAGCAACCCGGGGTATGCGCAATACGGCAAGTGATACAGCAGTTCAACACACGCGTCTCAGCATTACCGAGACTATTTCTATGTTGAATGGTGCTTACATCATGCTGCTGCCACCAGCACCAGAGCAGCTGACAGGGCATATTACCACTACACATGGACTCCATGAGGCAGCTAAGGGCGGCACCGCGCGAGGCCGCTGGCGCGGTCCTGGTGCACGGCCACCCACAGCGGCATCACGTCGACCTCCGCGCCGTCCACGCTCGCGCGCACGCGCTCTGTGCTGCCAGTTGCGCGGCTTGAGTCCCAGCACAGACGCGGCTGCTCCTGCGTATGCGCACACACTGGCCACGTCACTGTGTGCGGTGGCGGCGCTGCGACCTGGTGGCTGTGAAGAAGATGCCGCTCCCATCCTGCTCGCCCGCACAGGCTCGCGTACGCTGGGCAGCTGCCACCAGCCAAAGGAGCACCGACGCTGGAACCCGCTGCGCCTCTTTTGGCAGCGCAGACACAGCTTCTTCGCATCGCCCCAGAACACCTGCACAGCTATTGGTCTCGGTCGTTGCTGAGCCAGACTGAGACGCCCCGCGCCTCCAAGTGCAGCGCCGTGTAGTTCGTCGCGCCGCTCCAGTCGAAGGCGTGGCTGTCGCCGCGCGCCGCCCAGCGCGGCAGCTGGTTGTACACGAGGTCCAGCGCGTCCTCCGCGTCACTGGCGCCAGCCCCTAGGGTTCCCAGGCCCTCCAGGCCCTGGCTTGCGCCGCCCGCGCCCCGCTCGGCGGCCACCGCGGCCAGTATGCTCTCCACGCTGCGCCCGTAGACGGGCACTGGGCCATACGCGCTGCGCTCCGGCAGCACACTCTCTGCGTGCGGCTGCGCGTATGCCTGGGCGATGGCAGGGTCTGCTGCAGGGCTGCCCGTCGCCACCGCGGGCACCACGCGGTGACCGCGGGCGCCGTGCGCGGGCAGCTTCGCTGGGTCATGTGTTTCTGCCGCAGGCGCGGCCGGCGCAGCAGGGGAGACTGCGCTGAAAGGGGGGCGAGGAGGCAGAGGCGGCGGGCTGGCCTGCCGCTGCGGCGGGGGTGGCGGCGCGTGCGGGCGCCAGGGCCGCGGCGGCCTCCGCGCCTGGGCAGGCCATGGCGGCGCTTCTCGAGCAGGCCTCGGCCCGCTACTGCCAAGCGCGCCGGGCAGCGGCGCGGGCCGCGGAGGCGCTGCTTGAGCGTGTCCAGACCCAACACTAGTCATGTCGCCTGGCGCAGGCTGCTGCGCCACAGCGGGCGCCGCCTCGCACAGGCGCTGCAGCCAGCTCGCGCGCCGCTTCGCGCTTACCGGCGCAGCGCCGTGCACCAAGGCATGCGCCGGGCCGCTCGGCGCCTGGCGCCTGGCAGCCAGCGACTGAGCGGCAGCGTGCGGCGCAGGCGCGTGCGGACTGCTTTGCGCCAGGTGCGCAGCGCTCCGGGGAAGTGCTGCACCTGCAAATCCACCGTCTACCGTTCTGCTCCGCAAGCAGTGAGCGCTTGCAAAGCAAGCACGTGCCGGTGCACAGCGACGGGGTCACCAGCAGATGGTGCGCGCTCCCTTGCGGCCACTGCGTGCGCAGACCTCCTCTGTTTGTGCGTGCTGTTACCAGCCCCACTGGCAATGTGCGCTGCACCAAAGCCTGCGAGCGAGGCTGTCATTGCTGCACGCGGTTGAAAGCCGGTGAGCACTACGAGCTCGGTGCACGCGCTGAGCCTGCCACACCACGCAAACATGCTCGCATGCTGCACTGCTCGCTCCAGGCCCAGCTGTCTGCCTGCCTTCGCCCTCTGCCTTGTCAGGAGGAAAGCCTCGAATACCCTGACCTTACCCAAGAAACCCTGACCAACTCCAAGGAAATGCAAGGCGACACGTCGAGCACAGTCCCAAAAAAAAGCGATAATGATGGCTCAGGCTGGCCGATGCGGGACTGCACAGGTGCAGAGTGTGCCGACGGGCACTGCCTTGCACCACAGCAGTGCTAGTGCGCTCGGCAGGCATGCGTTGGCAGCCGTGCAGCGTCGCAGGCGCGGAGCCGCACCGCAGCATGCAGCAAACGTGGTGGGAGCAGCTGTGCTGGAGAGGCAGGCGCAGAGTGACACGGATGTATTTACACGCCAGGTAGAGCTTATGCTGAGCGCTTGTCCTGCAAAACACAAGAGCAGTGATTTTAGTGTATGAAATAGCATATATAGTACGGTGGGTCGTTGTGTGCACAGCCTGTGACATATTAACAAGTGCCTGAGACGTGTGCTTCGACAGGACTTTGACAACTTCATGCGGGGCTGGGAGTCTCAGCTCGACGAGGTTGCTTACTGGGTCGACGCGAGTGACATAGAGGTGAGTCCCTCGGCTTGGCAGTGAAGCAGGTTGATATTGAGTTGCCCCACCATCTTGACATATAGTCACCCGCCCGCGCTCTGTAACAGACGTGCCTCGCAAACAGGGCACGGTGCCAAAGGAGCTGGAAGGCACGCTGTTGCGCAACGGGCCAGGCCTCTTTGAGATTGGCGGACAGAAAATTAGCCAGCCACTCGACGGCGACGGTCAGGTGTGCGCATGCGCCCACAGTCGGGGCCTTGCTTGTTGAACATACATGCAGTTCGTTAAATTTTTATCGCATCTCCTGGCGGCTGTCATTCAAGATGTGCTTGTTCCCTACAAGCCTGCACGTACGGTGGCGCAAACACTTTACACCACTCATGTACCTGCTGTCAAGAACTTGAAGTTAGTCTCACAGGGGCAGTGCGACCAGTCGCAGGCAGGAGCATGACTCATAAGTGTGACGCGCACCTGCTGTGTGGTGTTTGCAGGTGTCCATGTTCGCCATCAAGGACGGGCGCGTCTTCTTCCGCAACAAGTTTGTGCGCACAGAGGCGCTTATGCGCGAGCAGGAGGCGCAGAAGGTGCGTCAGTGCGTCCCATGTCACGATTTGCATGCACAGTGTACATGCCAGAAGCTCTGCTGGTAGCTCGTGCATGTGCACACTGCGTGTGCAGATGTGTGTCATATTCTGAGAATAATAATAAACTAGAGCAGTCACGGCTTTGGAGGCATGCAGAGCAGCGTGTGATTGCTGGTGACGAGCAGGTCATGAAAGTGGGGATGCATGATGCGGCGCGGCTGCGGCAGATGCTGTTCCGCGGCGCGTTCAGCGTGGGCAACCCGTCCGGCGGCTTCTTCTTCAACCCCTTCGACTTTACTGTCAAGGGCATTGCCAACACCTCGGTCGTCGCGTTCGGCGGCAAGATCCTGGCGCTGTACGAGGTGAGCGCCGCTGGCAGTGCTAGAAGGAACTGCTTGAAAGATGAATATCATCTTGACAGTGTTTTTTGTGCTTGTTTGTGTGCTGCACTGGTGAGCGCTCCACAGCTTCTTGTCATTTTGCATGCAATGTTGTACACAGAGCAACGCCACATGCTCACGTGCGGCTGCGCACGGCGCAGCGCGACCTGCCATACGAGATGGACTCGGAGCTGCGGACTGTTGGCCCGACCGACCTGGGCTGCAGCATCGACACCCCCAAAAAGTGCGAGGCGCACCTTGGAGCAAATCAAGCTCAGGCTTGCACTGTGGATGTCATGTGCTTGCATACGCCGGCAGAGTCGACCCGCGCACGCAGGGCTTTGGCGGGCATCCAGCGTTGTGGCGTGCAGCTGTGGCGCGCCAGTCGTGACCTCATGCTGTGCGCGCGGGCAGGTTCTTCGGCGCGCACCACCGCGTGGAGCTGGACGCCGCAGGCCAGGAGCGCCTGGTCGGCTTCAACTTCTCCGAGGAGCCCACCGGCGCGCTGGTGAACTTCTTCGAGTATGAGCCCGCCGGCTTCCGGCTGCTGAGCAAGGCCACGCATCAGCTGGAGGTGCCCCCCGCGGCGGCCCTGCCGCGCCGCACGCGCACAGGGACAGGGCCGCGGCTTGCGTGTGCACCCGAGTGCTGCCTGCGGTGGATCTTGCACAAGTGCTCTGTCACACCTGGTGAACCGCAAACTGTGTCACACATGGCAGGCTGCGCGTGGTGTGGATCATATGTGTTGGACCGCGCATGCAGTGGATATTGTCAGTATAGGTCGGCGGCGCTGTTGCGCATGCGCCCGCATGCGCATCAAAGGCCCGCGCGCTGGGGTAGTAGGTACCCTACTCTGCCCTATCCGCGCGCAGGGCGCCACCTTCGGCTTCTTCCACGATTTCCTGATAACGGAGAACTACTATGTGCTGCTGGAGAACCCCATCAGCCTGGACTTTGGCAAGCTGCTGACCAAGTACATGCTGGGCCGCGCGTGCCTCGCCGAGTGCCTGACCTACGAGCCCAGCAGGCGCACGCGCGTGCACCTGCTGGCGCGCCCGGGGCGGCCGGGCGCGCCCCCCCAGAAATGCTACGGCTCCCTTGCACCGCATTGGTCGCCCGCATCCGCCAGCCTCCCGCCAGGCGGCGGCCGAGCTTGCTCTGTTGGAGCGTGCCCTGTCCCCGCGCATGGCAGGCCCGTGGGACGCACCCGCAGGGCGCGCCGTCTGGGGTGCGGCGTGCGCGCGCATGCCCTGGTCTTCCAGCCTCCCCAAGCTTTCAGCAGCCCAGCGGCCGCAGAGGCACGCATGGCTTCTACCAGTTGGCTTGGGGAGGGAGCAGGCTGACTCTGCGCGCGCGCCGCCCGGCAGGCGTGCGCGACCTGGTCGCGGAGACCGACCCCTTCTTCAGCTTCCACCACGTCAACGCGTTTGAGGCGCCGGACGGCAAGGTGGTGGTCGACACGTGCGCCATGATGAGCGGCATCGCGTTCGACATCGGCTTCGAGGGCGCCAGCGAGCGCTACTACAGGCAGCCCGCGGGCCGCTCCACGCTCACGCGGCTGGTCGTGGACACCGCCACCCGCCAGGCGCGCCCGTTTTGTCCAAGGTCACGGCCCCGAGGCGCTTCACACAATGGGTGGGCATCAGACATGCGGTGGGTATTCGCTTCGATTAGGGACAGTGGTGGCGCCCTTGTGGGCAGGCGGCACATGTGTTGCGAGCCAGAGTGGGGCACAGTGTGCATGTATATGCTTCCAGTGCTGCAGTGCTCTAGCGTGCGCATCTCACTATTTTTGCAAGCCCGCAGGTGACCCGCCTCCCGCTGTCGCCTGAGCGCGCATCCGAGCTGCCGTCGCCGCTGGCGCCCAAGTTCGTGGCGCGGCCGCACACCCACCAGTACGTGGCAGCCAGCCGCGTCACTGGCTCCGTCAACTGGGGTCCGCAGCAGGTGAGTGGTTTACCTGCTGGCCAACAATCGTGCGCCTCCATTGCGCCAATTGTTTTTGCAGAGGGAGCAGATGTCCGATGCGGGCTTGCACACTTTTTTGTGTGGCAAGCGCGTCCTGTGGAAAGCGCGCCCTCGACAGGCAGCCGCGCTCTCACCTGTGCAGCCCGCGTCCCCGCGCAGGGCGTGATGAAGCTGAGCGTGCCGCCCGAGTGGGGCGCGGCGGCGCCCGCGGCGCCCGACGCCGTGAGCCGCGCGCTCTGGTTCCCGGACGACCGCGCCGCCTTTGCGCAGGAGCCCATCTTCGTGCCGCGGCGCGGCGGGCGCGCCGAGGACGACGGCTGGGTGCTCACGCTGGTCTACTCCGCCAGCTGCCACCGCACGAGCTTGGTGCGTGCGGCCATGCAGGGTCTGGCAAACGCCTTCTGTGCAGTGCAGAGATGAGCACAGCGACATTGAATGCATCCCTGTAATTGAACAGCACGATTGCCAAAACAGCGCTGTTGAAACAGCGGTGTCTTGGCAGCATGGCTGCTGAAACAGTGCGGGCTGAGCGGTTCGGCTCGCTGCCGGCAGGTTATCCTGGATGCGCAGAGCATGCAGCAGGTCGCAGCTGTGCGCCTGCAGCATCACCTGCCCTACGGTGCGCCTCCTTGCAGTGGTTCCATTGATCTGTCCCCGAAGGCGAGTGCAAGTGTGCGTGTAATGCGATGCGTCCACCGTGCTGCGCATGCTGGCGCGCTGAGCAGCTGCTTCGTCACCGTTCTCAAAGACGTGGCCTGCACCTGCTCTCGTCTTCTCATCTGTGTTGAAATACATAGTGACTTGATCCAGCAAGGTACATTTGGAGGTCGTTCGCATGCAGGCATCCATGGCAGCTGGAGCAACACCTTCTTCGGCCCCCCGGGCGAGTTCCGGCCGACAGCGTACAGCATCAAGCGCGGCGTGTCTGTCGGCGGGCGGCCAAAGTATGACAACTGATCGTCGGTGTATCATCATGAGGGGTAGGTGACGAGAGGGAATTTTAGTATATGCTGTTTAGTTTCAACGCATGCGCTTAGCAGTCGTGGAATGCGCGAGGGTCCCTCGCCCAGGGAAGTCATTGCACAAAAGATGTTGGTTTTTTCTGTCAGTGCATGCACGCTACGGCAGTGTGTGCATGCCATAGGCCAAGTGCGGTGTAGCAATTTCTTGTGATTGAGGCTGGGTATGCGGTCTTTTCAGTCCTCAGTCGGCGTTATGCTGAGGGGGGTAGGGTCATAAGGGTAGTGTAAGGGTTGGCAATCAATGGCCATCGCTCAACAAACAGTGTGCAAAAGTAGTGCACAGCGTTCCATCACAACTGTGGTGGACTGTGTGCATATGGCCGATATTGGGCTGCGGTCCTGCTCAGGTATGAAAGCTTTGTCAAGAGATCACTCTTGCGAATACAACATGTTCTGCGCTTTCAGCTATGTATGCCTAGCTGGTGCACTGTACGGCCTGCATTGCTAACTGGCAACTGTCTTTTGCTAGCTGGCAAGGATGTTGTCTTCAGCACAGCGCTGCAGACCCCCGTGTTGGCTGTGCCGCAGGCAGTTCTGCGGGCGTGCATTGGGCAGCGAACAGCGTCCCCAACAGCTGGTTGAGCCCCACGACATGCAGGCGAAGGAGGCAACAGGTGAACAGCACTCTGCACCGTCTGCGGTCCAATGCAGGCTGTCATCTCTTGGTGCAGCACTCCTTGCCCTCCTCACACCGCAGGAGCACACAGCTCACGCTGCAGCAGCGGCGGCAGCTCAGCAGAGCGTGTGTTCGCAGCGGCTGCGAGTCTGTGCAGCAGCGCACGCCGGCAACGGAGTGCACACGGACTCGCGCCAGCGGCGCGTGGTCGTGACGGGCATGGGCGTGGTCAGTTGCCTAGGGCACGACGTAGACACGTTCTATGACAGCCTGCTCCAGGTGCGCTGTGAACCCGCTGTTGCCAGCCTGCATTAACAGCAGTCCCGCGCATCTTTGGCCAGCCAGAGGTTGTGGAGCGTGAACGCTGGCCTGGAGTGCTGGCATCCGCTCCTGTGTTACGGCTTGCTCACGGACTGCAAGCACGCTGCCTGCGCATCCCGTAGAGCACCAAGGCAAGAAGGTCGAAGCAGCGCGCGGTGCCTGGTCGAGGCTGTGAGGTGTCGGCCCAGTGTGCCTCTTAAACAGGCTGCGGTGTGCAGGGGCGAAGCGGCATCACCGCAATTGAGGGCTGGGACACGGAGGGCTACTCCACGCGCTTTGCGGGCGAGATAAAGGGCTTCAGCGCGGCGGGTTACGTGAGCAAGAAGATGGAGCGGCGCATGGACAACTGCATAAAGTACGCCATCGTGTCCGGGAAGAAGGCGCGTGCGCGCGTCCGGCACGCGGGGCACCCACACGCCGACCAGCCCTGCTTGCACAGCACGCGAGTGAGCTGCTGCGCAGGCGCTCAAACATGCGCCGTTTCCCAAGGCCGGACCAGCCCTGCTTGCACCCATGCATGTGCGCTGCTGGGCAGGCGCTCGCGCATGCGCGGGCCCCTAAACCCCGACCAGCCCTGCGCGCACATCACGCAAGCGAGCCGCTGCGCAGGCGCTCGAGCACGCGGGGCTGACGTGGGAGACGCCCGACGCGCACCTGGACCCCGCGCGCTGCGGCATCCTCATCGGCACGGCCATGGGCGGCATGCACACCTTCAGCACCGCGGTGGAGGACCTGACGCTCAAGGTGCTCCCGGGCGGCGGCCTCCGTCAGCGCGCCTTGCTAGGGTCTTGCAGGGGTTGATTGGTATTGATGCAGGAGTAGGCAACAGCACCTCACCCTTCCAAACGTGCTTGCTAGAGCGCTTGCAGTGCGGTGTGCCTGACAGGCGTCCGTGTCACAGGCGCAGCCGCCACAAACAAGCATTCAACGCCAGGCTGCAGAGCTGGCCTATCATGTGTGCACAACAACCTCCCTGGTGTGTTTGGTGGCTGAGCTGGAGTATATATATATTAAAAAAGTATCAGAACAAATCTGCAAGGGCGCCAGGGCCACCGCAAGATGAATCCCTTCTGCATCCCGTTCGCGATCACCAACATGGGCGGCGCGCTGCTGGCGATGGACCTGGGCTTCATGGGGCCCAACTACTCCATCTCCACCGCCTGCGCGACCGGCAACTACTGCATCACCAGGCGCGCCGGGCGCGGCCAGGGCTTCCGGGCTTGCATTCTGGAGGTCATCCTGCAGTTCGTAGGCTCCGACCCAGGCTTGCAAGCCAGTCGAAGCCAGTCTGTAGCAATGAAGTGCGTAGAAGTGTGTTCTCATAACAAGCAGCACCTGAGGGTTCGTGGGGCGCTTTGGTGTGCCTGCTGCATGTGGGCGCGGGTCGGGGCGGGTCCTCCTGGCAAGCAGGCACCGCTGCGATGCGCAGGCTGCGGCTGACACATCCTAACCGTCACTGCCGCGCCTCTGCCATGGCATTTTGAAATCCTGATCACGCTGGCTCGCGGCCGCGCAGCGCCGCGGACCACATCCGGCGCGGTGACGCGGACCTGATGCTGGCGGGCGGCTCTGACGCGGCCATCATCCCGTCAGGCATCGGCGGCTTCATCGCGTGCAAGGCGCTGTCGCGTCGCAATGAGGAGCCCGAGCGCGCCTCGCGGCCCTGGGACAAGGGCCGCGACGGCTTTGTCATGGGCGAGGGCGCCGGTGCGCCTCGCGGCTGCCTCCTTCCGCGATCGGCTTGCTGGGTTGCTTCTGCATGGCGATGCAAACGCCCAGTCCGCAGTCATGCTGACAGGTCTGCATGCGCCTTTGTGACCTGGTCGCTCATAATACATTTGCTTGATCAGAGTGATAGGTGTTCCTAGTGACATATAACACTTAATTTACCGCCCCAGAAATGGACAAACCCCAGGGCTCACCTGCCAGCCCGGGCCGTAACGCGCGCGCAGGCGTGCTCGTGCTGGAGGAGCTGGAGCATGCGCGCGCGCGCGGCGCGCCCATCCTGGCCGAGTACATCGGCGGCAGCTTCACCTGCGACGCGCACCACATGACCGAGCCGCTGCCCGACGGCACGGGCGTTGGGCGCTGCATCGCCATGTGCGCCGCCGCCGGGCGGCCCGCTGCCCCAGCAGGGACCGCGTGCCTGTGCGGCCTGGGCTGCTCGGGACTGGTCTGGCCGGGTGTGGACAGAGGAAGTCTCCGCAGCCATGTGCCGCCGCGCGAGCCGGGCAACACTGCAAGGGCCTGTTGCTTGTGGGGCTTCACTCGCAGCACCCTTGTACCCTCCCCACAATACGCTTCACCTTGGCTGCTACCGTCCTCAGACCCTGTGTGAGCAGCACAAGAGCGCTGAAGGCAATGGGCGCTGGTCCCAAGGAGCTCAGGTGTGGAGGCCTCCAGCCGCCGGGCTTGTGCCCTGACCCCGGCCGCGCCGCGCAGCGCGCTGGAGGCAAATCAGTGCTGATGTCAGGGAGCTCAAGCATGGCGGCAGGGTTTTGCTTTGACCCTGGCCGCCGCGCGCAGCGCGCTGGAGGCGGCCGGCGTGGCGCCAGAGGAGATCAACTACGTGAACGCGCACGCCACGTCCACGCCCGCGGGCGACCTGGCCGAGTACCGCGCGATTCGCGCAGCAATCCCTGGCGACGCCGTCCGCATCAACGGCACCAAGTCCATGATCGGCCACCTGCTGGGCGCGGCCGGCGCGGTGGAGGCCATCGCGACTGTGCAGGCCATCCGCACCGGTGCGCGCCGCGCCCGCGCGGCAGCAACACGGCGCTCGACTGGGCCCTGGATCCCTTCTATTGGACGTGTGGGCAGGAAATGGGATGGCTGTGAGTGTGTGCGCGCTTCGGCGCACCCACGCGTGCTGGGTAGATGGGGCATGGCTCTTTGGGGCATATCTCTTGTGACATCAGGTGAAGAAGCCCTTGCGGATCTCAAAACCCCTTGCACACGCCCTGCAGGCTTTGTGCACCCGACGCTGAACATGGACGACCCGGAGGAGAGCGTGGACTTGAGCGTGATCGTCGGCGCGGAGAAGCAGCGCCTGGACGTCAATGTGGCCCTGTCCAACTCGTTCGGCTTTGGCGGGCACAACTCTTGCGTGCTCTTCCGCGGCTTCCGCGAGTAGCTGTGCTTCTGGCTGTGGAGGCGGGGGCCGAGCGCGTGCGCCCTCCGCGCGCATGCGCCTCGGCTGGTTGCTGGGCCCCCCTCCATGCAGCCCCAGTCGCATTGCACCGCTGCACGCGTGAGCGGGGCCGATGCATATGACTGCGTTGCACGGCAAGGCCCAACCTGCTGGCCGAGACTGTGTGCTGTTCGTCTGCGGCTGGGCAGCATGCCCAGCGTGCCTTGCAGCAAAAGAATTTGTAACGTTAGTCTGGTTGCATGGCCGCTGCACCGGTATGTTGCTGGCCGCAAGCCTACTGCTGTGTAGCGTACCCTGCGAGGCTTGTCCTGGCAGCCATGCCGTGCGAAAGCGTTTAAGCGAGAGAGACGTGAAGTAGACACTGAGTTGCAAGAGGTCAGCCGGGTGCAGTGCGTTGTGCCGTTGACTTGTGTGCCTTCAGTGTTTGCAGAGAGTGTCGTACGGTCGTGGGTTGAGCATGTGCACTGCATCACGACGCTAGTGAGGTTGCGTCCGGGACTGGTGCTGGCAGTTTGCCTGTGCATGCGGCAATTATGTGACTCTGATTTGAGAGTATGCGAGAGGCAGGCAAGGTGCACGACTTTGCACACTACTTTCGCTTTGCACGCTCAGGCGTGCTCGACCAGGCTCCTAGTATAGCGACAGGGAAGCTTCAGAGACCCTCTGCATGATGTGGCTGCACATGCCCTGGAATGCTCAAGAGCTGTCTTCAGCCAATGCGCCAGTGCATGTGCACTTGGCAAGACCACCCACCCCGGGTGGGTCCTTTTCCTGTCCATTCGGCCCATGTGCCCAGATAATGGGGACCACAATACATACGAATCAGCCTGACATGCGCCAAGCGCCTTCGGCATGAATGAATGAATGAATGAAGAGCATCACCGGGGGCCCTAACCCGATGGCCCCCTCAGCTGTATGGTGATAGCCTGTCAGCCAACTAGGGCTGTTTAGGCACAAGTGTCAAGCAAGCAGGCAAGACATCCACGCACTCACAAGTCAAGGGACATTTGGGACCGTTGGGGCAAGATACAGCTTCAGGCATGCGAGAATAAAACAGGCAACGCCGCAAATGTCCCGCTGCTGCTATGAATGGGTGCTGCACTCTGCTGAAAAAATGGCACGTGCACGATAATTCCGTGTACGGATGTCAAAAACCCCGCACGGCCCTAGTTTCTGAACGGCCTGGAGTGCGCTGAGGCCAGTGATCAGGGACGCGCAAGTATCGCTGTGGTCATTGCCGTGGCATTGATCTATTCACTTAAGTACGTGTCACTGCCCCACTGCCCCTGCATGGAGCTACGGGGAAAGGCAACGCTCAGGCGCAATGCAGAGGCCTCCCGTGCAGGCGCAGGCTGCGGGGCCGTGCCGGCACTGCGCAGCAGCGGCCCGCTTTGCCAGCGGCCGGCCATCACCGCGCTCTCGCAGGCGGCACGCTGCGCCAGTGGAGGCCGCTGCGGGCTGCCGGCTGGCCGGCGTGGGCAGCAGCGTGCCCGCGACAATCCTCACAAATAAGGACTTGGAGCAACTGGTGGAGACCAACGATGAGTGGATAGCCAGCAGGACCGGCATCAGGCGCGCTGCTGTGCCCAACGCTGCGCCCGCCGAGCACCGTCAAACCAGGCGCCTGACGTCGCAGCCCGGAAGAGTGCGAGACGGTTAGTTCAACTTAGTGGGTACAACGCCGTGCAGGCAGAGGCGGATACTTGGGGCAGGGGAGTCGTTGAGCGAGCACGCGGCGCGAGCGGGGACGCGCGCGCTGGAGATGGCGGGTGCGCCGCCCTGGACTAGCAGCGACCTGTTGTCCTGCAGATGGCAGGCTCGTCATACTGACAGTCACTGTGTCGCAGGCGCCACTGCGGCAGACGTCGACATGGTCATCCTGGCTACCTCCAGCCCCGACGACGTGTTTGGAAGCGCTTGCCAGGTGGGCCCCCCCTTTGCGCTCACCGGGTGTGTGCAGGAGCGCCGTCAAGGCCTTGCACAGCTTTGCTCGAAGCAGCAGCCAGCGCAGCTCCCTTCAGTGTGCCTGTGCCGTCCCGTGCACGTCCATGCTCCCACATTGAAGACAAGCTCCACTCCGGTGCAGGTACAAGCGCTGATCGGCGCGAGGCGAGCGGTCGCGTTCGACCTGACGGCGGCCTGCAGCGGCTTTGTGCTGGCGCTGGTGACGGGCGCGCAGTTCATACGCACCGGGGCCGCCAAGCATGTGCTCGTGGTCGGCGCGGACGCGCTGTCACGCTACGTGGACTGGCGCGACCGCTGTGCGTCCACTCCTTGACACACTTGTCTCCCGCCGCGCTTGGCGCTGCGGAGTAGCTGGCGCCGCACACTCGCCCGTGGTGTCTGCATGTTGGAGCTGGGCTTGGTTGCGCCGTGCAGCTGTCTGTCTGCGAGGTGCAGCATGGCTAGCACATCACCAGCCATGCATGTACGTCGCAGGCGGTCTGCTTGCGCCAACAATGCATCCCTTGTATTGCACGTTCTGACTCGGCCTGCCGCATGCAGCCACATGCATACTGTTCGGGGACGGCTGCGGCGCGGTGCTGCTATCAGCCAGCGAGGGCGCGTGCGGCCTGCTCGGCTCCTCTCTGCACAGCGATGGCAACGGCCAGAAGCACTTGAAGGTGAGCACCCGAACTTGTCTCCGCGCTGGGACAGGCCAGATGCAGAGTGTGACTGGTGCATGCAAGTGTCCTTGACTGCAGTTGAGTACATCTTTCCATGTGCATGGTGCGTGGCAGTTGTATGCTAATATGCAGCCAGACAGTTGTATCAAGGCTGCATATCAGCAACTGCACTTCATACTGCCAGCACATTGCTGTGCGAGGCTGCAGGCACTGGCCGTGGTAGCCATAGCTTTGAATTTTTTAAAACCAAAAAGCAGTGCTCAACATGAGATGGCCGCGGCGCGCAGGCGGCCTTCGCCGGCAAGGGCAACAAGGCGCTGGACAACGGCGTGGCGTCCACCGCTGGCGCCTTTGACAACATCCTCATGAACGGTCAGGAGGTGTTCAAGTTTGCCGTGCGCGCGGTGCCCACGGTGCGCGCGGGTTGTCACCGCCTGCATTCCATGGAGGTATATATCAAGGGTCACCCGTGCTGTGCGGGTGCGCGACGAACCCGGCGCAATGCGGGCTTTGGTGCTTCAAGCACGCGGCCTGCACTGGCCTGCACTACATGCAGTTGCCTGACGCCGCCCGGGCCCCACGGCTGAAGGCGGCGGAAGGCGAACACACCTGAAGGTGAGCATGCCTGTTGTGTGAGGCGGGGCCCGGCGAGCAGGTGGTGGAGGCCGCGCTGGCGGACGCCAATCTTGGCGTGGACGACGTGGACTGGCTGCTGCTGCACCAGGCCAACCAGGCGCGCCTGCCCAGCCCGCGCCCTGATCGCGCCAGCTGAGCCTGCGCAAGCGCCGCGGCGCAGCGCGTGCGCTCGGCCGGTGATCCGCTTGTCGCGGTCTCGGGACACGGGCAGCAACGTTGCACGTCGCACTATGTGCACACATGCATGCCGCAGGTGCTGCTTGAGGCGCAAGACAGATATGCTTCATGTAGTCTCTGAGCAGACCCTGCTCCCCCGACGGGTAGGTGGACCCTAGTAATACGGAGGCCCTGACAACGCGGCCTGTGCGCGCGCGCGCAGCGCATCCTGGACAGCGCGGCGCAGCGGCTGGGCGTGGCGCCCGAGCGCGTGGTCAGCAACCTGGCCAGCTACGGCAACACCAGCGCCGCGTCCATCCCGCTCGCGCTGGACGAGGCCGTGCGCAGCGGCGCCATCGCGCCCGGCAGCACGGTGCCGGCCCCAGGCGACGTGTCTTGTTTGCGGGCATTGGCCGCAGCCCGGTGCCGTTGGCGCTCAGTCCTCAGAAGAGGCATGCCATTGCATGCAAGCGCGCACCAAGCAGGCAGAATGACTATGCAGCTCGCCACGCAACATTCAAACCATGAATGAGCAGCTGTGCGGTGCGTACTGGCAGCTGGTACTTATAAATCTAATTATTCGTAAGGTTGCAAGAGCTGACACGCGGCCCTATGGTGGCTGATCCTGTGTGTTGGCTGCTGGGGTGCAGGTTGCAATGGCGGGCTTTGGCGCAGGTTTGACATGGGCGTCTGCTATCGTGCGTTGGAACTGAGTGAGTGGAGAGCGTGGTGTCCCGTTTGGTGAGTGTGTTGTAATAGTCCTCAGTTCTGCTCAATCCTGTGATACTGCTAGTGCTGGCCCATTGAGTCTCATAGGTGCTGCAGTCAGCACCGGTGTAATGAGCCTCATTAGTGAGGGAAGTGTCAGAGCACACCGTGCTTGCTCCGCTCCCTGCAAAGTATGATGGCACCCTGCGACACGACAGCTGCGACATACGTCAGCGTGCCAAGCAGAGATGGAGTGAGCAAACTCGCGGCCTGGTGGTCTGACGAGATTCCTACAGAGGCCTGCGTGCACGCCCTGGTACATGCTTGCTACCCCGAGGAAAACGGTCGATGAGGATGGCTAGCTAGCAGGGTAGGGCCGAGCCCTCCAGCCACAAAGCCAGAGCTTCATAAGGCTCCACCTACGCAAAGGCAGTCTGCTTCTAGGAAGGAAGACTGTATATAGCTGGGAGTCGATAGAGCGCTCGTGCCGTGTTGCCAGCGTCGTGCCGGCGCTGCAGCAGTGCCAAGGTCGATGCTGCAAGCGGGCGCCTGCTAGTCTGGTATGGACATAAACTGGCTGTTGGGTGAGGACCTCTGGGCATGGGGCTGCGGCGACAACTCTCCGCACGTGCGTCACCCCTTCACCGGCGCTTGCTTGCCTGCAGTTGCAAGGCGCTGCGGCGCGTGTGCAGCCGAGAGTGCGCACAGCACCGCTCATGAGTTGCCGCACTCGTAACGACGCTTGTGTGCTGCGGCGCACACGCCCGCTCGTGTTGGCCCGAGCGCGCGTGCGCTCCGCAGGTCTGGTACAGCCGGGGCCACTGCTTCCACGCATGCTTCTCAGACCTGCTGCTGCTCGCCGGCCGCAGCGCAATCGTCATCTGCGGACTCATATGGTGGCTGCGCGAGCTCCAGCTTGAACGAGCGCAGGTGCTGCGGACTGGCGGCATGCGATATATCCATGCGGTTGAGCACTGCCTTGCTCGTAAGAAACTGAGTGCAATGACTGCCACCTTGCTGCTGGTCACTTGTCAGCCTCAAGCGCTGTGTGCGCTTGCGTGCCTTGGCTATTGGCTGGGAGGGAACGGGCCCAAGCGAGGCGTTGGCTGCCATTGCCGTGTAGCTGCAGGCGACGCAGGCGTCTCAGGAAGCTGGCGCCAAAAGAGGCGTGCATGCGGCGTTTGGAGGCCTGCTGTGCTGCGGTCCCTGTCACAGGCCCGACGCCGTGCCCTGCGCCTGCAGGGCGCCGCGCAGCAGGAGGCGGCGGGGCGCGGCCGGCGGAAGCCCCCGCAGAACTGGCTGGAGCGCTGCGCGGTGCTGCAGACGATCGCGGTCGCGATCGCCGCCTGCGCGCTGGCGCGGCTCGCGCTTGCGTGCCACGCGGACAGCGGCTTCGTGCGGCTGTTGTCTGTCAGGCGCGTCGTCTCCGGCCTTGCCGTGGTGCCAGGCGTAACCCGAGCTACCAGGGCGTGCAGCCGTTTGCGTGCCTGTTGGATTCGCCCATGTGCTGCTACAGCAGCTCCTTGCAAGCTTGAGAGCAGTATGCGCCTGCCGTGCGTGTACCGCCTACGCTGGCTTAGGCCCGCACCTGTTTTTGTTGCAAGGCCCTTTCGAACAGCCAGACCCACAGCAGCATGCCAGTGATATGTCCTACCGCGCACCGCGCACCGCGCAGCGGCTGACCTTATCTCCGTCCGCTCGCAGGCCGCACGTGCTCATTGCGGTGGTGGCGGAGGCGTCAGCTTGGCTGCTATGCGCGGGCGTGCTGAGCCGGCACCTGTCAGAGCGGCCCTGCCGGCCCATTCCGGCAGGCATGCCGCTGCTGTGGCTCCTCCAGGCGCGTATGGGGCTGCTGCGCCTGACAAATGCCCAGCTATGCGACAATGTCATAATCAAGAGCCTATCCTCTCGTCATGTGCGATGTCTTCGGTCTCCCGGCAACACCGGGCTTGGCAGCAGCGCATGTGCGTCAAGGCATGGCTCCGTCTCGATGTAACGTAAAACATGCTTCGCGGGCATGCACGGGCTTGGTGTGCCTGCGCCTGTGTCGGCAGGCAGGCTCCAGCTGGCGCTCCGAACAACAGAAGGCCCCGCATGGCATGCTCACGAAGATGTTGTTTATGTGCGCCTGACAGGTCCGTGTGGCATGCAACAGCATGCCCACTCCTTGCCCGGCGCCGCAGGCGGCGGCGGCCACGCTCGCGGACTGCCTGCCCGTGCTCTACTTTAAGACGTCGCGCGAGGACGTCCCGCGCCTGGCGTCGGCGGGCCTGCAGGTGCCTCGCCCTTTCCTCCTGCGTGCGGCGCATGAGCGTCCTGCCGGCATCCTCTATAGCACGCGCGCACTTGCAGGCAGGGTGACGGCCACAGTGTACACTTCGCACAAAGTGCAGCAGCAGCAGCTGCGCTTTGGGGGCAAGGGGTGGTTCGGAGGCTGCCAGAGGGCCGGCATCACGTTGCTGACATGGCACACATGCGGGGCGAGCAGGCGGTGTTCCTGCTGCTCATCCTGGTGGAGCAGCGCTGCCTGTACAGGCGCCACGGCGAGCGAAGCACTGGCGAGCCCGCTGACCGCGACGCGGGCGCGCCGCTGCTGGAGGCGGACGAGGCCGCCGCTGGCAATGGTGCGGCGCACAAGACTGAGGTTCTGGTCGTAGCGGGGGGGCGCTGACCCGCTCTGCGTCGCGGGGGCGCTCGCGGCGCTTGCGGCCGCGGGCACGACGTTCAGCTAGGGTAGGTGGTACGGTTACGGGGGTCAGGGAGTGATAGGAGTTGGCATGGGGCATGCAGGCGCTGTCTCTGCCTCTGTGCGCGCGCGCGCTCATGTCGAATCTGGTCTCTGATTAGTTGGCAGCCAGGGGCGTGCCTGGGCTGGGTCTGGGCACAGCAAAGGCTTCCTTGCAGACTCCTGTGTTGCCTTGTAAGAGTTGGTAGTAGGCGCCAAGAGTTGATAGTCGGCGCCACTCGCACTTAGCTGCTCGTGCATCCCATGGGCTCATTGGCCATTCCTTGAAGTGTCACCACAGGTTGTCAGTGGCTTGGCTGCCATGCGCAACGGCAGTACTCGTGCAGGGTGTCATCTGCCGGCGCCCTGCAAACACGTTGAGCTGGTTGTGGGAGCACATGTTGGCACAACACGTCGCTGGCGGGGTTGGTTGTGCCGGGATGTGACAGTGTAACGCATGCACCAGGCGAGGCACCTCATCCAACACATGCTCTGCGCACGCTGCTGCAAACATGCACACCCGCTGCCAACTCAAGCGGCAGCTAGAGGCTGCCCTGCGTGCCGACGGCGAGTGGAGTGGTTGCACGTGCAGGTCTCCGCAGAAGCCCGACTCTCCTAAGTTCCGCCGCCGACTGCAGTGGCGACACTGACGCTGCAGTGGCGACACTGACGATCACATGCCCCGCTTCCTGCGGCGCAGAACACAGTGTTGCGCGCTGTGCTGCACAGGGGGCTGAGCTGGCGCACGCTGTGTGCGAGGACTTGAGCGCTGGCCGCGCACCACCACACGCAGACAGCGTGGCCCCGCATGACGCGTGGCCGCCGACGCCTGAGACGCTGCGGGGCGGCAGGTGCGCCGCCGCTGCGCGCCGAGCGCGGCTGCGCCGCGCGCCTGGGCCTGTGCTGGGTGAGCCCGCTCATCGCGCGCGGCGCGGCGCGGCAGCTGGCCACCGCCGACCTGTTCGCGCTGCCAGCGGACCTGCGGCCGGCCGCGTGCGCGGCAGCGCTGTGGCGTGAGTGGACCGAGGTGGCACCCCTCAGGATAGGGTAGGGTGCCGCAGCTGCGGCAGCTTATACGGTCGCGGCCGCGCTTTGGGCCTGCCGTTTGTGAAACCCCGTCTCACAGCAGCTGCCAGGAGACAGCCGGAGGAGTGCTGCGGCCTCGGCAGTTGCGCCGGCTCGCTCTGCCAGGCCCGGCTGTCACCCTGCCGGACAGCTGCACCCAGCCGCCGCGGGCGCCGCAGGAGCGCGCCAGAGCGGCGGGCCATGCGGCGGCCGGGCGCGCGGGGCCGGCGCGGCTGCTGGCCGCGCTCTGGCGCGCGTTCGGCGGCCCGTTTTTGCGCCTGGGCGGCCTGAAGCTGTGCAACGACGCGCTCAACTTTGCGGGCGCGCGCCCGACGGTGTTCACGCCAGGGCCGCGGCAGTCACGGGCTGCTGTGCAAGGCCGGCGGCGTGCACCCATGCTGCATGCGTGTCCCTCCTGGTCCAGCTACAGGCCAGCTGTCGCTCTGGCGCATGCCGCATTCCCTGGGCAAGCGCCATCAATCCAGCGCCCCGACTGGTCACCAGTCGGCCCGCGGCCACTCCTGATCCATGCACGCTGCGCGCCCAGGGCCCCTGCTCCTCAGCGCGCTGCTGCAGCACCTGGGCGCCGCGTCCGGCGGCGAGCGCCCCGCCCGCCCCGGCCCCGCGCCGGGCGCGCCTGCGTGGCTGCCCGCGCTGGGCAGCGCGGCGTTCGGGTACTGGTGCGCGGCGCTGCTGGGCCTCACGTCGGCCGCCAAGGCGCGCGCCCTGCTAGCAGGCGCCCATGGGCTGCACATCCGCTGCTTCCCTGCTCCAGGTAGGGTGCGGGCGCCAAAGCCAGTGCGCCACGACTCCGTACCCTCTCGGGGCGATGCATGTGGGACTCGCTGAGCTCGCACGTCCCTGCAGCTCCACCACATGCACATGCTGGCAGCCACGCCACGACATGCATGTGCATGCCGCCTGGGCCTCAGCACCGAGGGTACTAGAGTAGCGCGCCAGTGAGCGAGCGCACGTGTAGGCTGCTCAGGCTGCACATGGGTGTGAGGGTGCTTCCCCATCCTGAGCAGCTGGTCTGGCGGCAGGCGCTGCTATACGCACATCGCAACTAGTAAGACGTCCGCCTTGCCTGGGCCGCACACGGTTTGCTGTTGGGTGTGAGGGTTGTGCCCCCACCCTAGCTGGCAAGGGGTTTGGCGGCGCGCAGGCGCTGCTGAACGCGCACTACAATTACGGGCAGGGCCGCCTGGCCTGCCGCCTGCGCGCAGCGCTCACGACGGCCGTGTTTGACAAGGCGCGGGCCCTGTCCTAGTCTCCGTGCCGCCTCTGCCGACGCAGGACCGCGCATCAGCTTGTGACCAGCCCCACTGCCCACCACGCGCACGCATGACGTGCTAGCCCGCGGGCATGCTTGCCTGGCGCGCCCTGCGCTGTATGTAATGTGTGAACGCAACCATCGCACGCGCGTCCGGTCTGCTGTGCGACGACGCGAGCGGCGAGCGCAGGCGCTGCTCGTGGGCGGCGCCGACGCGGGGAGCTTCGACTCGGGCGGCATCCAGACGCTGATGAGCGTGGACGCCGACCGGGTGGTCGCGCTGGCGAGCTCGGCGCACGAGCTGTGGAGTTTGCCGGTGCAGATCGTCATCGCGCTCGTGCTGCTTTACACGCAGGCGCGCGTGAAAAGAGAGCATGTGCATGGCCACAGGGCTAGCACATGAGAAAAGAGAGCGTGTGCATGCCAGCAGGTGAAGCGCTGAGCACCGAGGTCGGAGCTGAAGCAGCACGCGGTGTGATGCTGTGTCATGACAGCTGGGCTCTTCTTATGTCATGACATGTGAAGCAAATGGTGGGGTGATGCATTGCGAGGCGGGTGTGACAGCATCGTTGAAGGACCGATCGTTGAGGGGCCTGCTGCGTGAAGCGCAGCAGGCCCATGGAGATCATCAGAATGGCCTCTTACCAATTTGCATGTGTGCTTGCTTGATCTGACCACTATCGCCAGCAGCCGCTTTCGGGCGTGCCGCGCAGGTGCAGGAAGCCTTCCTGGCGGGCCTGGCGGTGGTGCTGCTGCTGATACCGGTGAACCGCGTGCTCGCGGCGCGCATCGAGGCGGCCAGCGGCCGCATGATGGGCTTCAAGGACGCGCGCATCCGGCGCACGCACGAGCTGCTGCGCGGCATCCGCCAGATCAAGGCGGCCGCGTGGGAGGCCTGCTTCGTGGCGCGGGTGAGTATCCTGACCTCATGTCTGAAATTCGCGCACGGGTGCCCAGCCTGTGCACATCTGCATACGCTGTCACCCTGTGTGCATGGTGGTTGCGCCAGAGCCTTGACCCGCGCTCTGGCCAGCGCTCTTGCGCGACAGAGACATGTACAGAGAGGTCTGTGGAGTCATACCAACATACAGGTCAGCGCATAGCCTGCAAAGTAAGTACATGTGTGTGTTTCGTGTCTGCACAGCCTTGCCGACCTCCCTACACAGCAGCATGGCTCGAGGCAAGACATACCTTGAAGGGCGCACCCAGTAACCAGAGTCGGAGTCGGCAGGAGTGGGTTTGGTGTAGGAAGGTTCAGGAGAGACCCTACCCCTTCACCCACATGTCTGCGGAGCGCGCAGGTGGCGGAGGCGCGCGCGGGCGAGCTGGCCGCGCTGGCGGTGCGCAAGTACCTGGACGCGCTCTGCGTCTACTTCTGGGCGGCCACGCCGCTGCTGCAGGCGCGCGCGCGCGGGCCGCCGCCCGGGGCCCAGCGGCGCTGGGCTACGCGGCTGCCTCGTCATGCGCTGCCGCGACGAAATGGCCCAGAGACGGGCCAGAGGCCTCGCGCTCGCTGCCGGCAGCGGGGAGGCTTGCCAGCGAGACAAGTGCATTGCGCTCGTGGCCGAGGGACACAAGCGTCCACCCTTGCTGCGTGGTCTGTCACGACATGCGCACTCAGGACGGCCCTGTAACATGTCGATACGGCATATTCTTAAAATTTCAAGACATGGCGCGCCTCGGACTGCGGACAGGCGCTGCTGACGTTTGGCGCGTACGTGCTCCTGGGCCAGCCGCTGACGGCGCCGGTCGTGTTCACGTCGCTCGCGCTGTTTGGCGTGCTGACCGCGCCGCTCAACTCCTTCCCCTGGGTCATCAACGGCTGCATCGAGGCGGTTGTGTCCGTGCGCCGCCTGCAGCGGTGCGCCCCAGGCGCCACGCCTGCCAGCCAGCCACCAGCCGGTGGTGCTCAGGACTGCAGCGGTGCGCTCCCAGGCGCCGCGGCTGCCCAGCCCGTCACCAGCCTGTCATGCTCAGGGCTGCAGCCATGCTGCCCAGGCGCCATGCCTGGGGCCTGTCGGCCGGCCGCTGGCGGGTGCTGCTCAAAGCCCGGCCGCGGCTGAGGAAGGCAGAGCCCTGCTGAGGTGAGGCACGCTGCTGGGGTTGTCAAGCTATTCCCTGCGTGATGGCGCTCCCAGTGCATGCGCTGATGTGCACACGCCTCTCGTTGGCGGTGTGGCAGTATGTAGCAGCCCGCGGCCGCCTCAGCTGGTATCTCCAAGGCGCCGCACGTCATGCGCAACTCGCTGTGGCCACACTCTTGGCACATGTCGTTCTACAAGATATTGAATTGTATCTCGTAACATCCTAAACGAGGGCAGCGACCGCGGCGGCCAGGTTCCTGGCCGCTCCGGAGGCGGACGCGCAGTGGGTGTACGCGGCGCGCCACGCCGCCGCGCCGCCGCCGCCGTCCGGCCGCGCCCAGGGCTGGGCCGGCGGCATCCGCGCCGCCGCGCAGCCGCAGCCCCGCGCAGGGCCATCCGCGGGTCCCAGCCAGGGCTGGGCCGAGGCCGCCGCCTGCCAGGCCAGCGCGCCGGAGCCGAGCGCGGGCGCGTTCAGCGGCCTGCCGGGCGCGCTCGGCGGCTTCGTGCGCACCGTGGACCCCGCGGTGCCAGCGCGGCGCGGGCCGTCCGGGGGGCCGGCACCGGGGTCCGGGGGGTTGGGGCCGGGGTCGGCAGCGCTGGCCGGCGCTGGCAGCAGCCTGGGTAGCGGCAGCGCCGCATCCGGCGGTGGCCCCAGTCCGGACCTCGCAGGGTTTGCGGACCGCCCGCCAGCCGCGCCGGCGCCCGCAGAGTGCGCCGTCCTCTTTGCGGGAGCCAGCTTCTCGTGGGCGGCGGCCGGCGGCAGCGGGGGGCTGGCGCCTGGGCCGGCCGGGGGCGCCGGCCGCGACGGATCGGGAGAATTCGGCGGCGGCGGGCTGCGGGCCGGCGAGCGGGACCTGGTGCTACAGGACATCAGCCTGGCCCTGCGCGCCGGCAGCCTCACGGTGGTTGTCGGCGAGGTCGGCGCAGGTGCGCGCGCCTGGCACCTACCCTAACCCTAGCCCTGTCAGCAAGATCAGCGCGTGTGGGGGCACGAGCGACAAGGCCACCTCTAGGTTTCACACAGGCGACCTGACCATGAACCCGCACCTGACTGTGAGGCGCATGGCGCTTGCGAGGGTGCGCGGCGAAGCAATGACTGAAGCGGCAGCAATGCCTCTTCAGAGTGAGCAAATCTGCTCATGAGCGCAGCAGGTCGGGGTCGTGCCAGCGGTCTGTGCGCCTGCTGCGCGCAGGCAAGAGCAGCCTGCTGGCGGCGGTCCTGGGCGAGCTGCAGGGCGTGGCCGGGCGTGTGCGCGTGCGCGGGCGCCTGGCGTATGCGCCGCAGGCGCCCTGGATCATGGCGGGCAGCGTGAGGCGCGGCGCCCAGCCGGCGGAATCGCCTTGACGCCTGGAGGTGGAGTGGATCAGTCGTGCCACCTGCAGCTGCTCGCAGCGTGGCACCCCCGCAAGGCCTGCGCTGGCCAGCGCACGTAGCAGGGCGGCGGCCGGGTGGGCCGACGCTGACATGCGTGTGCAGGGTCGTAGTGAAAAGGCATGCCAGAGCGGCTGTAATCGGTGGGTTTGCAGACAAGATGCGCGCATGTCGCTGCGCAGGGCAGGCTCATATCCGGGCGCATGGTTCCACCGGGCGGCGCTGACTGCTGTGTGCGCGCGGGCGCGCGACCTGCGGCAGCCTGGGGAGCGTGGGCCGTGCATGCAGCTGTATACCCCATGCTGGGTACGAAAGGGTTTGACGTAGGGTTTGACGTACAGCGCGCTGCCCGCCGCGCCAGGGAGAACATCCTGCTGGGCGCGCCGCTGGATGCGGCGCGCTACCAGGCGGCGCTGGACGCGTGCGCGCTGGGGCCGGACCTAGCGGCGCTGCGCGGCGGGGACCTCGCCAGCGTGGGCGACCGCGGCGCGTGCCTCAGCGGCGGGCAGCGCACGCGCGTGGCGCTCGCGCGCGCAATCTACCAGGTCTGCTTTTGAGCCTGCCCTCCCTGTCCCTCATGAGCACTCCTGTTGAGCTTGCAGAGCCGGGCGCCTGCGTGTGCTGTCCGCGTTTGCACAATGTGCCTTTAGATGTTTCTCATTTTTTCAGTGTTGTGTCGTGGTCTGACATCCAGTCGGCATCCAACCGAGTTATGCCAAGCGGCACAGAGGCAACACCAAACGCAATGCAGGAGCGCGACGTGTACCTGTTCGACGACGTGCTGGCGGCCGTCGACGCGCCGGTGGCGGCCTGGCTGCTGCGCCATGCGCTGACGGGGCCGCTGCTGGCCGGCCGGACGCGCGTCCTGGTCAGCCACGCGGCCGCGGCCGCTGCCGCCGCCGACACGGTGGTGCGCTGCCCTGCACTGAGCGTTCCTGCTCGCTGAGCACAGACTATCTTAGGCCAGCCCCGTGCGCGCTGTGCAGCGACGGCTTACAGCGGACGTTGCTGTGCCGTTGCGCGGCAGGTGCGGTTGCGGAGGGGACAGGTCGTGTACGTGGGGCCCCCCGCAGGGGACATCGGGGACGTTGGGGCCCGGCTGCTCACGCAGGCCAGCCCAGCGCATGTGCTGCCAGCGCAGGTGCGCCCAGAGCGTTGTGCATGCACACGGTGCCGCAGCGAGCCTGCATGGGCAGTGCGGTGTGCTCAATTGGCTGTGCAAATGCGCACAGAAAATCAGATCCTGATCCCTCGAACAACCCTCGGCGGCGCAGACGCAGCGGGTGCAGCGCTCGCTCTCGGCCCCCGCTGCAGCCATGTCCGGGCCCGCGCTCACCGCTTTCGACGACTGGCTATCAACGCCCATCGGCGGCTCTTACGGTGGGTCGGCCTTTCACGCACACAAGCTCATGTCGCCAGCATGGACTTTGTCCGTGTTTGGGCTGCCCACCTGCACTGTGAATGGGGTTTCTTGGCTGGAAGGATTGCTTCGTGTCCTGGATGTAATCTGTAACACACACTGTGGTCTTGTGCTAGTGTGTTCACTCTCATATTTTTACACCCTTATTCACTCTTTGCATTGGGCACGCCGACAGCGTGCTGGGTGCCAGTGATAATGTTAAGGGCAGCGTGAGCTACAGGGCATGAGCAGGGTCGCAAAGCGGCAGATGAGCGGGAGCCGTTGCCGCCGCCGCTGGACGCGGTGCGCGCGCGGCTGCTGGTCGAGCGCGCATCTGCTGCAGAAGCCTGTGCAGACATTGGCGATGGCGAGCCGCGAAGGCCCGGCACGGCCGGGAGCCCTGCAGGCCCTCCGCTGGCACTGGGACCCCCGCCTTGGCCGCCGCCCTGGACGACCATGCAGACGGGCCAGTCGCCTGACTTGGCGCCTGAGCTGCCCCATGCGCCACCAGCTGCGGCGCATGGCACGCCGATGGGCGAGCTCGCGCCGAGCGGCGCACCTGCGGCGGCGGCCCAGCTGAGCGCGGGCGAGCATGGAGATGAAGAGGAGGGCCGGCAGGCGCGACACACAAAAGCGGTGGACGCCTTGTGCTGGGCCAGCTGCCCTGTCTTGACACAGTGCTCCCCGTGCACCACTGCTCATCGCGAGCCCCGCCTGCTCAGCCGCGATCCACCCCTTGCTGTTGCAGCAGCATGCCGGACCTACAGCCGGCGCTTTGTCCCTTGCATGACGCACAGATGGTCGGCACCCTGCCTCGCTCTCAGCCTCCCTGCCGGCAGGCGCCCGTCCCTGCCACCCACGCAGCACTGCCGCGCACGCCGGCGCCACTGTAGCCCCATTCCTGAATCCTACCATATACCTTACCCCTACACTGCCGCCGGCGCCTGGCCAGGTGGGCCATGTGCGCTGGGGCGTGTATGCGGAGTACGCGCGCGCGACCGGCGCCGCGCTGGCCGCCGTCATCCTGGCGTCCCTGCTGCTCATGCAGGCCAGCCGCAATGGCAGCGAACTGTGGCTGTCGTTCTGGGCACGCGCCCGCCTGGGCGGCCTCCCTACCTGGCCTCGCGTGGGAACCAGGGCGTATAAAACCCTGGCCCTAAGCGCAGGGACCCTGGACGTGTCGCCAGTCACCCTTGCGGCAGGCTCTAGCTTGCACATGTCCAGGGACAATTGTTCCAGCCTTCACATATCTTTTTCTTGTGTGGGAATTAGGTGTGTATGCAGACGCACACCCCCGATTTAGTGTGATATAGGAAAGATGAAACATGCTGCCTTGCCGCACCCAGCAGGCACTGCGCTGGCGCGTGCACACTCTAGTGTCACCCAGCATCCCGTCCTGCCTGCGTGGCGCAGCGGGGCGCCCCGAGGCGCTGTCAGCGCGCGCCTGACAAGACCCTGCTGCCCTGCAGGTGGGCCATGAGCCCGGGCGCATGCCCGCACCCAGCGCCGGGAACCCCGTTGCGCGGGGTGCAGGGTATGTGACTCCACCCCCCTGCGCCCCGCCGGCGCCCGCCGGCATGCCGCAGCTGCTGGGCGCCTGCGCGCCTGGCGGCTTGCGCGGCGGCTGGGATGCGGCGGCCGCCTGGGCGTCGGGCATCAGCGCGCGGCGCGCGCTTCTTGGGCAGAGCCTCGGGGGCCCGCCGTGCGCCGGGGCGGGCGCACGCGGCGCGAGCGCACGTGCCAGCGGCGCGGCGCGCGGCACGCCCGGGCTGCTCGGGCGGCTGTGCGGGCTGGGGCTGGCGCTGCCGCCGGACGTGCGCTTCAACCTGGGCGTGCTGCTGCTCTTCGCGGCCGCCAACTCGCTATTCACGCTGGTGCGCCCGCGGCCGCGGCGGACGCCCGCCATTCTGGAATACCGCAACCCTAACCCTAATTCACCCCTCGCTACAATTTGAGCATGCTGCTGCTTCTTGCGGCCGCCAGCTCGCTGTTCACGCTGGCGCGCCCGCGCCCGCGGCGGGCGGCCCCTCGCTCCGGAACGCCGGGCAGTCGTGGCGCTGGAAACATGCGGGACAATGGACAGACGGGGAGCTCTGAGACCAGCGCCTTGTCGTCTGGCGTCCGCATCCCTCGCTGCACTTGCGCTGTCCCGTGGTCGCTGGGTGCGATGAGCCCGGCAGTGGGTGCGAGCGGACGCATGAATGCGCGCCCACGCGCCGCGCAGGTGCGCGCGTTTGCGTTTGCGCAGGGCGGCCTGGCGGCCGCGGCGCGCCTGCACGACGCGCTGCTGGGCGCGGTCGTCGCGGCGCCGGCCGCCTTCTTCGACGGCGTGCCGGCCGGGCGCGCGCTCAACCGCTTCTCGTCCGATGCGGCCACCGTGCGCTCTGACCCTAACCCTAGCTCACACGGCCGTGCGGTGCAGCGCGATGGCTGCGACGCGTTGCTGTCGCGGTGCGCTGCTGATTCCGGAGTCCTCGGCCCTGCTCGCCGCTGCCGCTGCCTGGTGCGGCAGCCGGTGAAGCGCGGGGGAGCGCGGCGCCAGGTGGACGACGCGCTGCCCTTCATCCTCAACATCCTGCTGGCCAACGCGGCCGCGCTGGCAGGCGTGGCGGCCGTGCTCGCGCTCGGGCAGCCCGCGCTCGCCGCCGCGTTCCTGCCGCTCGGCCTGCTGTTCCGGCTGCTCCAGGCGCGCCGCCGGGCGCCCTAACCCTACCCTGCTTAGAGACTGCCACGTGTGCACAGCCCACCGCGCGCGCGGCCCCCGCGCAGGCGCGCTACCAGGCCAGCGCGCGCGAGATCCGGCGCCTGGGCGCGGTCGCGCGCTCGCCCGTCTATGGCGGCTTTGCGGCCGCGCTGGAGGGCGGCGCCAGCATCCGCGCCTTCGGCGCGCAGGCCGCCTTCTCGGCGCGCAGCCTGGCCGCGGTCGCGCGCCTGCAGGCGGCCAACCTGGCGGCCGTCGCGGCCGCGCAGGCGCGCCAATAGGGTAGGGTAGGGTAGGTCAGGGTAGGGTTCGACTGCGCAGAGCTGCGGTGGCGCACGGGGCCGGGACTGCGCGCAAGGCCGCCCCCTGCTTCCATGGCTGCAACTCGGTGGCACCATGGCGGCCTCGTTGGGTTTTGACAGGCAAAAGCAGGGAAGCTCGTAAGCCTTGCGCGTTGCTTGGCCTGTATGACAGGAGCCGGGCCGAACTTTGCGGGCTGCAGGCGAGCTCATGGGGGGCGCTGCGCGGGGGGCAGTGGCTGGCGCTGCGGCTGCAGCTGCTCGCCGCGAGCCTGGTGGCGGCGGTCGCGCTGCTGGCCGTGCTGGACGCCGCGGGGCGGCTGCCCTGGGCGGCGCCGGCCGGCGGCGCCGGCGCGGGCCTTGTGGGCCTCAGCCTGAGCTACGCGCTGCCGATCACCGGCCTGCTCAATGGCCTGCTCACCAGCGCCGCCGAAACTGAGCAGGTCCGCCTGTTTGGCGCTGGCAAGCAGGCCGCCATGCAACGCATCGATGACCTCGAATGGCTGGCAACTGACCTGTGTGTCTGTCAATGAATGACCTGCCTCCATGATGATGCCAGCCGCTCGGTTAGTCACACACGTACACTGTCATGCAGGGCGTTGGCGGAGCCGGACCCCGCCGCGCTTGTTGTTGAGGAGCTGGTGCAAGTGACACGGCGCCAAATGGGCCACCAGCGTGCTTCCACGGCCGTCAGACTTGTCTTGTTACGCGCCTCTGTGGGCCACTTTGGGTGACATGCCGACCACACACCGCGCCCAGTCCCCCCCGCAGCGGGCCTACCCCACCCTACCTTACCGTGAGTGCGCGGCGCAGGAGATGGTGGCCGTGGAGCGCGTGCTCGAGTACGCGCGCCTGCCGCCGCAGGCGGACACGCTGCCCCCGGCGCCGGCTGCGCCGGAGGCGGGCGCCGGCGCCGGGCAGGGTGGCCCGGCCGCGGCGGGCGTCCCGGCCGCACGCGCGCGCCCGCCGCAACAGGCGGAGCCGCTCTGGGCGCTCGCGGAGAGGCCGCCCTCGTTCAGCTTTGGCGGGGTCGGCGTGGGCGCGGGCGGGCGTAGCGCCGGGGGCGCGGGCGGCGGCGCGCCCGGCGGCGCGCTGCCGCCGGGCTGGCCGGGCGCGGGCGCGGTGCGCTTCGAGGGCGTGCGCCTGCGCTACGAGGCGCGGTGCGGCCCCGGCGCCACGGGCGGCGTGCCCGCCGCGTGCGACGTGCCGTGGGCGCTGGCGGGCCTGGACCTGGAGCTGCGGCCGGGGGAGCGGATGGGCCTGGTGGGCCGCACCGGCGCGGGCAAGAGCAGCGTGGTTGCTGCGCTGCTGCGGCTGGTCGAGATCCAGGCGCGCGCGCCGCCGCCCCCTCAGAGAGGCGCCAGGCGCGCCTGGGAGGTCGTCATGCGTGCCAGGGTTCCAGCACGTAGGCGTCGGCCGAGGCGCCGCCGGCCGGCCGCGCAGGCCGGGCGCATCACGATCGACGGCGTGGACGTGCGGCGCGTGCCGCTTGCGGCGCTGCGGGCCGCGCTCGGCGTCGTGCCGCAGGCGCCGTTCCTGTTCGAGGGCAGCATCCGCGCCAACCTGGACCCCGCCGGCGCGTTCAGCGACACCACGTTCATCGCGCTGTGCCGCAGCATGCGCCTGTGGGACATCCTGGCCGGGCTGAGCCTGTCGCGCACCAAGCGGCGCGGCGCCGCGGCCGCGCCGCGCGCCGTGCCGCAGCCGCCCGGCTCGCCCGCCTACGGCGCGTGCCCGGGCAGCGCGTGGCGCACGTCCGCCTTGTTCGCACAGCTGTGCAAGTTCCTTCCTGCTTCCATGCGGGCCGCAGCATCCTCAGACCTCAAACACAGTTTTTTTGCATCAAATTTGCTGCTGACAAGGGCGGTGCTAGGGTTTCCTGCCGTCAAGTGCTGTGCTAGAGGTTTCATGGCTGCAGGCCAGAGCCAGCGCCAGTGTGCTCTCCGGCCGGCGCATGCCCGCTGACGAGGGGCCGGCGCGCAGGCGCGCCGCCGCGCTCACCGTCCAGCCTGTCGCGGTCCAACACGCCGCGCGGGCGCTCGCCGCTGCAGGGCCTCGCCGAGGGCGCGGGCGAGCTGCCCGGCGGCGCGCAGCGCAGTGCCAGCGCCGACCTGGCCGCGCCGACCCGCGCGCTGCCTGTGCCCCAGCGGGCGGGGTCCCGGGGTTTCGAAGGCTCGAGACAGGGCATGGGGATGGGCTACGCGGGCGCGCGCGGCGGCGGCTCGGCGCCGGGCTACGCGCGGACGCCGCCGTCGGTGGCCGGCAGCCCCGCGCTCAGCAGCCTGGACAGGCGCGCGCTGCTGAGGCCTCAGCGCTCCTGCCGGTCTGCGCTCCTGGCAGTCCCTGCTCTTTGCTCCACATGCGGCGTTATCCTACCCTACCCTACCCTGCCCTATCAAGGAGGTGCTTGCAGGGTGTCTGAGCTGGCCGAGGAGGGCCGCGCCGGGCCCAGCCGCAGCCGCTCCTGGGCGGACGCCGCGCCGGAGGCGCCCGAGCGGCCGCGGCCGCGGCGCGCGCGCGCGGGCTCCGCGGCCAACCCCAGGCCCGGCGCCGGGCGGGCGGCGCCGGGGCGCTGGGCCGTGGCGCCGGCTGGCCGGCGGACGCGCTGGTGCAGGCGGGCTTCGGGCAGCAGCTGCTGAGCATGCGGCTCGGGGAGGGCGGCCTGGGGCTGTCGCTGGGTGCGCGGCTGCCTGCCCTGGCCATCCCCTGATGCCTGGCCGGTGTGTCGTGCTGCGTCTGGCTGCATCGCGGGAGTGAGCGACGACCGGGTTACAAGGGGGTAGCGCAGAATGCCTGTCGCGTGTGCGCATTCTGCAGCAAACCAACTTCAGGCATCTTGCTTACATGCCCAGGACCTATGCCATGCAATATTGCAGCACTGCTTCTCTTCTCCGCCCGCTCCGCTCGCCTGTCTCCATAGGGTATGGCAGACGCTCCCCTCAGCTGCATATGCGCGGAGCTGCGCTGGGCGCCCTGTCCGCCTCAACCAGCACAGGGGCGCCCGCGACCGCTGCAGCATGTCAGCAGGCAGGCGCTGCAGCGCGGGCGCCCTGAGCCGCCCGGGGCGCCCGGCAGGCCAGCAGCAGCTGGTGTGCCTGGCGCGCGCGATCCTGCGCCGGCCGCGCGTCGTCTGCCTGGACGAGTGCACGGCGAGCGTGGACCCCGCCACCGGCGCGCTCATGCAGGAGCTGCTGCGCGCGGAGCTGCCGCGCGCCACCGTGCTGCAGGCGCGGCCCGGCCGCGGGCATGCCGCGAGGACAGGGTATATGCGCCGCCCCCTGAGCATCACCCTACCATACCACTATCCTGCACGGCGCCACCCGTTTTGGCGCTGCTATGCTTTGCACGCACAGGGCCTCCCGCTTGCAGCTGTGCGCCGTGCGGCCGTCCTGCGCGGCGCCCGGCCCTCCACCCGCAAGTCCCGCAGCGGCATGGCCCGCGCGCGGCCGCTCTGTGTGGCGGCTGCTGCGCGCGCGCTCGCATGCTGGGCGCCGCATGGCAGGCAGACGCGAGGCCTGTTGTAAGTAGTGGTCCATGCTGTTTGCAGGCCTGCTGATGTCAGTGCACGCTAACATGCCACCATCATTTTTTTTTACCGTATCTTCCAGGTGTGCTGAATGCGCTAAGGCTGCTGATAAGACGTCCTGCCCTGAATCAACCCCAACTCCTCAGCAACCCCGCGCGCGCTCGCCGCAGGTGGCGCACCGGCTGGAGGCGGTGCTGGACTGCGACCGCGTGGCCGTCATGGACGCTGGTGTGGTCGTCGAGGCCGGCCGGCCAGCCACGCTGCTGGCCGACCCCGGCTCGCGCCTGGCGCAGATGCGCCGCAGCTTCCACGGCGGCGTGGCCGCGGGGCGTGAGGCAATAGGCTCCTGATGGCAGTGTATGTAATTCCTGCATGTACGCAGTGTACTACCAGCCAGCCACTGCCTTTAGGGTAGCTTGCCTCCTGGTCGCCCCGCATTGCTCCAGGCATGGCAGCCTGCTACTGTGTCGGGAGACCGCGCAGGACAATGCATTGTACAGGTGTAGGGAACCGCACGCTGACCACATATCTTTAGAAGTGCGCCGCGATGTGTGCCAAGAGCACTAGTAGCAAGGCGCGAGCTGCTGTGTAAACCTAGGGCACTCTGCACAAGTGCAGCATAAAGCAGCTGCGCACCTGCATCCCGCAGCTGTGATATTGTGCATACCAGCATGAAAGGCTGCCATGCATTGACTGCGCTCCTTCCCTGGCTGCTTTCCCAGTGCATTGTGTTCTTGGCGGGAGATGGCTGTTGCAGCCACTTTTGAATCAGAATCCTGGCTGAGGGTGCTCGTCCCGCCACAGGCACATCTGTTGAGTCATTTTCTGCTTGCTACCTGACAATGTGGCAACGGGTGGTGCTCGTGGGGTCAGCCCCGCTCGCGTTCACGGTCGTGTGCAGTCACACCCGACAGCACCGCTTTGCGCCGCTGCATGCCAGCTGCGAGAGCAGCCCAGGCTCCGCGCTTGCGCCAGCGCCCGGCGCAAAGCTGCTGCTGGTGCAAGTGGTATTCCGGTGCGTGTGAGAGCTCGCATCTTGCAATAATGACATATTCCTCATTATGCCTGCGACCACTGCACAGGTAGCCTCGCAGACGGCGCAGCAGAAGCTAGACAAACGCTGGTGCTGATGCCTTCGAACGGCCGTGCTCAGGCACGGAGCACGGACGCCGCTCACCGCACAGTACTGGCAGCCGGCGCGCTGGGAAGCGCAGGGGCCGGACGCGGTGTGTGGACAGCTGCCAGGCACGGTGCCGCTGAGGATAACAGACGTGTCTGGGGGCCCGCGCCCGGAGTGCGAGGGCGACCAGGCGCAGGCAAGGCGCCCAGACCTGCTCGTCACACATACAACTGAGCGAGTGTGATGTAGTGGCAGGGCCAAAGTCAGCACGCCTGCCTGCAGCGCCAGACTAGACCATAGCGGCTTATAGCTATTTTGCTGGCGATTTGCAGCGCAGGCCCCTTATGTTGTGTATGCACTTGCACATAATGGGCTGCAGTTGTCGTACTTGATCGCCCCCAACACCTCCTCCTTTGGCAGACGGAATGCGAGCGGAGTGGCAAGGTAGGAGTGGCGTGTGCCCAGCATCTGCTCTTACAGCGCTGGCGCTGCGCGCAGGCGGCGACCGTGCTGCCGGGCGGGTGCACGCGCGGGGAGCTGACGCTGTCGGGGCAGCGCCAAGCGCGCGAGCTGGGCGCGTGGCTGCGCCACCGGTATGTGGACAGCACTGGCTTCCTGCCGGCTGACTACCAGGTGCGATTGGGGCGTGTGGCATTTGCAGCAGCGCGGTTTGGCGCTCAAGAAATAGCAGTAGCATTAGCCTGCTGTGCCGCAGACATCAACCAGTCTGTGCTCTGCATTCCATGACTGTGCAAAATACATGCCAGTTGACAGACGCGCAAGCTCACAGACAGTCAAAGTGTGTGTTTTGCCACAAATGAAAAGGTCAAGGTGTTGGCATGACCACTCCGTACGCCTGGCAGGAGGGCCTCGTCACGGCGCGCACGACCAACTACAGGTGAGCCCGGCCGCTGCTGTGCCCTTCAGTGCTCGAGGTCCCGGTGTCATGCGCGCTCTCGATGCCGAGCTGGCCGGAGGAAACCCCCTCTGTAGGCAGGCCCCTCCAGTGGTGAGCCGGGGCTGCTTGAAGCTGGGGCAGCATGGCTGCAGACCCCGGGCCTGAGCCGGCGCCGCCGCTCAGGAGGACTGTGGACACGCTGGCGGGCGTGCTGACGGGCCTGTGGCCGGGCGCGGCCGCGCGCGGCGGCGGCGGCGTCCCGGCCGCCACGTCCAGCCACCTGGACGAGGTGCTGTGGGGCAACGCCGACAACTGCGAGCGCCTGCGCGCCATGTTCAAGAGCCACTCGCGCCGCGTGCGGGGTGCGCCGCCCTACCCGTGATGCCCAAACCCTTCATCGCTTACCCCTCGTGCCCTAACAAACCCTGCCGTGTCCTGGGCGCCCCCCCACCGCTCCGGTGTTTGCTGCATCAGCGGATGGCGTGTGGGACGCTGATGCCTGTATCGCTTATATGAGCATTGAGTACGGTTTGAAACCTGCCTGGAGCAGCGCCATGTGAAGTCCTGGTGATCTTCTGCGCGTGTAGAGATGCAGGAATCCGACACAAAGCTGGGCGCGCTGGAGGCGCGGATACGTGACGTGATGCACCTGCCGCCGGAACACCGCATCGCAATGATGGAGCTGGTGAGAGGCTGCGCTTCGTCCTGCGAGCGCGGCATCACAGCGCGGCGACACCTGTGCTCCCAAGGGCTCCTCCATGTCCGCTGCGCAAAGTCGAACCTCACACCCGAACTTCTGTGTTTTGAATTTCTTGCGGAAGTCGGTGAGCATACAAGCGCATGCATCAAGGCCGGCGCCGGCACCACTGCCGCGCCCCTCAACCCCGCCCCCCACCCCCTTAGCCCTCCGCGCTGCGCGCAGCACGACGCGCTGACCGCGCTGGACCACCATGGGCTGCCGCTGCCGGCGGGCTCGGAGCCGCTGCGCGCGCCGGTGGAGGCCGAGGCCACGCAGCGCATGACGTCGCTGGTGGCGCCGGCCGCCGGCGCGGCGTCGCGCGCGGACGTGCTGCGCCTGTCCATGGGGCGCCTGTTCCAGCAGGCGCGGGGCTCGCGGCGCTCTGATGGATCCTGACGGCCTGCATGCACCGGCGCATCCCTGCTCGATGGAATACGCCATGCTTACGGTGCACGCTGCGCACCTACCTGTTGAACTCAAGGTTTAGGGTCATGGATTTCAAGGGTTCTCTAGAGGCGTGCAGCCGGTGGGCAGATGTTTGACGTACCCAAAGGCGGGGGCTTGCCCAGCACTGGAGCTGCGCCGCAGCCGGCAGCGCCGCCCGAGCCCTGGGCGCGCGCGGCCGACAGATCGTGGCGCGCATGGAGGCGGCCGCCGCAGCCGGCGAGCCCGGCGCCGCGGCCGGCGCGTCCGCGCTCGCGGCCCCGGAGGCGGCGCCGCAGCCGCGACTGGCGCTCTACAGCGGCCACGACACCACCATCATGCCGCTGCTGGTCACCCTGGGCGGCGACCTGAGCCACTGGCCGCCCTACGTGTCCAACCTGGTGCGGCCCTGGCGCGGCGGGCGCCGCCGTGCGTGCATGGAGCAGGGAGGCGCGCGCGCGCAGTCACCAGGTGGCTTGATCTACCTGGGCCGGCTCTGCCTGTGCGCGGCGAGGCACAGTGGGCGGGGCTGTGCGTCACACTCCCCGTGCAAACGTGGCAGGGGCAGTGCCGCGCTGGAATGGACGCCAGACCACAGCACTGAGTCTTTACGAGGCAGCTAACCGCGCGTGCCGCCTGGGGGCCTGAGTAGGCCTCTGGCCGGAGAAGTCAGCAGGGACGCCATTGGCGGTGGGGGTTCCCAAGCTGTGTGAGGGGGCCTCTCCAGAGCGTCCTGGCGCGCGGCTGAGCGGCCGCGCGCCCGCCCGGCCTGCTGCAGGCGGCCATGCGCGCGCGCTGGCGCGCAGGCGTTTGAGCTCTGGAGCGTCCCCGGGCAGCGTGACCCGCTCGTGCGCGTGCTGTACAACCGCGAGGAGCTGCCCCTGGACGACCTGCCTGCCGGCGCGCGCCCGCAGCGCAGCTCATGAGATGAGGCGCTGTGCCTCGTGTCGCTGCAAGTCAAGAGGGCTGAGTGCTCCCAAACGCACATGTGGAGGGCTTCAAATGGGCAGGGCTGACAAAGGGCATGGCAATTGTACGGCAGACTGTGGGGTTTGCAGACTCACTCGCCCTGTGCATCTGCATACAGCGAGCAACGCATTGTGCCCAGTTACCGCATCTCAGGTGTTTACTTTGGGTAGCCAGATACTGGCTTTTGCTGGCACCTGCGCCGAGCCGGGATGACTTGCCTGCCATGCAGTCACCAGGGCTTGAGCACAGACAAGCGCCGGCGAGCATGCAGTGCTGACCAGCGCACTGATGTCCCCCCTGCCGGCGCGCGCGTCAGGCGAGAGCATGACGCTGAGCCACTTCCGGGACACCTTCCTGAAGCCCTACATCATGAGCCAGGCCGCGTGGGAGGAGGAGTGCAAGGTCGCGTACGAGCACGGCGCCCCGGCGCCCGCCGCCGTGCCCGAGAAGGTCGGCGGGGACGCGTTCCAGGGGCTGTGAGCGGTTGCGCCGCGGCTCCCTGGGACTGCGCTCCTGCATTTGGGTGCGCTCCTGCATTTTGGTGCGATGGAATAGTCAAAGCTGGCCCGCTGGACTGAGGTCGCTCAATGCGTTGGACATCGGTGCTTACTTCTTTTTGGGCATGGGTCTGTCTTTGGCGCACCCCGGGGAATTCCTATTTGAGCCCAAGCGCAGGCTTAGTCGTTCTGGTGTATTGCATTGAAACAGCAGGCACAGCGGCCGTGTGCCAGAATTGGTGTTTAGTTGGGTCATACTGACGAGGAACACAGCGTGCCTGGCTTGGATGGTATAAGCGTTGCAGCAGCAGCTGGGCATGACTGTGTCCTGGCTGTGTAACTCTGACAGGTTTGTCGACTTTTTTTAGAAGGATGTCCACTGCCAGCATGCGTAGCATGTCGCATGTCTGCGTTGTGCGCTGTTACCTGGGGCCGGGCCAACTCGCCTCGCTACATGCAAGCAGACTGGTCTGGCGCACCTGCACCTGGCGCGGCAGCTTGAGCAGCACCTCCGATCCTATGGAGGACCCCATGTGGTGAAAGTAACACCCCTCAGCAGGGCACTGCGCAAGTGGCCGTCTGGGCAGGCGTGCCAGCTGGCCACCCGCGTCAAGCGCGCCGCCCGTGCACACCCGTCTCGCCGCTACCGGGGCAGACGAGAGCACGCCCGCACGCTCAGAGGGCGGGACCGGCAGGCAGCCCGGCCGCCGCTTACAGCCGGTAGTTGCGCGGCCGGGCGCCGGGCGCGAGCCGCGCGCGCTTGCTGCCCGGCTTGCGCATGGCCGCCCCCGCGGCGGGCGCCGCCAAGAAGTCCTCGCGCGCGCGCGGCGGCGCCTGCGGCCCCGCCTCCCCGCCCTGCTGCGCGCCGCTCGCGTCGCCGGCCTGCACCGGCACGCAGACGTCATGCAGCGCACGCAAGGCGCTTGGCAGACACTTGTTGCAACGACCATGCATCTAGCAACACTGTGTGGCAGCTTGAGCCAGTGGCTGCGTTTGGGCACGGGCGTCGGGCCTTGATAGCACCATGAAAAGACGAGGGACGCCTATGCAGCGAAGCCTGCTCTCGGCCTGCGCCGCCCATGCGCATGCAGGGGCCAGCACGCTGGAGCGCCCCAAGAGCTGACCAGCAGCTGCGCTTGAAGCTCGCCCAGGTGTCAGGACATAGTAGCAACGTGTTTGCAAGGTGTGCTGAGGACGGCAGGTCATACTCGGCCAAAGCTTCGATGGGAGGTCGCTCGCCTGCGCGCCACGCCATGCGCCCCACTGCGGCGGCGGCGCCGCGCCTCGACCGGGCCCGGCCGTAGGGCCGCCCGTCAGCAGCGGCACGGACGCCGCAGCCCCAGCGCCGCCGGCGCGCGCCTGCGCGGCCACCTCGTCGCCGTCCGCGTCGCGGGCGGCAGCGCCCGCCGCGCCGTCCGCCTCATCGCCATCATCGCCGGCCTGGGCGGCGGCGGCCAGGACCCCGGCCAGCAGCGGCGGGGGGCCCAGCCCGCGGGCGCCCGCGCGCGTCAGCAGCGCCAGCCCCGCCGGCCCGGTCAGGCCCGCCAGGCCCGCCAGCAGCCGCTGCGCGGCGCGCGCGTCCGCCGGCGCGCCGGGGCCGTCCTCGGCGGCAGCATTGAGGGGTGCCGCCTCCGCGCTGGGCGCCGAGCGGGGCGCCAGCTGCAGTGCGGGCGCCCCGGACGCGGCCGCCGGCGCGACAGCCAGCGCGCGCTGCACGGGCGGCAGTAGCGGCACGGCGGTGGCGACCAGCTGTGCGCGCGCCTCGGCCAGGCGCGCAGCCTCAGGGTCGCCTGCGCGCCGCGCGCGCGTGAGCCGGCGAGCGCGCGGGGCGGCGCGCAGCTGCGCGCCTGCCAGCCAGGCAAGCCCCTACAAGGGCGCTGCGGCGCATAGAGCAACCTGACGCTGGAGCTGCCAGCATAGCACCGAGCGCGTCCGCGACGGACCATCACAAGGCATGCTGTAGCTGCACCCCCGCACCTTTCAGTTCAGGAGCGTTTCAGACTCCCAATCTCCGATGGAGCACGCACATGCCTTTGGGGATGTGCTGCCAGCCCCGTAGCAGCGCATCCCCTGTTGCTTAGAGAGCAGCAGATGCGCACCGTCCTTGGGTGGCTCCCGCGACAGGCGCGCATTGGCGTGCAGGCCCTCGGCGATGCGGCCGCGGAGCAGGTAGTAGACCGGCAGCGCCTGCGCGGCGCGCCCGCCCGCCGCCGCCTGCTCCTCCAGCCACGCGCACAGCGCCTGCGCAGGCATGCAGCGTGGGGCCTGCTTGAGACGGCAAGCCCGCGTTGATTGCACTCACTCAGCGGCAGGCAATCTGAAGCGGTGAGTGTTTCCGCTACCTTGCACATGACTAATAACTTTTGTGCATGTAATCCAGTGAAATGAGTGGGCTAGAGCTGGCTTGGCCTCATAACCATTTGACAGAAGTTAAGCAGCCATGATAATCTCACTGCAGGGCGATGCGCGCGCGGGAGGGCACCTGCTCCTCAACACCGTTGAGCGGCAGCTGGATGACCGCAAAAACTGCGCCCGCGCCGGCCGCCCACTCAGCCATGCGCCGCACGAGCGCGCGCGCGCGCTCCGCGCGCTCCGCCGCCGGCGCGCCGTCGCAATGCCGCCGGGCCTGCGCGGGCGCGGTGCGCACGTCAGCCCGGAGCGGCGCGCCCAGCAGTCGCGCAGCGGACTGCAACAGCACCGGAGGGCCACTGGCGACAATGGGCTCAGCCGCCCATGGCCCACAATCGCCGCGCAGCCAGGTGAGGCATGACCAAGCGCCCTCGCCCCTGTGGAGCCTTGCAGCCGGCGCCGTGCCGGCAAAGCATGGCATTCCTCCGCGACGGCGGTTGCAAGCATCTCCACCCCAGGACTGAGGCTGACACGGGCATCCTTGCACTTTCTCTCCCACACCCCCGGGGCTGGTCACCTCCAGGAAGCCCTCCGTCACCAGGCCGCACGACAGCCGGATCGCCAGCGCGGTCTCCGCCTCGGCCAGCGGCTCCGGGCCGCCCCGGGCGCCGCCTGCGCCAGCGTCCTCCGCGCCGCCGGGACACATTTCCCTGCCTGCCAGCCCCGCGCCGCGCGCCCGCAGCACCGACAGCGCCGCCTCCGGCCGCCCGAGCGCCGCCAGCGCCTCCACGAACAGGAAGGGCGTCGCCGGCGTGGCCGCGCCTGGCGGACACGCCAGAGCCGCACTCTGAGGATAGCACTGCGCATAGCAAGTCGGGGTCATGCTGTCAGAGGGGCAGCGGCAACAGCGCGGAGGCACTGGTCAGGAGAGCCGGCCGTCGCCGGCGCGGCATGGGCACGCGCGCATCCGCTGCCGCAGGCTCCCAGCAGCCTCCCGCTCGCACGCAGCGCCCACCTGGCAGCCGCCCCTGTGCAAATTCCCAGCCGCAGGCAGGGCGCCGCGCCTCGCTCCGCAGGAGCGCGTCCGCGCAGGAAGCACTGCGCATGCGCCCGGGAGCGCTGCTGTGCCGGGGGGGCTGCCGCACATTCGCCGCACCGGGCAGCAGCAGGCAGGCCAGGTCGAGCTGCGCGGCATTGCGCGGCCCGAGCGCCGCCTGGTCCAGCAGCGCCGCCGCGTGCCACTCCGCCAGGCGCGCCGGCGGCACCGCAAAGCCCACCCTGCCGGCGGGGCCGGCGCGCGCTCAGGCGCCTCGCACATGCAGTGCCTGGTCGTGCGACAGCGCCGTTGCCTGCTCCGCCAGGCGCGCCCGCGGCACTGCAAAGCCCAGCTTGCCGGGTATGAAGCAGGCACAGTCACAAGACTCCGCAACGTAGCAAGCCTGTCCACTTTCTATGTAACTCCAAGATAGCTTAGGACCGCCCGCTAGCAACCCAGGTCAGTCCAGGAAGGCGTCCAGATGCGCAACGTCAGCAACCCCTTCACGCCTTGAGATACCTTCCAGAACTTGAACCCCTGCACAATCCCCTGCACAATCCCAGCCATCACAGGCCTTCCCCAATGGGCCTCCAGGTCCGCAAATGTTGGCGTTCGCCTCAGGCAGGGCCCTCGCCGGCACAGAATGCCCTTGCAAACCCCACACATCTCCGGCCAGCACCGGAAGGCCTCCAGGTCGGCGATGTCGGCGTCCACCAGCAGGTACAGCAGCAGCGCCAGCTTGTCGTGCCATGCGGCCTCGCCCGCGCCGCCGGCCAGGCAGGCGCCCGCCACGCCGCGCTCCAGGCTGGGCGGCGGGTACGCGAGCGGCGCGCCGCCCGCCTGCGGGGGCCGGCCAGATTTGGCACGGAAGCTTGCAGACATGTCAAGAGCGGCGCCGCCGCCTTGCTCCATGTCATTACCTCTCCACTGCAACGGCGGCCCCAGCCTCAGCGGTGCTGCGAGCGCACTGCGAGCCTCGGACACGCACCGTGCGCACAGCTACAGCTACTTGCGTGCCGGCGATGCCGGCGGGTGTGTCGGTGCCGCCGCCCTCGCCATGCTTGGTCTGGCGCAGCGCCAAGACAGGGCGCCGCCATCGTCGCGCTGCAGGGAGCGGCGGCGCGCGCCTGGCCCAGGCGCTGCAGCAGCGCGTGCAGGCATGTGGGCAGCGGGCGCAGGGCCGCGCGGCGCTTGCCCACGTCCGCGCGCCACTCCTGCTCCGACGGCCAGCGCGCCGGCCGCGCGCCCCAGCGGTCGTGCAGGCCATGCGCGGCGCACCAGTCCAGCACCTGCGGCGGGAACACCCGGGCCTTTGCCCGCTTCGCTCACGCCCTCCAGAGCTGGGCTGCCTTAGGCACGTTGCCTTGGATGCAGAGACTGACTGCACTCTGAAGTGCACACTGTATGAGATGGCGAGCCCCACAGGGCTGCGCTTCCGCGCGCACCCGCAGGCACTGCTGCAGGCGCAGCGCGTCGCCCAGCGCGCCGCCGGGGCCGCGCCAGGCGTCGCCGCCGGCAGCGTCCGGCCGCTCGCCGGCGGGCGCGTGCAGCGCGCGCAGCACCGCCACGAGCGCGTTCAGGCGGCCCAGCTGTGCGCGCAGCGCGCCCGCGTCGACCGGCCCGGGGCTCGCCAGCGCCAGCGACAGCCACGCGTGCACCTGCTCGCGCGCGGCCTGTCAATGAGTGTGCTGAGCCAGCCTGTGGCAACACTTGGCTCAATTCCGTACCAAAGCACAGCCAACCAGGCCCGCACGCGCCCGTGCGCCTACGGTGTGTCCATGCGGCATATGGCATCCAGCAGGATGCTGCCGTGGGGCGCCCGCGTGTAAGGCGCCCCTATAAAGTGCACGTGCCAACAACCTGTGGGGTTGGAGCACCCCGGCCTGCTGTATGTCTAGCAGCTGGCAGCTGCCTTCAGGATCCTTGCGAACGCATGCACCACAGCAGCCAAGAGACAGGGTGCCCTCAGTGGCTGATGGTCACGAAACTGTCATGGGACACACACGCTTCACGGCCAGGGTTATGTATCAGGCATGACAAGCAACCTTGTCACCCAGCGTGTCTGAGGGTGCACGGTCTGCGCGCCCTGCAGGGCGGAGCGGGGCACCTGCGCCAGCGCGCCGGCGGACCACTTCTTCACGCACTCGCCGTCCAGCAGGTACGCCTCCAGCGCATCGCTGCCGGTGACCCATTGCAGTCAGTGGCCAGCCGGGCCGAGCGAGGGATTGGGCTGAGCTTTCAGACAGGCACCCACAGCGGCCGCCGTGGAGCGTAGCCATATAGCCTTAGGCTGATGCTCTGGTCAAGCACGCGGCGCAGTGCTACTCAGCAGCCTGGGACAGTGGCCAATCGCCAGGCTGCTTGACACACTGGGTGAAGTACACTACGAGCGTCGCAGAGAGGGAGATACGTGCATGCTGCTTGAAACAGTAACAACAAGGCAGAAGAGCTGCGCACCTGGAGGTGTAGAAGCGGTCAGAGCAGACCTCAAACACGTAGTCAACTACAATGCTGCCCAGGCCGTGGCTCAACGCCACATCAAACAAGGCGTGCAGGCGCGACGCATCATCGCCCGCCGCCGCACCCGTCAGGCCCGCCGCGCGGCACTGCGCTTGCAGACGGTCCCACTTACGGATTCAGCAATCTACCAAAGCATAAAAGAGAAAGCTGCAAGGGAGGCTGCGTTGCTCAGCTGATCAAGAAATGCCAATGCCGTAGAACAGCCATGAGCATCAGCCCAAGCTGGTGGCCTGCCAGAGTGCACCGGCAGCACAAGCTACAGAGAGTACCGAGAGGCAGCAACACGTGCCTGCAGGAACAGCGTGTGCAGCACGCGCTTCCCGTCGCCGCCGGCGCGGGCAAGCTCCCGCGGCGGCGTGTCCGCCAAGCGCTCAAGCACTGACATCACCTCCGCCATCTGTCGGTGATGTGCGCACACACGCCTGCAAGCGGTAGGCTCCTGGCGCACTTCTGGCTTGTAAAGGCTAGCACATGATCTTAATCCTTGGGTATTTGCCTGGCACTGCAGACTGATGCCGCAGCTACAGCCCGCCACCAGGCGCGGCAACGAGGTGGAGTCCTGGTCCGGACGTTTCAGTTTCCAGGCATGTGAATGCTGGCCAAAACAGGCTCTTGTGCTCTGGCAAGTGGTCAGGTCGTGTACCCCACAATGCACTGTGCCGCTTGGACGTGGGCGTGGTAGCCGAGGTGTCTGCAGTATGGCAAGCATGCTGAGACAGCACAGCCACTACCATGCAACATGCGCGAATGCGACTCAGCAACCGCAGCGCTTGCACTGCCAGCGTCCAGCACAGGGTTGGCAGCGCCGCACTGGGCAGCTGAGGTGCAACAGGACGTGCGCCAGGCAGGATCTGGCACCCGCGTGCGTGTGGGCGTCGTCTCAGAGCAGGACGGTGTGGGCTCGAGCCTCAGGCAGCCTAACAGCTGACGCGCCGGCAGACAGCTCGAGCGAGGACGCCAGGTATTTAAATCTCAGAGTTGCATGGTCCTGTGCGGTGCTCTGCACTTGCACTGGCTGAGTTTTTATACTAGAAGGAACAGCAAGCCTCTCAGCATGCAAGCAAGCTTCAGCCCTAGGCTGCTTTGCTTCGCAGCCATCTTCTGTGCGCGCAATGCGAGACACTTTCCTTTCAGCGAAGCTACAGGGCGTGGCTGACACTGTGAGGACACTGCAGGGGAAAGGGGGAGAGCAGCAGCGGCGGCGGCAAGTCCGTTGGCTTCTACTCAGGCCTGTGCGGCAACAAGGCGATTGCAGACGAGCAGCTGGAGAGCTTTTCGGAGTTCTCCAAGGTGTGCGTGTCTCACTGCATGTACAAGTGTGTTGCACGAAGTCACTGCACGCTCCCCCACTTACTGACACCAGGTCCGCGTCCTGCCCAGGTGATGCACCAGGCCTCCGTGGCGTTCATCGCTGTGTCCGCCACCAACCTCATCCTCACTTTCTCTGAGGTGTGGACCTTACGGGCGTGAGAGCAGCTTATGCATTCTGCACGTCACGCTCTGATGAGAATGCCTGGCCTGCTCCGCTGACGAAGAGGGCGTGGGGACAGTCTGGCGGCAAGCTGCTGACGCGCCCGTTCTCTCTGCTGGGGAGCATCACGGTGCGCCCCGCTTGTCTTGCCTCCCGCGACATGCAGTGCGAAGCCGTCGACTTGACCTGCTGCACTCAACATCAAAAAAATTTTAATCAGAGGCAGCTCGTCTGGCTCTCACCTGCTTTGAGCAAGCTTGTGGCGTTGCTGGCTTGCGTGGCACTCAACTGCCTGGATGGCGCCTAGGTTGGCAACTTTGCTTTCTGGCTGGACAGCCTGCTCGTGGCCGTCCTCGCCGAGTATGGGGCCCGCGCGTTCTACCAGGTCTGCCCCCCACCACCGAGCTAGGTGAGGTGCACAGCTCCTGTGCACCAGCCCGAGTCGCCGCTCGAGCCTGGTCACGTGGGTGTGCAAGTGGAACTCAATGGCAGCCTGTTGCTTAGTGCTTATGTGACCCTGCATCAGAAGGAGTCTTCCAACACTGCGGCACCTGCAACTCTTCCTCATGGCCTTCCCATGCATCAGTGCCAAGTGGCTGCCTGGAGGAGCACGCATTGCGTCAAGCTGCCATCCTCACCATGGCGGGGCCGCGGTCAGGTGTCCAAGAAAGAGAGCAAAAACAGGATACCACTGATATTCCAGGTGCGCTGCCGCTCTGCTGTGACGCCCCGCTAGCTTGGACCAGCCGGGGTGCGCAAGCAGCAGCAGCAGTGGCTGAACGCGCGGCTGCTGTGCGCATGCGTGGAGTGCTGCAGCCACGCTCACTGTTATGCATTGGGATTCACTGGTCACGCGAACCGTGACTGCACTGCCTTGATGCTTGCAAGTGTGAACCGGTGTACAAACACAGGGCAGCGTTGGAGTGCTGGCAGATGCGGCCATGGTGTGTGCCCGCCTGCAGGGCATCGGCCGGCTCACGCTGTCGTTCCAACAGCTCGCGGTCGCGGCTATGAGCATCGGCGCCATCCACACGCTCCAGGCCGCCTCCGTGCACCCGCCCATCACCCGCCTGGCTTCCGGGCTCTTCTTCCTCATCGGCGGTACGCCCCCGTCCTGCGCATCCAGCCTGGCATCCTGGTTCCCGGCCCTGGTGCGAGTGCCGGCCTTGCGCAGGAGTGCGCGCGGTTGCGCTGGCATGGCTGGTGCGCAGCCACGGCGGCGACATGGACGATGGCGAGCTGCCGGCCATGATCGAGATGGTGAAGAAGGGCCGCGGAAACCGCGTGGAGCGCTTTGCCGTGAAGCTGGTCCTGGGTGAGCACCTGGCCCGGCCCTGCCTCTTGCGCGATCCGGCAGGGCTATGCTATTATGAGTGCTAAGACAGGAAGAGGCTGTGTGGAAGCGGGCAGCTGCTTGCAAGCACTGAGCGCATGCAGCTGGGTGCGGTCGCCAGCTTGCCACTGCTGTGCCACACTTTGGCTGTCTCATCAAGGCGCCAAGGTGGCGGCTTAGCCACCAGTGCATGGCTAGCATGTTGGTCCTCATCCAACGCATGCAGCCCTGCGTCGGCTGTGTAACACTGGCCAGCTGGGAGGTGCCTGGGCGGGAGGCTATGTCATATTCAAGTGGCACTGATGCTGTGCCATGCAGGCCACATCCTGGCGTTTGACGCGCCGAAGGACAGCAAGCAGCAGGTGCGGTGCGGTGGCCATGCAGCCAGTTGATGTATGCGGCTTTGCTGCATGCCAAGACGTAGGCGCGGAGTGCTGCCCGTCTGTAAGACTGTTTATGCAAGCTCACCGGCCTGGGGGTTGCACTGTGTCACACGCGGGCGCAATTACTCACCACACGGTTGCAAGCCATGCTGCAGAAATGCCCCCAAGAAAGCAAGCCTTCATTGCGCGTTGTTGCGCAGAATGGCAGCAGCAGCGAGAATGGCGCCGGCCAGGAGGCTAGCTCGTCTGGTGACAAGGCTGAAGGGGCGGAGGAGTACGAGTTTACAGGTGCCGTACGATGCTGTGTAAGTGAATGCTTGGATACATGGTGTGCGCAGGATGCGCAAAGCCGTGCATGGTCCTTTACTCTGATTGCCTCGTGTCCATGTGTGTGACCTGCGTTGCTGTGCTAGACATCGAAGATCTCTGTGTTCACCGCTTGTGGGGGCGCAGGCGGGGAGGCGCAGCTGCTGCGCATCGCAGTGGATGCCATGCACACCTGCGGGCTGGCTATGGCCATCCAGGGCCTGGCGACGGGGCTGCTGGGTGCGCAACAGCCTGCGCTGCAGCAGAGTGGAAGCCTCCAGGCAGTGTCAGGTGTACATACCAAAAAAAAAAAAATCTTCACGCGCAGCTTGCCAAGAGCCAGATGGATGCGCGCTAGCAGGATGTAAGCTAACGTGGGGATGCACAGCCGGCTTGAGATAGGCAGGCGGGGTGTGGCCATGGGTCTGGCCGTGCTGTGTGCTGAGCAGTTTTGGCATGCGCAGGTTTGGCGCATGGGCTCAACGGCAGCGTTACCAACGCCTTCAACATGGTGCGGCGCTCATGAAGCTCGGGAGAGCAGTCAGTTCTGCTCAAGTTCAAACTGCACCTTACCAAGGCCGCGCAGTGTTTGCCTTACCCTGCGCACCGCCAATCACCTGGCATTGCTGTCGAGCGGCCCTGATGCGCTTGTTCGTTTACGCGCCGGTGTTGCAACAACGTGCGGCTATCCACGGCCCGCCCTCCCACCAGCTGCGCAGCACAGCAGGCGGCCGCGCGCGCAGGGTTACAACGGTGTGAGCAAGGGCCTGATGGCCTCGTTCATCTTCAGCGCGTCCGAGCGCTTTGACCGCGCGGTGGCGGAGCCGGGCGACAACATCACCAACCTGCTAAAGGGCCTGAGCAAGGAGGGGGGCCTGGGCAAGCTGTTTGCGCAGCTCAGCACGCTCGCGTGGGCCGTGGCCGCGTCGCAGGCGCGCCCATGCCAACGCAGAGCAGCAAGAGCCCAGACCTTGTGCTGATTGGCTGCATGTTGCTTATGAACTGGAAGTCGATTGGATAGTTGCGGCAATATAATAGCTGCCACTAGAGACTGTTTGGCTGAAAGCTGACAAGAGGCCAGGCAGAGCTCTCAAGCGTGGAAGCTGACACGCAGGTGTTGCAAACGGTGGTACCCTTCCTGAAGGACAGCACGGCTGCAAACATGGCTCTCAGCGCTGGCGTGGGCCCCATCGCCAAGGCGCTGACAATCGTGCAGAACGCTCTTGTGGGCTTTGGTTGAATGCAATTCGTGCTGTGTTTCAGCAATTCTTTATATCACCCTTGAAAATTGCGTGTTTCAGGTGTATGCTGATGGTGCCCCAATGTACAATCATGCTGCGTGAATTGTGCGAGCTGAGGTACCTGAGCACGGCTCTGTATAGGAGTGCAGGCACTACAATTTTTTGAAGGTGGCCTGAAATGAATGAATGAGTTACAGCTGGCTGTCAGCGAACTCTGGCTGAGAAGGTGGAAAGCTGGTATGGCTGGAATGTAATGGCCAGAAAGCTGCTCCATCTCAAGAATTGACTGTTTAGGTCAGGGGTGCGTTACACATCTTTCAAGAACATGCATGGTGACGCGTCTGCCATTGAGTGCAATGTGCATAAGCTAGTTCGCTCAAAGTTGCTAGCGCCAGGTGCAGCGTGTCGTCTGGCCAGCTGAGTTTGTGTGGTGTAGAAAGACGGCCTCAAGGACTTCTCATCTCTGTATAGCGTCTGGCTACAGGCACTGCTCTTGTCTCCGCGCGCCACTTGCGAACCAGCGCCGCGCGCATGCAAGAGAGCAATGGTGCGGTGCAGCTAGGGATGTCACTGCGTTCCGCCTGCATGGAAAAGCGTCCAGGCATGGAGCAATCACGGAGCACTTCATGTGAAGTGCCGGCGGTGGCTGCACTCACCGGTGTGGCATTTGCCGCCCAACCAATGCTTGCTCACTTCTTTCACGGCATGCTCTGCCAACCCGCCGCAGAAGCACCTGTTCACGCTGAGCGAGGGCCTGGGCACGGGCGCGCCCGTGTTCGCCTGGAGCGGCCGCGGCGAGCTGCTGGCAGGGGCCGGACAGCCGCGCGCTGTGCTGATCTTTGCGCGCGGCGGCGACCTGCTGGACACACTTGAGCTGCCCGGCCCCGAGTTCCCCTTCAGCGACAGGCTGCCGTCCGCGCGCCAGCTGCAGGCGCCGCCGCAGCCTGCCCACGGCTGCTCTTCGGTTTCCCTGTTAGCCAAGCCCCCTGGCCGACCTTTCAGCTGGGGATATCCAGACACGCTTGCGCTGCTCGGCCCCGGCTGTCCCAGCAGCAGCTGGCACACCAGGAGCAGGCACAGGGGTCGCGTGTTCTCAGCAGCTGGAGGCAGCGAGCTTGCTGCCCCAAGCTGCTGCCACAGCAGTGTGCACACCTTGTTGCAGCTGGGGTCGAGGGAGGTGCAAGACCTGTTAGCGGCGCACGCAGCCGGGCGCTCCAGAGGGAGCCTCTTCATTTGCTGTGTGGTAAAGGTGCTTGGTGTCAAGCTTTGATGCCAGGCAGGGTGTCTGCAGCGCGCAGTGGGCTCCAGACGAGCAGCGCCTAGCAATCCTGCCTCGCGGACAAGCCTTCGCCTTGGTCTATGACGCGGCGGAGCGCGAGCTCTGCCGCGTGCCTGTCTGCCGCTCTGTGCGCCCTACTCTCTGCGGTGGTCATGCGCTCTGCATGGCAGACCAGCATGCACAGAGTGTGAATGGCTGGCCCCTAATGCTATGGAATGTGTCTGCTCCACTGCAAAACCTGTCTGCAGCAGGTGTCGCATGTGCACACGCGCCTAAGTGACTTCCACCCTAGATCGTCCAAGTCGCCTGCTGCACTGCCATGTTTGTGTGCAGCACTGCATGCGCGCAGCGCGTGCAGGCGGTTGCTGTTGAGTACTCAACCACGAGGAAAAGCATGCTGTGAACACAGCGCTCATGCATTGGGGTAGGGCAACGCGGCCGGCGTGAGCGCAGCAGCGCGCCGCTGGCAACTCTGCGGCCCCTCGGCGCTGCCAGATGCAGCCACCTCGCTCGAGACGGGAGGCGCGGTCCAGACGGCGCCACGCTGCGCACCGCGCGCAGGGCAGCGAGGCCGCGCGGCTGGCCTGGGCGCGCGGCGGCGCGCTGCTGGCACTGTGCGACGCGCGCGGCGGCCTGGCGCTGCATGACGCGGCCACCGGCGGCTCCCTGACGGTCCTGGACCGGCATGCGCGCGGCGTCACCTGCGTGGGCTGGGGCGCGGGCGGCTGCCTGGCGCTGGGCGGCCGCGACTGCCAGGCGCGCGGGCCCAGTCGCGGCATCAGCCAGATTGCGCCAGACATGTGTGCAAGGCACCAAGCGGTCTGGATGCAAGCTGGTCCGCAAACCTTTTTGTCCCGACAAACCCCGATACGTTTCATGTGCATATCTACCCCACTTCTCTTGTCAGGGTGCCGCACCTGGCAGGAATACCTGCAATATTGTGTAGCTGAACGGAAAGAGTGGCATAACAACGGCTGGACCATACCGAGTTCACCAGCCTGGGTGTCTGCTTGGGTGCAGGTCAGTGTGAGCGAGGACGGGGCGGCTGACATGCACCGCGCCTGGGACGTGCGGGGTGAGCCGCGCGAGCTCGCCTTCCGCGAGCGCGAGGGCGGCGCCGCCGGCGCTGTGTCCGTCAACGTGGCCGGCCGCAGCGTCTGGGTCTTCGAGGCGCGCGCCCTTGATATGTTTTGTGTCTGCATATCTTATGTGTGGCTCGAGCAGTAAGAACTGCAAAGTACCAAGCGATTTGAATCCGTGTGTGACAGCGCGTGCATGGGAGCATGCACGGGGTTGTGCAATCCTGCTGCTGCAGCTGGGCAGCGTGGCTCGCGGCGCAGGGCGCGGCAAGCCCCGCTACCCAGCCAAGGCATGCCCAGGTCATACGTCCATACTTTTTATCCTTCTTAAAGTGCACAATTTTATGCGCCCAAATAAGGGACGCGCGGCGCTGCAGCTGGGCGGCGAGGCGCGCGGCGCGGACGCGGCGGTTGATGCGGCGGCGGCGCCGCAGGAGCTGCGCTTCGCGGACAGCCGCGGCCTGGTGGCGCGCCACGCTTGGCTGCCCGGCGGGCGGCTGCTTGTCGGCTTCAGCACGGGTGGGCGCCCTTCAACCATGCAGCGCAATGTCGTGGCTTGCAGCGCCCGCAGCTGGACCCCAGCTCCTAGGCCTCTGCGCAGGCATCAGGCGTACATGAGAATAACGACCTGTCAAGCTCCGTTGCAAGAGGGGCTGCTCGCCATGACACCCTGCTGCCCTTCAGCCTGGCTGTGCCGCATGTCGAACGAGCCGATGCGCCAGATGCGTGGCGGCCTCCCCCAGCCACCGCTCCAAGGGTTGCTGTATTCGCAGAGAGAGGCTGGCGAGTTGGCTCCTGTATGCAGGGAGCGTGGCGCTGCTCGCCGCCGGCGGCCCTGTCCCAGGCCATGAGCTGTCTGCGCACAAGCTGCTGGAGGCGGGCATGGCGGACATGGCGCTCTCCCCGGACGGCTCGCTCGCGGGTGCGCTGCCGACTGCATGACGCCGCACACTCATCTCGCAAGTTGCTTGGCGCTGCTCCTGGTGTGTCATCTCGGGCTGAGCCGCAGCTTGACTGGGGGTCCAGATGGCAGCCAGGGCTGCGGTAGGTCATGTCTTTGGCACCACGAGCTCCGTACACCTCTTGATGAACCGCACTGGACCGTGATGCTTGCATCTGGCCCGCACGGATCGAGGCGCTTGCATGGTGCTGGGCGTAATGCCCTACACAGCGCTTGCATCGCCCAGCGCTGGTGGGCGGCACGGGGTGCGCTTCCTACGTGCGCTCCCTGCAGTCCGCGGCGCCAGGCGGGGGGCTGCGGAAGCCCCGGGGCAGAGCCGTGTTACCCCGGACACCTGCGCCACCGGAGCCACAGGGCTGGATCAACCCCAGGCAAAGGCGCCTGCATGGCGCTGCACCATTGGATGCAACCGGGGTAACTACCCTAATCGCTAAGCTTACCTCACACCGTGGCAAATAAGAGGCCGCATGCGGCGCGCAGCGCTGGCGGGCGGCGCAGAGGTGCGCTTCCTGCGGCTCGCGGAGCCCGGCGGGCAGCTGCGCGAGCCGCGGGGCAGCGCGCTGGTGCTGCCGCCGGGCGCCGCCGCGGCGGGCGCCGCCTGGTCGCCGGACGGCCACCTGCTTGCGCTGGCCACGCAGGTGCCGAGCGGCGCCCGCTGCGCAGGCGCTGCCCTACGGCAGGGCACTGGGTCCTGCATGCTCACCGCTGCCCCGGTGTGGTCATGCCAGAAACGAGGCTCGGTCCGACCTTTGGGGCACAGCCCGGCTGCGCATCTACCACATCACAGGCCTCCACATGTTCGAATTATTGCGTCCACGGCAGCAACAGAGCCAGAACTCCGATACCCCAGGCTGGTGGTCAACCTGAGCCTCCTGTGCGCCCAGGACGGCTGCCTGCGTGTATACCTGGCCGCGCTGCCGGCGCTGGCGGCTGCGCACGGCGACCGCGTCGCCTGCCTGAGCGCGCTGCGCGAGGTCACCGTCAGTTGCCTGACCGCACCTGGCGAGGACGACATGTCAGCCAGCTGCTTGGGTGGCAGCGCCGAAGCGGGCGCTGCGGCAGCCGCGGCCGGCAGCGCTGCGGGGGGTGCTGATGCGTGGGTCGGAGTGGCCCGCGGTTGCGGCAACGGCGGTGGGGGTGAAGGTTTTAGGTTTAGGGTTCTGGCTACTGTGGGCCTGCCCGCTGAGCCGGCGCTGCTGGCGCTGGGCCCGGCGCACCTCGCGGCAGCTGCTGGCGACCAGGCACGGCCCATCTTAGTATGTGCATGCTGGCTGATACTAGTTGTCAAGGTGGCTTGACCTCTTTGCATTCTGTAGGCATAGGTTAAGGATGCACTGCAGACCCTCGCAATGCCATTCAGCCACGCCCTACCCACCATGTGGTAACAGGAGCTTGTGGCGACGCAGGCGTGGGTTTATCCGCTGCCAGGCAGGGCAGGGCCGGCGAGCGTGCCTGTGTGCAAGCGGCACGCGGGCCGGGTGGAGGCGCTGGCTATTAACGCAGACCACGTCGCTGTGCTGTGCCAAGGTGGCTCCCACACTGTCACGTCCTAGCCGTTGCTGTTGTCTGCCCTCCGGCCCCTCGAGTATTGTAATTTGCTTGTCAATTTCCAGCAGGACGGCCTTGGCAAAAGGTGGTGTCCGCCAGAGCGTCAGGACTGACACCATGGGTACTGGGGCAGGGTCGTGTGGACAGTCAGCAGATACCTAGCCGCATGTTTGCAGTGTTAGGGAAGCCTGTCCAGAACCCTACGGACATGGCATTGACAGCTTGAGGATGATGCACAGGTCCTTGGCTGCTCCGCGCAGGCAGGATCTGGGTCCACTACCTGGCTCCTGCCGCCGCCGGTGCGCCTGCAGCTGAGCCGCAGGCAGGCCTCGATAGGACCCTGACCCTGCCGCCGCCGGGCGCGCCCGCGGACGTCGCCTGCCTCGCGCTGAGCGCGCACTTCCTGGTGGCCGGCACGGCCTCGGGCGGGCTGTGGTGCTTCGCGTGCGCGCCGCGCGCGCCGGTCGCCGAGGCGCGGCACGCCGGCGGCGGCGTGCGCCGCGTGTGGCCGCAGCCGGCCGGGGTCAGGCGCGCTCGCCGCGCCCGGCACTCAGCTCCTGCCAGCCCGTAAGCAGGGCCCGCCCGTCTGGCACTTCAAGCGGCTTGAAGACCACTGTGCCTGCGCTTGCAGCGGGGGGAAGCCTGGGGCGGGCTCATTCGCTGCCTGGAACCCCGTGCTGAGCGAGGCCAGTGCTGTGCCGTGTCTTAACGCCGCGAGGCAACGCTTCCTGCCCGGGACGAGGCGCGGGGCGGCGGCCGCAGGGCGCTATTCCAGGACAGCCACGGCGCAGTGCACCTGTTCAGCGCGCTGGACGGGCGCATGCTGCGCGTGCCGCTTCCGCCGGCCGCGGGCGACCTCATTGCGGCCCTGTGGGACGGCGCCAACTGCAACTGCGCAGCGCTCGTCTCGGGCCGCCCCGCACCGGCATCCGCAGCCGCGCTCTCCGTGCACACGCTCGTCTATGCGCCCGTCGGCCTCGACGGGCCAGGTGGGCCCGGGCGACCCCCTGCCGAGCCCGCTGCACCTAGCGCATGGCACTCTGCTTGCGCCTGTTTGTGCGTGCGCGCGCCTGGCGTGCCATGCAAGACGCTGGAGCGCATACACTGGATAGCAGCTACCTAAGAGCCTGGCAATGCAGGAGTTCTGCTTGAAAGGAGGATGCTTTCGCAGACCATGCTTGTATGGGGGGCATGAATGTGCAGCGTAGGTCGAATGGTGTAATGTGTGTTTTTTTTTTACCAGAACGCTGACTAAGCGATGCGCTGCCTTTGGCAACGGGCATGCATTCCATGCAGATTGGCGGCAAGACGTACATGGACTGACGCATATAGTAACCTTTCAGATCTGGCTGCAGGCGTGGGCATGGTGGGCAGCCAGGCGCTGCCGGCCGGGCACACGCCGCTGCTGCTGCGCGCCGGCGTGCTGGCCTGCCGCACGGCCGCGGGCGCCCTGGCCGCCGTGCTGCTGGACACGCATGCGCCGCTCAAGGTGCCTGGCCTGCAGCAGGGCAGACCACCGCTGACAGCCTGCACTCGATAAATGTATACCTCCTCTACAGTTATTTGACAGGAATGTGCCACAAATTTGTACGCCTGCAGAAGCGCAAGGACACTGCACAAGAGCCGGCACACCGCAGCTGCGGGTGCTTGTAGGTCACAAGCGGCCTGCCCGCGCAGGACGGCGTCGGCACGGGCGCGCGCGGGGAGGCGCGCCTGCGGCAGCGCCTGGCGGCCGCGCTGGCGCTGGGCGCGCTGGGGCCCGCGCGCGCCGCCGCGGAGCTGCTGGCGGAGCCGGCCGCGTGGCGCGCGGTCGGGGCGGCCGCCGTCGGCGCGCTGGACGCCGATCTGGCCGCCAGGTGCGCGCTCGCTGGCGCCGCGCTCGCAGTCCGTGCGGCATGGAGTGGCTGATCGGCGTGCCGTCCAACCTGGTCGGGGATGAACCTGGTGATGAAAGCCCGGGTTGCAGGAGGCGTCCGGCAGCGGTGCTGGGCGGCGCCTAGCTGCGCCGCAGTAAGCGAGGCTGCAGCGGGCCCAAACGTGCAGTAGGCTGCGGCTCACTATGAGGCCAAACTCGACCGCGAGAACCGCGTAGCGCGCTTACAGTTCGTCAGTATCAAGCACCGGCGCCCGCCTGCTCGAGCAGGTGCTACCTGAGCGCGGGCGACGCGGGGCTGGCGCGCGCGCTGCGCGCGCTGAGCGGCTGCGAGGACCGCGCGCTGCTGGCCGGGCACCTGGTGGCGCTTACGTCGCCCGACGCCGACCGCGCCCAGGCGCGCGCCTGGATGGGCACTGGCGTTTTGGTGTTCACACGCTGTGTAATCTTGGATGGTCGTGGTTGTAGAGCACGCGTGCGGCGCGGCGTGCGCGGCAGCTTGCCCGTACGCGCCGCCGCAGAGCTGCCTCATAGGCCCCTGTCAGCCTGCTTCAACCCCGCAGCCGGGCTGCTTGCACGGCGGGCCGCCCCACCTCGGTGCCAGCCCAGCGCTGTGCAGCAGGCCGCCCATGCTGGGCGCTCAGGTCACGGACGGAGCCGCGCGCGCAGGCGCTATTCCTGGCCAGCAGCCAGCCGGCGGCGGCCGCGGCGCTGCGCGCGCGCCTGGGCCAGTGGCCGCTCGCGCTGGCGCTGGCGGAGCGCCACGACCCGCGCGCCGTCGCGCAGCTCTGCTGCCAGCACGGGCAGGCGCGCGGCGTTCCACACGCGACATCAGTCACCAGACGGCAGGGGGCTTTGCGCCCTGTTCGGAAGCCATGCTTCATTCGCCAATTATGCCAGCTCCGTGCAATGCGTGACATGCGAATGGACGCTTGCGGGACGAGCGGAGCTCCTTGTAGTGCAGCAGCACATACACCGATCTGCTGCTTGCTCTGCCCCGGCGTGGCCGCGCGAGTCATCGCCTGCCTGTGACTGAGCACTGTCGACCCTCCGACAGGCGCTGGAGCGGGCTGGCGACCACGCAGCAGCCCGCGCCGCGTTCGAGCGCGCGCTGGACTTGGGCGCCGAGCCACACCCTATGCAGCCCTGCGCCGCCGACCCCGCCGCGCCCGCGGCGCCCGTCGGGCAGCACGGCGGCGGAGCGGCAGGGGCCCTGGCTGACGAGGCGCCGCCCAGCCTGACGGCTGAGGAGGTCGCGGCGTCGCTGGGCGGCCTGGCGCGCGCCGCGCTGCGCGGGGGGGACCTGGACCTGGGGCTGCGCGCCGCGGCTGCAGCTGCCGACGCCGCGCTCAGCCTGGCGTGCGCGGGCATCCTCGAGCGCCAGGGCCGCCTGGAGGTGCGCGCGCCGCACAGCGCAGGCCCATTCATCTGCCTACCCTAACCTACCCTATCCTACCTCGCCGAGCTGGTACCGATAAGCAGAGCCCTAACCTCGAGCGCCAGGGCCGCCTGGAGGTGCGCGCGCCACAAAGCGCAGGGCTATGCATGACAGTCACGGCGTTGCACGGCTGCCTGCGCTTGATCATAACTCCCGTTCGGAAAGGAAATTAGAGCCTGTGCCCTGACTCTGGGCGGCCGCCGAAGAGGCCGCCGGGCGTACCGTTGCGCGCGCGGCGCCGCGAGACACTCTGGGATGCCAGGATCAGCGTCTGGCAGAGACGCAGGGCCCTTGTCCCGGAGTGTGACAAAACGCCTGGTGGCCGGGGCGGGTCAGGCTGCAGCGGGTCTCTGCCTGGAGGCCGGCGACGGCGCGCGCGCCGCCGAGCTGCTCATCCGCGCGGGCGCGCTCGACCGCGCGGCGCCGCTGGTCGCGGCCGCGGCCGCAGCGCCGCTGCACGCCGCCTTTGCGCGCGCGTGCGAAGGTGCGGGCGCTGCCTGATGCAGCGCGCCGCGGCGCGCTCTTGTGAGCGGCACGCGGTGACTAGGCGAGCTCTGACATGCAGTGTGGCTGTAGCTGTGACTGGGACTGCGCCGTGTCCTATTCGGGGGTGTCGCGGAGGCATGGTTCGGCTGCATGTTCGCCCACGGGAGAGCTCGAAGGGGGTGCTTGGCTCATCATGCCCAGCTGACCAGGAGCGGGTCGTCCGCACGCCTGCTGCGTCCTGCGTCTGTGGTGTGCAAGATGGGCTGTTGCTGTTGCTGCTGTGCAAGGGTCTGGCATGAGAGCGCGTCCGTGAGGCCTGGTGCTGTGCAGGGGCGGGGCGGCCGCAGGAGGCGGCTGCGGCCTTCGAGGCGGCCGGCGACGCGCTGGCGGCGGTGAGGGCGACGCTTGCGGCGGATCCTGACAAGGGTCATGCAGCGGCCGCCGCGCTGGCGCGCCGCCTGGGCAGCCCGGCAGCGGCCGCCGCCGCCGCGCCGCACTGCCAGGCCGCGGGCGACCATGCGGTGCGCAAGCTGCCCGCATGCCCGGCCCTGCCCGGCACTGCGACCCTGCCCGGCACTGCGCGCAGGCTGCAGGCTATCACAGCGCGCCAGCGCGCACAGGCGCCCTGTCCTTGCTGCCCGTCACGCTTCACGGGCGCTTTGCCTGCAACAGTGCGACGCCGCCTCCTTGCTCTGAACGATGTCCTTAGGTTAAATACTTTGTGCATGTTACGTCATGCATCTCATTGTCATTGGCGGCTGCATGTAGCAGAACAATTGCAAGTCTCCAAGTTGAGACCACTCGAGCGCAATGCTGCAGCTGGTAGCTTCAAAGCTATAGGCGCCGGCTCCATGACGTGAGCAGAAGCTCCCGCGTGGCTCGTAGCTGACACGCCTAGAACATCAACACCTGACGCGACCCTGCCGTGTCGCTGCCGCAGGCCGCGGTGCAGCTGCTGCTGCTGGCGGGCCAGCCGGAAGCGGCGTTCGCGGCCGCGCTGCAGCACCGCGCGCTGCCGGCCTTCGCGGCCGGCCTGGGCGACGACGGCCCGCCGGCGGACTACGAGCGGGCGGCCGCCGCGCTGGAAGCGGCCGGCGACTGCGCGGCGGCGGCTGCGCTGCGGGGCCGGCGCGGGCAGCCGCTGCGAGCGGTGGGCCTATACATCCAGGTGGCGCCCGGCGGGCGCGGGCGCTGGACGACCGGCAGGCATCGAGCCCGCATGTAGAGAGCGGTGGCGCACAAAACTACCTGAGGGGAGAGCGTGCTTGCCAGTGGGGTCTGCTGGGTTTGGTTGTAAAGTCACAGCCTAAGGCGTGAGTGGATGCATCACAGCAGCAGCGGCTGCAGCGGCGGTCGCTCGCGTGTGCGCGTGCCGCTGGCATGCCCAACCCATTAGGTCATGCGCTTCCAGCATGCGTCGGCGCCCGCACAGAGGGCTAGTCCCGCCCATGAGGCGGCCGGCCGGCGGCGCAGGCGGGCGGCGAGGCGCTGGCGCGCGCGGCGGCGCTCGCGGTCGCCGCCGCCGCCGGCGGGGACGCCGCGCCCGCGGAGCTCCTGGACGCGCACCTGGAGGCTGCAGCGACTCATAACCCCGTGCAAGATACGGGGCTCCACTCGGGGGCACCGCATGAGGGCGCGCAGCCGGCCGCCGCGGCCGGGGCGCCGGCCGCAGACGCCGCGGCGGCGCCTGCGCGCGGCGCCGGACCCGGGGCTGAGTTGGGGTCGGAGCGCGCGGGGGCGGCACTGCGGCTGTTCGACCTGCGGCTCGCGCTCGGGCAGCCCGAGGGCGCCGCGGCGGCGGTTGTGGCGGCCGCGGATGCTGCGCAGTGCGCGGGCGACCTCCAGGCGCGCACCTGCGGCCTTTGCTCACATGCGCATGTCGCAGGTGAGCCATGTGTCAGGGATGTCACCGAGGCATCTCCCGTATTGCCCTGTGCAGCTCTACAGCATGGAGCAGGTGGCAAACACACAAGGATGGGCGGCAGATTGAGTGAGGGCAGCGGCACAGGCTCTAGTGCATCACCCTCCAACTGCATCTCTGGTGAGGTAGCGCAGCGGTTCCGTGCGGCCCCTGAGGCATGGGGCCCGCGCTTTCTCGGCTGCGCACAGCGACGCTCACGTCTGCCCGGGCGCGCGGCGGCTGCGCCGCTGAGCCCCGGCGCAGCTGCCGGCGGCCCTTTCCAGGTTGCCGGGGACATGTACCTTCCGATTGGCTTCTGCAGGTTGTAAAAAGCAGAAATATATATATATATAAACATAGGTGAGCATTAGGTGCTCAAAAATTTGATATTGACTATATTCAGTATCTCATGCCAATTTCCTCGTAAGCGCGCCTGTTTCGCCCTGGGCGCAGGCATAACAGCCCTGCAGACATGCATGTAGCGACGCCGCAGCAGCACTGCCATTGGGGTCTCATGCGTCAAAGGCAGGCAGCCGGGGCCCGGCTGGCTGGCGCCATGCGACAGCAACAACAGGCTGATCTGTGCATTGGGCCAGGGCGCGTCTTGGACGCACACGAGGGTTTTATGGGTACTTTGAGAGGCGGGCAACTAGGCATGAAGGTGCGACCCGCCCCAAGCAGACCGACGTTGCCCTGCGGCTGAGCATATGCAGGGTGTCGGCACGATGCGATCCGGAACGTCGGCGGCCGCCCACTGTGTGATGTGTCCTGAACATTTCATCTACCATCCTTTGGGGACCGGCAGTGTCTTCGCGCTGATGGGGCCGAGGCTGCCCTGTTGCCCTGCACACCCTCAAGAGGCCAAGTGCAGTTCCTCACAGGGGCACGCTCACTAGTAAGTTAAACATGGCGGCAGAGCAGGGCGCGCATGCGGGCCTGCTGGCGGCTTGGCGGTCCGCCGCGGCCGCCGGCAAGCCCGTGCCCGGCGCGCTGGTGGCCGCGCTGGGCGCCGCGCACGCGGCGCTGCTGGCGCCGCGCCTCGCGCGCATGGGCAACTGCGAGGCGCGCACGCCCCCGGCCGCCTCCGTGGGTGGCACTCGTGACGGCGACAGACGCACACACCGTGTGGCCATGTGCACTGCCATATTCCTCATATGGTAATCATGCCATCCAAACCCATCCTACCCACCCTAACCCTTGAACATGCGCACAGCTCCATGTCCAGCGCGGTGGTATTTCTCAGAGGTTGGTAAATCCAGCCTCCTGCACCACCGCGCCTGCTTATACGGAGAGGCATGCTCGCACGGAGTGCATTCCCCGCGCGAGCCGCTGCAGCGAGCAAGAGCGGGGCTGGCCCCGCGCTGACACGCCCGCAAAGAGTGCATCCCCCGTGGGCCGCTCGAGCGGCTGAAGCAAGCAGGAGCGGGGCGGGCGCAGCGCTGACACGCGGCCGCGAGCGCAGGGCGCTGCGCGGTTGCTCGCGCGCTGCGCGCGCCGCGCCCTGCTGGACGCGCCAGGTTCCGGTGCGGCGCTCGCAGCGGCGGCGGTGGGCGCCTGTGCAGCGGCCGGCATGCGCGCGAGCGCCTTCAGTCTGGCGACTGCTGCGCTGCGGACCGGCCGCGCTGATGCGCTGCCCGCCGAGCAGCGTCGGCTGCTGCAGGCCGCAGCGCGCCAGGGCGAAGGGTGCGCCGGTGGCGAGTGCCATGACATGCTCTGGCGGCTGTGTTGGAGGCACCAGGCAGGCTGCTGCTGCATGGCTGCTGGCGGCCGGGGCTGCTGCGCGTCATCTCTGACCCCTCAAAGTCATCACGCCGCCCAGCCAGCTGCAACCAACATATTGAATCAACATTTTGCACCCGACCTCCTCGACACGCTGTCGCTCCTTGGCAACACGGAGCGCGGCTCGCCATCTGCCCTGCCGAGCATCCCTGCCGCGCACGTCAAGCTGTGCGTATCTGTAAAGTTGCAAGGACGCTCTGGGACATGATGCGCTGCACGGCCTGCACGCCATGCAAGGGCGGCCGCGAGGGTGGAGGTGATGCGGCGCAGCGAGGCGGAGGCGGCGGAGGCGCGCTGCGCATGCGTGTTCTGCGGCGCGCCCGGGCCCGAGACCGAGCTGGCCTGCGCGGCGTGCGGCAGCTGCATCCCCTTCTGCATCGCCACAGGCGCGCGCCCTGAGCGCTCCCATAAGCATTGTCGGGCTCCCTCAGCAGGCTTGTAGGCAGGGCGGGGGTTGCTGCGCCGGCCGCCTGCCAGGCAGTGTCAGGCTGCAGCAGGGTCGCGCGTCTTCACGCCACTGTGCACATGTTCATCACTGTCAGCACGCGGTGCATGCAGTCTGCGCACTGCGCGCGCGTGCGGGCAGCTGGGAGCCTCTGCCCCGCTCGCTTGGTCAGGCGGGCGCTCCCGTCGCGCAGCCATGCCCGGAGTGAGGGGCGATGCGGGCTGCCGGGCGCGCGCGCAGGCAAGCGCATGCGCGCGGAGGGCTGGGCGGAGTGCCCCAGCTGCGGCTTGCCCGCGCGCGCCGGCGCCTTTGCCGCGCTGCTCGCCGCGCAGCCCGAGTGCCCCGTGTGCCGTGCGGCCGTGCACCCTGTGGACGTGGCCGCCGTGCCGGGCCTGGCGGAGCGGCGGTTGAAGGCATACAGGGGCTGAGCGGAGGGATGTGGACGATAACTGGCAGCTGAGGTGCTTCATGCATGCACGCATGGAGAGGCGTCCCATTGCAGCCTCGGCTTGGGAGCAGCAGGATAGCTTTGCAGCGCAAATATGCCACTGCTGCGCTGCTTTGACGGGCACTGCGTGGCCACCGCTGTAACGGTTGCTGCAGTCAAGAACGCAATGCGCCCAGTCGCGCTGCCCAGCGCATGCAGGTAGGCGGGTCACAGCGAATCCGTGCAGACTCAACTACAGCTTGTGTAATGTGGTCAGGTGCGCGAGCATGTATCATCACCCAGACGTTGCAGGCGCGGGCGGCGTGAACACCACCACGGGCGCAGTCACATTGAACGTCTGCGCCAGCGCGCCGCGCAGCGCGCCCAGCAGCGCCGGCATCGTGGCCACAACGCGCGGCGCAGGCGCGGGCGCGGGCACGGGCGCGCGCGCCGCCACGCCCTGAACGGGCTCGCTTGGGGCCCCTCCCACCCCGACGGGCAGCGGCGGCGGCGGCGGCGGCCCGGCCATGCTCAGCTGATAGGAGGAGAGGATGCTGGTGGAGGAGTAAGTGTCCGGGGATGCACCGCCGTCGGCGGAGGCGGACGCTGTGGCCACGGCGCCCAGCGCCACCGCCATGGACGACGAGGTGGACAAGCGCCCGCCGTCTCCTGCGCTCGGCGCGGCGGCCGGCGCTGCCAGCGCTGCACCCGGCTGAAGCGCTGGCGCGGGCGCGGCCGCGAGCGCCAGCGACGGCGCCGGCGCCGGCGCGGAGCGGAGGTCACCCCCGCCGGCCGGGTCCGGGGCGGGCTGGCCGCCCTGGGCGACGGCCGGTCCCGCGGCCTGTAGGAGAGCCCGCACGGCGCTTCTTGCGCCTGGCAGGCACACGTTCATCGTGGCTTCTGCTGCGTGTGCTGACACGGCATTACACCGTGTGAAGGTATGCGCACATACCTGTGTCAGAGCGTGCTCCGTGCCGCAAGGCCAGCTCCAAGTCGACGCCCCGCTTGATCTGTGCGCGAAGGCGGGAGTTTATGTGTCGCAGTGCGCTTTTCCTTGGAAAAGCTTATCAAGCGGCTTGGGAGCGCACTTGCAGTGCTGGCACTTGCCTATTGCCAGCCGCTGTGGCAAGGACGCTCTGAGCAAGCAGTGCTACCAAAAAGGGGCTGCGCAAGGCTTGGCAGCACATTGCGGCCTTGTTCTGCCGCCCTATCTGCACTGTAAGCAGCAAGGAGCCCAGTGGTGGCGAGCTTCGCCGCCTGTCGACAGCCCGATGCGCGTGAGGTTGGCTGGCTGTCTTTCGCGCCTTCAAAATGCTTCATACGGCACATGGGCTCAGGTCGAGCGCCAGCACAGGACAGTCAATGGATCCTGTGGCCGAGACCAAGGGCGCGGGCGCCGATGGGTGTGCTCTACATGCGCTTGCTGATCCTGCCCAGCACTGCAGAACACATTGTCTGTGACTCACTTTCTCAGGACTCACCTCTTTGCACGCGCCAGGTTGCAGCTGCTACAGCGCCTGGAGGAGGAACCTGACTGTGCAACAGACAGGCATGGCTTCCTCTTGTCCGCGTATCAGAGCCTTGCGGTGCGAGATTCCCGGTGGCACTCGCATGTTCCCCATGAGATGCTTTCCTGACAGATGCTGGCTATCACCTGCAGCCTTGCAAAGCAGGAGAGTAGCCTCTGCCCCTCTAGCGGGCTGAGCTGTGTAAGTGGCAGGGCGTACTCGATGCCGGCACTCCATACCAGCACTCGCTGGCCGCAGCGCTGGAAGGGGCGCACAAGCCCGATGCTGACCTGCTGGCTCCACTGGCCGCCGCGCTGTTCCAGGTAGGCCAGGGGCAGGGCAGGCCCGTGCCTCAACACGAGCGCACAGGCGCGGAGGCCTGCACCTTGCCGGCAGTGCATGCGCTGCTGCGGACCTCAGTTGTCCTTGCTGGTCAGGCTCTGAGTGCGTTGCAGTGCACGCATTTGAGCAATCTGCAGTCTGCACAACTCAGTCCTTGCTGTTCTGGTTCGCTCGCCAGACCCTGCCCCAGCAGTCCTCATGTCATGGGTAGCAGCTTGACCAGCTGTAGTGAAGACAGCATGCTTTCGAGTGTACATATCAGCAGGTGTAAGTGACTTTTGCAGCACATGCAAATTAAAAATTGTCCTGTCGTGCGTCAGGGCGCAGTGACGGACGCGCCCGCGGCCGCCGCCCTGGAGCGCATCGCGCGGCGCCTGGCCGCGGGCGAGGGCCGGCCGGCCGCGGCCAAGGCGCTCTTCACTGTCGTGGACCGCCGCCTCGCGACCTGCGGCGGTGACGAGCGGAATACCAAATCTAGCTCTGGCCACGCCGCGCCCGATGCGGCGCTGGAGACCGTTGCAGTGGCTGCGCCTGCCGCGGGCCCTGCCAAGCCTCCTGTGGAGAGCGCGTTCGCGCGCAGCGCTGCGGCGGGCGGCAGCGGCGAGCATGGGGCCTCAGAAGGTTCAGACCCTGGCACCCCCGCAGACACTCCTTCAGGTGGCTTCCTTGATGTGCGCTCAACCTGACAAGCGGGCTGTGGACCGCAGGCGCGGCGGAGCAGACCCTGGGCGAGGCAGCTTCAGCAGACCCTGCCGCCCTGTTCCCGCCGCCGCCGACGCCTCCGCCGCCGCACGCAGCGCCGCCGCAGGTGGAGCGGCGGACTGCGTCTGCCCCGGAGCCTCCGGCGGCGCAGCCGCCGAGCGGCAGGGTGCGGCGCGCGAGCAGGGACCTGCCGGGCAAGATCGCAGAGACCCTGACACAGGGTTCTCGAACATCAAGCAGCGGCGCGCCCGCGGTGTCCGCGCGACGCCTGGGCAGCCGGCTGCTGCACGCGGCGCTCCTGCGGCCGCGCGGCGGACCCGACGTGCACTCTGGCGCGGCCCCTTCCGCCAATGCAGCGTCCCATATGTACAAGCACGCGATGAGCAGGGAAAAAACGCTCGTACGGAAACCTGTGCTAGAGCGCCGCTGCAGACACACATGCTTGCACATGCAGCAACAATGTGCAATCGCAGCAGCGCGGCCTGCGTGCACAGCGAGGACTCATGGTGGCAGTATGGCTGCTGTTGCCAGCATGTGCGCAGACGCTGCACCATGGCACAGACGCAGAGGCGCGCCCTGAAGCCGGTGCGCCTGCGCAGGTGCCGGGGCGGGCGCAATGCCCGCGCAAGCAGCTCAGCTGACGCCCGCCGGGCTGCCGCGCGTCTTTGGCATCATGGCGGCCGCCGCGGCGTGCGCGCGCGCCCCGTGCGACAGCGCCGTGCTGGCCCTGCACCACTATGTTGGGTGCGGCCACCCATGATGACAGACCACCCAGCTCTCTGCATCAGAGGCTTTTGCTGACGAGTGAAGCATCTGTCTGGCCAGCATATTGCTGTGGATAGCACCCCTGCTCTGAAATACCTGCCGCCCGCATGCAGGCACGTTGCAGCCGCCCGGACGCCTCCGCCGGCCTGGCGCGAGGGTCTGGCGCTCCTGGCGGTCGTGCGCGCGCTGCTGCTGCGCCCGGCCGGCGCGCCCGCGCGGCTGCGCGCCCTGCTGCACGAGGTCGCTGCAAGGCGAGGCCTTGGAGTCCTTGCGTACAGGAACTATAACTCATTGTGCTATGGGAAGTCATTACTTGGATTGAAGTGCATGCTTGAACGCAGTCATTCAGACCTGTACGGTGGGAGCGCCTGCCACGCTTGCTGCATTGCAGGGTTGCCGCCAGGGCGCAGCCTCTGCCCACAAGCACCTTGCCATCGTGTCGGCACCTTGCCAGCATGTGGGCCCCCCCGCAGGCACCCCGACTCGGACGTGCGCGACACGGCCGCGCTCTACGCCGACCTGGCGGTCATGCTGCCGCCGCCGCGCCTGCGCGCCACGCTCGCTGGGCCGGCCCCCGTGGACGCCGGCCCTGCGGACGCGGCCCGCGGCGGCGCGGCGCCGGAGCCGGGCCTTGGCCTCACACTGGGCCATGCGCCGCGCGTGCTGTGCCCCGCGCCGGCGCCGCCCGCAGGCGGCGCCGAGCGCGCCCTGCTGGCGGCCTGCGCCGCCGGGCCCGGCCCGGCTGCTGGGAGCCAGGCTGTGCACGACCTGCCGGCCGCTCGGCCTGCGGCTGTCTCAGTGCCTGAGGACACGGGCGGAAGCGGCAATGGCGAGCGGGAGCAGGAAGCGGCAAAGGCGCCCGGCGTCGCGAGGCCCGGCGACGGGGCGGCGGCGGCAGGCGGCGGCACCGGCGTGCTGAGCGAATACCTTGCGCACATCGCTGCGCTGGAAGCGCCGGACATCGTCCTGTGGCTGCAGCTAAGCGTCTCCGTGGCGGCGCCGGCGCCGTCGCCGGCCCCGGCGGGTCACCCGAAGGACGGGCCCGCCCCGCCCAGCCACACGCCAACGCGAGCGGAGGACGGATCGCAGCAGCCGAGCGGCCGAGCCGCAGCTGCTTCCCCAGCAGGCCAGGAAGCAGCCGGCGCCGCCAGCCCTGCCACGGCCGGCGGCGCAGGGGTCCCCGGCCCTAGCAGCCGCGAGGGCGGCGCTGACCATGCGCTGTACGGCGTGGAGATAACCTTCACCTCGGGCGCCGCGCACGGCCAGGCCCTGGTGACTCAGGGCAGCAGCGATGCCAGCCACAGCGCAGCGCTCGAGGCCGAACGGGAGGCCGGGGGCGGAGCTGCGGCTGAGGCGTGGCTGGATCATGCGGGCAGCTGGGCGTGTCAGCAGGCGCGCGGCCGGTGGGCGCGCATCGGCGCGGTCCGTGTGCCGCGCCTGGCCGCGGGCGACGCAGGTGCTCCCGTACCCATATCCCCACCCTGCCCTATAGAGCCTCGTCATGGAGCCATGGTGCCCATGGTGCCCGGTGCTCCAGTGCCCACTCTCTGCCCCGCTGCTCATGCCCAGCAGCCTCCAGCATCGACTGACGGCAGTCCCGCGGTGCTGCACGGCCTGGTGGCGCTCGGAGCCGCGCCATCTCAGGCCCCTTTACTGCGCAGTCTTACACCCAGCCTGCCCTCACGCCGCCCCTGGCGCGGGTAGTCTGACATCCGGCGGCACCGCTCGCCCAGCCTGTGGCAGACGCGTCCCCGCGCCCCGGCCGCGCACGCTGGGCACGCGCCCGCAGGCCGCGTGATCGTGCCGCTGCGGCTGGTGCCGGAGGCCGCGCTGCCGGACGTGCTGCTGCCCGCCGCGCGCTTCACCGCGGCGGCCGGCGGCCACGGCGCGCGCGCGCTGCCAGCGCTGCCGCTGCGCCTGCGGCACCTGCTGGCGCCCGCGCCGCTGCCGCCGGCGCTCCTGGGCCGCGCCGCGGAGGCGCGGGCGCTGCCCTGCTGGCCGCGCTCTGCGGGCCCGGGGTGCTCGGTCAGAGCCGCTGCGCGGGAGCGTGCTGCTGTCTGCAGGCGGCTGACGCATGGCCCGCGGCTCCGTATTTACGTTGCTGTGCTGCTCGGCACGCCCACAGCGCTGCTCAGCATCCCCACACAATGCCCGTGGTGTCGCCGCCGGCGAACATTGGAGAGGTTGCGCTGCAGCCTGCACGCAGGTTGTGTGCGTGGCGCGTCCTAGCCCCGGGTGCATGAAAGCATGGGGCTTGGTGCTTGTCGAGCGGCTGGGTTCAGGCCTCAATGCCCGCAGGTGTTTGACGAGCTGTGGGCGAGCTTGGCCGCCGGCGACGCAGCCGCCACCGCCGCCGCCGCCGGCCCGCCCGGCGAGGCCCCGGGCGCGCCTGGGACGCGCGCCGGCCGCCTGTCCCTGCGGCCGCTCGACCTGCCCCCAGCGCAGGCGGAGGCCGCGCTGCATACGGCGCTGGGGCCCTTTGCGGCCGGGGCGGGCGTTGAGCCGCCGGCGGAGCCGCCCGCGCTCGTCGCCGGCCTGGTGAGCCCCGGCGCGCCGACGCGCGTGAGCCGCGTGCTCGCCTTCCTGCCGCCGCAGCATCACCTGCTGCTGCGCCTGGAGTGCGGTGCGGCGGGCGATGCGTCAGACAGGGCGCCCGGCGCGGTGCGCGTGCGCGTCGGCACAGACTTTGCTCCCTGCCTGGCCTGGGTGGACGAGCTGTTGGACGAGGTGTTTGGCGCAGCGGCTCCGTGATAAGGCTTAGAGTTATATGGCCGCCGCGGCGGTTGCTTGCAGGGCCTTGAGCGCTCACCGGCGGGGCTGTGTGTCTTTGTGCCTGACGCCGCTGAACGTGCGAGGCCCTGTAATGACCGAGGCGCAACGTGCACGGCTTTATTTCTGCATTACAGATGTCCTCCAACGCTTCCCGCGGCACTTGGGCCCCAGGCCTTCTGTGCCGCATGCAGAGCCTGGCCATGCAGGCTTTGCTGCCAACCGGCGCGCTCGCGCTCGCTGCTTTGGCAGCGGCCGCCCGGCGGCACGCCCGTTTGGACGGCGGCCAAAACCCGGAGCCAACCCCTGCGCCACTTCATGGGGCTAGACTTCGGCGGCCAGGCGGCGGCCGGCGCTGGCTGACGCGGCCGCCGAGCCGGCCCCGGCGGCCGTGGCAGAGACCGCGGCCGCGCCGCCGCCGGCCGCGGCGGCGGCCGACGCGCCGCCGGTCAGCACCGGGGCGCCGGAGACGGTCGTGCCGCCCGGTGCCGCCACGGCGGCGGTCGCGGCAGCTGCCGGGATCACGCGGTACCCTGCGCGCCGCGCGGCCGGCCCGTGGCGGGTGGTGCAGGGGCTGCCGCAGGGGCTGCTCGCCTGCCATGCCGAGCCCGGCTGCATGCACGGCGAGCGCAGCGGCACACTGGAAGCGGACATCAGGCGGGCAGCCCTGCCCCTCGGCATGAAATGGTGCAGAGGCCAATGTTGCAATTCTTCTTCTACTTCTTTTTGCGCACATGTGTGCTCGTGGTGCCAGTGCGCCAGGCGCCGCCCGGCGGTCGCGCTCGTGGCCGCCGCCGCGCCGCCGCCGCCCCAGCCGCCCCAGCCGCCGCCGCCGCCCGCGCTGGCCGCGGCGGACGCCGCCGCCGGCGTGACGGGCGCGCCCGAGACGGCGGTGGCCGTCGCCGTGGCCGTGCTGGTCGCCACGGCTGTCGGAGCCGCCCACCCTGTGCGCCGCAGGCTGCCTCAGCTTACAGGGTGAGGCAAGGTTTAGGTGACGCATGTGCGTGGGTCCGCACAGGTCGCGCACATGCAGCCGCGCAGGCAACCGATCGCGCCTCAGATGAGAGTCTGGACCGTCTGATGGCGCTCCTGCAGGAAGGCAAAGCGCGCTACCAGGAGGCAGCAGAGGGCTCTGAGAGGCCCCCGCGCCTGAGCCACCGGGCCCAGTGGCCCAGGCTGCTGAGGGGGGGACTCTCGGGGGACTCCCGCTCTGCAGCCTGGGCCACCATGGCAGTCGCTCTAGGCGCGCGGGTCTTCTCGGAGCCCTCGCTTGCCCTCCTGGCAGCGCGTTTTGCCTTCCTCCAAGGGTGCCATCAGGTGGTCCAGATCCTCATCTGAGGTGCGTCCACGTAGCCATGACAGACGCAGGCATGTCCCGCTTTCACCCGCGCAGGAGCTGGCAAGACGCACATAGCCAGGGGTGGTGGTGCGCCAGGCGCCGGCCGCTGCCGCCCCGCCCCGCTCCGCCGCCGGCGCCCGCGGCGGACGCGCGCATTGCGCTGAGGCGCAGCAGGACGGGCTCGCGGCCCTCGCCTGCGGCGGCACATACATGCGGTGCATGCGCGCGCACATGCCAAGCAGGTTCTTGTCTATGCTGGCACCACTCTGCGCCAGATGCGGATTAAGCACAGGAGCGCATCGCGGCGAGAGCAAAGCGTGTGCAACACTGCAGGAGCGGCCCTGCAATGCTGCGGCAAGCCCCGTGACTTGGCGCTGTGGGCGCCGCACCGCTGAAGCACGCCACAAGGCCCGCGTCCGCGTTCAGCAGGCCGTCAAATGAGCTGGCTGCGCGCGCGCGCCGGGCGCTCACGGTCAGGGCGATCGACGGGGCATGCGCAGAGCCCTAGCCGCCTGTTCCACTCGGAGTGGTTCTGCACAACGCGCTTTGCCTGGGCAGTGCCCCATGCGCTCTGTGGTGCGCCTGCCTGACATCTGCATGCGTCTGCCTGTGCATGATTCAGCAACGAGAATGGCCTACATCTGGGTGACTGACGCCTCACAGACACAGCATGGCGGCCGTATGGTGTGCTGCGCACATGCGTTGATGCACTTGACCTGGCTGTCGCCGACCCATACGCCCGACCAGCCGCCGGCGCCGCCCGGCGGCGCCCAGGCCACCAGCGCCTCGCGGGTCTCCAGCCCCGGCCCCGCCGTCCCGCCCGCGCCGCCTCCCGCAGGCATGCCGCTGCGGTCGCCGCCGCCCGAGCTCACCATCGCGCTGATTGCGCCCCAGGAGGTAATCGCCGTGGCGGCCGTGGCGCTGGGGCGAGCGGCTGGGTCGCCCGGCACGGCCACGCTGGCGCCGGCCGCCGCGCTCTCCACGGCCGCCAGGTCGGGCAGCCGTTCGCCGGGGCCGCCGCCGGCGGAGGCGGGCGCCGCGGCGCCGGCCAGCTGAGGCGCCAACGCGGCCGCAGGCGGGCGCACGGGCGCGGTCAGGGTGGGGTAGGGCAGCGTGGAGTTGCCGTCCAGGCCGAGCAGCTTCCAGGCGCCCGCGCGCGCCTGCACATGCGCGCGCCCTCGGCACCCCATGCCTATGCGCACTGCGCAGCTGGGCCGGGCGCTCTCACCACACACAATGCGAGGGCGGTGGCGGTTCTGGGAGCGCACGTGAGGACATGCTGGGACCAGTTCGGCGCGAGGGGAGCTGCTACACACGCAGCGGCAGGTGTGAGAAAGGCACAGAGCGTCTGCAGCACATGGCGCGCGCTCGGTGCAGGAGGGGAGGCCTCACGGCATGCGCCAGGAGCCGGCGGTCGTGCTTCCTGCGCATGGATTCGACACGTTGCAGAGCGCGCTAGGAGGGGCCACAACACAGTGGCATGCAGGCAGAGCGCATTGCGCACGCATGAAGAACAGCTGATGTACAGCGCAGCACACAGACACACTGGCTGAGCGCACTTGTCGCCGTGCTTCTCGTGCAGATCGCCATGCTCGTCGTGGGTGTCAGACAGCAGTGTGCGGCGGTGCCCGCCCCTGCAGTGCCGGAGCACGTTGGCATGCAGGCGGAGCACATTGCGCACGCATGAAGGCTAGCTGCGCACTTGTCGCTGTGCTTCTCGTGCAGATCGCCATGCTCGTTGTGGGTGTCGAACAGCAGTGCGCGGCGGTGCCCGGCCCTGCAGTGCCGAGCGCAGGTGGCATGCACGCAGATTGCGCATGCAGGAAGACCACCTGTGTACTGAGGCACAGCACACAGACACGCTCGCTGAGCGCACTTGTCGCCGTGCTTCTCGTGCAGGTTGCCGTGCTCGTCGTGGTTGTCCGAGAGCAGTGTACGGCGGTGCAGGCCCCTGCCATGCCGGAGTGCAGATCGGCAGCAGCAGGCGCCAGGGAGCAGGGAAACATGCCATGCGTGCAGGTTGCCACAAGTGTGTGGCCACTGAAGTGAGCCGGAGCGCACCCGTGGTCTTTGCCCTCCTCTTTCGCCTCCTTGCCCAGCAGGGCGCGGAAGCCGGCCTCCTCCCTGAGGACGAACCCCGCCTCGGTGCACAGCTTATGCTTCCTGGGGCGCCACCCGCGCGCGCTCACAGGCCGTCCTTAACTTGTCCAAAGCTTTGGCAAGCCTGAGATTTCGCAATTTGGCAGGGCACACCAGCCAGCGGAGTGCTTTGCCGCAGCTTGAGGGATCGCTGCGAGGGCCAAGAGCAGGAGCGCCAGCGAGGCGGAGAGGAGCGCGCAGCGAGCCATGGCCGGCCTCCCAGCCACAGTCCACGGCTTTGCTGCAGGCAGCGTGGTGCACCTTCCCTGCCTGCGGCGGAGCTTCAAAGGCGTCCAACAAGAGTTTTGTTGGAAGGGGGTGTAGGGTTCAAAAGGGTGCAGAGATAGCGACTTGGCTTGGGCTTCTTAGGAAAGTTTTAGATAGTTTAGTTCTTGAGCGTATTACAATCGTTGTGTCATGCCTCTGCACAGCAGTATGGCTGGTGCAGATTGCAGATTAAAGTATGAGGCATGCACTGCCTGCTAGGGACAAGGATGCGAGCAAGTCAACACGCTGACCTCAGTTTACAGGTGTGCTGTCATCTTAGCCAGCCACAGACGCGACCTTGACTCAATCAGGTCATTTAAGCAATCACGATCGACGACGACTAAGACACTTGCATGACATGCAACTGTCTCAGATATCACCGCCTGAAGGCAACTTGGCACCATGCACAAGGACTCCAAAAGCGGTATGTGCGCATCTCGCCTTGGGCACGCACCTACATGACAATGCTTGTCCGGCCCAGCTCCTTTCAACACCACACTGCGGCAGTCACAGCAGGTATGCACGCTTCATGCTACCGCCTGACTGCTCAAGCAGCGGCTGCCAGGCGGCGGCCGGACGCAGCGGTCGCTGCGGTTGTCGTGGCGTCGCCGCCCCAGCCGCCGCCGCCGCTGGCGCCCGCTGCCGCAGAGGCTGACGCCGGCGTGGTTGGGGCACCCGAGATGGCTGTCGTTGTTGCGGTGGCGGTAGCTGTAGCGGCCGCAGCGGGCGACTCCCAGCCTGCTCGCCGCAGAGCGCATGCATACCAAAGCAAGCAAGGCGGGGCCAGCACGGCAGCTGATGGCGCGCGTGTAATAGCATGCGCTTTGGTAGCAGGGGTCATGCATGACAGGCAAGCAAGCGTCGGCAGGCACGGCAGCTCTATAGAGTGATGTAGTGCAGATGACAGCAAGAGAACCGGCGAAGCTGAGGCTGTCAGGGGCCGGGCGTGCCGCGCTCGCATGACTCGCAAGGAGCAGTGGAGGTGGGGCAGGGGGGCTCGGCAGGGATGCTGAGCTGGCCCGCCTGGCTGCATGCATACGAGGGGAGGTCGTGCATGGGTAGGCATGCAGTCAGGTAGGCATGCAGTCATGCACATGGACACATGTAGCACACATACCTACATTGCATGCACTTTTCACGTCCTCAAGTTGCTGCAGGGTGCATAAAGGCAAACAGAATCGCACCAAACCATGGGTGGTGGTGGAAGAAGGTCAGGCGGCGACCAGTGCCGGCTGGCTCCCTGCGTGCGAGGCCAGCATGTTGAGACGCGAGCGTGCACTGCATGTGCTGAGACAGAAGGCGCAGTGGCGCAGCAGGCAGCAGTGATGCAGCCGGCAATAGCCAAGTACACCTGCTACTGACGCATGTTGGAGACCGAGGGCCAACACCGGGGCCTCCCTCTCTTGGACAAAACCCGCCGCAATGCCACCTTCAAGCTTGTGGAGCGCACTCTTGCAACGACAGGCAGGCAGATGCTCCAGGCAGATATGGCCAAGGCACGTCTGCAGCAGCAGCGCATACCGGCTGCCAGGGCGCATGGCTGCAGCCTGGGGGAACGTAGCGAGGGCCAGCAGCATGACTGCCAGCGCAGCAAAGACGAGCGTGCTGCGCGTCATGGCCATAACTGTGGGTGAAAATCGAGGGACGTTTACACAGAGGGGCCGTGTGCGTAGTGAAGGAGGGGAAATTCGCTGGCGGGAAGTGGCTGGTGCGCTTGGACGCCAACCTGCCTCGTTGGATAGGGTCAGGAGTAGGGTTTCCTGACAAGTCCAAAGTCGCCGACACTCTTCCCTTGTCCCTCGTCCAATGATGTAGGTACTGCCCTGCGCCATGCTCTGCTTGCTGCTGAAGCAGCCCTGTGGGACCTTTGCACTTGAGGAGCGCGGGGACCCAAGCGACCCGCATGACTGGCAGGCCATCCAGCGCCTGCCGCGGCCTGCCACTGCGGCAAGCCTCGTGGCGGCCACAATTGCCAAAGCCAGGCGTTGACGGCCTGCCAGTCATACGGGTCGCCGAAGTCGCTGCACTCCTCAAACACGATACCCTGAAGTGCTGCTTCAGCGCAGCCCAGCGTGGGGCAGCACCGACTCTGATGGACGGGGAAGGACAGCTCTTGCGACTTGTGCAAGTGACTGCAACATCGGTGCGCCCGTGCTCAACAAGGCACACTGCGTGCTCGGTTCCGCTTTGACACCGGCACCTCAGCACAGTGAGCCGCGGACACGCCAGGGCGCCGGTTGACAGCCTGCTTGTGCCACTGACACAGTCCCCGTGTCGCGTGTGCTGAAACGTGTATGGCCAAAGCAAGAGTGCGCTCCAGCATTGGTGCCAATTGACATATATTACAAAGCCTCGCTACTGCAACGGAGCTGATGTCAAGGACAACCCACAGACTTGTGCATGCAGACAGGGAGGTGCATGAGCACCAGGCCAGCGAGCACTTCAGCAGCTCAAGCTCTTGCCACTATTGCTCACACCTTTGCGCGCCATGTGTTGGCAAGCCTCTTCACATGCACGGGTGATCTTGCATCAGTCAGCCCTGCCCTGACATGGCGCTCCGAACAATACTTGGCGCCGCCCAGCGCGGCCAGCCCAACTGGTCGTGCTGGCAGCCATGCAAGTAGCAGTAAACAGGCAGGCGCCAACATCTTTGAAAAAGCTGTGAGGCCTGTCATCACATGCCCTCGCACCCCGAGCTTAATCAGCCCGGCGCTGGCACAAGCCTTATCAGGTCGCAACGACATACCACGGGGTGCCAGTAGAAGGCCATGGCAGTGCCAAAAAAAAAAGGAAAATAAACTGCAACCAGACACATGCAGGGACAGACAGAGCCCGTGCATGTGTCTGTAGGCCTGAGCTGTGATGCGCAGGGCCGTCAAAGCTTGACCGATACCCCTCCAGTATTAACGCAAGCGGCGCGGTCACGCCCGCAACCCTCTGACCGTCATACCCAACCCATGGGCATGCCGCCTTGCAGCCACTTTCAATCCACCAACGTCACACTTCCTCAGAAAACAACCTCTCTGCATCACTTGCAGCACAGACGCACAGGTTGCCCTTGGCTGGCCGTCTGGCGGACTGCACAATGCCTGCTGCAACATGCTAGGCCATCTGCCCATCGCACGGCTGCAGCATGTGGAGCGCCTGGCAGGCAGCACGGCCGCTGAATAGGTGACAGCCTGCAGCCTCTGCTCTGCGCCTCTCCAGCGCATCTCACCACGCCAACCCCTCACCTACCATGACTATACTTTCCCCAGCAACGGCAACCAGTCCATTTGTTCTGCTGTCTTGTCGACAAGGTGCTCCCAAGTAAAAAGGACCTAAGTTTCGCATAACCACAAGCACTGCACGGCTGATTTGCAACACCACGTATGTGTGGCGGCTGGCATATAAAGCCGCTCTTTGCTGCAGCTCATTTGCCTAGCGCGCTGCTTGACAACCTGGACCCTGCAATGACCTTTTCGTAGACGCAAGTAGGACAATCGCTTGAAAACATGCAGTCTCCTGGTGCCCAAAGTATAAGGGAGCGCTTGAAGTAGCTAGGGTCTGGGGTACCGCACACAGCATGACGCGCCTGCACCCTCGGGCGCAGGCGTGCTCGACCTGGAGCGCAGCGCGCCAGCGTCTGCGCTGCACCCCGGCGAGCCCTGCCGGCCGGCCAGGCCGCAGGGCGCGGGGACCGGCGCCGCACGCCGCAGCTGGCGCGGCGGGCGCCGGCGCGGCGCAGTGGCACAGCTCGAAGGGCAGGGTGGGGTTCCGCGTGGTGGCGCCCGGCGCGGCGTCCGGCGGGCACTGCGCCGCGAGCGCGCCCTCCGCCAGCCCGGGGCCCTGGCCTGCGCGGCGAGCGGACACGCAGGGCGGTCGGAGGGCCGGCCTGCCGGACTGGACGGAGGAGCGGGGACAACTAGAGCAACGGTCAGCGGCGGGCTCTGTGCGAGGCGAGGCGCCTGGCGAATGGCTTAAAGGGGCGCGAGGGGGAGCGGAGGCTGAGAGGGGCGCAGGGAGGTTCAGGGGCGTGAGAGAGCGGCAGGCAAGGACATGCAGGGAATGAGCTCGGAGACAAGCAGCGCGGCTGGGTGGCGGCGGCGGCGGGGGTGGCGGCGCACCGGTGGCGATGGCGTGCTGCAGCATGTCGGCGTTGAGCTCGGGGCGGCCGAGGCGCTCGCAGAAGTTGGCGGGCGTGAGGCCGTCGTCGGCGGCCGCCAGGAACCAGGCGGCCGGGCCCGGCGCGCACAGGGAGGCCAGCAGGCGCGACAGCGCGGGCGCCGCCGGCGACAGCGCCGCCAGGTGCATCGGCGTCAGGCCGCCCGGCCCGCGCACGTCCGCCTGGCGCCAGAACAGGCCCTCGTAACTCCTCCTGCTTGACAGAGCGGAAGGCCACGGCAGGCTCCCCCAGTTGATCACCCATACAAGTAGACTGTCTAGAGATGAAGCGCGGGACAGCACGTATGTAAGCTGGGGTTGCAATGCACGCGCGCACGTCTGACCTGATGCCTGACGATGCGCCGGGCAGCTCAGACGGCGCATTCACATGCTGCAGCGCTCCTCACACTTGCGCAAGTGCGTCATTGCAACCTGCAACCGCTTCTCGCAGCCCTGCTAGATGGGCAGCACACCATTGCGCAGTCACAAGCTCTTGACCACATCCCACACCAGACATCCCAGACTAGGGCATGTGCAGCAGCACGTCCGCACCCGCCAGCAGAAGCCCTGCGCGCAGCCGAACGACAGCAGGCTCTCCAGCATGGCCGCGCTGCCGCAGCGCACGGCGCGGTGCAGCAGCGTGAGTCCGTCGGCCTGCGTCGCCGCGTTGATCGCGCCCACCGCGGTCGCTGTGCTGCCGCAGGGCCCGGCCGCCTCCGGCAACAGGAAGGCCGCCAGCGCGGGCGCCGCCTGGTCATACGGCCAAGGCTCAGTCGCCCTGCATGTCCAGCACATCGCTGTGCTGTGGCGCCCCCTGCCTGCTCACCCGGCGTATGTTCCTGTCAATTTGTATATCCCACCTCATGCTGCACGACGCGCCGTGGGCCAGCGCTAGCACCCCACGCACCGGTGGGGCACGACCAGGCGCCTTGCAACAACCACACCTACAGAGGGAACCAGATCCTAACCCTGCGGCAAGCATGCCTGCCCAGGCGCGCACCGCGTCGCAGGCCAGCGCCAGCAGCCGGCGCGCAGTGCGCACAGCCAGGTCGCCCAGGGGCGAAGGCAGCTGGCCGACGCCGGACGGCCCGGCCGCGCCGCGAGCGCGCAGCACCAGGCCCAGGTCCGCCAGCAGTGCATCGCCGCCTGCAGGATGTCACACAAACACGCAAAGGTCGGCAGACACACTAGGTTTTGGGTGACCAGCATCTGCGCTTGATGACAGCTGCTCCTTGAGAGCATGCGCACACTGCCGGCAGCCCCGACCTGCTTGCATAACAAGTTTTAGAGTGCTCACACGGCATGCCACATCTGACCATTGCCGCAAAACCTGTTGCGGTGAGGGGGTCCATGCGGGCGCGCACCCTGCCAGCACGTCGCCACGGGCGCGCCGGCGCCCGCGAGCAGGGCCTGCAGCTCGGCCGCCAGTGCCTGGCAGCCGGGCGGCAGCAGCAGCAGCGGCCGCGGCGCCGACAGCAGCGGCCCGCGCTCGGCCTCCAGCCAGACCAGGCCCGCCGGCTGCTCGGCCGGCAGGCGCGCGCACAGCCGCCCCGCGCCCAGCACCTCCACCTGCCGCCCGGCGCCGCTCTGTGTACTTGGAGACGGCCGTGGCTTTTTCAGGCGCACGTGCAGCGGACTCCCCAAAATTGGCGCCTCAGTGTGCCGCTTGCGCTTCGGACACAACAGCTGCTGTTTGGACGTGCAGATCTGCCGGCAGGGCCGAACGGGGGGCTGCTCGAGGGGCGGGCGCGGCACGCACACGACCGTGTTTCCTTGGTACCTTGTTGGCGTGGTGCTAGACCGGCAAAGCAGACAGGAGAGGGCAGCTACAGACACGCCTCCGGTCATTGTGATTGGCCACCAGTCAGCAGCCAAGCAATGACGCTCGCCATGCTCCACACCCTTACGAACGGCATGCATGTGGTTTCTGGGCGGGTACCTGTATGGCGACGTGGCCGCCGCTGGCGCGCGCGAGCAGTGCGCAGTCCGGCTCATGCAGGCCCGCGCCGTCCAGCTCGACCGCCGGGCCGCCGCCGCCGGCTACAACAATAGCCGGGGACAGGGTCTCCAGCACAGGCGGCTGCGCAACGCCCAGGCCAGCGGATGCCGCGCCCGCGCCCGCCAGGTGCCACGCGCCCGCCACGCCGCCGTCGCGCACCAGGCACGCCTGCATGCGAGTGCAATGTCACATCATGGCGCACGTCATTCGCAGGCACTCCGTACTGGGCACACATGCAGCCGGATCCCTTGCAAGCAGCCTGAGCGGGTGTTGAAGGCAGTCAAATACCGTGCCAGCGGCGTGCTTGACTTGGACTTTTGTGAGTGCTTGACATGCCGCGCCCAAGGCCTATTTAATGGCGCTTCATGCCCCGGGCACTGCAGGCTGCCTGCAAGCCTTCCCTGCATATCGTCGCGCACCTTCTGCTAACGAGCATGGGTGGAGAATCGTATGTCAGGATCGCTAAAGCAGCACTGCTTCTGCCATAAAACCTCCACGCTCTTGTTCGGTCCTGGCGCGTCGCCGGGCGGCCCACCTGATCGAAGGCCTGGACGAGCAGCGCATGCGAGGCCCAGATGGGCAGCGGCTCGGCCGCCAGGCGCTGCCCGGCCGCCACTGCGCCGCCCGCTGCCGCGCGCTCCGCCACGTCCGGCGCCACGTATGCCTGGCCACGCGCGCGCAGCGTCACGCAGATCCCTCCAATAGTGCTCCGGAGTGGTCCGGCTGGTGCCCCACGCTGACGCCTCTAATAAGACACGTCTGGCGCGCTGAACTCGCCAGCCCCAGCACAGCGCGTTAGCGCAAACGCGGGGTCATAGCAGCCGGTCGGCTGGGTGCGCGCCTGCAGCAAGAGCGCCGAGCGCGCGCGCGCGCAGACCTCCACGCTGTGCGGCGACGCCTGCAGCCAGCGCGCCAGGCCGACGCAGAGCGCCGTCGGCAGGCGCGGCAGCTCGGGCCCGAACAGCCGCGCGGCCAGCCGCACCGCGACTGTTTCGGGCTGGTACGCCGCCAGCGCGGCCGCCGGCGGGCCGCCCCAGCCCGCGCCCGCCGCGGCGGGCGCGGGCCGGTGCATGATCTCGCGCGCGTGGTCCAGGCTGCTCCCGGCCCGGGTCGCGGACGGCGCCCCGCACGGCGCGCCGCCGGCGGGCGCGGGGCCGGCGCCCGCGTCGGGGCAGCAGGCGCCCGCGCCGCACGCCCCCCCAGCGGCCTGCGCGCCGCGCGCCGGCGGCGCGCCCGGCAGCGGCGCGCCGAAGCCGCCGGCGGGGAAGAGCCTGCGGCCGTCCGCCGCGCCCAGCAGCGCCTCGTCGGGCCACTCCGGCAGCACGGGCGCGGCGGGGAAGCCCGGGAAGCCGGGCGCCGCGCCGTAGCCGGGCGCGCGCGCGGGGCCGCTCCGCCACGCGCTCGCGCGCGGCGCCTGCGGCCACACGTCCAGGCCCAGGCCGCCGGGCGCGCCGACGTGCGCGCCCGCGGCCGCGCCTGTGAGCAGCTGGGACAGGCCATCGGGCGGCGGCGGGGGCGCCTGCGCGGCGACGAGCGCGCGCAGGTACGCCGTGTCGGCCGGCGCGAGCATGCGCGCGCTGTCGCGCCCCTCGGCCTGCGCGGCGAGCACCTGCGGGCACCGCAGCCGCCGCATGTTACTGAATATGCAGACGTGAGGAAAGCACAATTCCCATGCTGACGGCAAAACTTAAACCCCAGAATAACCCAGCACAGTGCCACGGACGCACGACGAATAAGCCAGCGCTGTTCTTACCTGCAACGCATGCAGGCATGCCTGCGGCCAGGGCAGACTCTTCGCATTCACACCGCAGGCGTGTAGGGTGGGCCTAATGAAGCACTGCGCATGCAAGTGCAGCACCCGCAGGCAGTCCCAGCAAAGGCTGCGCCACAACAGAGAGCGCCCACGCAGGACGATGAGGGCGCGCAGACGCGGCTCGCTGCGCAAGTCAGCGCACAGCGCCGGGCCCGCAGCGCGCGCCTGGCCCAGGTACTGCTGCACTGCAAGCAGCTGGTCCACGCACGAGCTGCTCTTGACCGAGCCCTCCAGGGCTTGCAGCCCCGCCGCGGCCGCTGCGTCGCCCTGCCAGGCCGCCAGGCGCTGCTCGAGGATACCGCCGCGGCCGCCGGCGGCGGCGCCCGCACCGACAGCCAGCCGCCTGGCGCTGCCGGGCTGCGGCTGCGGCTGGGCGCGCGCAAAGTCCGCATCGGGCGCCCAGGCGGCTGCGCCCCCGCGCGGCGTGGCCCCACGTGGCGTGGCCGCGCGCGGCGTGGCCGCACGCAGCGCGGGCAGCGGCGCGCCCAGGTCGCCCGAGCTGCCCGCGCGCGCGGCCTGCGGAGCGCGCGCGCCCACCGGCGCCGACCCTGCGCCTGACCCCAGCCCCGGCCCCAGCCCTGGCGCCGCACGCGCGCCCGCGCCGGCCGGCACGCGCGCGCGCACCTGCAGCCGGACCAGCGGCGCGGACGCGGCGGGCGTGAGGCCGCCGAGCGTGGGCAGTGCCCTGCTCGGGGCCTGGCCAGGGCTGCGGGCAGGGCTGCCGCCCCGCGCAGCACGCTGGTCCGGCGCGCGGCCCGCGGCACGCCCGGCGCGCCAGCTGGGGCTGGGGTCGGTGGAGCAGCGCGGCCGGCGGCCGGGCTCGGGCGCGCCCAGCGTGCCCGAGCGCGCGCGGCGGACAGGGCGCAGCGGCGCGGACGCCGAGCGCGGCTGCCAAGCGTCGTCGCTCAGGTCGGCTTCATCGGGATCGAGCGCGCGCCGCGCGCGCACGCGCGCGCCCCCGTCCTCCTCCGGCACGCCCGCGAAGGGGTTGGCCAGCCCCAGGTTCACAAAGGGGTTGGCCACCGCCGCCGCGCGCGCTGGCAGTGCGGGGCCGCCCGCTGCGGGGTCGGGCCCTGGTTGCAACCCTGCGAACGCCGAGCCGCCGTCCGCGCCTGCCCCGCCCGCCTCGGCGGCCGCGCCGGCGGGCGCAGGGTCAGAGGCGGGCGCGGCGCCTGCAGCCTCGCCGTCGCCCGCACCTGCTGCGGGCGCGGGGGTGCCGGCGCGCTCAAACGCAGCCACTGCCGCGATCGCGGCCGCGGTCTCAGTGACCGTCACGGAGCGCGTGCGCCGCGTGGGGCCCTCCACGCCAGCCGCGCCGGCGGCCGGCGACGCGTGCGCAGCCGCGCGCGGGCGCACGGGCGCGCTCACGCAGCGCGCCATGCCGCCGCCGGCGCCGGCCAGCGCGCCGGCGCCTGCGTCAGCAAAGCCGGCGCCGCCGGCGCCCCCGCCGCCCTCTGATACAGAGCGCGAGCGCGACGTAGCGGCGGGCCGCGCATGCACCGGCGCCGACTGGATGCGCTCAATGGCGCCGGCTCCAGGGACGGCCGGCGCCGCCCCATGATCCCCGGCGGCGGCGGCGCTGGCGCGCGCGCGTGACTTGCTGCGCGGCTTGCCCGCAGCGCGCGCCGCCGCCTTGTCGCGCTGTGCAGCGGTCGCGGCCTCGTGCTTGCGTCGGCGCCTGCAGCAGGCACATCCCTAACTCCAGCCATCCCCACCCTAGGTCCAAACATCTCGTGCACGGCCACGACTGTTGCTTCTAGGTAAACATATGCAACAGCCTGTGCATGTGCAGCCTGTGACATGACAGCTCAGATGGTTCAGACCACGCAGCAAGTTGCGCGCTAGGCTTGCCTCCTACAAGCATGCATGCATCCGCCAGACTCTGCACACGCAGGAGCGTTTTGCATGAGACGTTGCGCACCGGGCGTTGTGCTTGGCAAGCTGGTTGCGGCAGGAGCGGCGGATACCCTCGAAGCACGCCAGCTCGTGGCAGCGCCCGCACTGCTGGCAGAAGCGCTGCGGCTTGCCGCGGTGCTCGAAGCTGGTCAGCTTCAGGTGCACCTCGCAGATGCGACAGCGCTGGTGGTACGTGCTCAGCGCGCTCAGCTCGCGCCCGCAGCTCTCCACCTGTGCACGCGTGCGCGGCCGCTGGGGAGCACTCCCGGGGGAACGCTGAGCTCGGCTGACACTGCTGCAGCCCAGGCTGAGAACAAGTCTTTAGAGCGACCCCCTGCGCCACTCTCTCAGGATGCCACACCACAACACATGTGTACGTTCCACCTGCTGAGCATGGTAGATACACGCGTCTCTCGTTTCCTGGCCATGCACAGGATTCATCTGCCACCGTGCATAAGCTGCCCAGGTCACCTGGCAGCGCGCGCGCTTCGTAGGCGCCTCGCGCCGTACAGGCCGCCGCTGCGGCGACGCGCCGGAGCCGCTGCTCTCGGCCTCCGCCTCGGACATCGCCTCCTCCTCCTCCTCATCCTCCCCCCCTCCCGTCCGCCCCGACCGCCCCGACGAGGCCTGCGGCCCCGAGTTGCCCCGGACCTGCCGCTTGTGCCGCATGGTAAGACGGCGGTCTGATGCATGCAGCCTTCACTTGCCAGCACACGGCGCACGTGCGCTGCCGGCTGGCATATTGCAGGGTCGCTGTCGAACTGTCTGCAAGGAGCATGAACCCCCGTGTTGCACACCCACAATGTCATGGGCCGAGCTACCTGCAGCAGTGACCCATGTGCAAGCTCAACTGCACGTACTGGGTATGATAAAGATTGCTCAAAAGTCCCCACGCACCACCCCCTTTTGAAGATGAACAAAAACACCAGGGCACTCCAAGCACTAGGGCACTACTAAATCTAAGATATTTGATAACGGGGCTTGAATTGCTGGCACCTGCAGCGCTGCTGCCCGGGTTGGGCGCTCGCGCGCACTCGCCAGCGCAGCTGCAGCCACAGCTACTTGCCCTGCGCAAATTTCATAGAGTGCGCGTCAGAGCTGGAGCGCTCTGTGAATCAAGCACCTGTGAACAAGGGTCATGGGTGCATGAAGTGGTAGGACTTGATCCAGGGAGACAGCCAAGCAGCAAGGCCAAGCTCAGACACGCCTTATCAGGCTACAGTATTCTTCCAGCAGCCTTTTCCTCTTCAGTGCTATGGCTGACGCCCTGCAGCGGTGCACAGGAGCAACAAGCTGCATGTTCTGCGCATCGCATTCTCACTGAGCACCTGAATTGCGTTGTATTATGTGCACTATATGGCCTTGGCAAATGTTTGTAGAGACACGGCGAGGTGCACAGCACGCACTGCTCGCCGGCGGCGGGGTGGCCCCCGCGCTGTCGCCGTCTAGCAGCGCTGCAGCGCGCGAGCGCTTCGGCACGCGCTGCCTGGCGTATGCAGCGCCGAGCATCGCGCCGCGGCGGGCGCTGTCAACATCCGGCTCGGGCGCAGGCGAGGCGCCGGCAGTGTCTGAGCTCCCCGGCACGTCCTGCAGGTGGCCCCAAGACCAGGCGCTGCCCAGATTCCACTGCAGATCGCTCCCTGTGCGCCGCGGCAGGATGGTGGATGACAGAGATGGCGGGCAGACATGACAGAGCACAGCACTGCAAAGATTACTCCAGGCTGTTGCTCGCTGTGAACTGCGAGCCTTTGCTGCCGCGCCAAGTGCAGGTTGGAAGTGCACAGAGCAGCGGACAGTGGTAGGAGCTGGCATGGAAGGCGGGGCAAACCTGGGTTCGGTATCAGCGCATGCTCGCTGCCCTCCTCTGGAGTGCTCTCCAACATATTGCGCTCCGCTGCCTCAAGCGCCTGTCGCCGCCGTAAAGCGTGTGCAAGCGCGCGTCAGGCCCTGCGCAATATCTGCGCTAGGCACAGGGCTACGTCCTAGTGCCGCCGCTCTTTGACACTGCTGCGCGTCAACACGGCCAAGCCGGTGGCTCCCTGCACACAAGAGAACGCCAAGGTCACACCTTGTCGGTGCGGTAACAAGCTAGAGGCCTACGCGGCCGCCGTGGATGCTCAGAGTGCTGCCGGATGTACGGCGACCACTGGTGTCTGCTGCACGTAGTGTAAAATATAACTTAGGAGCTGCCGGTCAGCATGCACGGGGACCCCTTTGACGGGCTGTGCGTGTGCGCTGCACAGCCACGGGTTTCACATCACCGCTTCAGGGACTCGGCTGGAACGCACCAGTCCTGCTGAAAAGATACAGTAAATGCGACGTAGCCCCGCGCTGCTGCTGCCGACTTAGCAACGGTAGCAGCAGGCCGATTCTCCTCTGAGAGGGTTGATAGAAAAGATGAAGAGCCTCTCGGAGAGACGCAGGCTTTCCACAACTCCACCTGAATCAGACCAGCAGCAGGAGAGCTTGGAGAGCGAGACAGAGTCTGTATCGAACAAGCGCTGCGCTGTGACGCGATTGCTTAAGGTGCACACGCGCACTGTCCTGCCTCGGCGCTCGCTTGTCTGCTGAACTGAAAACTATATGACGTGTTGCGTGTATGCCGCAGGCGTCACCGTACCTGGCAGGGAGCACCGCATGGCCGCGGTGCACATGCCGCAAAGCCGCACGCAGGAGGCCTGCAGTGCCAGCGCGCGCCGTGCTGGCAGTTGCGCCAGTGGACGTCTCCGCCAATAGCAGGACAGGCGGGGCGCAGACGTCGCCGCGCAAACTAATCATGATGCGGCACGCCCGCAACTGTGCCCTTGCTCGTCGCCCTGCTTGCAGCCCACGCAGGCGCCAGCGTATCAAAGTTGCTGTGTGGTTTGCGGCAGGCACGCTGACAGCGAGGAGTCGGGGAGGGACACGCGCGACCACGACAGGCCGATCACGACGCAAGGCGCAGACAGCGCCCGAGCGGTGAGCAACGCCACTGCTTCGCCGCAGCCTCCTGTGCCGTGTGGTGCGGCCCGGTAAGGCTCCGGCAGCACGCAAGGCACGGTCCGCTGTGCACAGAGGTCCGTCTGCTAAGCACGCAAGCTTGGTGCGCGGCCGGGCCAGGTCGCACAGAAGCTGGCGCGGCGCGGCTGGCTGCCGGACCTGATCATGAGCAGCAACTCGCTGCGCACGCGCCAGACGCTGCAGGCGATGGCGGAGGCCGCGGCCGCATTCGGCGCGGCCGAGACGCACCTGCTCGGCAGCCTGTACACCGTCGCAGCGCTGGACGGGCAGACGCTGAAGCACCTGCAGGCGCGCCCGCCCGCTTGTGCTGGCGTGCTCACGGCTCGCTGGCCGGCTGGTTCGGGGGGCGCAGACACCTGCAGGCGGCGGCGCGGGCGCCAGAGTTGGCTTTGAGCTCGGCGGGGATGACCGGAGGGCGCCCAGACAGGGCTGCATGCGGAGCGTGTGCGCAAGGGCGAACCGCGGGCGCGCAGGGGCTGGTGGCGGGCGCGGCGGACAGGGGGCGCTCCGCCGTGGAGTGCGTGCTGTGCCTGGGGCACAACAAGGGCATGGAGGAGGCGGCGTCGGACCTGGCGGTGCGCTCCGGCTCGGGGCGCTGCTGGGCTGGGTGGCCTGGCGCGCTATGCATGCTGGGCTATGCTTGCTGGGCTGTGTTTCGGGTGCGCATGATCTAGGGCGTCAGGTGAGAGCACGTGCAACACCGCGCATCGGGGTTGCGTACGGTTGTCACATGATATAGCATTTGCTGTGCGGGGCCCGCCAGGGTCTTAGGTGTGGCGGCAGCGCAAGACGAGTGTGTATGACATGCTGGCTTTGAAGGCCTCCCCTTGTATTTTTTTTTGTTGGAGCGACAGAGCACATCCCTTGATGGCATGCATCGATGCGTGCTGAGCATGCCACGGCGCGCGCGCCCGTGCAATGTCGAGCGCTGCCGGGCGCGCCGGGCCTCGCGCAGAAGGGTTTCCCGCGCGCGGCAGGGGTCCACCGTGCGGCTGGAGACAGCGCACGCGGCGCTGCTGGAGGGCGACGCGGCAAGCTGGGAGGACGCGCTGGCGCACGGCGCATCCTGCTGGCGCCTGGTCGCGATGGTTACGCCGGACGCATAGGGTCTGTGGGTTCTGCAGGGCTGCATAGGGTCTCTGGTGAACCCCGGCGCGCTCGCGCTTGGCACGTACGAAGTGTGCAGGAGCTGCTGCCCGCGAGCTTTGCGGCTGTCTATTGCCGTCGGGCTGGCCTGATCAGGCTGAGCAGCTCGGCCGGCCTCCTGCGTGTGTACCATGGGTCATTCCACAGGCCGCCCTCCGACACCCGCATAGGAGGGTGTAGCATTTTGGGCAGCAGAGTCTGAAAGGATAGAAAACCATGGCAGTAAAACGCACAGCGCATACAGTGTGGATGCGCTGCTGCTCTGCATGGACTGCACGACATGTGTCACCTCAGCATAATCCTGCACGACGATGGCAGCACGCATAAGGGCCAACATCCTGTCTCAAGCTCCTGATCAGTTTCTCAATCACGCATTCACTTGTCAGGACCAGATGTTCGCGAGGCAACTAGTCTCCTGTTCACGTGGCACAGTGCATACGTCAGCGCGAAGGCGCAGGGCAGGTGGCAAGCTGAAAGCAAAGTGCTGGCATGTCCCCGGGTTAGGCTCACCCACATCGTGCAAGCTCTGAGCACCGTGAGAGGCATGCGCAGGCAGTGCTTCATCACGTCAGGTGCAGCTAGTTCGGACATATGCGCCACCACGCGCTGCCTGCACCCACGTCCCTGCTCTGCGTGATGCATGCCCGCAGCCACTGTGCTGATCCCCAGAAGGCATGCAAGCCACATGGCCCTCAAGCGATTCTCTTGGGCGTACTACATCATGTCGCGCAACTGCTGAAGCCTGTCAGATGAGGGGGCGGACGCAGCTGCTCAGATGAAAGCCTCTGCACGTCGGCATGGCCGCAGGACAGACGATGTGAACGTAACAGGACAGGGGCCAAGCGTGACACGCCTGCCCTGCCTCAGGCCGCGAGCGCCTCATGCTCAGTCGAAGCATGCTGGGCTTCGTTCTGAGCGTGCTGGGGCGCGACGCCTGCAGCCTGGCCTGCCTGGCTCGGCTGCGCGGGCGCCGCAGCCACGCTCGTCGCGTGGGCGCTCCCAGCAGCCCGGAGCGCGTCCATCGCTTGGCGCACCTGCCATGCGCACGCCTTCAGAGCCCGAGCGCACCTGTCAGGCACTTTAATACAATCAACTATGGTGTGACGCGCGCCGCAACCCACAGAAGCGCACGCATGAGGTGTAGCAGCCATGCAGTGGACCTTGCAGCATGTCAGACGCTGGCCTGCATATGACGTGGCACATGACTCAGGCCAAGCTGCCTGGCAGCACGGCACGGGACGTTGCGCGCCGGCCGCTGAGTCACACGCGCAACCAGGCTCTGCGGCAGCATCCCTGACAGCGAGCAGGAGCTGCAGGATAACCATCGCGCAGCGCGATCGAACAGTGGCACGGGCAGCCACCTCAATGAACACGTCATCTGGCCCCGGCACGGCGGAGACGCGCACGCAGCGTTTCTCCGTCTCGTAGCGCTCGACGACGGGCATGGTCGCCTGCGCATGCGCACACCGGCGCGCCGCGCTTAGACCAGGGTCGCATGCTGTTGTGTGGAGCCGCGCCCTATGTGACAGGCCGCCCGCGCGTAGGGAGCAGGAGAGCACCTCCGGCTTGCACCTCCGGCCTGTTTGGCGCACAGTGACAGATGCAAGATCATGGACCAACCGCCAGTGCAGCTCAGCTGACGAGCAGGCATGGATGGAGAAGGCGGCGGGCCACGGCGCGCCCACCGCCACCAGCACACCCGGCAGGCACCCGTGCCTGTTCTCAGGCTGAGGCACGGCATGGGCCCCGCCGCGCGCGCGCGCCTGGCGGAAGGTGGCCAGGCGCTTGCGGATGGTGGCCTCGTTGTCGTCGGAGCGCCCGGACGTCTCGCCGCGCTCCAGCAGCCGCGCCACCATCACATCCTCCGGGCACTCAAAGAACAGGCACAGCGCCGGCCGCTTCACGTCGCGCTCAAACACCTCTGCCTGCCGGGGCCGCGCGCACACCAGCCTTTCACTGACGCTGGCAGGCCGGCCCCGTCATGCACAGATGCACCTGTCTGCCACGGTGATTGCATGCAGAGGCCTGCGCAATGTGCAGCACATCGCAAAGATAGAAGGCCGCACGCTGCGCCCCTGTTCACCCCGCTCCATGGACGCACCTGCTCCACGGCACGCGGGAAGCCGTCGATGAGAAAGCGCGCGCCGCCGCTGCGCAGCATGGCGCCGCGCAGCAGGCCGACCGTGACGCCGGTCGGCACCAGCGCCCCCTCCTTCATGGCCGCCTCCAGGTCCCTGAGCGCACGCACAGCCGGGTCCGGCCTAGTTGTGGGGCGCTATGACAGAGAAAGTGGGACACTGGAATCGACAACGGCGTCCGTGCAGCTTGGCCTAAGCATGACGCTCTTCGAGCATCTGCGCAATGACAGGCCGAGAGAGCGTGGTGAGGTTGCGCATCAGCCGCGCTCTGGCACCTGCCCTGGCCCCTGCCTGGGCATGAATGGAGGAGGACCAGCAGCCGCGGCGAGCGCCCCGCGGCCCGCAGGGACATGACGCGCCCCCGGCAGGGCGGCAAACTTAGGAGCGAGCATGGCGATGAGCGTCTAGTTGATGCTCCTGCAACGCAGGGACTATGCAACGCACGCCACTAGCAGCACCTGCCCAGCGCGCTGCCGCTGGCGACCTCCGCGCGCAGCAGGTCGCCGGCCGACAGGTGCGCGTAGCCGTACTCCTCCACGATCTTGGCGCACTGCGCGCGCGGGCGGCCTGCCTCAGCCTCCCGCCGGCCGTATGACCGGGTGGCGAGTAGCACATTCGCACGGCCCACTGACTGGAGCGCGCACTGCGGGAGCCGCGGCTGAGCAGGCATGCCCGTTCGGTTGCAGCAGCCTCTGAACGGACAGCGCTGACTTTTTTGCACCGCACCAGCCAAGTACATGGACCCGCATGGGAGGGAGCGCTGATTATGGGAGTGGGGAACGCGCGCCTGCGTGCCCTTGCCGCTGCCCGGCCCGCCCAGGACAAACACGATGTGCACGTCGGCCAGCGAGCGCGCCTCCTGCTCCGCCCGGCCCGGCTCTGCCGCGGTGGGCTCGCTGCTCGCAGCTGGCTGGTCGGGAGCCACGGTTGTCAAGGTCGTGCCCGCCGGCAGAGGGCTGGGGGTTGCTGACTGTGCTGCAGACGGGCCGCCTGCGTTAAGCGTAGCAGGCTCATGTGCGGCCGCCGCGGGGGCCGGAGCAGGGGCCGGTGCGGGCGCCTGCGCTGCCGGGCCTGTCCCTGCCGCCTCGGCAAGAGCACCGGCGGGCGCAACAGGTGCCGCCGCCGCGGCCTTTGCCGGAGGGGCGGCCACGGGCGCAGCAGGGCCCGCCACAGCCCTGGCCGGCGCAGCCGCTGCTGCAGCAGGCTTGGGGGCTGCCGGAGCCGCCCCGCTGCCCGGGCCCGCCGAAAGCGCCGCCGCGGGCTTGGCGGCGGGCACTGGTACCGCGCGGCCACCACTGCTGCCGGCAGCAGCGGCGCTGGGCGCTGTAGGCTGCGCGGCAGCCGGGGGAGCGGGCGCCCCGCGCGCAGGCTTTGTCGAAGGTGCAGCCCGGGCCTCCACTACCTGCAGGGCAAAGGTCAGGACTCGGCTCAGTGCCGGCCGGGCTGGAACCTACGTCCACCTGCTAGTGCAGGCAAGCTCTATGCCTCAGAGGCAGCTGGCAGAAGATGCCCTTGAAGCCGTGTGGCACTGTACAGCGCTGTATATATGCACCAGCTTAGCTGCGGGTAGTGTTATACCAGCAATTACACAGCCCCGTTGAACCTGCCCCTGAAGCAGCGCTCACCTGGTCCTGCGGCTTTGACTTACCACAGCCAATGGCTCCTTGCTGCTCAAAGCCACCGCTAGATAAGGCCAGCTGTCTGCAAGACGACACCAGACTTCTGCTTATGGTGTCGCAACACCCGCTTTGGTGTCGCTAACACCCGTACTCGCGCTCGCAACGGCTACTCCATCCAGGTCATTTTCAAAATTATGAACCCATTCTTAAGCAGCCCAACCCTGGGCACATTAAACAAAGGCACCAACTACGCCGGGAAGCCAACAAGCATCCCACATGTGGGCCAGTCTGTACATATGCTCAGATTGAACACTGGCATCTATTGAAACACCAGTTGCCTTCCACATACAGTCACGGCATCACTGCAGATCTGTACAACATGCACACGGCACCAGTAGGCTGACTGTCAACAGCATACATGAACAGGGGTCACTGAGCAGCGTCACGCGGTGCACACAGGCCAGACCACACAAGTGCACAACATAAACCCACCCAGCAAACACCGGGCCGCAGAGTGGGTGGTCAACCTCACTACAATGTGTTTCAGACAGGCAGGGTACAGTCATCACGACCACGTCAACCTATCTTGCAGCCTCTACCTGCAGTGACTGTCACAGCCCGATTTGCTTCAGCAGCACTTGAAGAAGCAGCCCTTGAAGAAACAGGTTGGCAGTGCCAGTCGGCTGCATTGGGAGGAATACTCCACAGACGGCCGCTACAACAAACTGCCCTCGTCGGGCTTGCCGCGCCTTTTGAGGCCGCCGGCGCCTCCCTCGCCCTGCCCATCCTCCTTCCCTACCCGCCGCCCGCCATCAGCCACCGCTGGCTTGGCGCCCGGCTTTGGAGCGCCCTCCTGAGTGCACTCCTCAGCGTCGATCTCCTCAGCGGCCGAGCTTGCATCGTCGGCTCCTTCGCTCGTGGCCGGGGCGCGCGCGCCCGCGACTGCGTCGCGCCGCGTCCGCCGGCCGTGCTGCCGTGTGCCGCTGCCGCTACCGCTGCCGCCGCCGCCGCCGCCACCGCCGCCGCCGTCGCCGCCGTCGCCGCCGCCGCCGCCGCCGCCGCCGCCGCCGCTGCCGTCCTGGCTGCCTTTTCCATGTTTGGCCTTGGAGTCGGCAGGTCGGGCCGGTCGGGGCATTTCCGTGTCGTTCTCGGACAGCAGCTCGGCGTCGCTGGCGGCCGCCTCCTCTCGGTCGCCGCGCCGCCGCGCCCTCTCCACCTGCCTGCGCACGCGCTCGTGCATGCGCGACCTGCCGCGCACCCGCCACAGCACCACGGCGTCGGGTTCTGCCAGACATTACGATGAAGTGAGACGCACGTGCAGCACAGCTTCTGCCTGCGCGCGCGCGCTGCAGGCAGTGCTGCTGATCCGGGGCACAGGGTAGGGCACAGTTGCATGCATGCGCACTCTCATCCAGCCACACCACATGAGAACCCAGATTGCGAACACTCGGTCCGCGCCCGGCTGTCCAGGCCTTAGTAACAGTGGTTTTGCGAGTGCCGCCACGGTCAGAGGACTACCACGGGCCTGAGAGCTGACAGCGGTCTGCACTTGCAGGCATGTGCGCGGAGAGCACGGCGCGCCAGTCATCGGTGAGCTTCTTGCCGTGGTCCTTCTGCATGCGCTCCAAGCGCTCCAGGTAGCTCGCCAGAAGCTACCAGCATGGGCGCCCCCGGGCGTCTCAGCGACCGGCACGCCTCGTTCTGGTCGCATTCAGCGCAGGCGCCCGCAGCACAAGGCTACCATCTTCCCGCAACAACGTATTCCGCCACAGCGAATGCGACAGAGCGCAGAGGGTAGACCACCTTGACATAAGTTCGGCTTGCATGTATGACACACGGCAGTCACGTGGCACGCACATCGCCATATCCTTGCCACAGCCCTGCCATTGCACAGTCCGTGTGCCTAATGAAACCTAAAACCCCGCACTGAGGGACTCCAGGGCCAGGGCAGCGCACGTCATGGCGCAGCTGCGGGCAGACGACAAATACGTGCGCCAGGTCGCGCAGCGAGAGCGACCACAGCTTGCAGTGCGCCACCGCGCGCAGTGTCTCGGGCCGCGATGCGCACTCCGTCACCACATCGTGCAGGATGGCGCCTGGTCACACAGGGCAATGCTTCCGCGCTGAGGCTCACCCACACGAGGTTGCTCATAGCAGGACAGCAGGGGGAGGCACTCGTGCCGGCCATCTACCGTCAGGTAAGCAGGGCAGCACTGGCAGCTTGACAGCGGCCTCATCGCCAAGAGCGCACCATGTCAGGTCCGCGTATGAGCACCGGCTGCTTCACAGCAACCTCTTTGCCCAACTGCCTGGAGGCACGCAGCCTGCACAGCCGAGGCGCAGCAAAGCTGCGCGGCGGTCTGGGCGCACCCTCGCCGATAATGGCTGGCGCGCACACCAGCTCCATCGGCTTTGTCCTCCGCATGCTCAGGATCTCGCCTGCGCCAGCATGCATGGTGCACTGAGCGCACTGGCATGTGAGCCTCTTGACAGATGCTGCTGTCAACACAGCCGGCATCTGGCAGAGTAAGCCTTACGGTGTCCCCAACATGATCGGCACATGCCAGCAGCAGGTCAGGCAGACCGACTCTACATGTTCACCACGGCCTGCTGTGCAAGCAGAGCTCGGCTCAAGGAGAACTTCCGTGCAAGTGCCGCATCAAGCTCAGCAAGAGTGGACATGTGATACAAACGGCAGGACAGGCGTCCTGTGGCAGCCAGACGCTGGTGGCTGATAGTCACAGGCCGACGATGTGTAAGCCGCACAGCTGACGCGCCTTCCTGCAGCAGCCACAGCGTTGTTGCGGGATCGCCCTCCTGCGCGACGTTGTGCCCCGCCGGCACGGCCAGCGGCGTGAGGCGCGCGGCGAGCACGCGCTGCGCGCTCTTCGTCATGCAGTTGAACACATCGCTCTGCTCCAGCAGCGGCTGCGCCAGCTCGTGCGCGATGTCCGTGCGCAGCGCGGCCGGCAGCTCCGCAAAGAAGGCATCGTCCCGCAGCTCTGCGAGACCAGGCGCTCAAAAAGTGGAAGTGCTCATGGCACCCGCACGATGTTCCATTCACAGTGACTGATGGCTTTGCAAAGGACCTGCAGCAGTGTGCACAAGAGCGCCGCAGGCCGGGCGCGGCTGCCCTGCGCGCAGCTGCAGGCGCACCATCATGCCGCACCCAGATCTCGGCGTAGTAGCTGCGGATGCGGCGGCGCAGGCGCACGCTCACATTGCGCCGGCGCGTCCACACCTCCACTGCTTGCAGCTTCTTCCGCAGTTTTCCCAGCTTGCTCGCCTCCGTTGACAGGTGCTTCATCAGCTCCCTGCAGGGCACAGTCAGCCTCATACAGCCGCCCCTGCCGAAGTGCATCTGCCAAGCTTGGAGCCTGCACAGTATGTCCTGCTGCAACGCACAGCACGCCAGGCAACCAAACACGCATGCCTAAGACCATATGACCCGCCTGCTTGGTTCATTAAAGCATGCACCAACTTGGCAGCCGCGTGAACACTGTATCGCATGCACGGGGCGGCGCACTGCGACGTGGAGATGACAAAGCCGAAGAAGATGATGCCGAGGAGCATGATGCCGCACGCCACCAGCTGCTCGACCGCCGTGGTCGCCGTCACATCCCCGTAGCCGACCTGCGGGCCGGGGCCACCTCGTTGTGATGCAAGCGTCCCGATGCATGATGCTCAAAATAAGCAGCCCGGCTCTGCAGGCCCGGGTGCACACGGTGGTGATGGTGGTGGTGACGTAGTAGATGGCCGCGACCCACTGGCGAGGCGCGCTCGCTCCGGAGATGTCCTCGCCATCTGCAGTCACAGGAGAGGTGTGGCAGCTGTGCAGGCTGCGCCATGCGCGTTCTCACAGACGCCGCATGATGTCGGGGCGCGATGGCAGGGGCATGGCTTGCAGTGAACGCGTGAAGCAAGAGGAGATGCGCACGGTTGCCGATGTAAGTCAGCCAGCTGTTCTCCAGGCCTTCCAGCGTCGCCACGTAGTACCTGCACAGCCAGCCGCCTGCGTGGTGCTACCTGGGCAGAGCACCTTGCGCGCGTCCAATGCGAGCCTGAACACGGTGGTGAGACACCAGGACCAGCGGCAGAAGCCGTGCCTGCAGCAAGCTCCCTCTCACACGGTTGCACATGCCGGCCCGGGTGCGCGCGTTGCGCCGCCGGCTGCAGGCGCAGTACGCGTTGGCGCAGTGCAGCGCACCAGATGCAGGCCAGCGCATTGATGAGCACGGCCGTGGCATAGATGACATTGATCAGGAACAGGTGCCCGACCGACAGCAGGCGCATGAGGAACCGGCTGTAGCGCCCCAGCATGGCGATGAAGATGAGGCGCTGCGCGGCGCGGCGCGTCAGGCCGCGCTGCAATGTGCCAGTCCATGCGGCGCTCGCAAAGCAAAGCTCTGATAACGCGATGCAGACCGACCTCTGCAGACTTGAACAACATTTTGCCGTGACCTGACGCTGCACAGCCCAGCCAACAGCAACAGGCGCGCGGCCGCAGGCCGCCCTCCGCCCAGACAGCAGGCAGGCCGCGCGCCGCCCGGCCGGGAATCCGGCGCACCTCGACCAGCTTGATGACGCGCCACATGCGGAACAGGCGCAGCAGCAGGATGATGTGCACGGCCAGGCCGCCGCCGCGGAAGGGGATGCCGATCACCGTGGCCTGCGCGCCGCGCGCGCGCCTGAGCCGCGCCCCGTCCCGCGGCCGCCGCCGCACGCCGTGCATCGCCGCGGGCAGGCATGCGCCGGGCTGGCAGGTCGCGCTCTGGAAACAAGTGCTCACTTGACCACACAAACGCACAGGCGCCATGGATACCCGCCAGGCACGTGCCGCAGGCTCTGGCGGCAACAGGCGCCAGCCGCGCGCGCAGCTGCCTGAAGCCACAGCCTGCACGGGGCGCGCTGGCTGGGCGACGCAGGCGCGCGGGCGCGCGGGGCGGCGCGCCTCGGCCACGATCGGCAGTGCCGCCAGCAGGTCCGGCCAGAAGGAGCCGTGGCGCATGTAGTACTCGGCAATCAGCCCAGGGTCGCGCACGATGCTGCGCCGCAGGTTGTGCACCGTGATGAAGGCCGTCCGGAAGTTGTAAATGATGTCCAGCACGTAGATTGCGCCTGCATGGGCCGGCCGCCACGAGGTCATACGACTGCAGGTGCGGGGCGGGCCGACGCCAACAGGGTTCCTTGGCAAGTTCAGGAGCTGGCAGAGGTGCTGCTCATGCCGAGGCGCAGGAGCGCGGTCGCGCAGGTGGGTCGCACCAAAGACAAAGTTCACGCCGTTGTACCTGACGCGAGGCAGCCGTTGCATGGATCAGTGCTGTTCAGCATGACATCGCTGGCAGGCGAGCCGAGGGGCGGCGGCGCACCAGGAGAAGTCCAGAAAGTTAAAGTGGAATGCAACGCCTATCGGCACGACAAAGGCCTGCTCCCCGACGCGCAAGGATGTGTGTTTGCTTCGCGTCTTGCGCTTTGATGCACAGGTGCAGGGGCGTGGCACACCGTGTACGTCGCATCCGTGAAAGAAGTGATGCAACCCCAGATGTATGCTGTTCGGGAGAACGGGTCGATGACGAACTTGTAGGTCCTGTGCAGCGACAACATTTGTCTGAGCTTGCAGGTCTATGCATGCAAACCAATGTATTAGAAATAAGAGAGAAACCCAGCTGGGTGTGTGTCTCCTGACATGCACCGCGAGCGACTATGACATTCACCGCGAGCCGACGCTGCAACCCACAAGCTGTCGTCGCGAGGGGCGCGAGCGCCGTACCGCTTGTGGCGCTCCTCGTGCTGCTCTGCTTGGGACGGCTGCGATTCGACATCATCGCGCCCGGCGTCCCCGCCCTTCTCAGAATGCGCTCCCTGCTGATGGTGAACGCCCTTCTGGGAGTGCGCCTCCATCTTGTCATCCAGGTTTGCGTTGACCAGCGTGCGCCGCATCGGCGTCATCCTCCCGCGGTCGCCCCTAAGCCGGCAGCCCTCGGCTCCGTGCAGTGTACAGAACCAACGTTTCCGACCTAGCTGGGCGAGGGTACAAGGCCAGTGGGTGCAAGCTTTCGCGGGCTTGGGTGCGGGCTCTGCCCGGAGTATCTTTGGTTACAGCAAGAGACGTCAACGAGACGCAACCCACAGTGCATTAAAGCTTTTAACAAGAGGGGAAATGGTCAGTTGCTGGGGTAGCAACGGCCCCGGCCACCCGCGCACCTGACAAAGTGCTCCCACTGGTTGGCGTCGTCGACAAACAGCTCCCGTGCCAGCAGAACCGGCAGATAAGCATCTGCGAAGGCAGGCGCTGTTTATGACTACCTGCGCAAGGTGTGTACTCGGTCTCGCCCTTGAGGCGTGCTCATGCAGACCAAGCGTTCTCTCTCGCAGTGCATGGCAGCGCAGAGGAGTGTGTACACTGATGAGAAGAGGAACTTGGCACTGCCAACCGCTGAGAACTGCTCCGCTCGCCAGGCCGGCGGCAACGAGCGCCCTCGGCCATGCGCACCATAACCTGGAAACAGGCAGGACGCACGTGGGCAGGGGTGCGCACTGCTATGGTGCTCCGCGTCAAGCATGTCTTCGTTCTCTCCGCTGTCGCCATTGTGCGGCGCAGGCAGGTCGGCCTCAGAGCGCAGCTTCGTGAGGCGGTCTGTGCACGAAGCGGGCACAAGGAAGGACAGCTGCTGAAGCAGCGTGTGGAAGAAAGCCAGCCTCGCCATGGCTGCCGGCTGCTAGCTCAGCGCGACGTGCGCATGTGCAACGCTCGTACACTCCTTGCTTACTGTCAGTGCCCGTGGCGACAATGAGATGCACAACAGCCTCGGCGACGATGTTGGAACTCCTGCCTGGCTGAGACTCCGGCTGAGCTGGTCACTGGAGCGAACCAACCCCGCAAAGGTTAATCGGTGGATAGGAAAATTGTACAATCCAAGCCGTCGTACCATGCAGACAAGCGCTGGGCCAACGTTGTCACAGTACCGCGGGACTGGCGTGGAGAGCCATCAGTGCAAGCCTGGCGCGTGGGTTTTTCAAGGGTGGAGCGTGGGCGCTGAGCGCCTGCGCTTCTCGCCGCAGCCAGCAGCCTCCCAGAGGCCCACGGGTAGCCGCTGTCAGCAAGGAGGCTCTGCCCTGGGGAATGCTGTGCGCTTAGCCTGGATGTGCACGTTCCAGGCACTCTCTGTGCTCCTCGCCGCGGCCTCAGTTGTCCCGTTGATGGGGACCGCGGCCAACACCACTGACACTGTCTATGCGGGGTTCACTGCGCGGACCCTCTGCGAAGGTGCGTCCTACTTGTTTACCCATTTACCAAGGTCAGCATGGACGTCATGCCACTGGCTCCACACCAGCATGGGCATAGGCTCACTGCAGTGAGTCACAAGCACCTGCTGCCTGCTTGGCCCTTAGCGACAGTGACGTGAACAGCACCAGGCTGGAACGTTTGTGTTCCACCGCAGCCCATGGTGCGCCCGCCGCAGGGCGATTTGTGTCCGGCCGCGACGTCGCGGACGTCTGGGCCGCCGAGGGCTGCGCATTCAAGACGACCTGCAACACGTACGCGCGCTTCTCGGTGCCCGGCGCGGCGAACACCGCCGGGCGCAAGAGCGGGAGCGTGGCGGTCGACGCGCGCGGCGCGGCGGTGACTGCAGCGTGGCCCGCCGGCTCGGTGTCGGCGCGCTACCTGGACGAGTGGTTCGGCTGCCAGCTGAGCTTCTCGTCCGCGCAGGCGCGCGCGCGCCTGCGCTCAGATAGGGTTGCCTGCAGCGCCCTAGGACGCTTGCCCTTGCCTCTGACCTGTGGACAGAAAATTTTCAGCGGAGGCCGTCACTGCCTTGGTTGTGTTTATGCAGGTGGGGCCCGTTATGTGACGTATACCATGGTCTGCATGGCCTGCTCCACCAGGAAGGCTCAATGAGCCGGTGGCACTAGGGTGCATGGCGTAGCGGGGGTGGCGTATGGCTGTCTCTGCCTGCGCAGGAGCACAAGGCCAATCCTGTCTGCGCATGAGCTGCAGACGCTCTATGTGAGCATGCAGATGCTGTGCAAATATCATCAAGATGACATTTGCAATAGGAGGTCACCTTGGCCCTGGTTTGGAGTCGACCTGGTGCCCACAACAACCCACGGAACCCCTGTGCAGTGGTGAAGCGCCGGACGCACGCCGCGTCCAGGCGCCCCCCGTCGTGCCGCGCTACGTGCCTGACGGGCTGCCGCCCGCGCCGCCCGCCGCATGGCCGACAGCGCTCCAGGGCAGCGCGGAGGCGCTGCCCGGCGTGAACTATGCGCAGCTGGCGGCCGCGGTTGCGCCGCAATTCGATGACCCGCAGACCGTCGCCGACGCGCAAACGCGCGCAATTGTCGTCATCCACCGGGTGCGCCATGCTTGGGCGTGGGCCAGAGGCGCTCCCCATGGAGGGGCATACCAAGCCAGATGAGCGGGCTTCAGTAAACACAGACTACGCTTGTTTCCCGAATGCGTCCCTGGTTATGAGCGCCCAGGGTGTAGCGCGCTCTTCATGCTAAAATATCAATAAAGGTACAGCAGCCGACGGCTTGCTGCTCATACCTGGTGGAGCACCACCTTTCCTCTGCATGAGTCGTTGGGCCTCACAGGCTGCGCGAGCGGCTCGTTGCATGCTCCTGGCTCAAACGCGAGCGCACGCGCCTCAGCTCGGGCCTGCCGGCGTCCCCGGCCGCACCCGCGCCCCGGCCAGAACCCTGCCGCGCGCGGCAGGGCCGGCTAGTGCTGGAGCGCTATGCGGGCGCCGAGCGCATCACCGCCGCGACGCGTCTGCTCAGCTGGTCGCTGGCCAAGAGCCTGACCAATGCGATGGTCGGCATGCGCGTCCTGGACGGCGCAATGGCGCTCGGGCAGCTGGTCCGCGCGCCCGGCTGGAGCGACGCAGAGGCGCGCGGCCGCAACATCACTGGTGCGGCCCCCGGCGCCTACAAACCCGCCGGCTGCTTGCCTCAGGCGTTTGAGGCGCCGGCGAGCGACGGCCGGGCGTGCGAGCGCCGTAGCCGGCAGCTGAAGCGTGCGCATCAGCCCCCGCCATGCCGCGCCTGAGGCGGCGCGCGCGCCCGCGCAGTCGAGGACCTCATGCGCATGGTGAGCGGCATCGAGTGGTACGAGCAGTGGGAAGACACCAGCGACGCCACCGTGGCCTTCTACGCGCAGCCCGACATCGCCGCGTTTGTGGCCTCCAAGCCGCAGGCGCACGCGCCCGGCGCGCACTTTCAGTACAGCAGCGGCAACTACCAGCTGGTGCAGCATGCGCTGCGGTGCGCCCCTGCCCTGCCCTCGCCCCGTTTCAGACAGGCCGCGCAGGAGCCCTTGCAGGCAGCTCATCAATGCGCATCATCCAGCCCAGGGCAGCCTGGCGCCGGCCCGCTCCCGCCGCTCCGTGAGCCATTAGGCACATTTCGGTGTGGGCTGCTGCGCAGCGTGCTGCATAGGCAGGACAATCCCATGATCGAGCGCGGCCTGCCGGCACGCTGCGAGGGCGGCGCGCGGGGGGCGGGCGGCCGCTGACGCCGGCCGCCGGCCGGCAGGCAAAGCTTTGGCAGCGACGACGCGGCCTACTGGAGCTTCCCGCACAATCGGCTGGCGGCCGCAATCGGCGCACGCTCGCTCGTGTTCGAGCCGGACTCTGTGGGCACGTTCATTGGCGGCGCAAGCGATATGGCCACCGCGCGCGACTTTGCGCGCGTCGGCCAGCTGTTCCTGCAGGCGCGCCGCGCCTGTGGCCGTGTGGTCGGTAGGCGCACCCGGGGTACCATGCGGTGCTCACCCGCAGCACCTTTGGAAGCACTGTCAACTACTCGTTGCGGTGAGACCATGTTCATCAGCCGTGCGCTCATGTGCGTACATGCTGCGTCAGTGTGTCATGCGGCCTCGCAGGAATTCCACGCTGAACACACTTACAATTGACCGCCGACAGTGAAAGCCTGCCGTACGCCCGCAAGCACACGGGCGCCGACATGGCGCCCTGGGGAGGCGCCCCGCAGGACGGCGTGTGGGACGGCCAGCGGCTGCTGCCCGAGGGGTGGGTGCGCGCGTCTACGTCGCCGACGCCTGCGTTCCCCCAGTATGGCGCGGGCTGGTGGCTCGACCCGCCGCTGTGGCTTCCTGGTGCGCACGCGGCGCCCCGCCGCCCCCGTGCCAGCCTGTCGGGGCGGCTGCTTGTTGTGGCAGCCTGTCGTGCGGGCGCGCTGGCGTCCTGCAGCCCTGCGCCGGTGGGTTGGATCGGTGCTGTTTGCTGTAGCTGTCATGCTGCATGCGTTACCACGCCGCCTGGCTGCTCTGTGCTGGGGTTTCTACAACACAGGGCCTCTTCACGCTTTCATCAGGTTGATTTATCGTTAGATCAGCCCAGCAGTAACTATTAGTCTGCCCTGTACGAAGAACATGCCTGATAGAGGTCTAATCGCCGAGGCCCTGGAGCGCTGGTGGTCATGCTGCTGGGGCTGCATGCAGGCCCTATTCCGTGATGACGCCCGTAGTGGCTGCGATGACTGATTGCGTAGGCAGGGGCACGGCAGAGGCGCCCTGCCTAAGGGACGCGCGTGACCTGGGGGCCTGCGCGCAGGCGCCATCCCCGCGGACGCATACGCGGGCAAGGGCTTCCTGGGCCAGTTCATCCTGGTCGTGCCGTCGCGGGAGCTGGTCGTAGTGCGGCTCGGCCACACCGCGCCGGGGAGCCCCGCGGACACGCCGACCAACTGGGGCGGCCTGTTTGGCGGCGTCGTGCGCGCGTTCCCCGCGGCCGCGGCCGCGGCCGCGGGCGCGCCCGCGCCCGGCCCCGTGCCCGCCGCGCCGCGCGCGCCGGGGCGGCTCCCTGAAGCTGACGCGCCGGGCGCAGCGGTCGGCGGCGCGCCGGCGCCAGGGCCGGCTCAAGACGCTGCGCGGTCTGCTTGAGCCGAGGTGACATAGAGCTGTGACCGGGGCCTTACCCAGGTTGGCCTGCACTGCCTCTTTTTGCCCACCACCCATATCAAGCGTGAGCATCTGAGATGCAGCTAGGCTTGAAATGCGCAGAGCACCCGCTTAGAGCGTCGCTCGCGCCTTGGCGCATGCACGCGCTCACTGTGAGTCCGCATCAAGATCAATCGTGCGGGCACGCCTGCGGCCTGACGCGCGTGCCCTCACCCCGGGGTCGCCCTGCTGGCACACCCTAGGCTGGCGCTGTGCGTGCCTGCGAGGGCGCCCTGCCCGGGCCTCACACCCAGGCCTCGCCCCTTGCGTGACACTTGATGAGGCCACTCTGGTTTGCTTCCCCCTGACAGGAGTGTTGAGGCGGCGCCATGCACAATGTGCTGCGTCGTCGGGCCTGGCGGTGTGCAGGGCGCATGAGTCGGAGTTTATCCTGGGGCCCTGCTTTCTGGTCTATGAATGTTTCCGGCGCCGGACTCTGTTCTGGAGGTCGTTCGGAAGGCACCCCCTGAGCGCCTGGTGCCCGTCTTTGTCGCCGTTCTCTGCTGTGTCCTCTCTCAGCTTCGCTGTGCTTTGTGTTTGGCCTGGTGGTCATGGCGAGGGCGCTGCTCTGAAGGTCCTGCTGCTGGCGCAGCAGCTCATGGAGCGCTGCATGCAGTGGCTCGAAATGCGCTCCTGCTATGGTCGGGGGCATAGAATATGGGTGTGCTCCGGCAAGTTGCCGCTACCACCCGCCCTGCTTGGGCAGCCCACGGTCTTGCCGGCTGCGAGGTTCTCACTGCCTGCGGTGCCTGGCATGTTTGTGGGCCTTGGCGCGCATCCCAGCTCAACCAGGCTGGCTGTTGTTCCATTTCCCAGATGTTGATGAGTGTGCATCTATTTTACAGCTGTGCAGCCTCCTAGTAGTGTGGCGTAGGACATCTGCAGCATCAACTGCACTGGTGGGTGCAGGCAATTCGAGCCGAGCAAAGTGTTTTAAAGTTTGGCCCTGCAGGGAGTGGTTGTTGTAACACAGCGGTGTCAGGCTCTGAACGTGCCCTGCACTGTCACAGGGGCGGCGACGTGTTGCTCGCCCTGCGTAGCTTGTTAAAATTAGTCCCAGGTCGTCTGTGATACTTGGCGTGATGCATGCGCACGATTGTCACTTGAGCTTGCTTCTTGCCCTTGTAACCTATGCCATGCGCCCTACCCTGTCGTACTATGAACCATCTGTTGATATCAGAGACTTGCATTATCTGCAGAGCTCCTGTAGTGTAGGAAGTTTTGGAAACGATGTGTGAGTCGTTACATACGCCCTCCGACAGAAGTGCAACTCGGCTGCACCTTATCAGCGCTTACTCATAGCCTGGCACCTGCCGCCATGGCGCAGACTGCAGCTCCGCGCATGCCCGCATATTTTGTGGCGCACGGTGGAGGTGACCACTGCTACGGTCGTGCCACGAGTGCCTGCTGCTTGTGCGCATGCATATTGCAACGCATCCTACTCAGACCAGCCCGCGCTGCAGGGCCCAAGCCACTGCTTGGAGACCCCGCGCACAAGGGCCTCATTGAGCACCTGAAGCACCTGCCTGCGACGCTTCCGCGTCAGCCAGAGGCAGTGCTCGTCGTGTCAGCTCACTTCGTGGTGCGGTGCAGGTGACTGAGCAGTGTTTTGCCTTGACACCTTGCAATACCGCGTGGGCCAAGGCGTACCAGCTTAGTTTAAGGCATACCAGCTTAGTGTGAGGGATGACTTAGAGAACATCAGGCACAGCGCGCGGCTGTGTACCATTGCAAACTTATCGGTGACAGTCCAGGTGATGTGAGCGCAAGCTGAGCGCCTGCATCGCCAGGAGCCCCGGCCGACTGTGACAAGCGGCGCTGCCCCGCCTCTGCTTTTTGACTACGACAACTTCCCGCCCGACGCGTATCAGGTGGCTTGCGCGGCCTGCACAATGTGTCTCTGCAGCCCCATGCTCTTGCCCATGCAGTCCTGGAGCGCACCACAGGCGTTGCGCAGCATTGTGAGAATCAAAGGGTCAGGGGGTGCCTCGCAGTACACGTACCCGGCCCCAGGCAAACCGGAGCTCGCGCGCCATGTCGTGGACCTCCTCAGGCGCGCCGGCGCGCCCGCAGCCGCCTCCCAAAGCCGCCTTGCAGGGAGGTGGCTGCAGGCGCTTTGCTGCTTGATGCACGCGTCTCTTTGCAATCATGCTGTGCACGTTGGCGCGCCCAACGTCGAGTCAGGCTTGGGTTCACTGGCATTGCGGCGTGGCAGGCAAGCGGGGATAGAAGCAGCAGAGAACAGCACGCGCGGGTTTGATCATGGCGTGTTCGTCCCGCTCAAGCTTGCCTACCCTGATGCCAATGTGCCGGTTGTCGACCTCTCCATCCTGAGCTCTTTCGATCCACAGGTAGAGCGCTCGTCCCATGCGCATGTCCCTCCTTATCTGTTTGGCATCTGGTTCATGAGGTGATTGCGGCTTGCATGTTGTGTGGGATTCTGTCTTTGCTTGTGATGTTGACCAGTGCATGCTGAGTCCCGCTTGCTAATGTGAGAGCGTTTGAATGGTACATACCATACCTGGGGCCTGATGCTGACCGCGTAGACCGCGGGGCAGTGAGGCGCCTGCCTGCCTGCATACCAGCATCACTTATCGGCCCGCACTAGGGTGGTTCCACGGCGTTGCTGCCCAGCGCGAGGCTCTGCTCGCATGTGCGCACTGCAAGGACAGGGTCAGCACGAGGCCTGCTCGGAGCCGCGCAGGCGCACATCGCCGTGGGCGAGGCGCTTGCGCCGCTGCGCGATGAGGGCGTGCTCATCATCGGGTCGGGCCTGTCGTACCACAACCTGCCCGCCTTTGAGCACATGAAGGACGCTAAGGTGCAGCTGGGCGGCGCGACCGACAGCCCCGCGGCCGCCGACGACGCGGTCGTCAGGCGCAGCGCGGTGCGCTCCTTCTGTTGCCTGACCAACAATATAGCTGTTGTCATAAAGTTCTCACCTGCGTTTTATGCATTGGCGACTCACTTGGCTCAACCTTTGGCAAATACTTTCACTTTCAGGTTTACGAAAGCGCTGCTTACTGCGCAGGCATTCGACGAGGCGCTGGTGCAGAAGCTGACCGACCCGGCGCACACGGCCGGCCAGCGGCGCGAGGCACTCGCGCGCTGGGCGGAGCTGCCGGAGGCGCGCTTTGCGCATCCGCATGAGGACCACCTGCTGCCGCTGCATGTGGTGCGCCCAATGCTTCGGCTGTGCGTGCAGTGCTGTGGGGGGCATGTCCAGACGTTTTGTTGATAATGAAGGGCGCTGTGTGCCTTGCGTCTGCCGTGGCCATGTATAGCTTCCAGCACATGTATTGCCCTAAGGGCGCGTTCACACGGAGCAATTCTGGAGCAATTCTGGCAAATTGTGAATTGAGAATGGCACATTCTGATTTGAGAATACCACAATTTTGGAATGTACCTCCGGAGGTACATCCCGCAATTGGCTGGAGAACATCATTTCTAGCCGTTTGTAATTGTGGATGCGGAATTGTGGCATTCCAGCGAATATGCAGGGGCATATACCCACAATTTCCAATTGCAATTGGCTCCCGTGTGAACGCCACCTTAGGCTGCATTCACACGGGAGGCCATTGCACATTGGCATTAGCAGGCATATGCCCAGCATATTCGCCCCGATTTCGCAATGCCGTATGCGCAATTTTCCGCCCTTCAGACGACAACCATTGGAGGGGCCCAGCCCACCACAGCAGCGGAGAAAGCGGCCCTTGCTAGCAGCGGCGCTCAGACA